>Ga0187893_10015237_pt1 | contig 10331 bp, 5 predicted proteins | sample MA1701074metaG_FD_139574 | JGI IMG/M metagenome (GOLD analysis project Ga0187893, IMG submission 139574) | White microbial mat communities from a basaltic lava cave in the Kipuka Kanohina Cave System on the Island of Hawaii, USA - MA170107-4 metaG ... | reverse complement strand
TCATCGCATCCTGGGGCTGGAGAAGGTCCCAAGGGTCCGGCTGTTCGCCGGTTAAAGCGGTACGCGAGCTGGGTTCAGAACGTCGTGAGACAGTTCGGTCCTTATCCACTGTGGGCGGAGGAATCTTGAGGGGTTCATTCTCTAGTACGAGAGGACCGAGAATGACGCACTTCTGGTGTGGCAGTTGTTCCGTCAGGGGCATCGCTGCGTAGCCATGTGCGGAAGGGATAAGCGCTGAAAGCATCTAAGTGCCAAGCCCATCCCAAGATATGGATTCCCGGACGCAAGTCCCTAAAGACCACGGGCAGACTACCCGTTTGATAGGTCAGGCATGTAAGCGTCGCGAGGCGTTTAGTGGACTGATACTAATCGGTCGTGCGGCTTGATCGCTTTTTCCCCGTTAAAAAGGGAAATGCGATTTCAACTCGCGAATTGAAATCCCCGAGTTGCTCCTGTGTGTAGTTTTCAACGAACACCGAAACTTCGGTTGCTCTTTAACAGATTTTTGGTGGCCATAAAGCTGTGGTCCGACCCGTTCCCATTCCGAACACGGCCGTCAAACGCAGTCTTGCCGATGGTAGTGGTTTTATAGACTCCGCGAGAGTAGGTTGCCGCCATTCTTTCCAAATGAAAAAGCCGGGCTGAGATTTCAGCCCGGCTTTTCTGTTTTCTCTTGATTCAGTCGCTCAACGCGAAGCGGGGATGTAACGCGGAAGCTCGGTGCGGCTGGCGACTTCCGGCTACTTCTTCTCTTTTTCCGCCGGCTTGGCGGCTGGCCGTTTGCCTGCATTGATTGTCACGGCCGTCCACTTACCTTCTCCGGTTTCCTTCGCTCGGCCGCCCACCCTTTCTCCCATGGCCAAGTCAGCGAACGCTGCCGGTTTGCCGTCCTTGTTAATCTTCGTGTCAGAAGCAATGGCGAACACATGAGCCTTTTCTCCTTCGAGCGTAATGGTCATGGCGGCTTTATCGACTGCCTTGATGGTTCCGTTGAACGGACGGAATTTTTCCTGCGGTCCCGCCTTATCTGTCTTCTTATCAGCCGGCTTGTCGGCCGAAATGGCGGTGAAGTTGCACAGTGAAGTGATTGCGGCAACGAGGCACAGCGTAACTATCCTTTTCATTGTTTGTCGGAGCGATGAAGTTTGTTTTTGTCTGAACGCCTTTTGTGTGACGGGAGTCGTACCAAAAGTGAACCTTTCCGCAAGGAGATTCTGAACGGAATATTTTTGGGCGCCCAAGGGCGTAGCTTCGCCCGCATGTTCAACGCCGCCTGAGACAGTGGCAGGAAACAGCCGCGGCCGCTTCGTTAGCTAAAGATCAAACTCTCCAACCCGGCTTTCTCGTCGCTGCGGCTTGGCGGCGGACTTTGCGGCAAGGGATGTATCCGTGCTTCCGCGAGTGGGAAATAATCCGTAACGTGTGAGTTTCTCGCGCATGGTCGGACGGGAGACTCCAAGCCAGCGCGCGGCCTTCGTTTGGTCGCCGCTGGCCAGTCGAATGGCCTGGCCGTAAAGTTCGCGTTCCACGGCTTCAGTCAGAATTTCGGAGACGCTGCTGGTTTCTCCGAGTTGGGCTTGGGCCAGGAGCTCAGTCACGTAGTCGGCCAGCTTTTGATCGCCGGCGGGACGGGGCGGCGTGGGCTTGGTGAGCGCGCCGCGAATATGATCGAGATTGATGGGGTAGCCGCGCGAAGCAATGAGCGCCTTGCGCACAATGTTTTCCAACTCACGCACATTGCCAGGCCAGGATTGTTGTTGGAGGAACTCAGCAGCGTCGGTTGCGATCGAGGGCCGTTCCAGATTAAACTCGGCGCTGTAGCGTGTCAGAAAGTAATTGACCAGTTCCGGGATGTCCTCTCGTCGTTGGGAGAGCGGGGGCAGATAGATGACGGCGACATTGAGCCGATGGAACAAGTCGAGCCGGAATTCCTTGGTCTCGATGGCTTCCTCCAGGTTGCGGTGCGTGGCGGCGAGGATGCGCACGTCCACGGGAATGGTTTCCTTGCCGCCGACCCGTTGAATGGTTTTTTCCTGAAGCACACGAAGAAGTTTGACCTGTGTGCTCAGGCTCATGTCGCCAATCTCATCGAGGAAAATGGTACCCGCGTTGGCCTGCTCGAAACGGCCAATGTGGCGGTTCTTGGCACCGGTAAACGCGCCGGCTTCATGGCCGAAGAGTTCGCTCTCCAAGAGGTTTTCCGGGATAGCTGCGCAATTGACGGTAACGAAAGGTTTGGCTGCGCGGTCACTGTGCTGGTGGATGGCCCGAGCAACAAGCTCTTTGCCGGTGCCCGTCTCGCCTTGGATAAGCACCGTGACGGGCATGGTGGCAATCCGTCCGATTTCCTTATACACCGTCTGCATCACCCGGCTCTTGCCGATGATAGCCTCGTGAGAAGTAGCGGTGGCGGCATCTCCCATGGCGAGGGGTTTGGCCAGTAAACGTGTGCTATCGAGCGCGCGCTTGAGGATGCGCAGAAATTCAGGCGGATCGATAGGCTTGAGGACGTAATCGTACGCTCCAAGCTTGATGGCGCGAATCGCCACTTCGGTAGTGTGGAAAGCCGTGATCAATATGACTGGCAGGTGCGGTTTGGTCGCCTGTAATTGTTCAATGATCTCCAGCCCGTCAAGGCCAGGCATTTGCAAATCGGTGACCACCACGTCGTATTCCTCGGATTGGGCTTTAATCAGTCCGTCTTTGGGATCGGTGATCATGTTCACCGTGAAGCCTTCGGTCTGGACGAGATCGTGCAAGGCCGAAGCCACCGATTCGTCGTCTTCGATGATCAAAATTCTTGCCATGAATTTCAGGCGCTCATTGATCCGAGGCGGGCAGGGCGATACGGAAAACGGTTCCGTGCCCCAGCCGGGTCTCGAAGTCCAGCGTGCCTTTGTGCTGGTCGATGATCTTCGCCGCAATAGCTAATCCGAGACCAGTACCATTCTCCTTTGTGCTGAAGAACGGGTCAAATAGTCTTTCCTGGACTTCGGGAGGAATACCGGGGCCGGTATCGTCGATTTCCAAGACAACTGTCTTGATGAGACGTCCGCTGAGACGGCTCTCCGTGTTACGGGCGCGCAATGTGATGGTTCCCCGGCCGCCAATGCTGTCAGCGGCGTTTTGAATGAGATTGATAAGGACCTGCTTGAGTTGGAGTGGATCGGCCAGAAATGGGACAGGAGACATCGAATCCATCTTCAGTTCGATGGACAGTCGTTTGAGCTGAGGGGCGAACAGGTCGCGCACCTCGCGGAAGGCCGGTTCAGCGGTCAGCGGAGTAAACTTGGGTTCGCTGGGGCGCGCCAGCTTGAGGAAATTTTTCAGAATTTGCTCCAGCCGGTCGATCTCGTTTCGGATGAGCGAGGCGTCGCTGTGTTCCCCGGTACCTTTGCTCAGGCTTTTTTGCAACGTGAAGAGCCGGACGTTGATTGCGGTGAGCGGGTTGCGGATTTCATGGGCCAGGCCGGTGGCGAGGCGGGCAAAGTGAGTCAGCTTCTTCTGGTGCTCGATGGCGGTGTTGTTCTCAATCAGCTTTTGCCGCAGCGGACTTACGATCATGCGGGTGTAGAGCGCCACGATGAGAATGGTGCATTGCACGATCAAGGTGGTGACCAGGACGTAGAACAGCGGCTGAAATGCGCTGCGGATGTCGCCGAGAAGGCCAACGAATGCGGCGATGGCAGCAGCCCCGCCGTCACCGGTAACACGGATGATAGGTCGCGGTGGCCTGGTTGGTATCGTCATCGTTGTTGCGGCGGCTTGCTGCCGTTGCTTGACGAACGTGTCGATAGCCGCCGCCTGCACGCGCAGTTGCCGGGACAAGGCGAGAAGTTCCTGCTCTGGCTCGGCGGATTTCGTGAGTTTCTGCTGCACCAGGTCGGGAGACAGAGGTTGGCCTTCAGCCAAAGGGACGGCGGCGAGATAATTGGAGAACGTGAATTGCGCCTTGCCTAAAAGCTGGTCGAAGTTCACCGCAATGAGCGGTGAGTTGGTCGGGGGCAGGCTGGCCAGCCAGTCGCGCAAGGTTTGAAGTTTTCGCGGATCTACGTTCGCTTGCTGCTTGCGGAACCACGCATCGAGCGCCTGGCTTCGGCGCCGGTAACGAGCGATTTCCGCGCGGTCCTTGTCCCGGAGGTAGCTCTGCAGCGCATCGCGCAACTCCGCCAATCCTGGCTCCAATTGATCCGCAAGATCGGTGTAACGATCTTTCGTGTCGAGGAGTGCGGACAGTTTCAGGATTTCCTGGATGTCTTGTGGATTCTGGTTCTTCGCCGCAGGTGGCTCTGGAACCTCAGCGAAATCCTCAACCACCGGGACATCCGGGGCCGGGGCCGTCCGACGGTTGAAATCACTCAGGGCAGTGTAAGTGCGAAACGTGGCCCAGCCAAGCGCCAGCACCACCAGCAATAGTGCGATTTCAAACACCGGAATCCGTGTCTTAAGCCGCGGACTTGCCGGGTTCCCATCCGCTCTCGGTCTTGGCCTGGGCGGCGGTCCATCCGCGCCCGGCACTGACGGCGTTATTTCGAACAATTGCTTTGGCAAGACGTTTGGTTCTTTCAGCGCTTTGTCGGCGAGTCTTCGGCAACGCGAGGTTTCGGTTGCTAATCCCGTGGGTTACACAGCCGGATCGCAGCGTCCCTCATTCTGCTGCACCCTTTGAACCAAATCAAACTTCTCTTTTGCGCTCTTTCGCGCTGTATCGCCGTTTCTGGAGAGTTCGTTATTGCCAAGCCCGCCGCGCCACGCGCTATTCTTTGTCCATTATGCCAGCATCACTCGTCAACAAATGGGTTCTGATCACGGGCGCCTCCAGCGGCTTTGGTGCCGCGGCGGCGCGTGCCTTTGCGAGCGAAGGCGCCAACCTTCTGCTGGGAGCGCGGCGCGTGGATCGCCTCGAACAGGTCGCCGCGGAATGTCGCAAACGTGGCGCGCCCTCCGCTCAGGTACAAGCGCTCGACGTGGCTTCGACCGCGAGTGTGAACGATTTCGTGAAATGGTCCCGTGGCCTCACCGGCAAGCTCGATGTCCTTATCAACAACGCTGGTGGCGCCAAAGGTCTGGAAACCGTGGCCGAAGGCAAGGACGAGGACTGGGAATTCATGATGCAGACGAATGTGCTCGGCGTGCTGCGCGTCACGCGCGCGTGTTTGCCGCTGCTGACGGCCAACGCCGGCAGTTCCATCATCAACGTCGGCTCCATCGCGGGCCGCGTGGCCTACGAAGGCGGCTCGGCTTATTGCGCGGCCAAGGCGGGCGAACTGCAAATCACCAAGGCGCTGCGCCTCGAACTGTGCGGCACCGGCGTGCGCGTTTGCACGGTTGATCCCGGTATGGCGGAAACGGAATTCTCCGTCGTGCGTTTCAAAGGCGACGAGGCGAAGGCGAAGAAGGTTTATGAAGGTGTCGAGCCTCTCACCGCCGAGGACGTTGCCGAGACGCTGGTGTGGGTCGCGAGCCGTCCACCGCATGTGTGCATCGATGAACTGGTCATCAAATGCACCGACCAGGCGGCGATTCACAAGGTGCATCGCCGGACGGCGAAGCAGGCCTGATTACGGGGACGGATCGAGCGAGACGCGGCCGCTGGCGTTGGTGCCCAGGAAGTAGCCGGAACCACGGTTCTGCTTCTGTAGGATTGCGCCTTTGAATGACACTGTCTTGCCTCCCGCCGGTGGCGTCGCACTGCCGCTCATCAACCCACTCGACTTGCTCAGGCTGAGGCTTAGTTTATTCGCGCCCTGGTTCGTCACTTTGCCCGCCGCGTCCACCGTCACGTCATTGGCAAAGTCCGCCACCAGGTTCCCGTTGGTGAAGCCGGCCACACCGGTCGTCAACGCCAGCAGCCGGTTGGTTCCCGTGGGAGCGATGAACTGCGAGCCAACAATCATCGATTCGTTGGTGAAGCCCGCTCCGAAATACTTGGCCACTTGCGTGCGCTTGAACCAGTTCATCAGTCCGCTCACGTCAGTGTTAGGCTGGTTGGTATCGAAGACCAGCCGGCTCAGGAGCGTGCCTTTGCCTTTGTAGAGGTTGAGGTAGAGCGGCCAGTCCCCGTTTTTGGAGATGGGGACTTTCTGGGTGACTTTGGTGCCGTCGGCCAGCGAGCCGCTGAAAGTGAGACTGCCTTTGGTGTTGACCGCAGCGGTGCCGTAGCCGTCGCCGAAGGGGCCATTGGTGGAATTGGGATCAGCGGGAATGATGAGAGTGTATTTGCCGGCTTGCGGTGCGGGGTTGGTGAAGTTGGGACGGTAGGCGTGCAGTTCGGCAACCCACTGATTGGTGTGGAACGTGGTAACGATGTTTGTGTTCTCAGGGGGCGGGGGCACATTGGTCACCGTCACCGCGTAAACGAAGCGGTTGGAAAAGCTGCCTGAGAGGTAATCGTTGCCTGGAGTCAGACCCAGGTTCAACCGAACGAACAAATCGTTGGATCTCGTGGAAACCTCCTGAAAGATGAAGTTGCCTGCCGTGCCGTTGGCCGAATCGAAGGTTCCAGTCAGCGGGAAAGTTTTATTGTTAATCATCACCTTGGCGCTATAGGTGCCGAGATCGCCCACCGTGAGCGTGAAGAAACCCGAATTCCATTCCTCAACTTGATTGGTATCGCAAAACAGCCCGGTGTAAGTGCCCTTCACATAGGGGAAGAGATTGGTGTTGAACACAGCCGTAAAATTCAAATTGGAGTCCATAATGAACGGGTAAATCGGGAACGGCCAAATGATGAATCCACCACTGCTCCATCCAGCAAACAGGTTGCCCGGCGCCGGTTTGGCCGTGAGCGAGTAGCCACGGCCGATTTCAAGGAGTTGGCCATTAGTCGCACCTGCAATCGTGCCGCCGCAAAAGGTCACGATGTTTGTTTCCTGGTTCATCATCGAATTGGTTGTCACCACTTCCACATCCACACAAGACGTGCCTCCGACAAACAATCCAATCGGCACCAGCACGCTGTGGAAGAACGACCCCGGCTTGGTCACACGGTTCCCCGAAGTGTCCGTCGCCTCTACGTAGAACAGGTTCGTTCCCGGTGGGATGTTCGTCAGCGTCGCCGACCAGGTTTTGTTGGTCGTGTCCAGGTCAGCGACAATGGGGGAGCCGGCGCCGAGATAGACCCGAACCTGTTCCACGCCCACGTTGTCGGTGACGGTGCCGGTGATCGTATGCGTGGCGTTGCTGATGGTTTGCTTGATTCCAATGGGTGCGATGACGATTTTTGGCGGGGCCACGTCCCGGCCGCTAATCATGCTGATCTGCACATTGAACAAATCGCTGTAGTAGGGGCAGTCGAAGAAGAAGTAGGCGACGGGCAGCGCACCGAGAGCCACTTGAGCCGGCTCGCCGGGGACATCCAGATAATTGCACGGCGAGAACAGATAACTCAATCCGAACATGTTGATGATGCCCTCGTCCTCGACGAGCGTGTTAAAGAATTTCAGCTTGCTGGCCCCGGCCTTCACCCTGCCGAACACAGTGTAGCTCGGATCCAACTGGTCGGTGTTGTCCGCCGTGTTAAAAAACCAGGACGTTGTGGCCGTATCGAGCAGGGGATAGGCATTGCCGCCGATGTTCGTCGAGGACAGCCCCATGGCCAGAGTGCCAAACGTGTTGCTGATGAGCGGCCCGACATTGAACTCGTTGGTGATGGGCGGGCCTTCTGGGATGCGCGTCATCGCCTCAAACAGCGTGCTGGGGTAAGGATTGTCCACAGTGTAAAGGCCCCCCTGGACGATGGAAATAGAGTCATGCGCGACACGATGCAGGAACGTCCGGTCGAACGCGTCGGTCTGCACGTAGTAGAGGAAGTTCGAGACGGTGATGGGCTTGTCCGTGTCGAACAGTTCCACGTCGAGATTGGCAAACGGCGTGGATCCGTAGCGGATGTGAAAGCGCACCACGGAGTTGGCCGCTTCTACGTTTGGGGTGAGGAACGACCCTGCGAGGATGCAGGCCAGGAGGTGGAACTTGAGCTTGCTCACGGTTTACTTCGTATTGTTGGGAGGAAAATAGCATCGCGCCCGGTCTTCACAACACGCATTTCAGGTTGGGACAAGCCCGTGACGCGGCTACGTAGATCTACCAAGTCTCCGGCGGGTTGCCCAATAGGCATAGGCCAGTGGCCTGTGCTACGAGCGCATCTCACTTTTTTGCACGTTCCTTGAGGAAGGAGAATCGCCTTCCCCCTCACCCCGGGCCTCTCCCCACGGGAGAGGGAGCCATCGCCGTCCGGCCTTGGAAGGAACGACGCATCCGACTTCAGCCACGGCGGGATAGGTTTCCCCCCTCTCCCCAAGGGAGAGGGCCGGGGTGAGGGGGAACAGGCCACACCCTCTTTCGAACTCTGCAAGAAATTGAGATGCGCCGCTGTGCTACCTCTCTTGGCGAGGGCTGTGCCCCGGCAGAGCGTTTGGCTCGCAACTGGCAGCGCTCGCTTGTTATTCCAGCGACAGCGGTGTGAATTGGAATTGAATGGGAGCGGTTTCGATGGAGATAGGCTCAAAATTCAGTTGAACAGAAAGGGTCTCGGCTGCAGCCGTGGCGCGAGGGGGCGCAGCGGCCCGGTTGGCGCCCTTCTCCGGCACTTCGATCACGTCGCCGTCACGCAGCCAAAGATCATGGGTGTCGTCGTTATTCTGATGAAACTGATCCAAGTTGAAGATGCGTTCCTGGACCCGTTTCGTTGCAGAGTCGGTGCGCTTGACCTTCACGCGCGTGACGTCTGAAGAGGAGAGCAACAGCCCTGAACTCCGAAGGAAGCGGCTCAGGCGGAAGTTGGCCATGCGCGGTTCCCAGGGGCCGTTGCTGGTGAGCCGCGCGGTGTAACGGAACGGCGTCAGCACCACGTTCGTAGTCTGACCCTTGACGGTGACGCGGATGTTGCGTTCGAGGCATTTCTGTAAACCTTTGTAGAAATCGTCTGGAAGCTGTTCCCATGTGGCATCGACGAAATGATCCTGCTCCGGGATGTCCACCACATCGCCCCATTGGAGCGGCATGTCCTTCGCGCAGTCGCCGTTCACCAAGGCGGTCGCGAGATCCAGGCGGATATCTTCCGTCTTCGCCGTCCTGGGATCGATCCGGCTAATCGCGAGGCGAGACAGGTCCGGGAAGGCCAGATAGAAAGTATTCGCGGCTTCGAGTGAGTTACGGCGAAAGTGGACGAGCGCCATCAGTTCCATCAGCGTAAAATGGTTCCAATCATTGGTGCCCTTGACGAACCAGCTTCGGCGGTTCTCCTGATGGCGGCTGGTGCTGATGGCGTTGAACCGCTGCAAGTCGTCGCGCGCGCCGCGTTGTTCGAGCAACGCGATAATTTCCGGCGTTGGATCTGGCGGAGACTGATCAGGTTGACCCGGCGCGCCCCCTATACCGACTCGAATCGGGCGGACAACTGGAGCAGGGAACGGCCCATATCCTCCCAATCCCTGCTGCCTCCTTGGCTTGATGAGTGAAAGCGGGCTGTCGCCCTGACGGGTCAGGGCGTTCACGTCTGCGCCGTGATCGACGAGCAGCTTGACGACCTCGAGGTTGCGCTTAGCTACGGCGTGGGTCAGCGGTGTGTAGCCGTGGGCATCCGCCACGTTCACCTCCGCTTTATTCTTGAGCAGCAACTCCACGATCGCCGCCGCGTTGGTTGGGTTGTTCAAGGCCGCGTGATAAAGCGCGGTTGCGCGGTAATCGCCGCCCTTCGCGTTCACATCAGCACCGGCGACGATGAGCGCCTCGGCCAGTTCCAGCGAACCCTTCTGCACCGCCTGCATCAACGCAGTCCAACCGTTGCGATAAACGAGGACGTTCGGATCGGCTCCGTTCTCCAGGAGCAACCGCGCCATCGGCACGTCCTCCCGGTTGATGGCGGCAATCAGCGGCGTCCAGCCGGGGTTCTGCGATTTGTCGTTGAGGGCCAGGTTCGGATTCGCCTTGGCGGCCAGGAGCAGTCGGACTATCTCTTCGCGATTGCCTGCGTGATAGAGCGGCGTGCCGCCCTGAGTGGTCTGCGCATTGATGTCCGCCTTGTTGGCGAGAAGTAGTTCGACGATGGCTTTTGCTCCGGGACCGGCGGCTGCGTGCAAAGGCGTCCCTTGGCCGATGTCTCGCGCGTTCACCTCCGCTCCTTTGGCCAGCAATAGTTCGGCAACCGACGTGAACCCGAGTTGAGCCGCGAGATGCAGCGGCGTCCACTTATCGCCGGATGTTCTGGCGTTCACGTCACCTTTGCCCGCGAGCAGCGCCTCGCAGACATTGCGATAGCCCTTCTGCGCTGCGAAATGGAGCGGCGTGAATCCCGCCGAATTGGGACCCGTGCTGATCGACGCATTCGGATC
>Ga0187893_10015236_pt1 | contig 10333 bp, 8 predicted proteins | sample MA1701074metaG_FD_139574 | JGI IMG/M metagenome (GOLD analysis project Ga0187893, IMG submission 139574) | White microbial mat communities from a basaltic lava cave in the Kipuka Kanohina Cave System on the Island of Hawaii, USA - MA170107-4 metaG ... | reverse complement strand
GGAACTGGCCGACCGCCTTCGCCAGTACATCCGTGAAGTGAACCTCGCCCCGGTCGTCTTTCGCTGGAAATACAAAATGGATGAAATCTCTATTGTCTAACTATTAACAGAACTATAGTCTAGAGCCTTCGGCTGTCTTGTATATACTCAGGTCAGGCATGCGGCCACAATGAAGGGCCCCAAAGGCATTCGTTCAGAGCACTGCAGACCGCAGAACCGACTAAACCGGGCGCTAGGGTGATCCTTAATATGACTGCCCTGGAAACAACTCAGAATGGAACCCACCAGACATTCGTCTGCTGGCAAAGTCCAAACGAGAGACTCTTTCCGATCAGAGCCGCCCTTCGTACCACTTCCTGCATCAACTCGGTTCCGTCATAGAAGACCGCTTGTGAGGGAGATCGCCTCTCCCTACACCGATTCGGGCGTCGGACTTGCAGGACGAGCGGTAACCTATTCATGAATCGTAAGGTCAATCGAACTGAGAAGTTCATAAAAGTGTCTACTGTCGTCAGAAAAACTACAGGGTAATCCAGCAGCGAGTCAAGTTGTTTTTGGGCACTTGAGGGCCAGCGTCTGGGAAGATTGACAGGGCCTGGACCTATCAATTATCCTCTACTGCCACTCAAATTGGAGTCCCCTTCCACTTCGCATGCCATCCCAAGAAACAGGCACCTCTCCTCGGAGTAAGATTGACATCGTTGGAGTGCTCAAGGAGGCCATTCTTTCGAACCAGATCAAACCTGGAGAAAGACTAAACGAAAGTGAGTTGGCCCGGCGGTACGAGATCCCTCGAGCTTCAATTCGAGAAGCACTGCAACAGCTGGAAGAACAAGGACTGGTCTTGAGTAACCCACGCAAGGGCATGTTTGTGGTCAATCTAGACGAGGTTGACAAGCAGAAGATGAACAGTGTGCGAGTTGTTCTGGAAGCCGAGGCCCTCCGGCTCTGCAGGTTGAGTCTCAGCTCAAAGGGCCAGAAGCAACTGGCACTGTCGATTGAGAAAATGGAGAGTCAAGGCGAAGGCCCGGCGTACCAGCAGTGGCGTTTGGACCTTGAATTTCACCAGACCCTCTGGAAACTATGCGGAAACGAATATCTGGAAAAGGCGCTGAACCGCCTAACGACTCCACTGTTCTCGCATGCCGTGTTGACAACTCCCGAGAAGAAGAAACTGCATACGGTGATCGTTTCCCACAGAACGTTGCTTGAATACATCCAAGGAAAGTCTGACCGACCCGCAGAAGACTTGTTGATCGAGCATTATTCCACCGGGTTTGCTCATCCTGGACGGTTTTCCAGTTTCGATCCCCCTGAGAACACATGAGTCGCGCAGCTGCGAAGATGGGAAATCCTGCCAGGATTTCATGAGCCATGATCAGTATCGCTACTCAAAAGGAAAGGCCGACTCGCGAGTATGGTTCGATTTAACACGCTAAAAGGCAATCTGGTAAAGGTTGTGACTGAGGCCATTTTGTCCAACAAGTATAGGCCTGGAGATCGAGTTAACGAGAGCGAGCTGGCGCGGCAGTTCCAGATCAGCCGGGCACCGATTCGAGAGGCACTTCAGCAGTTGGAGCAGCAAGGACTCCTCATGAAGCACCCGAGACGAGGGATGTTCGTTGTCACCTTAACTCACGAGGAGATCCAGAAGATCAATAGTGTGCGATTGGTGCTGGAAGCAGAGGCTCTTCGCCTCTGCCGAAGGAATCTGACGCCCAGGGGCGAAAAGAAGCTCACAGACTTAGTTCAGGAATTGGAGAGTCAAGGAGAAGGTCCTGCAGATAAGCAGTATCGCCTGGACCTGGAATTCCACCGAGCACTTTGGGGCATGAGTGGCAACGAGTATCTCGAAAAAGCGCTCAACAGCCTCATGGCACCCTTGTTTGCACATGCGGTTCTAACCACCCCTAACGAAAAGAAAACACATACCATTATCATCTCTCACCGATGGATGCTCGACTTTGTCCTCGGCAAAATTGAAAAGTCCGCAGAAGCACTCCTACTAGAGCACATCCGTGTCGCATGGCCGGACCTTGGAACTCACTCCAGTTTCACGCGGGACCCTCAAGCAAAACCAAGCCTTTAGTCTCGATAACGTTAACCCTACTGGTTAATCCGATCGCCAAAATGTCCCCGTAGAGAATTCAAACTCAGGGCAAGAAAACATTTGATTTTACGTCGTCTGAATTGTATTCTGACGACAGTTTTTGTGTACGGTCTAGTAGATCTGTTGGGAGCCAAGTGCTTTATTTGTTGGCTAGTCACACCTCTGTGTCAAAGTCTAGTTTATCCGGATCGTAACGTCCGTCTCGTTGGGTGATATCCCCCTTTCGGCAAAGTTGTGCTAAACAAGACCTGGTCATCCTGTCCGCCTGAGAGGAATAATCTCTTACAAAAACCCGACCCGAAAGTCCCAGAGAATCGAAGCCTCGGATAAGGAGCATCGAATGGACCTTGCGACCTCTAATCAGGAAGCGTCAGTTTTCGCCCACCACGATAAGGAATTCCTCGTTAGTCTCTACCGTCAAATGGTAAGTATTCGAGAGTTCGAGGAACAAGTGCAGGACTTATACAATCGGACTCTCATTCCCGGTATCGCTCATCTGTCCAGTGGACAAGAGGCCGTGGCAGTCGGTGTTTGCTCGGCCCTTGAGAGCGATGATTACATCACAAGCACTCACAGGGGACACGGGCATTGCATTGCCAAGGGTGCAGACATGGGTAGAATGTTTGCCGAACTTTTCGGCAAGGTGGATGGCTACTGTCGTGGCAAGGGAGGCTCCATGCACATTGCCAATCAAGATGTCGGCAATCTTGGAGCCAATGCCATCGTAGGTGCTGGCCTGTCTCTGGCCACGGGGGCTGGCCTTGGTGCGAAGCTTCAGAAAACGACTCGGGTAAGCGTTTGTTTCTTCGGGGATGGTGCTCTGAATCAGGGCATATTGCTGGAGTCGATGAACATGGCCGCTTTGTGGCGATTGCCCGTCATATACGTGTGTGAAAACAATCAATACGGTGAGTACCTCCCGATGGAGCGAGTCACCGCTGGCGATGTCACCAAGCGCGGAGACGCATTTGGCATTCCTTCGATGAGAGGCGATGGCATGAATGTTCTGGCGGTACACGAAAGCGCAAAGAGCGCAATCGAACGCGCGCGCGCCGGACACGGTCCCAGCTTTCTGGTTCTTGATACCTACCGCTACTACGGTCATGGCATGAGCGACCGCAATCGGGCTTATCGATCACGAGAAGAAGAGCGCCATTGGCGCGAAACTCGCGATCCGATCAAGAACTTCGCCACCATGCTCCTTGAACATGGCCTTCTGACGGCGAGCAGTTTAGCGCTGATTGAGACCGAGGTCAGGGAACAGACCCTGGCAGCAATCGAGTTTGGAAACAACTCTCCGTTTCCACCGCCGGAGGAGGTGACCCAGCATGTCTACGCTGACTGAACTCCGGGAAATTACCTTTGCTCAGGCCGTCAATGAGGCCCTGCACGAAGAAATGGAGCGGGACGAGAAAATCATCCTACTCGGGGAGGACGTCGCTGCGGCCGGAGGAGTCTGGAAGCTGACGGAGGGCCTTCTGGATCGTTTTGGCGCTGACCGGGTCCTGGATTCTCCTATTTCGGAAGCAGGGATTGCAGGCGTCGGCGTCGGAGCGGCGATGACCGGCATGCGTCCGATTGTTGAAATCATGTTCGGAGACTTCCTCACTTTGGTCATGGATCAATTGGTGAATCAGGCCGCCAAGATGTATTACATGTCTGGGGGGCGCTACAAAGTTCCCCTTGTCATCCGCACAACTTTGGGAGCCGGACGACGTCTTGCTGCCCAGCATTCCCAGAGTCTACAGGCGTGGTTCGCTCATATACCGGGCCTCAAGGTTGTACTGCCTTCCACGCCTTATGATGCGAAAGGATTGCTCAAGACGGCAATTCGTGACGACAATCCTGTGATCTTCTTCGAAGACAAGCTGATGTATCAAAAAAAGGGGCGCGTCCCTCCGGCTTCTGACCCGTACACAATTCCATTCGGGCGTGCCGACGTCAAACGCGAAGGCTCGGATGTTACCGTAGTTGCCACGTCGAGCATGGTTTATGTGGCACTTGAGGCCGCCGAGACTCTGGCGGAAGAACAAATCTCTGTTGAGGTGATTGACCCACGGACTCTGACGCCCCTTGACCAAGAAGGCATGGTCAGTTCAGTCACGAAAACTTCGCGGTGTCTTGTTATCGACGAAGGGTATGAGCGCTTCGGTGTCACGGCCGAGATTGCCGCGGTGATTTCACATAGAGCTTTCTATGCGCTGGAAGCACCGGTTGAGCGAATCGGAGCCATGAATGTCCCGATCCCTTTTTCTCCGATTCTCGAAGACCAGACCATACCGAATGTCGATCGAGTCGTGAGGGCCGTGAGGCGACTTGTGAAGGGCAATGGATAGGCACTCTGCACCCAAAGAAATTGTGATGCCCGCCCTGGAAATGGCACAGGAGAAAGGGCTTTTGCTCCGCTGGCTCAAAACCGAAGGTCAGCTGGTTCATAAGGGCGAGCCCTTGATGGAGATTGAAACCGATAAGGCCCTTACGGAGATTGAGTCACCCGATTCTGGGATTCTTTCTCAAGTCACAGCTCATCCTGGGGATGAGGTACCTGTTGGACGGGTCATTGCTGTCCTGCTTCCTTACGCGGCGGGAAACACTCATTCTGAAATTCCCGTTGCTGCCGAAAGGGCCGACTCGAAGCATTCACATCAAACTGAGAACAAGTCAGAAGAAGGCTTGCAGTTGGCACCAAATGAAGTCCCCATTTCGGAAGCACGAGCCAGCGCTCAACGGGTTCTTGCCTCGCCCAAGGCTCGGCGTCTGGCTGCCGAAGCGAACATCGACCTGAGCCTGGTCGAGGGGTCTGGTCCTGGAAGGGCTGTTCTTCCAGAGGACATTCTCAGGGTGTCGGCTCAGAAACGTGCTCAGTCCCTTCCGGAGTACACTGCCGTTTCGGTTAAGGGCATGCGCCGGATTATTGCCGAAAGGTTGCAGCGCAGCTCTCAAGATGCAGCGCATATCGCTTTGAGTTTGTCCATCGACATGAGCCAGGCAAAGCGTCGGCTGCATGATTGGAACGCCTTAAAACAGCGGCCGGATCTCACTCTGAGTATGACTGCTCTGATCTGCAGAGCGGGTATCGCTTCTCTCTTGCAGCATCCCAGGCTCAACAGTCACTTCCTGGGCGACGAAATCCGAGAGTATCGAGCGGTTCAACTGGGAATTGCCGTCGCTATAGCGGATGGACTGGTTGTCCCAGTCATCCGAAATGCCCAGACAAAGGATCTAGCCGGACTTCAGTCCGAACTAGCCGATTTGAGCAGTCGAGCCCGAGCCGGGAAACTACGGCCAGACGAAATGAGGGGAAGTACATTTACTGTGAGTAACCTCGGAATGTTCGGCGTCGAGCAGTTCACCGCGATTGTGAATCCTCCGGAAGTGGGTATCCTTTCGATTGGGACCATACGAGACACCCCCGTAGTGCTGGAGGGTCAGGTGTCTGTTCGGCCCCTGATGCAGGTAACCATCAATGCCGATCACAGAGCGGTGGACGGCGTAGTCGCCGCGCAATTTCTCAATAGCCTTAAAAAGCAGCTGGAAGATCCCGCTTCGTTCTTTCCTGAACAAGATTTGTTAGTGAGGTGATTTCATGGGATTGGTGACGAAACTCGACCATATCGCGGTAACCGTCAGTAGCCTTGAGCGGTCCCTGCCCTTTTATACCGATGTGCTTGGTCTCAAGGAAGTGGAGAGACACCTCTTGGAAGGAGACACCATTTCGACAATGGCAGGCAAATCAGATGTTGTGATGCAAGTCGTCAGGTTAGCCTCTCCGGACACCCCGGAAGTCCTGGTGGATCTGCAGCAGTACGTCCAACCGATTGGGGGCATTTCCAATGCTGCACTTGGGATGGCCAACCACTCCCATTTCTGTTTTGGGGTTAAGAGCATGGAAACCGCTTACAAGCAGTTGCGCAGTAAAGGGGTCGAATTCGTCTCCGCTCCAGTGACTTTTGACCTCGGGGAGGACTGGGATTATGGTGCCCTGAAAGTGGTTTTTCTGAAGGATCCTGACGGCTTCATTCTAGAACTTGTGGAAATGCCGGAGAAGGCTGACAAGGCCTGATTTGAAATTGGAACCAGTTATCACCTCACATCAGTCAGGAGCACTAAACAGCATGCCTAGATACGAGGAACTGCAGGGAAAAGTTGCTATTGTCACCGGAGCGGGCCGAGGCATTGGAAAAGCCATTGCAATTCGTCTCGCACGCGAAGGTGTCGCAGTGGTCGTAACGGACGTGGATTCGGTGAGCGCTGAGACAGCAGCAGAAGACATTCGAAAGGCGGGCGGGAACGCGCTTGGATTTCGTGTAGATGTAACACGTCGTGATGAAGTAGATAAGATGGTATCCCGAACGGTGTCGCAGTTTGGAGCCCTCGACATCCTGGTTAACAACGCTGGAGTAGGAGCGGTCGCCCCAATTCTGGAGACTGACGAAGAGACCTGGGACTGGGTGATGAACGTGAACGCCAAAGGAGTCTTTCTCTGCAGCAAAGCGGCTGCAAAACAGATGATCCAGCAAGGCAAAGGTGGGCGGATCATCACCAACGCCTCTGGCGCAGGTAAAATTGCTCCCGGAAAAGGGACTCCGCTCGGAGTCTACGCTGCAAGCAAACACGCTGTGGTCGGACTGATGAAGCAACTCGGACTTGAGCTATCCTCCCACCAGATCCTGGTCAACAGCATTTGTGGCGGCATCATTGACACCCCCATGTGGGATCTCATCGATCGTGAAATTGCAAAGTTAGAAGGGGTCCCTCTGGGCAGCGTGAAAGAAAAGGCAGTTGCCAGTATTCCCCTTGGCCGTATTCAGAAACCTGAGGACCTGGCTAATGTGGTCGCTTTCTTGGCTTCGGACGACGCCAACTACCTTACCGCAGACACAATCAACGCAGCCGGCGGCTTGCTCCCTTACTAAGCATTTCCCTTTTTTTTGATTGAAGGCGAAGGATATTCTTCCCCGACATCTTCAGGGCCATCATTCCAGCTGGATAAGATCAAATCGAGAGTTTCGACGGTCGTAGCACCTGTGATGGTAGTGTGAGCCGGGGTTTTCTCGGAGACCGAAAAGACCTGGTGCTCTTCTCACTGAGCTGATTTCCCGGTGATTCCCGCGCCTATGCTGGATATAGCCGATCGGAGTTTCGCATCACAGTGGTCCGCCTCGTTCCGCGCCGGAGAACTCATGCTTACAGCCAAGCACGGAGCTGGTATTATCCTGCCGCCGCGGTTCAAAAGCTGCCCAATTGCGATTCAGCGATTGGAAGCTTTTTGGCATTTCTTCATCTAGGCCGGCCCATTCGGTCGAGTTGATCGCCTGAGGCAGCTAATTGAACACTCCTCAGGAAACCTCAGTGCGGAAAGCGACTTGGTTGCGCTACAGCCTTACGAATCCGATAGTCAAAGACCTGATGTTGGAGAGGAACTCCATACGACTTGCGATTTGTTTGCCGCTCTTGCTGTTCGGTGCTCTACCCCGCTTAACCGCCGCCACCGTGGATCTTACTCGTGCGGTGGTTGTCCATTCACCGAGCGCTACGGTGACGGAGAAGAAAGCAATTCAGGTTCTGGTGGAAGAAGCTGAGAGGCGCAGCCAGATCCGTTGGGTGACGCAATCGAGTTGGCCGTCGGAACCGGTGCCGGTCATTGCTATCGGACGTGTCGAGGCGTTGAAGAGCTTTGCAGGAAGATGGGCCGGCGCTCTGGCGGAGGAAGCCGCACCCCAGGGATCGGAAGGATATCGCATCCGGGTGGAAGGCGGCGCAAGTCCTACAGTTTTGATTGTGGGCAATGACCCACGCGGAGTTTTGTTTGGTGTCGGGCATCTTCTCCGGAAATTGCATTCGGGCAGGGAAAGAATCTCTGTATCCGACGACCTCAAGGTGGCAACCGCGCCAAAGTACCCGCTTCGCGGACACCAGTTGGGCTATCGACCCAAGACCAACTCCTACGATGGTTGGACTCTAGCCATTTGGGAGCAGTACATCAGAGATCTCGCCATTTTCGGCACCAACGCCATCGAGCTCATTCCGCCGCGCTCCGACGACGCAGCCGACAGTCCGCACTTCCCGCTCAACCAGATGGATACGATGATCGGCATGTCCCGCATCTGCGACGAGTATGGACTGGATGTGTGGATCTGGTATCCGGCTATGGACGAAGATTATTCAAAGCCAGAAACCGTCGAGCATGCTCTCAAGGAGTGGGGAGACGTGTTCAGAAAGCTGCCCCGAATCGATGCAGTGTTCGTGCCGGGAGGCGATCCTGGTCACACACAGCCGAAGTATCTGATGGTGCTGCTGGAGAAGCAGAAGGCCATTCTGCAACGCTCGCACCCCAAAGCCCAGATGTGGATGGCGCCCCAGGGCTTCAATGCCGAATGGATGAAAGAATTCGCGGACATCATCAAGAAAGAGCCCCGGTGGCTCGATGGAATCGTTTACGGACCTCAAACGCGCCTGAGCTTGACCCAGGTTCGTGCCATGGTTCCCAAGAGGTATCCCATCCGCCACTATCCCGACATCACCCACAGCCGGCACAGCCAGTATCCAGTACCTGACTGGGATACCGCCTTCGCGATGACGGAGGGACGAGAGATCATTAACCCGCGCCCGCTGGACCAAGCTCAGATTTTCCGTCTGCTACAACCGCATACGATGGGCTTCATCGCCTACTCGGAGGGTTGTAATGACGACGTCAACAAGATTGTGTGGAGTGGTCTGGGCTGGAATCCCGACGCGGACATTCACGAGATCTTGCGTGACTATAGCCGCTATTTCATAGGACCTCCTAACGCCGACAGCTTCGCACAGGGGCTGCTCGCCCTGGAACGAAACTGGCAAGGACCCGTTCTGACGAACAGCAGTATCGACACGACGTTGGGGCAGTTTCAGGCTCTGGAGAAGTCGGCTAGCCCACCAGAACGGTCCAATTGGCGTTTTCAGCAGGCGCTTTACCGCGCCTACTATGACGCTTATGTTCGCAGCCGGGCGATTAACGAAACGGCGCTCGAGGCACAAGCGATGGAGAGACTTCGAGGAGCGGAGAGTCAAGGATCTCAAATTGCCATGGCCGAAGCGGAAGTCATTCTGGAGCGCGCCGTCACGGCGCCGGTCGCCACCGACCTGCGTTCGCGCATCTTTGAGTTGGCAGAAGCCCTCTATCAAAGCATTCGGATGCAACTCAGTGTGACACACTATCAAGCCATCGCCGTGGAAAGAGGTGCCAACCTCGACATGGTCGACTTCCCTCTCAATAATAGGCTTTGGCTGAAACAGCGATTCCAGGAGATTCGGCAACTGAGCTCAGAGCCCGACCGTTTGAAGGAAGTCGATGCCATCTTGAATTGGACCAATCCGGGTCCGGGAGGATTCTATGACGATCTCGGGAATCCGGCTCGCCAGCCCCGCTTGATCCGTGGCCTCGGCTTCAAGAAGGATCCGGCATTTTTCGAAACCAGCCTGCCGATCTTCGAACGTTACACGCGGGCTGCCGAAACACGCACGTCCTGGTGGGATCATGCTATCGCCCTTTACGATGCCCCGCTAAAGATGCAATACACCGGACTCGACCCGGCGGCGGCTTACAAGGTGCGGGTGGTTTACGGTGGAGGCCCGATTCGCCTGATGGCGGATCATCTGGAAGTACATCCCTACTTGGATACGGCCTATCAAGCGTTAGAGTTCAAACTTCCCACAGAGGCCACGACGGATGGCGAACTTACCCTCACCTGGAGCCGCACGGCTGGCAGCGGTGGCGCTGGCCGGGGGTGCCAGGTCGCCGAGGTCTGGCTGATGCGGCAGTGAACTATTGGCTTTCAACCGGGAGCTGTGTCAGCCAGTCTGACCCCGAGGTGGATTCTCAATCGCCGGCAAAGGCAAAAACTCCAATTCGAAGATTGATGCCGAAGCGCTGATCCAGTTTATGAACTGTCCCGGTACAAGCTTCCAGTCGGGTGACATGAATTGACCGTTCACGAACCTACTTCCCGTTCGAATATCACTGCATTGTCACCGGCCTTAAACAGAGCCGTCGTCGTCGGCTGGATCTCACTGGCCCTGCTGTTCACCGGGTGCCAGTCAGGGCCAGGTCGCTATCCGGATCGAGAGCTCAAGCTTATCGTTCAAGCAGCGCCGGGCGGGATCTCCGACACCGTGTCTCGCGTAATGGCGAGTCTGGTAGAAAGGGAGTTGGGTGTTCCCGTCGTCTGTGAAAACAAACCGGGT
>Ga0187893_10015235_pt1 | contig 10334 bp, 13 predicted proteins | sample MA1701074metaG_FD_139574 | JGI IMG/M metagenome (GOLD analysis project Ga0187893, IMG submission 139574) | White microbial mat communities from a basaltic lava cave in the Kipuka Kanohina Cave System on the Island of Hawaii, USA - MA170107-4 metaG ... | reverse complement strand
TCGGGCTCGGTCGCGGTCCCCACCACCTCGACCTCGTTCGTCTCTCGCAACAGGCGGGCCATCCGCCGCATGGCCCCGATTTCGTCGTCCACGACGAATGCGCGCAGCGGCGCCCTCATACGCAGAGGCCCTCCGGCAAGGCGGCGGGCAGCCACATCACGACCCGCGTGTGGCCCGACTCCCGTTGGACCTCGATTCCCGCCGCGTCTCCGAAGAGGGTGGAAAGCTGCGCGGTGAGGGTGGCGAGACCGCGGCCCGCGGGCGCCTCGGCCAGCGCGAAGCCCGGGCCATCATCGGTCACCGCCAGCATGAGACGCTCACCATCGAGACGCCCCTCAACGTGCAGCTCGCCACCCTTGGCTTGCTTCGACGCCACGTGCGTGACGCTGTTCTGTACCAAGCCATGGAGCGAAAAGGGAGGCACGCGCCGATCCTCGAGTTCGGGCGGCACGTCGACGCTGTAACGGAGGCGATGCCCGAGGCGGGCCTCCTCGATGTCGAGGTAGGCCCGCACGATGGCCAGCTCAGCCCGAAGCGGAACCGTATGGCAGTCCGTCTGGGCGAGCGAGGCCTCGAGCAGGTCGGCGAATTGCTCGAGGAGCCGCTCGGCCCGGACGGGATCGTCGATGACGAGGCTGGTGATGTTCTCGAGCGAGTTGAAGAGATAGTGGGGTTGTAGCCGCGATTCGAGCGAGGCCAGCCGCGACTGCGCCGTGAGGTGCTCGGCCTGCTCCCGCCGCCGCTCCGCCGCGAGCCGACGCTGGCGCCCCACCTCGTAGAAGTAGATGGGCAACGTGAGAAGCATGGCGATCCCGAATCCCGCGATGAGCGCGCGATGAGCCTCGACGTCGCGGGCGCCGGTCAGGATGAGCACGAGGCTCACCCCCACCGAACCGAGCCCGGCTACCGTGAGCAACACCCCCACGATGAGGAGGCGCGGCACCGACTGCCCTTCCCCGCCGAGCCGCCGCTCCAGCCAGGGGAGGATCAAGGCAATGGGTGTCCCGATGACGGTGGCGTACACGAGCGCGATGGCGAAGTCCCAGAGGGGCTCACGACGGCCGACAAAGACGAGGGTGAGTGCCACCACCGCCGCTCCGGCCAGATTGGTGACGGCGATGCGGAGACAGGTGCGGACGAAGCGTTGAGTCCTCGTGATCATGGCGACCCTCCTCATACTGAAGAGACCTCGCATGCTCAGAGGAGAATCGCCGAAGGCGCCTAACGCGCTGCGTCGAATCGGCCGAATGGACATTCCCCTGGCCGAGTGGTCATCTGAAGGCTCTTTTTCGACGCGCAGCGTTACGCGCGGAGCGGTTCTCCTGAGGCGGCCGGCGCCTTTCCGCGGGTGACCCATTCGCCTTGACACCTGTAGCATAGAACACGACACTGAGCGCATGGCGCGCCGGATCACCCGACCGCCCGGTGAGTCGACCCCCGTAGGGGCGGCCGAGATCGCGGTTCGCCTGGCCGTGCGACCGCAGACCGTTCACACGTGGCGCCAACGTCGCCTCCTGCCGCCGCCGCGCTGGACCGTCTCTGGTCAGCCCGCGTGGGACTGGCCCGACATCGAGGCCTGGGCCCGGCGCACCGGTCGACTCCGCGGTGAAGATCTGTATGCGGCGCTGCTGGAGCTCGAGGGCGCCGGCTGGGAGGGAGATCTCGAGGCGCTCCGGAGCCACCGCGTGTCTCCCCGGTGATCCTCGTCGATACGTCGGCCTGGATCGAGCTGCTTCGCGCCACCGGCCATCCCGCCCACGTTACCCTCAGACATCATCTGGAGCGACGGTCTCCCATCGTCACGTCAGAGCCCATCATCATGGAATTGCTGGCCGGCACCCGAAACGTGACGGAGCGGACTCGGCTCCGGGCGAGGCTGATCGCGCTGCCGCGGCTGACCGTGCGAGGGCTCGCTGATTTCGAGGCGGCCGCCGAGCTTTACCGGCTCTGCCGCGCCCACGGCGCCAGCGTCTGCAAGCTGATCGACTGCCTGATCGCGGCCGTGGCCATTCGGGACAGGGCGACCGTGCTCCACAACGACCGCGACTACGACGTGCTGGCCCGGCATACGCGCCTCAGGACCGAGCGCTACCGGACGCTACGCGTGGTCCCGCGCCGCTGAGGGCTCCGAGGTGTCTACATGATATAGACCATAGTCGTTGACCATGGTACGCTTGGGTATATGGAGACCATGCCAATCTCCAAGTTCAAGGCGCGGTGCCTGGCGGTGCTCGCCCGGGTCAATCGGACTGGCAAGCCCGTCCTCATCACACGCTTCGGCGAGCCAGTCGCCGAGATAATCCCCCCCACCTCGTCGGCACGCCCTGAGCGCTGGCTCGGCTCCTTTCGCGCGAGCGGCCGGATCGTCGGTGACATCGTGGCGCCCGTCACCGACGAGCGGGACTGGGAAGCCCTGCACTCGTGAAGCTTCTGCTCGACACGCACATTTGGCTGTGGAGCGTGCTCGAGCCTGAGCATCTCGCGCCTGGCGTAGCCGAGGCGCTCGAAGAGCCGAGCAACGAGCTCTGGCTTTCGCCGATCAGCGTGTGGGAACTGATGGTCCTCGTCGAGAAGGGGCGGCTCGTTCTCGACCGACCTCCGGCTCGCTGGATCGCCGATGTGTGCGGGGCCGTTCCACTCCGGGATGCCCCACTCACCCGTCACGTTGCCGTCGAAAGCCGCCGTCTCGCGCTGAGCCACGAGGACCCGGCTGACCGATTCATCGCCGCTACCGCCAAGGTGTACGATCTCACCCTGGTGACGAGCGACGAGCGCCTGCTTCAGCTCGATGGTGTCAAGATGTTCGGTCGTCGCTGACCGCACCCGCCATGGAATTCGGTCTCCAGTTCTTTCCTGACGTCGGCCCCGCCGAGCGGTCGGCCGCGGCGTACTGGGCCGACGCGCTCCATCTGACTGGGCTCTGCGACGAGCTGGGCTACACCACCGTGCGCACGGTGGAGCACTACTTCCACCCCTACGGCGGCTACAGTCCGGACCCCATCGTGTTCCTCGCCGCCGCCTCCCAGCGCACGCGCCAGGCCCGGCTGGTGACGGGCGCCGTGCTACCGGTCTTCAACAATCCGCTGAAGCTGGCCGGCCAGATCGGCATGCTCGACGCGATCTCCGGCGGCCGCTTGGACGTGGGATTTGCGCGCGCCTTCCTGCCTCACGAGTTCGCCCGCTTCGGCCGCCCGCTCGACGAGAGCCGGGCCCGCTTCGAGGAGGGTGTCGAGCAGGTCCGTCGGCTTCTCGAAGAAGACAGCGTGAGCATGGAGGGGCGCTTTCACACCTTCCGCAACGTGACCTCGCTGCCGCGCCCCACCCAACAGCCGCGGCCGCCCTTCTACGTGGCCGCGCTCAACACCGAGGAGTCGTTCGTCTGGGCGGGCAAGCACGGGCACGGAGTCATGGCGATTCCCATGGGCGGAGGCAAGTTGCGCGACCTGCTCACCGCATACCGCGAGGCCCGGCGGTCGTCGGGTTTCCCAGGCCGGGGGGCGGTCATGCTGGCGTTCCACATGCTCTGTCACGAGGACGCGGGCGAGGCGGTGCGCATCGCGCGAGAGCCGCTGAACCGCTATCTCGGGTCGCTGGTCGACGCCGCCTCGGACTGGACGGGCGGCTCCCAGTCGCCAGCCTATCCTGGCTACGACAAGATCATCGCCGGGCTCGCCGAGCAGACCTTCGAGATGCAGGTGGCCAACCGCTCGGCCTGGGTGGGTTCACCCGCGCACATCGTCGAGCAGATCCGCGACTACCAGGCCGAGGTGGGTGGGTTCGAGCACGCCTCCCTGCAGGTGAACTTCAACACCATCGGCCGCGCCGAGGCCGAGGCCTCGATGCGCTTGTTCGCGCGCGCGGTCATGCCGCCCTTTCGCCGATCGTAGGAGGAATCGGGACGGCGAGGACGTCTGGGTTGTCCCCTGCATCACGGTGCGCAGGACGGCCCGTGGCCGCGGCATCGCGCTTGCCCTGATCCGAGCGGCGGTGGCGTATGCCACCGAGCACGGCGCGCCCGCCGTCGAAGCATACCCACGCGCAGGCGCCACCTTCCTATCGGCCGGCGAGGCGCGCCACGACGGAGGCCAAGGCGTCAACGTACGGTTCGAAGATGACGTAGGAGGAGATGCCCCAGCGCTGCCGGCGCGCGTAGAGATCTTCCACCAGCTCGTCCACGGTCCCAATCAGCACGTAGGGACTTTCGAGGATCTCCTCAGCGGACAATTGTCTCCAACGTTTCGTCAGCTCCTCGGCCGTTCGGCGGCGAACGTCGGTCAGGACAACCCTCTGCACGAGCGCGTTCAGCTCGAGCCGATCGTATCGCTCGCCGGCGGCCTCTCGCACGACCCGCAAACGCTCGTCCACGCCTCCCGCCGTCCAGCCCGAAAGGTCCGGATCGGCGCCGCCGTTTCGAAAGGTGATCCCTGACAGGCCCACGATGTCGGCCTCCTTCGCCGCGAGGGTAAGAAGCCGCCGACCGTTGCCCCCGATCAGGATAGGCGGATGGGGCCGCTGAATGGGGAGTGGATGGATCTTGTGGTCGGTGACTCGATAGTGCCGACCAGCGAAGGTGACCTGCTCACCCCTGAGCAGGCCCTTGACGATGGCCACCGCCTCAACCAGCCGCTCGACCCGGATGGCGCCGGGATCGAAAGGAAGTCCCGCTTGATCGTACTCGGACTTCATGTGCCCGGCACCCAGGCCCAGCTGGAGACGGCCATCGGTCAGGAGATCCACCGTGGCGGCTTCGCGCGCCACCAGCACCGGGTGACGGAGGTCGTTGTTCAGTACATTCGTTCCGACCCGAAGGCGCTTGGTCGCCTCGGCAGCGCTGACCAGGGCCGGCATCGGCGAGAAGAGGTCGGTGAGGTGGTCCGGCACAGTCAGGCTGTCGTACCCGAGATCCTCGAGCTTTCTGGCTTTATCCGCCCATTCGGCTCGTGATCCCGCCCTCCACACGTTCACACCGAACCGGAACGGCTTCATTCCTTGGCGTACGAGGTAGTGCTCTCGTGACTTGGCCGGGGCGCGGTCATCGGGCGGTTCCCGGAGACTCGTCGGTCGCGAGCAGGCTGAACCACCGGAAGCTGTGAAAGCACCCCTTGCAGTACAGATAGTCGCGCCGCGTCCCCTCCTCAAGGAATCTGAGCTTTTGGAGGACCCGCACTGACGCGTCGTTTCCGGGCAGTACCCCAGCCTCAATCCGGTGGAGGCCTAAGACGGAGAATCCGTACCTAGCGACGGCAGCGACCGCCTCGGGCGTAAGCCCTTGGCCCCACAAGCGGCGCGCGATCTCATACCCCACCTCCGCATGGCGATGCTCGAAGTCGAACCGGAGCAGTCCTACCGTTCCAATCATTTCGCCGTGCTCGACCAACTCGATTGCCCAGCGAATCGCATCGCGGGCGGCGTAGCGCTGCTGAAGGCGCTCAAGCGCTGCGCGTGCTTCGCCCAGTGTCGTGAGGGTCGGCATGTTGTGGTACCTGGTAACCTCGGGGTCCCCGAGGATGTCTAGCAGCGCTGCCGCGTCCTCCAGGAGCGGCGCGCGGAGTCGGAGGCGCTCAGTGGCCAGTTCGGGGAAACTGCTCGGCCACGGGGTTTGGAGCGCGCCGCCGTTCATGGGCGCTACTCCGTCAGCCCGGCGATCCCTGCCAGCGACCAGACGTGATCCGACACACCTCCACGGTGCCCCCCCTGAATGCGGAGTATGCCACGCGGGCGGGCGCGGCGGCGCTGAGTCGGCCGGGTCAAACTGGAACACTACCCGCGGGGCGGGCGCTTGATAATCGACGAGGTTCTGAGACAAGCTGGGGGCCAACTCTCCCGGGGAGGCTTGCTCAATGAGAGGTCATGTGGCGCGTCTCGTCCTGGTCGCGATCCTGGCCGGCGCGCTCGCGCCGGTCTCTCTCGCCGAGGCCCAGCAGCCGACCCTTGTCGTCACCGGCTATGGCGGCCGCTGGTCGGAGGTGATGAAGAAGGCCCTCGTGGAGCCCTTCGAGAAGAAGCACGGGGTGAAGGTCGAGGTGGTCACCGGCATCACCACCGAATGGGTAGCCAAGCTCCTCGCCGCCGGCCCCGACAATCCTCCGTTCGACGTGGTCTTCGGCAACGAGCCGCCCTTCCCGATCCCGCGTGAGCGCGGCTTCTTCGAGAAGCGCAACGAGACCCTCGCCCCCAACATCAAGAACCTCTACCCGAAGGCCCTCATCGGCGACACGAGCCTCGCGATGTTCTGGGGCCGCATCGGCCTCGCCTACCGCACGGATATGGGCCTCAAGAAGCCGGTCTCGTGGAAGGACTTCTGGGACGAGGCGTACGTCGGCCGCCGGGCCACCTACGTCATCGGCAACACGCTCGGCATCAACTTCCTGTTCATGGCTTCCAAGCTCTACGGCAAGGACTACTTCGACATTGACGCCGGGCTCGGCGCCATCAAGCGCGCCCAGCCGAAGCTGGTGGACTTCACCGGCACGGTGGAGAAGCAGCTCGAGCAGAAGGAGGTCGTCATGGCCGTGCTCCACGACGCCTCCGCTTACGATCTGCAGAAGCGGGGCATCCCGGTGGACTGGGTGGCGCCCGCCGAAGGGCAGCCGATCCTTGATCAGATCGTGCAGGTCACGCGCGGCTCCAAGCACAAGGACCTGGCCTGGAAGTTCATCGACGCCTACATCTCGCCGGAGGTCCAGCTGGCTTTCGCCACCGAGCTGTTCTGGAGCCCGACCAACAAGACAGTCAAGGTGCCACCCGACGTGGCCAAGAAGCTCATCAGCGGACCAGCCGATGTCGAGCGGCTCGTGCTCTTCGACTGGGCCCAGGTCGCCAAGCAGCGCCCGCAGTGGACCGAGCGCTGGAACAAGGAGATGCGTTGACGGGTCGCGCCTCGGGCACCGTCACCCTCACGGGCCTCGTCAAGCGTTACGGCAGCACCCTCGCCCTCGACGGGGTGTCGCTCTCCGTTGCCCCGGGCGAGTTCTTCACGCTTCTCGGTCCGTCGGGCTGCGGCAAGACAACGACCTTGCGCTCGGTGGCCGGCTTCGTGACCCCGGACGCCGGGGAGGTGGCCATCGACGGCGCCAGCATCACCGGGGTCCCACCCCACCGTCGCCGGGTAGGGATGGTGTTCCAGCACTACGCGCTCTTCCCGCACCGCACCGTCGCCCAAAACGTGGGCTTCGGCCTGCGCATGCAGCGGGTCGCGAAGGCGGAGATCGCCTCGCGCGTGGTCGCCGCTCTCGCCCTGGTGCAGCTGCCGAGCCACGGCGGGCGCTATCCGAGCCAGCTCTCGGGCGGCGAGCAGCAGCGGGTGGCGCTCGCGCGCGCCCTGATCACGCATCCGGCGGTGCTCCTGCTCGATGAGCCGCTGGGCGCCCTCGACAAGAAGCTGCGCGACCACATGAAGATCGAGCTCAAGCGGCTGCAGCGCGAGGTGGGCATCACGACGATTTACGTCACCCACGATCAGGAAGAAGCGCTCACCATGTCCGACCGCATCGCCGTCATGCACCGCGGCCGGGTCGAGCAGGTGGCGCCGCCGCGGGGGCTCTACGAGACTCCCGCCACCCCGTTTGTGGCGAGCTTTATCGGCAATATCAACCTGCTTTCCGGTCGGGCGTCCGGGGCGAACACCGTGGACTGCGGCACCGCCACCCTGGCCGCCACCGGCGCCGCGCCGAAGGGCGCCGCCGTCTCGGTGGCCCTGCGCCCCGAGCGAATCCGGCTCGATCCACCAACGGCTCTCGACACCGTGCTCCCCATGACGGTCGACCACGTCGTCTACCAGGGCGAGACCGTCCGATACATTTTGAAGAGCGAGGCGGGGCTCGAGCTGCAGGCCGTCGAGCTGGGCGAAGTCCGCTTCGCGGCCGGTACGCGCGTGCGCGCCGGCTGGGCCGCCTCCGATGCTCGCATCATCCCGGAGAAAACTTCATGAGCCACGCTCGCATCATCCCGGAGGAACGCACATGACCAAGATCGGCCTGATCACGGTGGGGCAATCCCCCCGTAGCGACGTGGTGCCCGACATGGCGGCGATCCTGGGCGGCGACGTGGAGATCGTCGAGGCGGGCGCGCTCGACGGGCTCGACCCCAAGCAGATCGCGGCGCTGGCCCCGGAGGGGGACGACGAGATCCTCGTCACGCGGCTGGTCGACGGCACGCCGGTCTTCGTCGGAAAGACCACGATGATTCCTCTCATCGAGGCCCGCATCGCCACGCTCGAGGACCGTGGTGTCGCGCTGAACGTGCTGCTCTGCACGGGCGAGTTCCCGAAGCTTGCCGCCCGCCGGCTTTTTCTCGAGCCCCAGCAGCTGTTACTGGGGCTTCTCCGCGCCATCACGTTCCCCGGGCGCCTCGGCGTGCTGACCCCGTCCGAGCGCCACGTGCCGCAGACCACGGCGCGATGGCGGGCGGCAGGCTTCGACGCTCACGTGGCCCCCCTGTCACCGTACGAGGAGCACGATCCGGCCGCCCTCCGGCGCGCGGCCCAGGCGCTGCGCGCCGGCAACGCCGGGCTGGTGGTCATGGACTGCATCGGCTTCCGGCGCAAGACGCGCGACGAGATGGCCGCCCTCACCGGCGCGCCGACTCTGGTGGCGAACCTGCTCGTGGCGCGGGTGGCCGCGGAGCTGCTCGGCCGCTGATCAGTGAATCGCCGCGCCCGCCTCCTGCTGCTGGGGCCATACGTCCTCCTGCTCGTCGTGTTCTTCGTGGCCCCGCTCCTGCTGATGGTCGGCATCAGCCTCTCCCGGGAGTCCTTCGGGCGGCTCGAGTGGGCGCTGACCCTTCGCCACTACGTCCGCTTCTTCACCGACTCGTACTACCTCAGCGTGCTCGCCGACACCCTGTGGCTGGGTTTGCTCACCACGGCCGCCACCTTGCTGCTCGGCTATCCCCTTGCCTACCACCTGGCTCTGACGCGCTCTCGCTGGAAGCCGCTGCTGATCGTGTTCATCCTGTCGCCGCTCCTGGTCGGGATTGTCATCCGGTGCTACGGCTGGATGATCCTGCTCGCCGACCGCGGCCTCATCAATGCGACCCTGGTGGAGCACGGCTGGCTGACGCGGCCGCTGCCGCTCATGTACAACAAGTTCGGCGTCACCGTGGCCCTCGTGCACGTGTTCCTGCCTTTCATGGTGCTCTCGCTCACCGGCGTGCTGAAACGCATCGAGCCCGCGCTGATCGAGGCCTCCCAGACCCTGGGCGCCTCCCCGCGCCGGGCTTTCTTCGAGGTAACCCTGCCGCTGTCGCTGCCCGGGATACTCGCCGGCTCCCTGCTCGTCTTCTCGCTGGCCATCAGCTCCTTCGTGGTGCCGATCCTGATCGGCGGGTTCAAGGTGCACGTGCTGCCGATGACGGTCTACGAGCAGGTGCTTTCGGTGTTCGACTGGCCCTTCGGGGCCGCAAACGCCATCGTGCTGCTCGCGATCTCGGTGGCGCTGATCGGCGTCTACATCAAGGTGACCGAGCGCGCGCTCCGGGGGATCGTGTGATCCTGCGCATGGCCGTCGGCCTGGTCTACGTCTTCCTACTCTTGCCCATGGTGGTGGTGGTGCTGGCCGCCTTCAACGCCGGCAACTACTTCACGTTTCCCCCGCAGGGCTTCTCGCTCAAGTGGTTCGCCAACTTCTTTCAGCGGCGGGAGTTCATGCAGGCGCTCTGGCTCTCGACCGAGCTGGCCTTCTGGACGGCGGCGGCCTCCACCGTCATCGGCACCGCGGCCGCCCTCGTGCTGGTGCGCGGGCGCTTCCGCGGCCGGGACGTGCTCAATGCGTTCGTCACCTCCCCGCTGCTCCTGCCGCAGATCCTCACCGGCGTCGCGCTCTTGCAGTTCTACACCTTGCTCAAGATGCAGGCCTCGTATTCGGCCCTGCTCATCGGCCACATCGTGGTGACCACGCCCTACGTGATCCGCACGGTCACCGCGACCCTCACCCACTTCGACCTGGCCCTGGAGGAGGCCGCCCAGAGTCTCGGCGCCCATCCGGTGCGCGCGTTCTTCGAGATCACGTTGGGCGTCATCAAGCCGGGAGTGGTGGCGGGCGCCATCTTCGCCTTCGCCATCTCCTTCGACAACTTCACCCTGTCCTTGTTCCTGACCAGCGCCAAGCTGACTCCGCTCCCCATCGAGCTCTTCGCCTATCTCAAGTACTCCTTCGATCCCACCGCGGCCGCGGTGTCCGCCTTCGCCATCGGGGTAGCGCTCGTGCTCGTGCTCGGCATCGCGCGCTTCATGGGGCTCGAGGAGTTCACCGGGTTCTGATGCGACCGGTGGCCGCCGAGGAAATCGAGAGCCTGGCCATCGGCGCCTGGATCCTTGGCACCGGAGGCGGCGGCAG
>Ga0187893_10015233_pt1 | contig 10335 bp, 6 predicted proteins | sample MA1701074metaG_FD_139574 | JGI IMG/M metagenome (GOLD analysis project Ga0187893, IMG submission 139574) | White microbial mat communities from a basaltic lava cave in the Kipuka Kanohina Cave System on the Island of Hawaii, USA - MA170107-4 metaG ... | reverse complement strand
GGCGTCCTGAGTGAACAGGTGCAGGCGTGAATTGCGGCGCGCCTTGTCGGTCTGGAAAGGCGGCGGCTGGCTGGGATCGCCGATCCCCATAACGAAGACGGCCAGGGGAAGCCTCAAGAGGTCGTTGTTGGTGGCGTACGTCGCCGGGAGGCCCAAAGCTCCGGGCAGCGCGGCATTGAGCCCGCGGATAAAGTCAGGACCATAGATCTGGCCCGCGGCCGGCTCGGCGAATCCCCAAAAGCCGGTACCGTAGCTGGGCTCCGACTCCACGCCGAACCTGGCGCGGTGAGTGCCTTTCTGCCAGCTCAACGTATTGGAGAAAATCCAGCGGCGCAGATCGCGACCCTGCGTGGCGTTCGACGTGTTGCCAAAGACAACATTGGTCCCGGTGATCGACATCTGTGGCAGGCCGAGTCCGATGCAGCCGGGGCAGTCCTCCTCGCGAGGGAACAGGTTGCGATTCTGCCAGTACCAGGTTGTGAAGCGGAATTCGTTGACCAGGTTTGAGCGGAGAGTACTGGTGAGGCCGACGACGCCCTGATCGCTCCAGTTCGTGTTGCGCAGCCAGTTGGAAGGCAGTGTTCCGACGCCGCCCCCGCCGGGCCCGAAACCGCGGTTGCCGTCGTGGCTGTAACGGACGAAAAACAGGTGGGTCGGGTTGATCCTCCAGTCGAAGCGTTGGCTGAAGAAGTTAGCGGTGTACGGGTTGCTGTAGTTGCCGGTAAGCGGGGCGAAGGGGGCCGAGTTCGGTGTCACGGTAACCACGCCGTCCTGATTATTGTGCTCGTAGTTGGTGAAGAAGAACAGCCGGTCCTTCAGAATCGGGCCGCTAAAGAGAAATCCGGACTGCCGGCGCGCAAAGTAGGGATCGAGCGCGACCGGGTTGCGCACCAGGTGCGGGTAGGCCGACGTGTTGTTGTCACGGTAATAGAAATATCCCGAGCCGTGGAAATCGTTGCCACCCGAGCGGGTGACGATGTTCACCGATCCGACGCCGGTGATGCTGGTGGAGAGATCAAAATTGACGGTGGCGATCTGAAACTCCTCCACCACTTCCTGCGAGAAATTGGTACCCGTGCCGCCTTCAATGTGGTTGCGCACGTTGCCGCCGTCGACGGTGATGTTCGTCATTCTCGAATCGCCGCCGAGGACCGACACCGAGAACTGCGCGTTGTACTGCGCCAGCGAACCTGGGTTCGCGGAGACGCCGGGCTCCAGGAATGCCAACTGAAGGAAGCTGCGGCCGTTCAGCGGAAGGTTCTCGATCTCCTTGCGCGTAACCACGCCCTCGATCATGTGACTCTCATATCGGATCTGTGCGGCCGCCGCCTCGACGTTGATCACCTCGGTGGTGGAGCCCACCTGCATCTGGAAGTCGACCGTGGTCGCCGCGCCCGCCTGCACGGTAGCTTCTCGCACGATCTGCCGGAACCCGCTTGCCTCGGCGCGCAACTCGTAGACACCGGCCAGCAAACCCGGGAAGCTGAACAGTCCCTCGCCGGTGGTGGTCATCAATCTTTTCGCGCCGGTGGCTTTGTTGGTGATCGAGACGGTGACATTGGGCACGAGCGCCTGTGACTCGTCCGTGACCGTTCCGCTAAGCGTTCCCGTCGGCACTTGCGCAGTGGCTGCGATCCACATCGCAGTCGAGAAGCCGGCGACGCGCAAACCCTTTGCTAACAGTTGTTTCATCGTATTCCCCCAATTCCCGGTGCGAAGGTCCAGACAAGGCAATGCTATGCCCATTGAGGATAGGTGTCAAGGGGATGGGGCCGGAATAGCCCGCCGGGCTGGTGGACGACTAACGAAGGAAATCGGAAAGTTTCGACTGGATCTGCTCAGGGGTAAACGGCTTCCAAAGGTATGCCGCAGCCTCGAGTCCGGCGGCTTCCATGACTCTGCCCTGCGCGCTATCGCCCGCGATCATGACGACCGGCACGTTTTTCCAGATCGCGTGCTCTTTGACTTCCTTTAGAAGCTGAAAGCCGTCCATCTTGGGCATCTGGATATCGGTCAGGATGAGGTCCACTCTCTCGGACCTCATGATCTCCAGAGCTTCGAGGCCATCGCCCGCCTCATAGAGGTTGCCATAGATAAGGTTGGCGTGCTGCAACACGCGCTGCAGTATCTTTCGGATCGCCGCCGAGTCGTCCACCAGCAGTAAGTTGCAAGGCATGTCGTCGCTTCTCAGTAACAGCCGGCAAAACGGACCGTGCCGGCGGCGTTGTTACTTGTCTTGAGGCCGCCACGGCCTTCGCCAGAATAAGACTCATCGACATGACGGGCTGATTCGTGAGCGGATTCCCCGGCCTGGGAGCGGGAGCTTCAGGCGCGCACGGCCGATAAAACCCGCGAGGGATACCCGGACTGACGCACAGTCACCTCGTCGAGTATTCGGAAGCTGTGGTCTGCCATCATCCCCGGCACGCGGCGGTCGATCTGGCTGCCCCAGAAGGCCGGGGCCAGGCTGCCGAGTTTGAGATAGATCCGGTTGAACATATTCGCGTTCTCGCCGATCAGGACCAGCGTCAGGCGCCCGGACGGGCGCAGCACGCGATGAAACTCGGAGATAACCCGCACAATGTCATCGGTCGCGAGCAGCTCCAGCAGGTAGCAGGACACGACGGCGTCGAAAGCCCCGTCGCGGAACGGCAGATGACGCGCGTCCACAGCCTGGCAATGGGTGAACGACGATGGAAAGTCCCGTCGCGCGCGCCGCAGCGTGTGCGCAGCCATGTTCGGAGAGAGATCGAGTCCGAGCGTGTGGCCGTTGCGGTTCACCTTCACCAGTCTGCGGAACATCTCGCCGGAGCCGGTGGCGACTTCCAGCACTCGCATGCCGTCGCGGATCCCCGAGATCTCCACCGCGCGGCGGTGCGCGCGGCTGTGGAACAGAAACGTCGAGATCGGATATACGGCGGCCAGAAGATCATAAACCTGGCGGGTCTGGGAGGCAATGGTCGAGGGAAAGCGGTCTTCCCGCAAATCCAGCACGGTCAGGTGTCCATTGCGTCCATTCGGCGGCCGCAGTTTGTCGATGTTTGTAGGGTGTCCGTTCTTGATCATGCTAGGAGGCCTCGGCGAGACTCGGTACGAGCACGGGAATCTCGATCCCCGTGCGGGTGCCGGCGCCGGGCTTGCTGTCAATCCACATTTTGTAATCGCTTCCGAACAAGACTTTGAGTCGCTCATTAACGTTGCTGACGCCGATTCCCTGTTCAAAGAGCCGCGCCAGCCGGGCTTCGGGTATGCCCACCCCGTCGTCTTCGACCAAAAGGTGAAGTCTATCATCAATGAGGCGGCTCTGGAAGCGAATGACCCCGCCCTCGATCTTGCCGCTCAGACCGTGCTTGAGACTGTTCTCCACCAGCGGCTGCAACAGCATGCTCGGAACCAGCAGATCCATGGTCTGCGGATCAACCTCGCGCACGAAGCGCAGCTTGTCGCCGAAGCGGATCATCTCGATCGAAAGGTAGTCCTCGATAAAGGCGAGCTCCTCCCGCAGCGGCGTGTAGTTGTCGTGCTTGCGCAGAAGTTTGCGCAGGATGCTGGAGAGCTTGCGCACGACGCCGCGCGCCTGGTCCGGGTTGGTGCGGATCAGCGAGGAGACGGTGTTAAGCGTGTTGAAGAGGAAGTGCGGGTTGATCTGCGCGGTGAGGGCGCTCAACCTCGCTTCCGTGAGCAGACGCTGCTGCGCAACCAGCAGTTGCTCTACGCGGGCATGATTCCAGATCTTCAGCGGCAAGGTGACCGAGAATAACGTCGTGGCGTAGACCGCCAGGACTCCGGGAAGACTCGGTTCAGCCGGATGAAGCGTGAACAGCACATTCGGGCCCAGATGGCTGGCGCTGAAGCGAAGGAACTCCGCCGAAAGGATCGCCAGCAGAAACAGGAGGTGGAACAGCGCGCGGCGGAAATCGCTGCGGCTGCGCACCAGCCTCCAGAGGCTCAGATCCAGAAACGGCGAGGATCGCCAGATCTCCTCCGGCCCCGGCGCCAGGTCGCGCAACAGGCCGCCCAGCACACCGATGCCAGCGTAGAGCGGCATCGACAGATACTCGCCGTTGAACATCGCCGGCACCGAAATCAGGACGCCGCCGACGAGACCGGTCACGTATCCGCCGAGCACGCCGGCGACGAAGCTCCCTTCCAGACCCAGGTCCAGCGCGCGGTAAGTCTTGGTAATCGCGCGGGCGCCGACGCAGGAAGCGTATATGGCCGCCAGGCTGAAGGCCAGCATCAGGCGCTGGTGGAGCGTCCGCTCCTCGCGGAGCAGGATTCGCTTGAAAACGGCGAAGCGCGCCAGCAGGCTCGCCAGGGCGGCGGCCACTGCCAGCTTGAGCAGAGGAACGACGAGCTGCTGCTCCATGGACGAGTTGGGATTATTATATCGATAGGAGTGGTTTCGATTCCCAGTCTGGAAAAAGTGGCCGAAGCGGACTTTCCAACGCGATTCGGCGTGTTCCGTATTTTCGGCTTTACCGGCGACGGCCAGGAAGCCGTCGTGTTGCTGATGGGCGATCCGGCAGCGGCCGCGTCCCTGCTCGTCCGCGTGCACTCGCAGTGTCTTACCGGCGACGTCTTTCACAGCCTGCGATGCGATTGCAGAAGCCAGCTCGAGCTGTCGCTGGAGCTCATCGCCGCCGAGGGCCAGGGCCTGCTGCTCTACGAGCACCAGGAAGGCCGCGGCATCGGCCTGATGAACAAGCTGCGAGCGTACCAGTTGCAGGACGAGGGCGCGGACACGGTGGAGGCCAATGAACGCCTGGGCTTCGAGGCCGACCTGCGCAGCTACCGCCTGCCCGGTGAGATCCTGCGCTATTTCAACGTGCGTCGAGTGCGGCTGCTCTCCAACAACCCCGCCAAGATCGGCGCCCTCGAGCGCGCCGGCATCGAGGTGGTGGAGCGGATCCCTTGCCAGCCGACACCTGAGCAGTTACAGCACCAGTACCTCAAGACGAAGAAGGAAAAGCTCGGGCACCTGCTGGACGGGTTCTGATCGGAAACCGTGCAACCCTGCCGCCGCTGCCGTGGCGATCCTTCACCTGACCCAGATCACTACGCCCGGCTGACTCCGCGACCCGGCGATCCTCAGCACCACCGCGAGCGCGCCTGCCTTCGATCCTTCGGGTATTCGAAGATTTATTTGCAAAGCGCCGGCCGGCAGGCCCGGCGCGCCGCCCGCGTACAGCACTTCCGCCTCCGCGCCGTCGATTTCGGCGATGGGCGGACTCACCAGCAACGGCAGCGTCTCGCCGATAATCTCGCCGTCGGCCGGTGACGGATTCATGGTCCCGCCGCCGGTCGCATAGAAGCTCACCACCGTCCCCGCCCCAGCGGCCGTGCCGGCGGTGTTGATGCTGCCGTCTTCGTTCACCGCCGCGGCGTTGCCGTCCGCGTCGGCGAATATTCCGGGCGCCGCCTCGAGGACGGCGAGATCAAACGGGTTCGAGCGCCGCCCCTGGAACTCGACTTCCACACGCGTGCGGAAGCGGCCGGCCAGTGAGAACGGTGCGATCGCCGTGACCTGTCCCGCCGAAGCGTACAGAATCGGCGCCGGCACGCCGTCGAACAACACGCGGCACTCGGCTGTCACGCTGTCGATCATGCCGGAAGCCGTCAGCCTCGGCCCCGCCGCCTGCGCCGGACCGAGGAAATTCCCGAACAGCGTCACGATCTCGCCGGCCGCCACACCGCCGCTCAGAAAGCTCGCCGCGTTCACCACCGCGATCAGCGAGGGCGCGGGCTGGCCGACCACCAGCGTCACAGCGACAATAATCACCTCTCCGCTTGCCGGAGTGATTCGAACGGATCCCTGGTATGTTCCGGGACTCATCCCGGCCGCCGTCACCTGGAAGGTCACCACGGCCGGTGTCACGCCGGCCAGAGGCGCCGCGACGAGCCAGTTGCCGCTCGTGCCGGTGTTGATCGAAACCGTGAAATTCTGCGCCACGCCGCCGCTGTTAATCGCGATCTGCTGGGCGCCCGGCGGCGCATCGCCCTGCCGGAACGTGAAGGAGAGTTGCCCAGGACTCGCGGCGAGCGGCGGCGGCGCGGAGACTATCACCGAGACCGGAACCGTCACCGGTCCCGAAGAACCGGTGGCCAGAACGGTCACCGAAGAGAGATAAGTTCCTGGCCCGAGCCCGCTGGTGTCCACGCGAACCACGACCGAGGCGGGCGTCTGCCCGGCAGGGGCGCTCGTGAAAAGCCACGAAGCGTTCGGAACGGTCGTGAATTGAGACGCCACGTCTTCGGTGGCAATCTCGATCGTCTGCTGCGCCTGCGCAACCGCGCCGGCGCCGGTCATCGTGCGGAAAGAGAGCTGCGGCGGCGCCGCGGTCAGCTTCGGCGGCGGATCGACGGTCACGGTCACGGGAATCGTCAGCGTTTGCCCGGAGCCAACCACGGTCACCGTTACCGAGCCCGGGTAGAATCCCGCGGCGAGAGACGACGCGTTGGTCACACCGACGATCAGTGAGCCCGGCGTGCTGCCGCCGGCGGGCCCGATGATCGTGAGAAACGCCACGCTCTGTCCCGTGATCGACGCAGTAAAAGCCACGGCGGCGCCGGCGGATGTCACCGAGACCGTCTGCGAGCCGGACAGACTCCCGACACCCTGCCGCGTGCGGATAGAGATGGCCGCAGGCGTGGCCAGCAGTACGGTCGGCGTGGGCCCGGGCGCCGGCGGCGGCGCGGATCCCGGACCGCCGATCTGGATCGAATACGATGCCGTCGCCGTGACGCCACACGGATCGGTTGCCAGCAGTGTGAAGCGGAAATTACCCGCCAGGCGCGGAACGCCGCTGATTTCGTAAACGTTGGTCGAATCCGGGCCGATCGCGAGGCCGTCCGGCAACGCACCCGATGTCACCGTGAAAACAACCGGCCGCGGGAAAATCGTTCCGCATCGTCCGGTTACGGTCAAGCGCTGGCGATAGGCCGCGCCCGTGGCCCCGTTCGGGAACGCACTGTTGGTGATGGCGAAGCCGCCGCCACCGGAAACGGGGGTCACGGTGAGCGTGAAGGATTGCGACGCGCGCGCGCCGACGGCATCGGTGACCTGGGCGGCGAGACCCACGGTCTCGAGCACGGACGGTGTGCCGCGCAGTTCGCCGCTGGCTGCGTTCAGCGTGAGCCAGGCGGGAAGCGCCGCCGTCGCCGACCACGTGTACGGACCTGTCCCGCCAGTCGCGCCAAGAAACACAGAGTATAGTTGGCCGGTTCTGGCCACGGGCAGTAGCGCGCCGGTCGTTATCGCCAGCCCCGACGCGACGCCCGCGCCCGCCTGCGTAACCGAAAACCTCTGGCCACCGACCGTGATGCCGCCGGATCGCGCCGGCCCTGCATTCGAGAAAACATTGAAGCTCACAATTCCACTGCCCGATCCGGCGGGCGTCGCGGGCGCAAGCCAGGGGGCGTCGCTCACCGCGGTCCAGTTGCAACCCGCTCCCGTGGCGACCTGGAATGTGCCCTGCCCCCCGCTGGCGCCGAAGGAGAGCGATCCAGGGGCAAGCGTGAACGTACAGGCGGGGGCGCCCGAAATGCGCACGTCGACCGGCGGCGTCAGGGCGTACTCTCCCACAGCAACGCGAATCTTCGAGTCGCCCGGCGTGCGGCTGAGAACCACGTCGCACGTGGCGATGCCATTGCTGTCGCTCAGGACAAGGCCGTTCGGCCCGACACAAGTCGCCGCGGCCGGGAGCGTGGCATCGGAGTCATGCACCAGGCGCATGCCGATGTTCGGCACCGGCTGGCCCTGCTGCCCGCCGCTTTGCGCGATCAGTCGAACCGACACGGCGGCGCGAAGCGTTCCGCCCGGCGGGCCATCGAGCGAGCGCGTTTCTAACGGCGGTGCGAGCAGCTCGACGAGCGGCGGCGGCGCGAGCGACCCCGAAACGGTCCTCGTCTGCGTGATCGTGACGACAAAATCCACGGCGCCCAGCGTCGATGTGACCCGGATTGTGGCCTGTGTGTACGAATTGCCGGGCACAACGTTGGAGGCGACGAAATTTGACGCGGCCAGGCCGCTGGCGTCCGTGATGGTCTCGGTGTTGCGTAGTGAGCCGATGACCGGGATTTGATCCCAGCTCAGCGCCACTCCCGCAAGCGGCCGTCCGAGGGCGTCCTCGGCGCGCACGGTGAACGGGAGCGTGGCGGGAAACTGTTCCAGTACCACCTGGCCGTTGCCGCCGGCTATCACCAGCCGTTGCGCATTGACCGATCCAGCGAAATGGGACGAAATCGCGATGGAGAGAAGACAAGTCGAAACTGCACTTGCTTTGCTGATCATGAAACTCCGTTGCGGCGGCCGTCGTTAATCAAATCGGCAATCTGAATACCATTCTTTCACATTTCTAACACGATATGTTTCAGTAAGTTCTGATCGATGATGTGGCCAAATTGCCACACTCGGTGGGACATTGGCAGCCTGCTTACGCGCGAATGCCGTTCAACGCGGCGCGCACAAGCTCGGGCACCTCGGCCGTCGAGCGCACGGCGACCACGTCGAACCCGGCCGCGCGGCCGCTGGCGATGCCCGATTCCGAATCCTCCACCACCAGCGCGACTCGCGCACCCGTGAGCTCGGCCGCTTTGACATACGGCTCAGGCGCGGGCTTAAGGCGAGCGACGTCGCCACCGCAAACCACGGCGTCGAAGCACACGCGAATGCCGGCGGCGATGAGCATCGGCTCCACCTCGGAGCGATGGCTCGAGGACACCACGGCCATCTTGTAACCCGACAGCGAGCGTACAAACTCGATCGTCGCCGCGGACACCGGCGGCTGGATCGCCACGCGCTCGCGGAAGAGCGCGTTCTTGCGGGGATAATCCTGCCAAACGCGATCGAAATCGGCGGGCGGCGCGATCTGCCGGCACAGCGCCTGGACCATCGGGCGGTCGGCGACGCCGATGCATACACGCGCGTACGTATCCCAGTCCAGGTGGACGCCATAATCGGCGAGCACCTCGCGCCAGCACTGGTAATGAATCGGCTCGCTGTCGGCGAGGACACCGTCGAAATCGAAGAAGACGGCGTCGTAGCGGCTCAACCGCTAAACCTCACGCTGCGGAGCATCTCCTGGAACGTCGGGCGGATCTGCTGGAATTCCTTCTCCGGCGAGATGAAGACCATGTAGAAAACGCCTTCCGGCCTGAGCACGGTGAGCAGCACGTCGACTTCGGTTTCCCCCTTGAAAGCCGAGGTCGAATACAGCGTCGTGAGCATCCCTTCCTGACCGTCGACGGTGACGCGGGCCGGCTGCTCGCGGCCCTGCCGCATGCCGGTATTGGCGCGCTGCATCTCGCGGATCAGGTTGTTTGTCTCCGAGCGCAGGTCGCCGCGGCGCTGGCCTTCACGCACATAGAAGCTGGCCATCACGCCATAGGCGATCTGCACGCCGCTGGGGCCCTGGGCAATCGCCGCCCGCGGAGCGATTGTCACCGAAGGAGAATTGGCGTCGCCGAACACTTCCCAGTTGTCGGGGTACGCGATCAGGTAGCCCTGTCCTTTGTAGTTGCGCAGCGTCGAGGAAGGCCTTGCGCTGGGAATGTTGGAAGGGTTGATGGCTTCCGGAGTCCGTGGAACTTCCTTGACGGTCTTGAGAAACTCTTTGACCCGCGGCAGATCGCCTCCTTCGGCGTTGTAGTCGCGTCGAGGCATGAGCTGGATTTCTTTTTCGACAGACTTGACGCGATTGCCGGGATTCGGATGGTCGGACAGGAACTGCGACAGCGCGCTGCCCTTACCGCTCTGTGCTTCGAGCTTTTCGAAGAAACGCGCCATCTCGAGCGGGTTGTAGCCCGCCTGCGACATCATGCGCGCGCCGAGCAGGTCGGCGTCGCGCTCGGCGCCGCGTGAGAATTTCATGAGCAGCGAGCCGGCGCCGAAGCCGACGCCGAGTTGTGCGAGCTGGCCAATCATCCCGCCTCCGCCGCCGAGGACGGCGCCCGCCAGCAGCGCGGGCAACTGGATGAAGTTCGCCTTGGTCACCTGGTTGGTGCCATGCCGCAGCGCGACGTGTGCCACTTCGTGCGCCATCACACCGGCGATCTGCGATTCGTTGTCGGCGGCCTGAATGAGCCCGGTGTGAACGTAGGTGGGACCTCCGGGGAGGGCGAAAGCGTTGATGCTTTTGTCCACGACTACCTTGAAGGTGTATGGATACTTGTCAGCCTGTGGCTGGGAGGCGATCTTCCTCCCGATTCTCTGAACGAAGTCGTTTATCTCCCGGTTATCGAGCAACTGGACCTGTTTTTCAATCTGCTTGGATCCTTCCTGATCAAGCTGGACATCCTGATCCTTGGAAAACAGGTTCCAGCCGGGTTTCAACT
>Ga0187893_10015232_pt1 | contig 10336 bp, 7 predicted proteins | sample MA1701074metaG_FD_139574 | JGI IMG/M metagenome (GOLD analysis project Ga0187893, IMG submission 139574) | White microbial mat communities from a basaltic lava cave in the Kipuka Kanohina Cave System on the Island of Hawaii, USA - MA170107-4 metaG ... | reverse complement strand
GAGGCGTGAAACGTAAGGCGAGAAAAAGGATCACCCCCCTCACGCCTTACCCCTTACGCCTTATGAGGGATCACCGAAAAGGACGCAATGTTGAAAGAGAAATACCAAAAGGAAATTGACGACATCATAAGCCGGTATCCGGTGAAGCGCTCGGCGTTGATTCCATTGCTGTACCTGGCGCAACAGGAGGAGGGCTTCGTGTCCGAGACGGCGATGAAAGAAATCGCGGGGCTTTTGCGTCTGACCCCGCCCCAAGTCTATGAGACGGCCACGTTTTACACGATGCTCAATCTCAAGCGCGTGGGGAAATTTCATCTCCAAGTCTGTAAGTCTCTGATGTGCGGGCTGGCGGGTTCGGATACGGTCATGGGGTGGGTGAAGACGAAACTCGGAATCCGACCGGGTGAGACTACGTCCGATGGACTCTTTACCCTCAGCATGGTCGAATGCCTCGCTGCCTGTGGTACCGCGCCGATGATGCAGGTCAACGAGGACTATTACGAACGGCTCACGGAAGACAGATTCGATCGAATCCTGGCCGATCTCAAAGAACAGGGGACGTGTTCGCTCAAGACCGGCCCGTTCATGTGGCCTGAACCGGTAGCCGTGAAAGGTGAGAAGTAAAACGTGAAATGCATCGGATTACACAACGCGTGCAACCTTTCACCTTTCACCTTTCACCTTTTACGTTTCACACTGAAATCATGCCAAAGCACGAACTGATATTGCTCAAGAATATGATGCAGGCCGGCTATACCGGCTCGCTGCAAGATTACGAACGAGCAAGCGGCTATCAGGCACTCCGCAAGGTCGTGGGGAAGGTGCCGCCAGCCGAGGTTACCGCCATGGTGATGAAATCAGGGCTCCGGGGACGTGGCGGCGCTGGCTTCCCGACCGGTGTGAAATGGGGATTTCTGCCCAAGGGCTATCAAGGCCCGCGGTATCTCTGCTGCAACGCGGACGAGAGTGAACCAGGCACATTCAAGGACCGTCAGCTCATTGAGCGAGATCCCCATCAGATTTTAGAAGGCATCGTGCTCGCCTGTTACGCGATCGGGGCAGAAACTGCCTACATTTATATACGGGGTGAATTCGTCCTCGGGGCCAGGATCTTGGAACGGGCGATTGCCGAAGCGCGAACTGCCGGCTACATCGGCACGAACATCCTAGGCACAGGAATCACCGCCAATGTGTGGGTGCATCGAGGCGCCGGCGCCTATATCTGTGGAGAGGAAACAGCATTGCTGGAGTCGCTTGAAGGCAAGCGCGGTCTGCCGCGAGTCAAGCCTCCCTTCCCCGCAACGCACGGTCTCTATAACAAACCGACTGTAGTGAACAACGTCGAGACTCTGGCCAACCTTCCTTATATCGTCGGCCGGGGCCCCGAATGGTTTGCGTCGATCGGTTCGCCCCCGAAGAGCACGGGTACCAGAGTGTTCTGTGTCAGCGGCCATGTGAAACGGCCGGGGAACTATGAAGTGCCGATGGGAGTCACCTTCCGCGAATTGATCTACGAAGAAGCCGGAGGCATGCGTTCCGACAAACCGCTCAAGGCCTTCATCCCTGGGGGAGCGTCGGCTCCGTTCCTCACGCAGAACCACCTCGACGTCAAACTTGACTTTGAGTCCGTTGCCGCTGCCGGCTCCATGCTCGGCTCCGGCGGGGTGACCGTGATGGAAGAGGGCACAGACATGGTGTGGGCCGCGCTTCGCCTCATGGAGTTTTTCTAACATGAGTCCTGCGGCAAGTGCAGCCCTTGCCGTGAGGGAAGCTCCTGGCTGGTGCAAACCATACGCCGAATCGTCGCGAAGCGGGGGCGCACGGAGGATCTTGAAACCTTGGTCGATCTATGCAAGAACATCGAGGGCCGAACGGTCTGCGCGTTCGGGGATGCGTCAGTGGCGCCGATTATGAGCACGCTCAAACATTGGCGGTCTGAATACGTCGCACTGATTCAGGAAGCGGAGGCGGCGAATCTGATCAAGCTGGAGCCGGTAGGAAGACATTGAACGGAATCTGTTGATCTGAGGATCTAAATCGTCAGCTCAATGGATGAATGAACAGAACCATGCCGAATACCACTACAGAGACCGTTCGCTTGACGATCGACGGTATTCCCATCTCGGTGCCGAAAGGCACGTTGGTGATCGAAGCCGCTCGTCGAGTCGGCGTGATGGTTCCACACTTCTGCTACCATCCGAAACTCAAGCCAGATGCGAACTGTCGTATGTGCCTGGTCGAAGTCGAAAAGATGCCGAAGCTCCAAACGTCTTGCAGTACCGTGGCGACAGAAGGTATGGCTGTTCGAACCGCTACGACCGTCGTTCACGACGCCCACAAGTCGGTGCTCGAATTCATCCTGGCCAATCATCCGTTGGATTGCCCGGTCTGTGATCAGGGCGGGAAGTGCGACCTGCAGGATTTTTCCCATGAATACACCGCCACCAGCCGGTTTGAGGAAACCAAGCGCATTTTCCAGAAAGAATATTTCAGCTCCCTGATCGAGACGCAAATGAATCGTTGCGTGCAATGTTTGCGCTGTGTCCGCTACTGCGACGAGGTGATGGATGTGAAAGCCTTGGCTCCGAGCGGACGAGGCACGATGACCGAAATCAAGTCCTTCGGCTCTCACCCCTTGGACTGCGAATTCTGCGGCGGCTGTGTGCAGATTTGTCCGGTCGGCGCTATCGTCAGCCGGCTCTCGATGTACGAATACCGCCCCTGGATGCTCAAACGCGCCGACACCATCTGTAATTTTTGCGGGGACGGGTGCCAAATCACCGTCCAAACCAAGGACCAGGAATTGATCGAGGTGAACAGCGCCCACGGCGCCGGTCGGAACAGCGGCGACCTATGTGCACGCGGGTTTTTTGGATTTCACGCGACGAGCCATCCCAGCCGAGTGACCCATCCGTTGATCAGACGGAACGGCGTGTTGGTCGAAGCCACGTGGGAAGAGGCGTTGGTGTTTGTGGCCGAACAGACCAACCGGCTCAAGTTAGCGCATGGACCTCAGGCCTTCGGCGGATTGATCTCCGGCCGTTGTACCAATGAAGAACTCTATCTGTTCCAGAAATTCATGCGCCTCACGATCGGGACCAATAACCTCGATAGCAGCGCGCGATACGGCCATGTCAACGGGGTGCAGGCCATGCGATTGGTACAAGGCACGCATCGCTGGACCGTGACGTTCGAAGACATCGTGCAAGCGGACGTGCTTCTCCTGGTCGGCACCAATATCACCGAGACCAATCCGATTACCGGCCTTAAAGTAAAAGAAGCCGTCAAGAAACACGAGGCGACATTGTTGACGATCGAGGCCATCCAGCCTGCGATCGGTACAATCAGCAACATTTCAAACCTATCGCAGCAACATTTCTGTGTCGCGCCTTTCCAGTTTGGCGCAACTGTCATGGGGTTGCTGAAAGCCGTGGTCGAGAACAACCATATCGACAGTGCAATCGGGCAGCGGGCGCCGGACTATGTCTCGGCCGTCTCTCACGCAGTCCAGCAACTGACCTGGGACAATTTGGCTCTGAGCACAGCGATATCGCGCGAATCGTTCGCTCACATGGCCGCATTCGTGGCCGGAGGACGCCGTGTCGTAGCACTTGCCGGCCAGACCTTGTTGCGCAGCCAAGGCGGTTATGGCATCTGTCTCAATCTCCTGGATCTGCTGCTCTTGACCGGGAAGTTGACCGCACAGGGGTGCGGCTTCGCTCCCTTGGCGGAAGAGAATAACGATCAAGGGGCGGTTGAAATGGGAGCGGTCGCGGCACTGCTGCCTGGCGCGCTCGACCTCTCCGATTCGGATGCGCGCGCGCAAATCACTCGTGCCTGGAAAGAGGATCTTCCATTGACGGCAGGGGCGACACTCATCGAGATGATCGATCGCGCGCAAGCCGGGATTATCAAGAGCCTCTTCGTCATCGGAGAAAATCCTATCGGGAGCCTTCCGCCCCAGACCGGAGTCGAAGAGGCGTTGGGTAAACTCGAACTCCTTGTGTGCCAGGAACTGTTTCTCACGGAAACGGCTGCGCTCGCCCATGTGGTGCTCCCAGCCGCCTCCGCTATGGAAAAAGCCGGAACCTTCACCAATACCGAGGGCCATGTACAGGCCGTTCGGCCCGCGATCGATCCGATGGGGGACAGCCGTCCCGACTGGGAAATCCTGTCGGCCCTCTCGGTGTTCATCGGCGCGCCGTTGGAATACGGCGAGGCCAAGGAGATTCTTAAAGAGATCCGGGCGGTGATTCCCGGTTACGGATCGCTTGGCCCCTCGCCGATCCCTCCGGCGGTGGATCCTACCGCCGTCGATCGATACATGAAGGAGGGATATCGCCGGGACCTGGCGACTCGGTATACTCTGCCCGCGCGAGTCGTGCATCCCGAGGGAACGGTCGAGTTAGGGCTGGTCCAGAGCCTGTTCCATTCGGGGAAACTGTCGACCCATTCGAAGGGATTGCTACAGATCGAACCGAGCGGGTTCTTACAGATGAATCCCGTGGATGCCGCCCGATGTGCCATCGGAACGGGGGACCGAGTCCGTCTCTCGAACAGCCGGGGCGAATTCACGACCACGGCGAAAGTCTTCGATCGTGTGCCCGAGGGCTTGGCGTGGCTTCCCGATCATTTCGCGCAGGACGCTATGCAGCTTTTTGACTGTATCGTTGATCCGGACACGAAAGCCCCAGCCTGTCGGGCGGCGGTTGTATCAGTGATGAAAACGACGTGAGCGGACGAGAACCTATGGTGTATCTCACTTGTCATCCGGGAGTGCTGTTGTGACTGAACTGAGTTTGCGACTTGCGGTTTCGTTCGCCCAGATACTGGCGGAAATGAGCATCGTGATGATCACGGTCGCGACGATGACTTATTTTGAGCGGAAGGTGCTCGGCTGGATGCAGGATCGCATGGGTCCGATGGAAGTCGGACCCTATGGACTTCTCCAACCGGTTGCCGACGGCATCAAATTGTTCTTCAAAGAAGACATCGTGCCGGCCGGTGCGAATAGGGCTATGTTCGCCCTGGCGCCGATGTTGACCATGGTCGTCTCCATGATCGGATTTGCCGTCATCCCCTTCGGTCCAAACATGACCTTGGACATTTTTGGGCTCACGATCAAACCCTTCGTCGTCGCCGACATCAATATCGGGGTCTTGTACATCCTGGCGATTGCCTCGATCGGCGCCTACGGCATTATCCTGGGAGGCTGGGCATCCAACAGCAAATACTCACTGCTGGGAGGCTTGCGCGCCGCGGCCCAGGTCATCAGCTACGAGTTGAACGTCGGGCTGGCTCTCGTCGGCGTGCTACTGTTGGCAGGAACCCTGAGCCTCGTGGAAATTACAGAAGCCCAGGCAGGCGGCTTCTGGCATTGGTTCATCTGGGGGGGACGGCCCGATGGATTCTTTCCGATCCATACACAAATCTTCGCCTTTGTCGTCTTCATCATTTCTGCCGTGGCCGAGACCAATCGTATCCCGTTCGATCTGCCGGAGGCAGAAAGCGAACTCGTGGCCGGATTCTTTACGGAATATAGCGGCATGCGGTTCGCCTTTTTCGTCAGCGCGGAATACGCCAATATGACCCTCGTGTCCTGCGTCGCCTCCGCGTTGTTCTTGGGCGGTTGGAATGCCCCCTATCCTGGCACGATCTTCGAGTATGTCGGCCTCGAACAGCTGGCCTGGGTAGAGCATATCGTCTGGTTTGCGGCGAAAGTCTATTTCTTTCTCTTCCTGTTCATCTGGATACGTGCGACATTGCCCCGACTGCGCTACGATCAATTGATGCGGTTCGGCTGGAAGGTCATGTTACCGATCGCGCTGGCTAATATCATCATCACGTCCATTATGCTCTATTTCTTTCCGAGGAGCTGAAACGGGTTATTGATTCGTTTCTCCGGCAAGAGGCACGGATATCGAAATCAACTAGACAACCAGAACAACAAACTAAACCGACCTGACAAAGCAGACCTGATCAACATGACTTTTAAGACGTGGATCAAGACCATCACCTTCTACGAAATCTTCGTCGGCATGAAAGTGACGATGTCGCACATGCTGCACTACCGGCCTGTCACCCTGCAGTACCCGCACGAAAAGCGGACGCTGCCGGACAACTATCGCGGGATGTTGGCTCTGTTGCGGTACGACGACGGGGTGGAAAAATGTGTCGGCTGCGATCTGTGCGAAGCCGCCTGTCCCTCGCGGGTGATTCGCGTGGTCAGCGCGGAAGTGCCGGACGAACCGACGAAGCGCTACGCAAAAGAGTATTACATGGACATGACCCGTTGCCTGTTTTGCGGGTTGTGTGTCGATGCCTGTCCGGTGGATGCCCTCGGTATGACGCGCGAATTCGAGTGGTCGGTGTACGACAAGCGGCAACTGCACCTCAACAAGGAACAATTGCTCGCCATCGGCGACCGGTCGTTCCCGGTTCGCGAGAAGCAGTTGGAGCTCCAACACCCGAATGTGGCGTTCTTCAACGTTGCGTTCAAGCACCTGCCGCAAAAACCCAGCTGAATCACCTGCGACTAGCCCTCCTCACTCTTCGAGGTCGCGGGCAGGATGGCCGCGCGAGGCTGGCGGAACGGTGGGATTACGGGACCAGCGAGATTGGCGGGCAATGCGAGAAGGGCGAGTCTTGTAGGCTTCACTGAGCTCCCAGGAATCGGCCGGCTTGTGGGTCGCGCCTTTGACGCGTCACGGTTGCAGGACCGGTAGACCGAGGCGGCACAGAGGAAGACGTGTGATAGAACAGATATTCTTTTTCTATTTTGCACTCGTGATTGCCGCGACATCTGTGCTCGTCGTTGCGGTGCGGAACCCCATCTACAGTGCGCTGGCGCTGCTGGTCATGTTTTTTCACGTGGCGGGGCTCTACGTCACGCTCCACGCGGAGTTCCTCGCAGCCGTTCAAATCATCGTCTACGCCGGCGCCATCTTGGTCTTGTACCTCTTCGTTGTGATGCTGCTGAACATGCGGCAGGATGACCGGTACCATCGGCAATGGCCCATGGCTGCCGTAGTGGGGGGGGCACTGGCCATCGAGGCCGTCATCCTCACGGCGATGAAAGGCTGGACAACCCCTGTTGTGGCGGCCGGCACGGAGACGACTGTCGGGGGAATCAGTAATACCGCAGCGATCGGTGACGTCCTCTATTCGACCTATTTGTTTCCCTTCGAAGTGGCGTCTTTGATTCTACTCGTGGCCATGATCGGTGCGATCATTCTGGCCAAGAAAGACCTTGGAGAGCGTGAAGCGTGAATTGTTATTCGTTAGTCGCCTCGAATCGGCTTTTGTTTTTTGACTTTCCTCGTTTCACGTTTCACGTTTCACGTTTCACGAGGCGCCGATGATTCCTCTGTCGTATTACGTCATCCTCAGCGGCATCGTGTTTCTGACCGGAGTCGTCGGTGTGTTGCTTCGCAGGAACATCATCATCATCCTGCTGTCGGTCGAACTGATGTTGAACGCGACGAATATCAACTTCGTCGCGTTTTCGCAGTACCTCCACGATGTCGCAGGGCAAGTCTTCGTCTTCTTTGCCCTCACGGTCGCCGCAGCAGAGGTCGCGGTCGGGTTGGCTATCATCATTGCCTTGTATCGCGCCAAGGCCGCGATCAACATCGACGAATTTCAGTTGCTGAAATGGTGAGCATACCGTCTTTCGTGAAACGGGAAGCGTCGTTCACGATCGATGGAGTCGGTGTATCGGGATAGGGCGTATCCGTGCGCTTCACGAGTAACGAACGATGAGAAACGATTTCTGATGACCTACGAATTCATTCCGCTCCTTCCGTTGGCCTCGTTCCTGATTCTCGGGCTCTTCGGACATTGGATTAAGGACAACGCGCATCTCATCGCTGTACCAGCGGTCATTGTGTCGTGGCTGCTCTCGCTCTTGGTCTTCTTCGACGTGGCAAACGGCCACCAGACGAGTTTCCCCCTCTATACGTGGCTGACCTCGGGCACGCTCGATATTCATATCGGCTTCTCCATCGACCGGCTCACCGCCGTCATGCTGCTTCTTGTGACGACCGTAAGTTCGCTCGTCCACATCTATACCATCGGCTACATGCGTGGAGACCCCGGCTATGCCCGATTCTTCGGCTACATCGCTCTTTTTACCTTCTCGATGCTGATGTTGGTCATGGCGGATAACCTGCTTCAACTCTTCATTTTCTGGGAGGCGGTGGGCCTCTGCTCTTATTTGCTCATCGGCCACTGGTACGATCGTCCGACTGCCTGCTCTGCCGCCACGAAGGCCTTCCTCGTCAACCGCGTCGGCGACTTCGGTTTCATGCTCGGACTTCTGTTGGTCTGGTACAGCTTCGGATCGCTCGACTATCATGAAATCTTCGCCCGCGCGCACGAGTCCGCAGGCGAGGTGATGAACGTCCTCGGGCCGTTCGGAGGGACCTGGGACGTCTCCGTGCTCACGCTCATTTGCATCTTATTGTTCACTGGCGCAATCGGCAAATCAGCTCAGGTGCCGCTCCACGTCTGGCTGCCGGATGCGATGGAAGGCCCCACCCCCATTTCGGCGCTCATTCATGCTGCGACGATGGTCACGGCAGGCGTATTTATGGTTGCGCGATTGGCGCCACTCTACAACCTGTCTCCCACCGCCATGACCGTCGTGGCAATCACCGGAGGAATTACCATGGTTGTGGGGGCGACCATCGCCTTGACCCAGACCGACATCAAGCGCGTCGTCGCGTATTCGACCGTCAGCCAACTCGGGTACATGATCATGGCCTGCGGTCTCGGCGCCTATGCCGCCGGCATGTACCATCTCCTGACCCACGGCGCGTTCAAAGCCCTCCTGTTTCTCGGTTGCGGGTCTGTCATCATCGCCCTGCATCACGAGCAGGATATGCGGCGCATGGGCGGGTTGAAGAGCAAATTACCGATCACCTATTGGACGTTCGTCGTAGGGTCGCTCGCGCTTGCGGGATTCCCCCTGACGTCAGGATTCTTCAGCAAGGACAACCTGCTCGTCTCGGCCTGGTCGGCCGGCCCACTTGGTCAATGCTTGACGGTCCTGGGACTCGTGACGGCATTGATGACGGCCTTCTACAGCTTCCGGCTGGTCTTCGTCATGTTTTGGGGTCCCTCGCATGTCGATCCTCATCATGCAGACCACGTCCACGAACCTTCGAACGCCATGACCCTGCCGCTGATAGTCCTCGCCGTGCTCAGTATTGTCACAGGCTATCTGGGCATTCCAGAGTTTCTTGGACCGATGTTCGAGACAGGCGAAGGTGGCGCAGCTCACGAGGGAGAAGCCGCCGTTTTGATCATGGTGGTGGCCACGGGATTGGGATTGCTGGGGATCGCCGCTGCCTATTATGTGTATGTGATCAACCCGGCGCTGCCGGATCAGTTTGCACGACAGTGGCAGTCGTTGTATCGGGCTTCACTAAATAAATGGTATGTCGACGAACTCTACGATCGAACGGTCGTCCGCCCTACCTTTTTCGCCGCAACCGAACTGTGGAAGCGCGTGGATGTGAACGTGATCGATGGGGCGGTGAACGGCACGGCTCGCGCAACCGCTTGGGGCGGTTGGTTCTTGAGACTTATGCAAAGCGGGCAGGCGCAACATTATGCGCTCGGTATGGCGCTTGGAGCGGTGGTCCTTTTTACGGTGTTCTTATTCTTGTAAAGGAGCGTCACTGGTTACCGGTCATTGGTCTAAGGGGAACAACGAACAGCGGTCCTCTTACCGATGCCAGCTACCAATTGACTCTTGACCAATGACCAGTTCCTTCCCCTGGCTTTCACTCCTGCTCGTGCTTCCTCTTGCGGGAGCCGTCGCGATATATCTCGCGGCAGAATCGGCCGCTCGATGGATTGCGCTGGCCGCAACCTTGGCCGATCTATTCGTGGCCCTTCCGCTCTGGTGGCTCTTCGATCCACAGGCCAGTCAGATGCAGTTCACCGAGCATGTCGCCTGGATCACGGCCCCGCCCATATACTACAGCCTGGGTCTCGACGGAATCAGTCTCCCGCTGGTGTTGATGACCGCCGGGATCATGCCCCTCTGCGTCTTGGCATCCTGGAATGCGATCACCACACGAGTCCGGGGTTTTATGGCCGTGTTGTTGGTGATGGAAACGGCTATGGTCGGTGTATTCGTCGCGTTGGACTTCGTGCTGTTCTACGTGTTTTGGGAGGCCATGTTGATTCCGATGTACCTCCTGATCGGCGTCTGGGGAGGGCCTAACCGGCTCTATGCGGCCATCAAGTTTTTTCTGTACACCCTCGCAGGGAGCGTGCTCTTGCTCGTGGCGATCCTCGTCCTGTATTTTTATGGAGGGCACACGTT
>Ga0187893_10015231_pt1 | contig 10336 bp, 6 predicted proteins | sample MA1701074metaG_FD_139574 | JGI IMG/M metagenome (GOLD analysis project Ga0187893, IMG submission 139574) | White microbial mat communities from a basaltic lava cave in the Kipuka Kanohina Cave System on the Island of Hawaii, USA - MA170107-4 metaG ... | reverse complement strand
GGAGTTGTCGGTGCGTTACAACCCCTTTTACACCGACGACGACAACTACATGGCCCAGGTCAATATGATCTTTGGCTCCTTCCACCTGCGCGACGAATTCTTCGCCAAGCATCAATTGAACTACCTGGCAGACATCGTCCGCGTACTGGTTTATACCGGTTGCCGCTTCAACTTCTACGACGTCATCGTCATGGCTCTCGACGCGGAGGTCTTGAAGGAGCAAGTTATCAAGGCCAGCAAACTGATTGATCGGAACTCCAGCGTCAGCTCCCAGCGGAAACTGAACTTTCAAATGAGCGTCAAGAACTTGGTTCAGTCTTTTCACGACAGGGAACGAGTCCCCAAGATCCAGGGCCTTCTCAACGAGTGCATGACCTTTCTGGATGACGAACTCTCAGTGATCACCGGTCCGTATGAAGACCTGCTCTCAATCGATGAGGTGATCAAAGACGAGCTGATTCTCTTTGTCTCCCTCAACACCAACAAGAATACCGAATCGGTGAAGGCGCTGGGCAAAATGCTGTTGCAGAATTTGCAGCTCGTGGTGGGCAAACGCTACGAGAGTGAAGAGGAACGAAGGCGGTCCAACCGGCCTTTGCTCAGCGTAGTCCTCGATGAATTTGCTCCTTTCGGGTACCGCAACTTTCCGCAGATTCTGCAGACTGCACGCGGGACCCATACAGCTTTTCTGTTTTCCATGCAGAGTCTGCCGCAACTTGAAAGCGTGGGACGCGGCTTCAAAGAAGATGTCAGTTCCGCCCCCAACACGACGTTGTGCATGCGTACCCGGGACGAGAACACGGCCCAGTACTTCATCAAAGCGTCTTCCCAGCACGCGGTTCCTCGTCGCAGTTTGTCGGTACGCCGGCAGAAGCTCCTGTCTTGGGAACAATACGAAGAGACCGGCAGCGGCACTGTCACTGAGAGCAAGGAAGCCCGCGCCTTGGACGAACACATCAAAAACCTTCCCAAAGGCCAGATGGAAATCCTGATGACGGATGACACACAAGGGACCTTGCACCAGTTGCTCCACGTGGTGCCACCACCAACCGTCAGCTTCCCCGGCTATGAGCCGCATTTGGTCAAACGTCAACTCTCCTCCCGCGAGTCTTCGAAGGGCGCCTGCCTGCGTTTCAAGGACGCAACCCTCGTCCGTGGTCTGAAACTCCCACGCACTGCACGAGGCGACAAGTCATGAATGTTCTGGGGCTCCTTGTGCTGACAGCTCAACTTCTGCTCGTTTTGCAGCCGACAATCGCCAGTCGTCACTCGCTAATCGACAAGCCCTCAATCCAAAATCTGCAATCTGCGATCGGCAATCATCCCGAGCCTTGGTATGAAAGGATCCTACGACGCATCAACTCGGCAGAATTCGACTATGGCGCGTGGCTGCAGGAACGGCGACGAATCCTTTTGGACGCCACAGTAACAAACCCTTACTTCTGGTACAGCTTCGCGGTCTCAGTGATCCTTGTGGTCACGGTGTTGGTCTACGCGAAGCACCGATCTGACTTCCACAAGTTCACCTGGATGTCAGCCGGATGGCTGGCCGACTTCTACAATGAGGTGCAACACGCTCGAGATCACTCCGACGCAGCAATCGAGCGGTACAACCGGCACATTGCACGTTGCAACCGCGCCATCGAAGCCGAACTGGATGGGACTTGGAAATCTCAACAGACCAATGAAGAGATTACCGAATGGAAGCAGAAGGTTGAAGAACTGGCGCGGCTGCTGGACGAATCCACTGCCGAGAGAAAGAAGCTCGCGATCACTCTCAGCGAGCGGGAGCGCACGATCTCTGATCTCTCGGTTCGAATCGAAGACCTTGACCAAAGGATCAAAGGAAAGCCCTTCACAATTTCGGGCCAACCGCTTACGGTCAACGAATCCAACAAGCTGATGGTGAACCGGATCAACATGCTGGAACGCCAGCTTCGCGAGGAGCAAACCAAAAACCGAACCGCGAAGGGACATGCTTAGTCCTGTCATTCATAATTACGGTGACGTATGTCACAGCGAACCGAGCCCGAATCGCGTCAGGCCCACGAAAGCGCGAATCCAGAATCTCTGGATTCGCGGAACACCGTTAAACAGGTGGGCTGGATGCCCGCCTATGCGGGCATAACGCTGCTTGCTTACGATCAAAATAAGTCACTGTAACTGCAAATATCAGTGCTTAGGCTCCAGCGGCCGCACGTTGCCGCCGCAGTACACCAGGAGACATGTGAACTGTCCCCCTTCAAGTCTTGATAAGGGGGACGCCGCGTTTCTTGCGGCAGGGGGTCGGAGCCGGTAGGTATCCCCAACTGCTCGATACTTCATGAGGAGCAAGGGCCAGAAATGCTCGTCACCATCAAATCCTTCGGCAGTCTCTGGAGCCGGCGCATCGGCCGCGACCCCGATGATCCAAAGCGCTTCGCTCGTGCTGCCTACTACAACACGACCGGTATCCGGGTCGGCGAGCAGCTTCGTCACCGCTGGCAAGTGGGAGGCGATATCCGCTTCTATGGAAACGGCTCTGGCTTCAACCCAAATCGTCTTGACCGAGCAATCGACCAGACATTCGAATGCCGTGAACCCGAGATCTGGCAGGGACACAACCGCGTTGCTGTAAAGCGACCCGTTAGGACTTCAGCCAAACCGGACTATTACCTGGTCGTCACCACCAGCGAGCAAACCGGAGGGATCATTGCAACGGTTGGTCAATGGAAAGCTGCGGATGTTGTGCTGGTGTCATCCAGCGAATGGAAGGATCAGCAAGAACTCATGTTACTCATGCCTCCCTGCAGTTGGATCCGCGGCAATCTTGGAACGTTCTTTGTCGAACCGTCGCTGAACAGAAAGCTCAACGGCGAGCTGCGTCTTGATCACGGCTGAAGGGAAGTGGCCATGGCCCATCTCAAGGGCTCACTCGCAATCAATCCCTGGCGAGACATTCCGCTGCTTCGTCACGTCCTCCATTCGACAGTGATCTGCCATTCCCAGTTGTTCCAATTCATGTCTCTGGGTCACTACGAATCCCGGCGCGATGTGTTTAATTGGCGGCTGCGGCGACTCGTTGACCATGGTCTGATCAGCCGTCATCTCATTCCCCCAATCAGCGCCGATCACTTGTACACGATCACAAACTCGGGAGCCGTCTGCCTCGAACGACACGGGGAGTCTTATGTGTCCATCTCTCCTTTATTGCAGAATGAAAGGAAGGTGGAGGCCTTGCACCTGCTCCACTATCTGGAGCTCAACGAGATCCACTTGGCCATGCTTCGGTCCCAGCTCTCATTCAACTGGATTCCCGAAAGCCGATTGCGAAGTTTAGCCACTCAAGGAGCCTCACCGTATGTCAAGGCCTACGATGCCATTGTTGAATTGACTCTGGAAGGACAGGGACTCCGAATCGCCCTGGAGTATGAGCGAACACAGAAGAATTCGAGAGAGTACTTGGAAATTCGAGAAACCATCGAGAAAGAGCGAAACGTCAGCGTGGTCCTTTACCTGCTCCCGTCATCCTGTCTGCTGGTGCGTGTCGCCCAGCATTTCCAGGGCTGTGAGTTTCCAATCTTGTTCGGTCTCGTCGATGAATTCAGACAGGCTTTGTTGGAGGCTCCTGTTTCAGAAAACGACGGGATTTCGACTCGAACCCTCCACGAGGCCTTGAAGCAATCCCAGAAAATCTCTGCCGCACGGCTTCTCCACGTCCTCTTGACCCCGTCTTGACGCCATCTTCACAGCGCCTCGGATGCTCTCCCAAGACTCTCAACTTCCGCAGGTTATGCATTGAGTACCCATCTTTTTGACCACGTATGTTTTGCTAATCTGCAACTGCTTTGATAAACGCATCTCTGGCGTCTGTGTAGAACAAGACGTTCACCTTGGTCGCCATTTCGTCGGACAAATCGAAGAGTTGTTTCCGGGCCGACACGGGGATCAGAACCACTGCTGCTCCTTTTTCAACAGCCAATTCCACGACATCGATGGCTTTGTAGAGTGGGTCAACCGAACCTCCCAGATTCAGACCCCCGACAACAGCCAGTCCTCCCTGCAAGCTCTTCCCGATCAAAACACTACAAAGGGCAAGCAGTGTGGCTACGCCCAGAGAATGGCCGCTCTTAGGTGTGTCAAACGCCCGAAGCTGCACCGAAAACTCATGTTCCCGGGGGTTGCGGTCACCGACCAACTCGGGAGCCCTCGCATAGAGGTTCTGTTCGGCGTACTGGACACTTTCTGCAAATGGCCTGGGTGCTGGACGGTTCAGAATTCGGACACCGCTCCCCGGACCCTCGGTGATCTCGATGCGGTACAGTCCTGTCCCTTCGTCCGTTCCACCAGGACTGATCGCCCAGACCTGTCCGGGCGGAAGTGGATCGCGCCCGATCTGGTCCTCGCTCTGAAGCTCAGGCGTAACAACAAATTTCTCCACGCCGTCAGGACCGAGCGTGTAGCTGAATTGCGTATTCCGAAACTCAGCGGTGCCAATTCGCTTCTGCTGTTCCTTGACGCGACGGCGGCACTCAAGCGCGAGACGGACGGCCCATTCCAGATCTTCATCAGGAACTTTCTCGTTGGGTGACGGATGGATTAGCTTCAATAGTCCACTGATCGTCTTGTTGACGGCGTTTTGATCGCGACCACTGAGCGCCCCTCCGAACGTCGCCCGCCCTTGGAGGATAGCCGCTCGGTTCTGGCTGCGAAGCCGAGCCCAGCACTCACTGAGGAAATCGCTTACCAGGCCGAAGTGGTCCGTCTTGATCGACTCGCTGATCTTGGGAATATCCCATCCCGGCAGATACGAATGGATACGATCCATGAAGGCGGTATCATTGCGCATTTCAGGAGGTAGAGGGCCGAAGAGGTGCCCGACCCGCTGCTGATGTTCGATATCGACCTCAAAGTTGCCGACCATCACGATGCTGCCATAGGCCCGGATACTCTCTTTGCCCCGGCTGAACTCCCCGGACTCCATATACCCCTTCATGATGTTCACGCCATCCTTTTGATCGAACGAGACGCCGGACACTTCGTCGAAGCAAACGGCATCGTACTGGCAAACTAGCCCGCGTTGGCCGCTGGCCATGTTTACGAACATGCGCGCAACGGTTGCCTTACCACCGCTGATCAGGTGGGCATACGGGGAAATCTGCTGGAAGAGATGGCTCTTGCCAGTACCGCGCGGGCCAAGTTCAACGATGTTGTAGTTGTTTTCTACGAAGGGCACGATCCGCAGAAGCATCACATCCCGGTTGCGGTCCGTCATTTGGGAAGGCTCAAGTCCAATGCTTCGCAACAGAAAGCTCTTCCAGTCTTCAGTGCTGAGCTGGGACCGGCCTTCGTATAGGGCATCTAAGACATTGCGTTTTGAAAGTTGGATGGGGCGCAGAGCGGCAACGGAGAAGGGTCGCCCGTTCTTTTCCTGGGCAATCACCGCATCGTAAGCCAAATCAAGTTCGGCATAGAAGCCGCCCGTCAACATCCGCTCGTTTTCTTTTACCAGCCGGTCGTCGATACAAACATCCTTCAGTTGCAAGCTGGGGAGGGTCGCAACGTACGAGTCGGTCTTGGCGTCCAAGCGGGCGGTAATGATATCAATAACCTTGACCGAGCCGCTTTCCCTGGCCCGCGACTTGAACAGTTCTTCCTCACCGCTGCGCACAGCGCGTTCAGCGAGTTGCCGCTCGACAATCCTTAGACCTTCACGAATCTCTTCCTCCTCGATACTGGCACAGTAACGACCGAGGAGAAACTCGCAAACATAGGTCGGAACCGGATAGTGACGAGCGAATTTGCGCACCAAGTCCTTGCGGACGACATATCCGTCAAAGGACTTGGCCGCCATTCGATCCAGATGATCCAATTCTATCGCTGCCATCTACTCTCCCACCGTTACCGGCATTTTGTCCAAAACGGTTCCTGAAGCATCCACCAGCACCAGGATCGCGGCGGAGCCTTCCCTCGAATCGTTTTCCACCACCAACGCAACGGTTCCGTCTTTGCCCACGAGCTTGGCGTTGGTTAGCGACGTCGCTGGATCGTTGGTCTTGTCCCGAAGATCCACGAAGCAACCAGTGGTCTGGCCTTCGATCTTAACGCGGCACCGTAGACCCGACCATTTCACGTGATCGATTCTCACCGCAGGTGTGGCCTCGGCTCGCCCTCGGACAGTAATCTGCGGAACCACGCACTCTTGCAAGCTGAGCCCCCCGTGGGCGTATTCCCTTCCCGCGATGAAGCAATCGATGCCCGTGGGACAGGCCACTCGAACGCTGTCCGACCAGAACCATGAAAAACAAGTTAACTCGACGTGTGCCGATGGTTTCACCACCGCACAACGTCCCCAGCGGGTCGCGGTCAGGTACTTGGGCAGATCGGCCTTGGGCAACCCGCCTGGGACAAGGAGCCAGCCGTGATCGGTCACGACGCGGACTTCGCGCCAACCTGCTGCGAGCAACGACTCTATTCGTGCAACCAGACCCGTGAGCAGTTCGGGTATTCTTCGGGCCAGCCCAATCCCTTCCTGGTGTCCGGTCTGGTCGAGGTTTCCGTATTCGGTCCAGGCCCGACCTTTGGGATCGCCAACATCCATACTGCTCAGAAATTGAAACCCTTCCGCCTCCAGGAGTTTCTGGAATCGGTCGGGCGTTAAATCCTTTTCTGCCGTAGCCACCGACGGTCGAAACTCTTCTCCCGCCGTCAGCCCAATGATCTTGTGCGCAACTGGCGAGACAGCGGGCTTCGCTGTAGGCGTCACCGAGGGTAGCGCCGACGTGTGGAGAGTGAACTCGACATTGCCGACGTGACCTTCGAGTGTCTCTTTGAGCTTCTGTCCAATGTCGAAACGCAAGCCGTCCGCAAACATGACGCACGTTCCTTCGTCAACGACACGCAGCCGCGCGGAATCCCGACCGGGAAGTGGGTTAGCGAGTACTCTTTGTTGGAATAATTCAGCAGAGTCTCGGAGCCAGGGTGAATAAACATGCTGGATCGCCTCACAAACTGCCGCCCGATCCTCATTGGTGGATACGGCGGCAAGAGCATCCAGAACAGCGGCATCTGCTTTCCAGCTGCTCTTAGCATAAACCTGAATCATGTCCTCGAGGGAAGCCCCCGTCAGCGGAGTTTTGGTCGCCTCTGCAAGAATGCTCAAATGTTGGATCGTGTGAGACAGCGGGGCCTGTCCGAGTTTGGCCCAAACCCACTGCCGCCGGGATGCGTGTTGTCTTTCCAAGTCTTGTAACTGGACACGGGCCTGGCTTGCCGAGACCAAGGATAGTTCATGAAGCCCCTTTCGCAAGTCGGCTTCATCGGCCTCGTTGTCTTGTGGCCAGGACTCGTTGCGCACCGAAGCGAACAAATCGCCCGACCTCGGTGCAGGCTTCGCTTTGCGGAGCAGATCGACCAAGCCGGGATAACGGCTCGGCACGGCAGCAAATCGTTTCCAGCCTGTCTTCCAGGCAGTCTTGCCTTGCAGGCCCAGTAATTCAGCCCCGACCAGTTCCCCGTCACTCACCGGATCAAATCCGTATTCTTTCTTGCACCGGCTGCATAGTGTCTCCCACCGCGAACTGTCCCAACGCTCCTTTGTCCCTTTGGGCTCGGAGAGCCACGTCAGCAGATCGTCCACCGGATCGTCGCTGATGAATCCGTCGAAATCGGCACTATCGAGAGGGCCACTGGCCACTTTAGCTCTCAACTCGGCTACCGACAGATCCATCAGCATGTCCAGCGCACGTCGGATTGAATCAGTCGTGGCCGGGTCCTTGGCCAGATTCAAGCCCAGGCCCCCTCGGTCTGTCTGCAAAAACGCCGCAATCGTCCAGTCCTTACCGTTGTACTGCGACCAATACACGCCTCGGTATTGCAGTTCGGCGAGCGGCTTGAGCTCCCCAGGGCAGTCTTCGGTAGCTCGCAGCGCCTGACGGCTCACGCCCGGCAAATAAATGATTGGCACGATATCCGGCGGCAACTCCACTTCGGGAATCCTTCGCGCCAGCACACAGCGGAGCCAGATGGCCGGCCCGGTACGGTTGGCTTTGTTGTACGGGCCAAGAACAAGAAACTGGGGCAAAACCATCTTCAGTCGCGGCACCAGGGATTCCCATTCCCGCTTTTCGTCGGTCCAGAGGATCACTGCAGGCGGCACCACATCATCGCGGTTGTAAGTGGCGGCTCCTTTCAGCGATGCGCTGATCGCGTCGAAAACAGTGGTCGTTGTGTCCTGCGCCTGCACCGTCATTTGGCTGCCTCAGCCTTCTCGCGAGCCGCTCGTTTCTGGGCGTTCGTCAGATGGTGGTCGTTGATGCGGTCCCCTGTGAATTCACCGTCCTTCCAGAACCACGGGAATTTATCCTTGTCCCACTCCGGTTCTTTGCCTCGGTCCTCTTTCCAACTGATGTTGGGATTCTTGCGCAGAACGTCGGCGGTCATGAAGGGGCGGATATTGACCCGCACACCATCGTTGGGGTCGGGCTGCCAGCCGATAGGCTGTTCATGGATCGGCTTCCAGCGCACGAACACGTCGTAGGGCGCATCGGCTTCCAGGATGAGTTTTAGTTTATTCTGCAACTCTTGAGCGGCAGCGAGCCGCAGGTCGGCACCAAGCTTGCCCGATTTGGCCGCAGCCGTCTGAGCGGTAATCCAGTCTTGCAGGTACGAATAGGTCAGCGTTTCCAGCCGCTTGTGGTTCAGCTTATGGTAGTTCACCAGGCACGAGAAACCGTCCCTGCGAGCATCCCAGATGTGCCAGATGAATGGTCGGTTGTGGAACCGCTTGCAGTGCTGCTCGAAGAACTTGTCGCGCAGCCAATCGTCGATGGACGTGCCGGGCCTGCATCCCACATCGGTAAGCAGCTTGTGCAGGACTGCCTCGCACCACTGAGAGCCATAGGCGGTGCGAAGCAGGTCGAGCAGTCGCTCGGAAGCAGGCCGCTCGCCTCGCACAGCCGGGATGCAGACGATGCCATCCTTGTCGGCCAAGGTATCGATGGAGTCGTGTTCTTTGGGCTGTTCCGGCCAACGATAGCCCAGCAACCGGGCAACGGCCACTTGCAAGTGATCGGTGCTGCTGGTGATGTCGCCCTTAAATAGCCATTGTGTCGGATCGTCAGAATACGGCTCTGGGATTGGCGCAGCAGCCTCCGCAATCGCTGTCCATCGAGACAAGTCGAAGGCTATCTTCCCAACGTATCCGTTGTCCACACTCAGTTTTGGATTCAACGTCCGTAGCGCGTTAAAGAAGTCACTCGATGTGCAAAAGTGCCAAAGGGCCGGAAGATTTTGCTCATTGTCGGGAATGATAACGGGGGTAGTGTTAGAGAACCTGTTGCCGGTGTAAAGAGTCGCGGGAAGACTCCTCATTTGTCCGATTGCAATTCCACGTCGGCACCAAGCAGGTTCGCCTCGGATAGCTGCGCCTTCGGCTTTTTCAACCTCGTCCCACCGAACTATCAAATGCCTGCCATAGAAGAATGCCGTTTCCTCTGGGGCTACCTGAAATGGCTCCCAACTACCCTCTAGTCGCGGCAGTTCCCAAAAACAGATTACATGGCGCGGATTATCACCGGTCGATGTGCCTTGGTAACACTGAGCGTTGGAGCCGAGTAGCGATACCGCTGACAATGGTCGCGTCGAGATTACATGATCAGGGTTGGAGAGAAGCTTCTTTTGAGCAATGCACTCAATTACATCAGAAGCGAGATGCTGGGCTTTTACGGATGTCGTTGGCTGCTCCGAAACGTCAACACCTGACACAAGCGAGCGATCATTAGCCGCTCCACTTTGAAGAATCGTCAACGCCGCAAAAGCACCAGCCGCCTGTGGACTTTCAAACGCTTTCTCACCAAGTCGAACGACAAATCGCAGCCGCTTGGTCCTTAAGACAGTTTGGCGCAGCGAAGTGTAGGTGGTGAGAAAAAGCCAGTTCCATGGAGTCACGAGAGCAATAGCACTATTCTGGGTTATCCAGTTGAATGACCTCTCTAGGAAAACAGTTGCGATGTCGCCCTTGCCAGCCGAGTAATGTCGTTCACAAAAATCATACAGGAGCTCAGCTTGTTCACCCCGACCAAGATATGGGACGTTGGTTGCGACGAGCGTATAGGTCCGACTCAAAAGCTCCGCAGCTTTTGTAATCCCCTGGGCAGCCACCGCAACGGCAGCCGCATCGGCATTTTGTTGTACCTTTTCCTTTGCTAGTGCCTCTTTCAACAACGGTTGTAACTCACTAGTGTCCAACTATAAGTGGAATAAGTTCAGTTGGTTGCTCATAGGGCACTCAGCAGGTAGAGGCTGAATCTCTGAAAGCACCTGTAAAATCAGCCTTCTTTCGAACAAAGTCAGGCTG
>Ga0187893_10015230_pt1 | contig 10336 bp, 10 predicted proteins | sample MA1701074metaG_FD_139574 | JGI IMG/M metagenome (GOLD analysis project Ga0187893, IMG submission 139574) | White microbial mat communities from a basaltic lava cave in the Kipuka Kanohina Cave System on the Island of Hawaii, USA - MA170107-4 metaG ... | reverse complement strand
TTCGTGTTTGCCGCGTCCGCAATCATGCGGACGCAAGCATGGCTTCGGCACGAGTGCCGAAGCGGCACGCAAAGTGCGTGCGCTACAACGAACACCGGCCAGCCTGAGACTATCACTTTTATGTCGCGCACCCAGCCGCATGCCGCTGCTTGACGCTTTGTTTCCTGCCTGCGAGATCGGGTTCATTCACTCGCTCAGCCACAACAGCGGGATCGCAGACGCCACAGCCAGCACCCCCAGCCCGATGCCCGCCGCTCGCCGGAACTCCGGTGCGCCGATGGCTACGATGATGCCGGATTTCATCAGCGTATTGGCGAGAATACCAATGGCTACGGCACGCGCCGCGGCGCCGGCCTGCCCTGCTTCGAGTCCCGCTCTGGCCATCGAAATGGTCAGCGCATCCACATCGGTCAGCCCCAGCACCGCGCCCGAAACGAACATACCCGCTTCGCCCCAACGCGCGCGCATCCAGTAGACGCCGAACAGGACTACCTGAAACACCGCGGCCATCTGCAACGCCGCCAGCACCTGCAACGGGTTGCGCGGCGGTTGATCGTGAGGATCTTCCTGTTTACGGCGGCGCAGCCCGAGCGCGGTAAACAATAATCCGGCCGCCCACGGCAATGCCAGATAAGCCAGCAGCCGCCACGCCATGGCTCGATTCAGCACTGTCGCGGCGGTCAGCACGCGCGCATAGAGCACCGTGCAAGCGACAACAACGCCCAGCGCCAGCGAACCGGCCGCGAATTTCTCGGCGCGGCTGGTCCGCGAATATGTCAGAGTGACGTTGGTCGATGAAATCAAGCCGCCCAGCAAGCCCGCAACTACGTACCCCTGGCTGGGCCCGAAAGCGTATCGCGCGGCGTAACCGCCAAAACTCAGCCCGGAAAAGAACAGCACCAGCAGCCACAACTCACGCGGACGTACACCGCCCAGCGGGCCGTATGGCCCCTCCGGCAGCAGCGGCAGAATGATAACCGCCATCACGGCGAAGCGGATGCCCGCGCGCAGCCCCGATTCGGAAAGCCGCCCGGCGAAGGAATGCAGGCGGCTCTTCTCCACCAGAAGCAAAGTGGTGATCGCGATGATGCCGCTTGACAGGCGCCAGTAGTTCAGCCCCGCCGCCATGCCTGCCGCAATCACCACCAGCGCGGCTACCTCAGTGGTTGCATCGATCTCCTTGCGGCTTGCGGCGGCGTAGGCGACTACCACCAGCGCGGAGGCGCCGGCGGCGACGATTACCGCGAACGCTTCAAACCCCAGCCCCCAGAACCATCCGGCAATACCGCCCAAGCCTCCCAGCAGAGTGAAAGTGCGGATGCCGGCGAATTGCTGTTCCTTGTTGTTGGCTCGTGCGGAGCGCTCCCGCTCCAGGCCAACCGCCAGCCCGCCCAGCGCAGCGATCAGTAGTCCCGCTATGCTCTCCCAGCCGGTGGCGTTCGCGGACAACCGGTCCTACTTTCGGGGATATCCGGCCGCCTGCTTTACTTCATTCAATTGCAGAATATGCCGCTCGCTGTGCCCGGAAATCAGCAGGATCCACTGGTAGGCGTCCAGCGCTTGAAACACCGGATGCGGCGCAAACCGGCTCCGCAGGTCTTCCTGTGTTGTCTGCACGTAGGCGATCGTGTTGTCGCGGCTCTTTTTGAAATGATCTATCAGCTCCGCCGGCGTTTTCCAACGGTTTGTGGGTCTGAGGAATTCCGGAGCCTGCGCTTTCTGGCTGCGATCCACCAGCGCCTTCAGGAGCCGCTCTTCCTTGCCCGCTGCTTCCGTTTTCTTGTCCGGCTCAGAAGGCCCGGCCATGATCTTCTTCGTCACCAGGGCAAATAGAGACTCTTCGCTCACCGCGATATGCTCGGCGACTTCGGCAATCGACCACACCTCGGGCGCGGGCTTGTACGCCCACTGCGACTGGCTGACTCCGGCCAGCGAATCCAGAAACATTTTCCGCGTCGCATGTAAGTGGCTCATGGCGCGGTCCCGCTCACCTTGTGTCAAAGTCTCGGCGCCGGCCAGTGCAGGCAGCAGCGCCACAACCGATAGTATCTTTTTCATAACCCTCCTATACCTTCTCGGGAACAAGGTACGGCGCCCGGTAATTTCCCTTTAGCAGGCGGTTGGCCTCTTCGTCCTTCTCAAAACGTTCTTTTCGCGGATCAAACGCCAACTTGCGGCCGGTTCGGTACGAGATATTAGCCATGTGGCACAGCGCCGCCGACAGGTGGCCTTCTTCAATATCACCGTTCAAGTCGCCCGGCTTCCGGCTGCGGACCGCATTCAGAAAATTGCGCATGTGAGGCGTCGTATCCCATCGCTTGGGCTCCTGGAACTTCATCTCCATGGCTAACTCGTTTTTCTCGCCTTTGAAAACCCAGAAACCGCTCAGGTCTACCGTCATGTAGCCTTCGCTGCCGTAAAAAATGTTGCCGATATAATGCTCGCCGTCGCGCTGCAGGTTGCCTTCGCCGTTCGTCAATAGCCCGCGCACTTCGAACACAAGCTGGCAGGCGTCATATTCGAACACGGCCAGTTGCGTATTCGGCGTCTCCTGATCGTCGTCATAGAGGAACTTCCCGCCTGTCGAAACGATGCTGTTGGGAAGGGCGCTTTTGCCCAGCCCCCAGCGGGCGATGTCCATTTCATGCACCCCCTGATTGCCGATGTCTCCGTTGCCGGTGTCCCAGAACCAATGCCAGTTGTAATGAAACCGGTTTGGGTTGAACGGGCGCATGGGCGCCGGGCCCAGCCACCAGTCGTAATTGACGCCGGGCGGAACCGGGCCGTCGGATGATTTTCCAATCGACTTGCGGCGCTTGTAGCACAGCCCTTTGGCCTGGTAGATCTTTCCGATGACGCCGTTCTTCAGCAGCTCGATGGCGCGCTGCTTGTGCGCTATGCTCCGGCTCTGCATCCCTGTTTGAACGATGCGGCTGTACTTGCGCGCCGCCTCCACCATCTTGCGGCCTTCCCATATGTCGTGGCTGGCCGGCTTTTCGACGTAGACGTCCTTTCCCGCCTGGCAGGCCCAAATGGCCGAAAGCGCGTGCCAGTGATTGGTGTTGGCGATCGAAACCGCGTCAATCGACTTGTCTTCGTACAGCTTGCGCTGATCCTGATACACGCGCGGTTTATGGCCCTGGAGTTTTTCCACCAGCGACACGGCGCGCTCGCTTTGCGCCTGGTCGATGTCGCAGACTGCGTCAACGCGCACACCGGGAATGGATGCGTAAGTTTCGATATGGTCGCGCCCGCGGCCGCGAACGCCGATGACTCCGAGGGCAATGCGGTCATTGGCGCCCAGCGCTTGTAGGGATGCGCCGGCCGACAATAGAAACGATCTTCGCTCCATGGGAGAAATCACTCCTTTAGAAAACGTTTGATGTTGCGCATCGCCTGCCTCGTGCGATGGTCATTCTCAATCAGCGCGAAACGAACGTGGCCCTCCCCCATCGGCCCGAATCCGATGCCCGGCGATACGGCCACCAGAGCCTTCTCCAGCAGTCTCTTGGCGAACTCAAGCGAACCTGCCTCGCGGAAACGCTCCGGAACCGGGGCCCAGACGAACATCGATCCTTTGGGTGGCTCCACCGGCCAACCCGCCGAGCGTAATCCGTCCACCAGCAAATCGCGTCTCTTCTGGTATATGTGACAGATCTTGGCCGTCTCTTCTTCGCAATCGCGTAGCGCGATGATGGCCGCGATTTGTAAAGGTTGGAAGATGCCGTAGTCGAGATAGCTCTTTATTCGCGCCAGCGCCTTGATCATATGGGGATTCCCCAGGCAAAAGCCCACCCGCCAACCGGCCATGTTATAGCTCTTCGACATCGAGAAAATCTCGACGGCGCACTCCTTGGCCCCCTCCACCTGAAGTATGCTCGGCGCTTTGTAACCGTCAAAGCAGATGTCGGCATAGGCGAAATCGTGAACGACCATCGTGCCGTGACGCCTGGCCAGAGCGATGATCTCCTTGAAAAAATCCAGATCCACGCACTGTGTTGTGGGGTTGTGCGGAAACGAAATCAGGATCATGCGCGGCTTGCGCTCCGAGCTGCGATAGAGATCTCCCAGGCGGTTCAGAAACTCCGCTGGATTCGGCATCGGAACCATGCAGGCGTGCCCTTCCGCCATCACCACTCCGTATTGATGGATCGGGTAGGCGGGATTGGGTGAAACAACCGCGTCGCCCGGTCCGATGACGGCGAACAGCAGATGAGCCAGCGCGTCCTTGGCGCCGATGGTGCTGATGGCTTCCCGTTCCGGATCGAGCGTGACTCCGTAGTTTCTCTGGTAGCGCTTCGTGATCTCCAGACGCAGATTGGGAAGCCCGCGCGAGAGCGAATACCGGTGATTCTTTGGATTTCGGGCCGCTTCCACCATTTTTTGAACGATCACTTTCGGCGTGGCTCCGTCGGGATTGCCCATTCCGAAATCCACTACGTCATGCTGCGCGGCCCGCAGCTTGGCCTTCATTTCGTTTACAACGGCGAAAACATAGGGAGGAAGCTTCTGTATGCGATAAAACTCCGCGGAATCAAGAGCCATATGGATTCCTTCATTATCGCCGTGCGGGGCGCCCACAACCAAATCGGGGCTTGCTTAGCGGACGGGGATCAGCGACTTCCAATCGATCCCGGGGCCGGCGTTGGCGTCGCCCAGCGGAAGCTCGATCACCGCCTCAACATTCTTACAAGTAGTCTCCGTGCAGGCCTGTCCGCGAATGGCGATACGCGCCGGTCCGGCGCCCGTGCGGCGCACCTTGGCCGCGAACATCGCCTGGGTTTCGTAACCATAGCTGAACCAGTTCAACTCGGGCTTGGAGAAATCCTTCGGGGGAGTTTGATGCCATGGCCCCGCAAGCTCCACTCCTCCGCTAAGCTTGATTCCCGTAGGACGCTCGACGCCTAGATTTTGCTTTCCGGCCAGTTTTTCGAGCGCGCGCCGCTCATTGTCAATCGAAAACGTATGCCATCCCGCCGCGAGCATTACTTGGATGGCCAGCGAATCTCCGCTCAGCCGGGCCCGGTAGGAGATGCACGTCTGCTGTTCGTGGCGCACTTCCACCGGAGCCGTCCAATCGCCTGCGCACCCTGGAATGCAGGCCAACGCCAAAGCCAGGCAACCCTCGATTACTTGCCGTGTCATTTACGAAAGCTCATCCGATAAGTCTTCAATTCCATTTTCATCCGTTTCCCATCGCGCAGCACGTCCAGCGTCACCGTGTCGCCCGCGGTCTTTCGAAGCTTGATATATAACTCGGCGGTGTGGGCCGCCGTATCCAGTTCCACTCCATCCACGCCGAACACGATGTCGCCGCGTTTGAGTTGGTGCGTTTTCATCAGATCGGCGAATGTATCCACGTGCGTGACTTCGGAGCCGAATCCGTCGCGTTTCAGACCCAGCTTTCCTTTTTCCTCATCTGTCAGCGGGCGTGCATCGAAGTAGAGCCGCGGTTCGACGGTTGATTGCCGGAACCGGAGGTCGGTCCACCACCAGCGTGCCGGCAGGGCGATTTCGACATCGGCGCGCTCGCCGCCGCGGTCCACGCCGATGCGCACGCTCGTGGCGTCGCGCGGAACCTTGTCGTAATGATACTGAAAATCGCCGAAGGTCCAGACGGACGTTCCGTTCAAAGCGGCGATTCGATCGCCGGCTTTGATCCCCGCGGCGCTGGCGGCGTCAACGGCCTCTTTCACCACCAGCCCCTTTGGCGCATCCAGCCGGATTCCCAGGTTTTCAATGTCCGGCGACCGGTACAAGTGAGTAAGCTTGTCCAGTGTGCCGGCCTGTTCGCGGTGGATGTTTTGAAAGTCGCCGATCAGATGGCACTCGACGCAATTGTTTCGCGCAAATGTACGCTCTACCAGAAGTGGAATCTCGCGCGGAAACAGCGGCGCTGGCCGCTCCGTTTTCCTGAGTTCGCCTTTTTGATTCAGCGCGTGCAGTTCCAGTCCCTTTTCCAGCGCCAGCTCCAGGCTGCTCAGATTCAGATATGTATCCGGCGACTTGGAGTCTCTCCCGCCATAACGCATATAAATTTGCTCGTCGGCGTTCAGGAAGAAGAAGTAGAGAGTATTGTTGCGGTCGTAATCGAACAAGCCGATATCGACGTTATCCATTCGGGTGATGCGCGCCAGCACGTACTGGCTGAGCAGTTTCCCCCGCGGCGAATTTCTTGGAGACAGCACAACCTGTGCGTCAAAGATTCGTCCCGCCATTCAAGGCTCGCACCGGTACTCGAGAAAAATGGCCTTTTGCGTCCTTTTCGCCTCTCCAAGCGCGGCGTCATAATTGTCGAACCAGTGGAGACCCTCCTCGGCGGACGCAGCCAGCGAGCCCCACAACAGGCAGACGAAAAGTGCGTGCATTCTTATTCTTTTATCGTAACCGTTTTCCGGCCGCCATCATTTCACCTTGAAGGGAACGGAGGCGATCGTGTTCTCCCACTCCAGTTGCAGTTTCCCCGCACTGCCACCAGCGCCGGACAGTGTAATCTTGAATGTTTCAATCGGAGCCGATGGTTTGCTCATCGTCATCTTCACGCGGCCCAGATCCATGCCCGCGTCGTAGTTCGTCCCCCATTGCCCGGTTTGTTTGTTGATGATAAGTTGCCATTGGTTCTGATCGAGCCACACGAAAAGCGTATAGTCGCCCTTGGGAATCGCCAATCCGTTCATATCGAGATCCGCGTCCGTATGAAATGCCGTAGCGGCGTTGGCGCCGGCGCGCCAGGCTCTGCCATAAGCCTCCAGTTCCCCGAAGATTTTGCGGCCGCGCATGGAAGGCGCTGAGTATTTGATGCTTAGGGCCTTGCCGCCGATGGTGACCGAGGTCTCAGCCGGCGGGCTAAGGGGCTGCTTTTTCGGTTGCGCGAAAACGGGCCCCGCCGCGCACATGGCAACTGCTGCAAACGTGAAAGCGAATTGAATCATCAGGTTTCTCCTCATAAGCTGAATTCTTACACACTCCCGCAATTTTACCCTTTCTCCCTTCGTATAGCATTAGCAGGAGCGGTTACGAATGCGATTATACGTGTTGATCGGTGGTTTGCTTCTGGCGATGCCGGGCGCTGGCCAAAAGCCCGCTGCGCCAGTCGCCGCCTTCGTAGCGGGTGTGACCGCCGCCGCGGCGTGGTCGCCGGCGCGGCGGCTCGCGTTTCTCGATCCGGCCTCCGCCCTGCGGGAGTGATGGACATCGCATTGCAAGCGCATCATGAAACCGGGTTCGAAAGCTTGCTGCCACGGGCGGCCAGTGGGGAAGCGGCCGCGCTGGAGCACATTCATGAGCGGCTCTTTAAACGCGTCCGCCAGTTGTGCCGGTATCTGCTCGGGTCGCCCGGAGACGCCGAAGACGCGGCTGGCGAGTTGTTTCTGCGGCTTGAGCGGTTGGCGGGAAGTTACGACGGCCGCATTCCTTTTGATGCGTATCTCATGAAAGCCGCCTCACATTACTGTATCGACCAGCTCCGGCGTCAGCGGGTCGAAGCGAGACTGTTTGTGGACGAACCACCGGAGGAGATTCCCGTCGCTTCCGGCGATCCTTCTCCCCTGACGGCGCTGCTTCTGAAGGAACAGCGCCGTGAGTTGGAGCGCGCCATCGGGCAACTGCCGTCCGCCTGCCGCCTTCCGCTTGTGCTGCGGTATTACCGCGATCTCTCTTATGACGAAATTGCCGCGGAGCTGGGAACCAGCCGCTCTCAGGTTGCCGCAGCCTTGTTCCGCGCCAGGCACGCTTTGCGGCGTGCCTTGGAAAAAACGAAAAAAGGAGCCTTGCCATGACATGCAATCGCGAATTCGACCGGATGCTCTTCGCCGACGGCGAGATGGATCTTCCAGCGCGCGCGGCTTTCGAAGCGCATATGGAGGAATGCGAGGAATGCGCGCAGGGCGTCGAAACGCTCGGCGTCGAAGCCGCCGTGCTTCGCGAGGTCATCCGTGAAACCGCCGCCCGCGAGCGCCCCGCGATCGCATGGCTCGCTGGGCTGGCCGCCAGCGTTGCCGCCGTGGCCTGCCTCCGCTCCACGCTCGATTGGCTGTCTCAGGCCGCCCCGGGCGTCAATGCGCTTTCCGCCGGTCTTGCGTTGGGAATTCCGGTTCTGTTGCGGTTGCCGGACATTGTCGATTCACTCGCGTCCATGCTGCTTCTGGCCGCCGTGGTTGCGGTCACGCCCAGCCTCTGGCTGCGCCGGCTCACTGCGTCTCTCGCTCTGGTTGTTGTTTGCGGCATCCCTGCCTTCCCGGTAACCATCCGCGGTGGAAATACGCTCCGTGTCGAGGCCGGCCGTACCGTTGACGACTCTCTGATTGCCGCCGCCGAGACCGTGCGGATCGACGGCGCCATTACCGGCGATGTGATCGCAATGGCGCGCCGCGTCGAAATTCGAGGCACGGTCAAAGGAGCGCTGATCGTCGGGGCGCAGAGCCTCGCCATCACTGGCGCCGTGGAAGGCCCTGTGTTCTTCAGTGGCCAGCATGCCGATGTGGAAGGCCAACTGGCGAGGAGTTTGTATGCCTTCGGTCAAACCATAAACATCGAGCAGGGCAGCCGGCTGGAGCGTGAGCTGCTTGCCTCCGCCGCCCTTGTCAGAATCAACGGCAAGATCGCCCATGGTGTTTATGCGGGCGCCACGCGTCTTGAAGCGGCTGGGGTTGTCGGGCGCGACCTGGTGTTTAAAGGAGACGTGATCCGGCTGGAGGGGCAGGCGAAGGTCGGCGGTAACCTGAGAGCCCAAGCCGGAAGGCATCTGATCGACCCCGGCGCAAGCGTTCAGGGGAAACGCCTGTTGTCGGCCACCGTCGGCCGCTGGCGGCAGCCTTCTTTTTATTTCATGCAAGGGATATGGATTCTGGCGGCGCTTCTGTTCGGCTGGATCATGATGCGCCTGTTCCCATCGTTTATAGCGGATTCGGTCCGCGGCGTGGGAGCCTGGTGGCGCAGCTTTGGGGTAGGCTTCGCCGCCGTGCTTGCGGTGCCCGCCGCGGTGTTGGCGCTTTCTCTTTCCGGCATCGGTCTTCCCGTGGGACTCGTACTGGCCGGATTCCTTCTCGCGGAATTCTATGCCGCCAAAATCGTGGTTGCGCTGTTCCTCACGCGTTGGACCCCCTTCAAGGACACACTTTGGGGCCTCGCTGCCGCTTTGCTTGTGCTGACCCTCGCTTCTCGACTGCCGTCCGGCATTGGCGCTGCGATTACGGTGCCGCTGTTCTTTGTCGGGTTCGGCTCACTCGTGTGGGAAAGCGGAAAACGGCTGGGCGCGGCGTGGCGGAAATGACGGCCCGCATGCGATACAATGGCGCATCATGTTCCGATCGCCACTCCTCACTGCCGCCGCGGCCGCCGGCTTGTGGGCGCAGAACGCCCCTACCGCCTGGACACCGGAACTCTCCATGCAAGTGCAGCGTGTCGGCGGCGTAGCGCCTTCCGCTGACGGCAAACTGGCCGCCTGGACGCAGACCCGCGCGATCCTCGAAGGAGAAAAGAGCGAGAACCTGACGCACATTCATCTGTGGCGCGGTCCAGGTAAGACACCGTTGCAATTGACGCGCGGAGAGAAGGGCGCTGCCGATCCCTCTTTTTCTCCGGATTCGAAGCTTCTGTACTTCACCTCGGGCCGGTCGGGCAAGAAGAACATTTATCGCATCGCCCTTGATGGCGGAGAAGCCGAGATGATCACAGGATGGAAGGGTACTCTCGGAGCTTACAAAGCCTCGCCCGATGGGAAATGGATCGCTTTTCCCTGCGCAGAGCAGGACGCCGAAGTAGAGAAAGCCCGCAAGGAGAAACGCGACTTCAAGGTGATCGATGAGAAGCCGCGCAATCACGGCCTCTGGCTGATGCCGTCGGAAGCAGATGCCGCCGGCAAACGCGCGCCCAAAGAGTTGGCCGCGGGCGGCTATCACGTGGGCGAGTTTCGCTGGTCTCCCGACGGGCGCCGCATTGCGTTCGTGCACCGGCCGACCGCCGAATTCGATGTGGCGAGGCATGCCGACATATCCGAAGTGGAAGTGGAAACAAGAACGCTGAAGCCGCTGGCTGCAACTCGCGATACCGAATCCGAGCCGCGCTATTCACCCGACGGGCGCTATCTGGCGTTCACGAAAACACTCGACGGGCCATCGCGGTTAAAGGGGCAACGTATCGCCTTGCTCGATCGCGCCTCCGGAGCGCTGCGAGTGCTGCCCGCATCACCGGACGAAAACCCGCAACTGATGGACTGGTCCGCCGATTCCTCAAAGCTCTACTTCAGCGAGCCGAAGCATACGCGGAGCGCAATCTATGCGCTTCCCGTCGATGGGCCGATCGCCTCCGTGCACGAGTCCGCCAAGGGCCTGGTCGG
>Ga0187893_10015229_pt1 | contig 10336 bp, 8 predicted proteins | sample MA1701074metaG_FD_139574 | JGI IMG/M metagenome (GOLD analysis project Ga0187893, IMG submission 139574) | White microbial mat communities from a basaltic lava cave in the Kipuka Kanohina Cave System on the Island of Hawaii, USA - MA170107-4 metaG ... | reverse complement strand
GAGCGCACGCTCGCGTGGCTCAATCGGTGTCGGCGGCTGGCCAAGGACCTCGAAAATCGCACTCGCTATGCGTTGGCGTTCGTGCACCTTGCGTCTATCCGCCTGATGGTGCGAAAACTATGTAATCCTTCTTAAACTTCTCGGACGGACTCTAAGGACAAGGCCGAGGCCAGTCTTGCCGACACCGGTGTCGCCCACCAGGACGACTTTAGCGTTAGCGTAGTGGACAGTACGGGAGGGCGGAGCAGCAACGACCTCGAAATTGATTTGGACCGATTTGGAGACAGGAATCTCACCAAGCAGGACAGAAAGATCCAAGTCCCAGATACGGGTGACCATATCATTTTCGCCGAGCGTGGCCAGAACGGGTGCCTTCGGATGGGAGGCTAAAGCAGTACTACCGCCGAAAATTCCCGGAGTCGGTTCGTAGAGAATCGCCACCATCTCCCTACTGTTGCAACGCCAGAGCCGGACAGTCTTATCAGCGGACTTTGAGGCGAGAAGGTGGCCGTCGGAGGAAAAAGAAACGCCAAGGACAGAACCTGTGTGGCCTTCGAGAATACTTGTCCGCTGTCCAGTCTCTGTGTCCCAGAGCTGGATGGTCTTGTCATCGGACCCTGAGGCAAGTGTCCGTCCGTCCAGCGACCAGGCGATCCCATTGATTGCGTCCTCATGCCCCCGGAGCGTGTGACGGAGTTTGAAGCCGGGCGGGATTTTGTCATTCACGCTTTTACTTGGCATCTACGATTCCAGCGCCTGCGCGAAGTCAGCAATAATATCCTCAATCGCCTCAATACCAACAGAAGTTCGTACGAAGCCGTCGCTGATACCGATCTGCCGGCGTTCCTCAGGAGAGAGCCAACGGTGGGAGGACATGGGCGGGTAAAGCACTTCGGTATAGACATCACCCAGGGTAGTAGCGGGAAGGCAGAGGTTGAGTTTATCCATGAATTGCATGACTTGCTCACGGGTGCCGTTTTTTAGCTCGAAGGCAACCACCGCGCCAAAGAGTCCCTCTCTTAGAAGAGACTTGGCTAGAACGTGATGAGAGTGGTTGAAAAGACCTGGGTAGATCACCTTTGCTACCTGTGGGAGAGCTACAAACCATTGCGCTAGCTTGAGGGCGTTTTCACACTGCCGTTGCATCCGTAGGGTGAGTGTTTTTAACCCACGCAGAATGAGCCAGGCGTCAAACGGGCTGAGGGTGCCGCCGGCCAGCTTGGCTACCGTCCGCACCGCATCACAGCGAGCGCGTGAGCTAATCACCAGCCCGCCCATAGCATCGCCATGACCGCCAAGATATTTGGTCGCGCTGTGGATCACATAATCCGCCCCATGCTCCAGCGGCTGGAAAAGATATGGAGTGGTAAACGTGCTATCAACCATCAGTACCGCACCAACGGAGTGTGCTGCCGCCGCAACAGCCGGCACATCGGCGACTCGCAATAGAGGATTCGATATCGTTTCGACCCAGACGAGCTTCGGTCGCTCTTGAGAAATAGTCGCTCTGACGCCGGATAGATCTTCGATCTCAATAAAGACGACCTTCACCCCCAGGCGGACAAATATCGTAGAGAGCAGACTGTACGTAGCGCCATACACGTCTTGGCTACACACGACCACATCCCCGCTCTGCAATCCGACACCTAAGAGCGCAGCATGAATCGCCGCCATCCCCGTGGCAAAGCCAACCGCCGCCTCTCCCCCTTCCAATAATGCCACTGCTTCTTCCAAAGCAGCGACCGTTGGATTGCCATAGCGGGTATAAACAAACCCTCCTTGTTCACCCCCGAATATGGCATCCAATTCTGACATGGGATGGAGATAGGTCACCGCCGGAACAATCGGTGCAGTCGTGGGCACGGCATCAAGTTGCTTTCGGTGCCAACCGGCTCGAACAGTTAAAGTCGAAAACCGCCAAAGTGGCTTCTCTGTTTTCATCTTCACCCCCGACGATCAGCCGTCAACCTACGCCGCGCAACAAACGCAATAGACGCAATCAACGCAATAGACGTAACAGGCTCAATAAAACGCCAGACTCGCGAAGCTGACCGACGACTGCGTGGCCGTTTCAACCGAGCGATCATAGTGCAGCAGCTTGCCCCGCTTGGCATCGACTACATGCAAGAACGTGTACATCGGCGAGAAGCCGCAAACGCGGCGGCGGTCACCGTCTTTGGCAATCTGGGCAAAAAAGTCGTTATGATCGACCTTCTCCAATGCCTGAATCAAGCGCCGGTCTTCAGCCTCCACCCAATCGAGAAACTCTTGCGTCAACGACTCCTGGTCGCCAAATTTCTGCCCAACGTGAGCAAAGTCCACACCAGCCACCAGGCAAATCTTGCGTCCGCTCTGGGCGATGGTTTTTTTCAGTGCGTCGAGAAAATCCGCTATACGTGGATCTTGGGCTGGAGACGTCTGCCTGAGCACCAGGGGGTGAAATGAGGACACGAGGATCGGGACAACAGTGAACTCGTGTTTGCCACCGAACACGTACTGGAGAAACAAAGTCTGGAATTCAAGCGAGTGCTCAGTGCGGTGGAGAATTTCGTCGGCAAAGAGATCACCATTGTAGTTCTGTCGCAGCGCACGGATGAACTCGTGGTCGGTTTTTACCGGGCCAAGGGGAGTATTGTAATCTTTTTCGGTCGAAACGAAGAGTTGCCCCATGCCATAGTGCGAGGTGCCGAGTAAAACGAAAAGATCGGCATCGCACCGCTCCGCCAATTCTTTGTACGCCCAGGCGTAGCACGGGCCGCCCACCCGGAGATCGATATGCGGAGCGATAATGCCGCGCACCGGCGGGTGTGCTTGTCCGTCGGGAACAGGAAACCCTGGCCCTTTAGTTCCATTAAAGAACGATGCCGCCTGCTTCGTGAACTCTTCAGCTTGAGAGGAATAACAGGTGTCAGCATGTGCCATCTCGCGTACAGGCGAACGATGGAAAGCGTCGAGGACTTCCTGTTGCAATTGCGCAAAGCGTTCGCTGTCGAGAAAGTAATGTTGATCGAGTTGCTCCACAATCTCACGGACCTTGTCACTGAAAAGGACCTGGCCGAACCGCTGTGCAAACGCTTCCTGGATGTCCAGCAGCGAATGATGACCGTCGAAGTGGCTGATGATGAAATACACCGGGTAGGAAAGCATAAGCTGACTCTTCGTGTAATTGAGCGGGTCGCGGAGGTAGATCCGTAGGTCGTCTTCCATCTGGACCGGAAACGCTTCGATGGGTCTGAGTTTGGGGTAGTCCATAGCATCTGACCTCGCTTCGTATGAAATAGGATCAGGCTGTTGCACACATAGAGGGTTTCGCATAAGGGAGCAAGAAGAGACTCCCAAGCAAACTAGACGAGAAAGAGGAGGCCCTATGAAATTTGCATTGACCGGTGTTGGCAGCGGTTCGACCGCTCGCCCAGAATTGCTAGTGCAAGTGGCCCAGAAGGCAGAGGCGCTGGGGTTTGAGTCGGTGTGGATTCCCGAACACCTGGCGGTGCCAGTCAACATCACCAGTCGCTACCCGTATTCCGCCGACGGAAAATTCCCCGGTGGTCCTGGAGCAGCACTCCATGATCCGTTCGTCGCCCTCGGGTTTGTTGCTGCTTGCACGAAAACCATCAAGCTCGGCACTGGCGTGTTCGTTCTCCCGTTGCGGAATCCTCTCGTGGTCGCCAAAGCTGCGGCTAGTGTAGATGTGCTTTCACAAGGACGTCTGCTGTTCGGTGTCGGCATCGGCTGGTTGGAAGACGAATTCAACGCTGTTGGTATGCCCTTCAAGGATCGGGCAGCACGTACGCGTGAGTGGATCGCTATGATGAAGGCGCTATGGACGGAAGAGACGCCACAGTTTTCTGGCAAATTTCACAGTTTCTCTCCTTTAGGGTTCAACCCTAAGCCTGTGCAGAAACCACACCCACCGATCATTTTTGGTGGAGATAGCCGCCCAGCGCTCAAGCGCACAGCTGAACTCGGAGACGGTTGGTTTGGTGTCCGCTATACTCCGGATACCGTCAAGCCGATATTGGCGACTTTGCGAGAATTAACCGAGAAAGCTGGCCGCGACTTTTCCCAGCTCGAAATCTCTGTTGGCACCGAACCTGGCTTGTCGCTCAATCTCGACACAGTCAAGCGATTCGCTGATGCCGGCATCCATCGCCTCATGACTTTCGCTCCGGGCTTCATCCCGCGGTCGCGATACGATACCGACTTGTATCCCCAGATGGCGCGGTTTGCCGAAGAAGTGATTGCGAAGACGTAAGGCCAGTTGCCCCTCGCCCTGTGACATTGTTGGAAAAATCCCCCTTTGATAGAGGGGGGAAGCGCGAAGCGCGGGAGGATTTGGGACGGCTGCAGCGGAGAAAGACATTTCCTAACAGTATCACCCTGTGCCAGAACGGATAGACGCATGACTGACCATAACAGTAATAGCCTGCGTGTAGGCATTGTCGGAGTCGGCTACCTCGGCCGTTTCCACGCCCAGAAATATGTCGCTCAACCGGACGTCACACTGGTCGGCGTGGTCGATATAGACTCAGCCCGTGCAGCGGAGGTCGCAGCCGAGTGTCACACACAAGCATTTTCTGACTATCGTGACCTCTTCAATCAGGTTGACTGCGTCAGTATCGCTGTCCCGACCCAGTTGCATCATGCGGTTGCACGAGACTGTCTGACTCATGGGATCGACGTGCTGGTGGAAAAACCCCTCACTGCGACCGGAGCAGAAGGCCGCGAACTGGTCGAGACTGCAGAGCGACACGGGCGCATCCTCCAAGTTGGGCACCTCGAACGGTTCAATCCTGCTCTGCGTTCACTCGCCGGTATTCTTACCGCCCCGCGGTTTATTGAATGCCACCGGGTCGCCCCATTTGTCGAGCGGGGGACAGACGTAGATGTTGTGCGCGATCTGATGATTCATGATCTCGATGTTATTCTGAGCTTGGTGCGGGCTCCGGTGGCGTCAATGGAAGCCTTCGGTGTGCCTGTGCTCACCGATCAGCCTGATATTGCTAACGTCCGTTTGCGATTCACCTCGGGCTGTATTGCCGATATCACTGCCAGCCGTGTGGCGCTCAAGCGTGAGCGCAAAATGCGGATCTTCCAACCTGACACGTATCTCGTTGTCGATTACGGGGAACACCGTATCCGCATCTGCCGGCGCGAACCAAGTTCACAGTCTGGTAGCCTCCCCAACATTATCTATGAAGAACGCGAGGTGGGCGGAGAGGACGCCTTAGAAGAGGAAATTCGCGCGTTCCTACGGGCTGTGCGCGAACGGAGCGAACCAGTGGTCAGTGGCCAAGAAGGGGTGCAAGCCCTTGAGGTAGCAGAACAGATTATCGGGTGCCTAGAAATCCCTTGATCATATGTCACTGTGGCTCCTCTCCGTTTCCCTTTCAGAAGACTGTTTTAGAACATTACTTCTTACCGAGATACAGCAGCAGCCGGTGTAGGGGCGGATCTAAGACCCGCCCCTACCAGAGGACAGTTGGTCTTAGCAGAGAATGCGACTCAATGTGACACTTCCCAATCCCCAATCCCTAGTCCCTAGCCCCCAATCCCGAGTTCTGCTCGTTGCTGGCGAGGCGTCTGGCGATGCACATGGTGCCGATCTGGTTTCCGCGTTGCAGCGGCAATCCCCTCGTGTCAAGGTTTTCGGCGTTGGCGGCCAGTATTTACGAGAGGCGGGGATGCAAACTCTGGTCGATACCGCTGCCATTGCTGGCATGGGGCTCTTCGAAGCAAAAGACAAGCTGAGAGCGCTCATTCGCACGTATCGCCAACTCACTGCGATCCTGCGTACGAATCCCCCTGATCTGCTTGTCCTTATCGATTTCCCTGAATTCAACCTGCGCCTGGCGAAGATCGCGAAACGGGTAGGCGTTCGAGTATTTTACTATATCAGCCCACAGGTGTGGGCTTGGCGCAAGCGTCGCGTTTACACAATTGCTCGACGCGTCGATCGGCTTGCTGTCGTCTTTCCCTTCGAGCCAGCCTTCTATGCCGCCCATGGATGTTCCGTAGAATTTGTCGGTCATCCTCTGGTTGATCGTGTTCGCCCGAGCCGTTCGCGCGAAGAGACCCTGCAACTGCACGGCCTTGACCCGAACCGCCGAATTATTGCTCTGCTGCCTGGCAGCCGCGCACAAGAGGTTCGCTACCTACTCGATCCCCTCCTCGGAGCAGCGGAGTTGCTCGGGAACGACTACCAGTTTGTTCTAACGGTTGCCTCGACTTTGCATGTTACGGAAATCACGAAACGGATCGTACACCGCCCAGTGCATGTGGTACCGGGAGATACGTATAATCTTGTTCATGCTGCTGACCTGGCTTTGGTTGCCTCGGGAACAGCAACGCTGGAGACCGCCCTCCTGGAACGACCAATGGTGATCGTCTACCGTTTAGCACCCTTGACCTACGCACTAGCTCGCCTTATCGTGCGGGTTCCTTTTATCGGCATGCCCAATTTGATTGCCGAGCGGCAGATCGTGCCGGAGTTGATCCAGCACGAGGTCACCCCTGCACGGATCGCCGCCGCAGCCCGGCAGTTGCTCGAAGATCCACAAGCTTATAGGGTCATCCAAGAAAGTCTGCGGGAGGTCCGCCGTCGTCTCGGGCCAGGCGGCGCAGCAGAGCGAGCGGCGGGGCTCATTTTAGATATGCTGAGAGGAAAATGAAAGGAAATGAAGAGTGAAGAGTGAAGAATTCCTTACTCTCCATTTTTCATTCGTCATTCTTAACTCTTAACTCGTTCAAATGAGCATCTACCGTCGCCTCTTTCCTTTTCTCCGCCCCTACCTGTTCCCTCGTTTCGCCACAGCCCTTTTATGTATGCTTCTGTTTAGCGCCACCAACGGCGTGTTACCATTCCTAGTTGAACATGTATTCGATGACATTTTCGCGCAGAAAAATGCCCAGGCGCTACGCACTCTTCCCTTGTTGATCATCAGTACATTTCTCCTGCGTGGCCTCTTCAATTTCGGCCATGCATATCTGATCGAGTACGTTGGTCAGCGGATCGTAGCCGACCTCCGCAACGCCTTGAACGCACACCTTCAGTCTCTCTCTCTTTCCTATTTTCACTGGACTCCGACCGGCACGATCCTCTCGCGGGTGACCAATGATACCACGCTTGTGCGAGAGGCGCTCACGCAGTCTTCAGCATCGATGATGCGTGACGCGACCACCTTGGCAGCGTTGGTAGTCGTAGCTTTTCTCAAAGACTGGTTTCTCGCCACACTCGCATTCATTGTGTTTCCCATCACAATCTTGCCACTGACCCAGCTCTACAAAAAAGTCCGTAGTTCCAGCAAAAGAGGGCAAGGCTCATTGGGAAGGCTGACTGCCCTGCTGCAGGAAACTATCCAAGGCAATCGGGTGGTTAAGGCGTTCAACATGGAAGGATATGAACGCGAACGATTCGCCACAGAGAATCAGCGACTCTTTCGGCATTCGTTGAAGGCGGGGTGGCTGCGAGCTTTCGTTCCGCCAATGGTGGAACTGGTCGCTGCCTGTGGCATTGCCGCCGTGGTGTGGTATGGCGGCTCCAGCGTCATCAGCGGTGAACGCACGCAAGGTGCCTTTGTGGCTTTTCTCACTGCCATGCTTCTTCTCTACGAGCCCTTCAAACACCTCACTCGCACCAATGCGGCGATACAAAGTGGGCTGGCTGCCGCCGAACGTCTGTTCGAGTTGCTTGACCAACGCAGCGAAGTAGAAGAGCGACCGAACGCACGGGTGTTGACCGGAATCCGACAGGGAATCCGCTTCACTAAAGTGGCCTTTCGCTATCAGTACGAATGGGTGTTACGACACATCAATTTGGAGATTCGCGCGGGCGAGGTGGTGGCTTTGGTTGGTCCCAGCGGCGGAGGCAAGAGCACGCTTGCGGATCTGATTCCGCGATTTTACGACGTGAACGAAGGGCAGGTCACTATTGACGGAGTAGACATCCGCGATCTGACGCTGCAATCCCTCCGCGCGCAGATGGCAGTGGTCACGCAGTTCACCTTTCTTTTCAATGATACTGTGCGCAACAACATCGCCTACGGCGCACCCGCTCGCCCGCTCGAAGAAGTCATTGCCGCGGCGAAGGCAGCACATGCACACGATTTCATCGTAGCCTTACCGCAAGGGTATGACACAGAAGTCGGCGAACTTGGAGTGAGACTCTCCGGCGGACAGCGTCAACGGCTGGCGATTGCGCGGGCACTACTCAAAAATGCGCCGATCCTGATTCTCGATGAAGCTACCTCTTCGCTAGACAACGAATCAGAGCGACTAGTCCAGGCAGCCATTGAACAGCTGATGGCTGGCCGGACCGTGCTGGTGATTGCACATCGCCTTTCTACCATTCAACGGGCTGACCGCATTGTCGTGTTAGTTGATGGGGAAATTACGGAGGAAGGGTGCCACGAGGAACTTCTCGCCCTCAATGCACAGTACCGTAGGCTGTATGATCTCCAATTTCACGATGCTCTACTTCAATAGTGATTCTTCGCCAAGTTCAGGATGACTGGTTAAGTATGCAAGACTCTGCACAAACCCCGTTCGTGCTGAGCCCTTCGCCAAGCTCAGGACAGGCCCCGTCGAAGCACGAACGACAACCACGTTTTCCTTTCAGAGAGGAACTGAAGATCCGCGGCTGGACGGCTTTGGCGTTAGGCGCTTTGTGGCTACTGGGAAAGACCACGCGTAAGCATTACGTCGGAGCTGAAGAACTGCTCGCCTGCTGGCAACGTGGAGAACAAGTTATTCTGACGTTCTGGCATAGCCGCATTCTGCCTATGCCTTTCCCTTATCGCACGTATCGCGGCGGGCAGAAAGCTTGCATCATGAACAGCACTCACCGCGACGGCGAGATTATCACGCGGGTGATTAAACGCTTCGGCATTAGCGCAGTCCGCGGCTCCTCAACGCGCGGATGGACGGGTGGACTGAAAGGCATGCTGGAAGCGTACCGACAAGGATACGATTTGATTGTTGTGCCGGACGGTCCCCGCGGTCCTCGTTATCAGGCCAAGCCCGGCGTGCTGCAGCTCGCACGGGCCACCGGCGCGCCGATCTTCCCGGTGACGTACGGAGCAAAGTGGAAAATCACCCTGCGCAGTTGGGATCGCCTGTTGATTCCTTTTCCTCTGAGTCGAGTGACGTATGTGATCGGCCCTTCTATTAGAGTCCCGTCTGACGCCTCGCCTGAGTTGATGGAGCAAAAACGCAAAGGGCTGGAAGAGACCTTGTTAGCCATTACCGCGCAAGCAGACGAGTCTTTCAGGATCGAGTCATGAGGACTGAGGGATGAGAGCAGAAGGCAGAGAGCAGAAAGCAGAAGGGAATCCCGGAAAGGAACTGTCTGCGCCTCATAGTTTTCAGTCCTCAGTCTTCAGTCCTCAGTCCTCAACATTCTTTTTCTATAATCTTCTCCTCACTACCCTTGCTATCCTAGTCCTCCCTTTCGTGGGGCTTGCCTTGCTACTACGATCCCGTTACCGGCTAGGGTTGTGCCAGCGTCTTGGCTTTCTCCCAGACGAAGTCATCCAGCGGATCAGCAACCGCGCACCGCTGTGGCTCCACGCGCCTTCGGTTGGCGAGGCACTTGCCGCCCGCCCGTTTCTTCGCGCCCTGAAACAGACTTTTCCAGACAGGCCTCTGCTCCTCTCAGTGTTAACGCCCACCGCCTACGCGACGGCTCGGAGCCAGATTTCCGAAGCCGACACCGTCATATACTTTCCACTGGATCACCCTTTGGTGATCAGGAGAATCCTCCGTCGGATTCAACCCGCGGCTTTTTTCTTCACCGAGACCGAAATGTGGCCGAACTGCCTCTCTGCCTTAGCACGCAAGAGAGTCCCGACGTTTCTTGTGAGTGGTCGTTTCTCTCGACGCGCCCGCGCCCGCTACCGACTGCTCTATCCTCTCTTTCGTCCCATCTTCCAAAACCTCACACTCTGCTGTATGCAGACCCGCGACGACGCAGAGCGTCTGGTGGCCGCGGGGGGGCCGAGGGAACGGGTTCTCGTGACAGGCAACTTCAAAATGGACGTACTGAGTGAAGGAGGAAATCAGGGGGAAGCCATGCTCCGGGCAGCAGGTCTTGTTGACCGGCTGATAGTGGTTGGAGCCAGTACTCACCCGGGCGAAGAGGAAGTCCTGCTGCACGTCTATCGCCAGTTGCAAGTTGCCGTCCCCGGTCTTTTCCTGCTCCTAGCTCCACGCCATCCACAACGTTTCGCTGAGGTCGAGGCAACCCTGAGGAAGGGCGGGTACCGCTATGTTAAACGTAGCCGCTTGTCCGAAGTGCCAGTCACCGATATTGAGGTCCTCTTGCTCGACACTCTCGGAG
>Ga0187893_10015228_pt1 | contig 10337 bp, 8 predicted proteins | sample MA1701074metaG_FD_139574 | JGI IMG/M metagenome (GOLD analysis project Ga0187893, IMG submission 139574) | White microbial mat communities from a basaltic lava cave in the Kipuka Kanohina Cave System on the Island of Hawaii, USA - MA170107-4 metaG ... | reverse complement strand
GGGGCAGTTCGGGAGCGAGACTGTAGCACAATTTTTGGCTAGGCCACCGGATCCCAGTAACCCAAATCAGAGATACAAGGCTGTGGCAGAAATAAACGGAACATTAGTATTCCTGAATAGCCCGTATTGGGGATCCAATCGCAGCGACGATAGAGTAAGTGTTATCCATGAAATACTTCACAATGTCACGGGATTGACAGACGATGATTTTCGCAGTAGATTAAATGGTGGCGATCTCAGCTCTATGCTGCGGAGATCATGCTTATGATTGAGCAACTGCAAAGATTTCTGGCTTTTATCTTCTGTGCGCTTTTCTCTCATCTAGCGACACCCCTGGATGCCGCCGCTTCAAATGAAATTACTTTCCATGTTATTGGATCACATGGCCATGAGATGAAAGATATCCAGATCGCGATATATACACAGAATAAGCTTCTTCGAAAGATTTCTACCCAGGACGCAATCACGAAAGTCTTCCTGAATAATGGGGGATACGTGGTCAAGGTGGGCGCCTTGGGTCATAACACGAGTTCTCTGAATCTTGTTGTGGATAAAGCGAAGCACTTTATTCCGGTATGTGTGTCACTAACGCGCCTCGGTTCACTGAGTCCTCCAGGCCCCGCCAATCTGACGCCTAGATTGCAAACATTGCGTGGTCGACTTATCCGCTCCAGTGAAAAACCACAAATGCATTGGGTGAGGCTGGTTGGCATGTATTGTGAATACAATCTCGTGGCGCCTATTTCTACTAACGGGATGTTTGAATTTCATGGTATGATTTCTGGCTTGTACGCTCTTCATGTTGTAGGACCTAGTGGATTCGTCAAGACCGAGATCGTCACAGTTAGGGACAGTGATTCTAACCAGATTTTCATGTCGATTGATTAATTGTGTGCGCGTTGTTTCCAATTGTCAGAGACTTCTCGGACCAGATGAAGGCCACCAAAGTGCAAGAAAATGCCGTGCGGACATGTTGCCTCCAAGCACGAGGCACTGGATTCTCGCATGCTTACCTTCAGAACAGGTACCCATGATTTTATGGGCCAAGCGCGTCCTGATAGTTTCGAATCGGCGGAGGCTAACTAAGCCGCGGCGCGAGGTCCGAGGATATCCTGAAGCGCGGAGGCAAGCGACGGGAATTGAAATGAGAACGCCGAGCGCAAAGCGGCGGCGGGCTCGACGCGCTGGCTGTCCAAAAGAAGTTCCGACATTTCGCCCAACAGCAACTTGAGCGCGAAAGCCGGTACTGGAAACACCGTGGGCCGTTTCAGAGCGCTCCCAAGTGCATGCGTGAATGCGGCGTTGCGGACCGGGTTGGGGCTAGTTGCGTTCATGACGCCCCGGATGTCTTCACGCTGGAGCGCGAACAGGATCATGCCTGCGAGGTCCTCCACGTGGATCCAGGACATCCACTGGCGGCCGGACCCTAATCTGCCTCCCAACCCCAGCCGGAACGGCGGCAGCATTTTCTTGAGCGCGCCGCCTTCGGCGCCCAGCACAAGTCCAATCCGGAATTTCACAACCCTCATGCCGAGTTGCGCCGCCTTGTCGCTGGCCGCCTCCCATCGAACACTGGTTTCCGGGAGGAAGCCGGAGCCGGGCGGCGAGTTTTCGTTTAACAACTCCTCGCCGCGGTTTCCGTAATAACCAATGGCGGAAGCAGCCAGCAGGGTTTTGGGTTTATGCGTCAGCCGGGCGATGGCGGCGGTCAAGGCGTTCGTTCCCTCGACGCGGCTGGCTTGGATACGCAGCTTCGCCCGCGGCGTCCAGCGTTGCGCAACCGGCTCGCCGGCCAAATGAATAACGGCGCCGGCTCCTTCCAGCGCATCGAGCGGCGGGTGCTCTTTCAGCGCGTTCCATTGGTGGAAGCGCACTCCATCCGGCAGATCCGCAGGCTCGCGGCGGCTCAGCACGTACAGTTCATGGCCGCCGCCCTGGAGACGGGCAATCAGCCGCCGTCCGACAAACCCGGTGGCTCCGGTAAGGGCGATCTTCATGGGGAAACCCGGCTTTCAGCCTCGGCGATTTCTTTGATGTAGGCATCCACATCGGTCTTGCGCCTCATCCCGGCCAGCGACATAAAGCGCACGCTACCGAAAATCGGGCGCTCGCGCCAGGGGCGATCGTGCAGGCCGAAGCACCAGAGGATGTTGGTGTAAGTGTTCGGGTCGCGTCCATCGAGTGCGTAACGGTCGTGCAGGTAGATCATAACCGCCAATGCTTCCTCATGCGTTCGCGACCACTCGATAATCTTCTTGCCCCAGTACATGCGGTAATAGCCGTGTATTTTACCGCGCAGCAGAAGTTCTCTTTGGGTAGCGTTCCAAAGCTCGTCATGAGTAGCGGCGTGTTCAAACTGGGCGCGCGAATAAGAAGGATCCCGGGAGTCTTTGGCGTGCCGCTTCAGAGTCTTTCCCGCCCATTCCGGCAGGCTTTCGAGCGAATCCAGATCCGGCGTGTGGCGAGTGAAGTTGAAGGCAAGCTCCCGGCGCACGATCAGCTCTTCGAGGAACTCTTCAGCGATCAGTTTGTGTTTGCCGGCGTAATCGCGGACGGCCAGGGCGATTTCAAGCGACGAAATGTGGCCGAAATGGAGGTATGGACTCAGATTACTGGTCGCCTGCGCCGAGGGTTCATTTCGCTGCGAGGCATAACGCCGCAGGTTTTGCCGCAGAAACAGATCAAGCAGACGCTCCGCTTCCAGACGGCCCCCCCGAAAGGACGCCGATGGCGGCACATCATGATCGATTTCGCATGATTTCACCAGCTCGGCTATATTCTGGTCAGTTACCCGGGTGTGTAAAAACCGCCCAGCCTTTGCCGTGAAATCGCGGTCTGGCCTGGCGCACGGCCAGGGTTTTAAGTATTTGGGCAACAGCCGGCGGATCTTGGGCCGGATGGTATAAGCAGCATATTCCCGCTTTTCAAACAGCGACATCGGGATGACGCAGCTTGCATCCACGGCGTGATAGGGTATGCCAACTTTGGCTGGGACCGATGTGTTGTGCAGACGTGCGATGAAGGTGGGATAGTCGTCGGTGACGATCGCGGCGGCTTGCTCGGCCAAGCGGTACAAGGCGTCGTTGGGATCCGATTTCCGGCGCCGGAGATGAAATACGTAGCCAATGCCCGCGTTCTTGAGCCGCCGCGCGGTTTCGGGCACGCCTTCCAGAAGGAATGTATGCAGCCGGTCATTTGCGTAGGGATAGGAACAGGTCAGGCCTTCGTAAAAGAGCAATGGCAGTTTGCAATCATTAGCCAAACCGGCGGCATAGGCGAGAGCGTGGTTCGAGTCCACGCGGCGGTTCATCTGCGCCCAATAAACCACGTAGCGCCCCTTGGTCCGCAGAGGCCATCCGTTGAGGACGCGTACTCGTTCGTTCACCCCTCCAGCATGCGACAACAGGCCGCACCGTTACAATAAAGAGAATATGCGCGCCTGGAATCGCGCCAAACTTCTGTGGGCTTACCTTGCCCGCCGCCACGATGTGGGCGGGCTGCCGGTGGAGTATATCGTAGAGACGACGGCCAAGTGCAATCTCTACTGCCCGATGTGCCCGCGAGAAACGCACAAACAGCCTAAAGAAGACATGAGCAGCGAGATTTTTGAGAGGCTGGTTCAAGAGTCCGCGTCGAGCGCCGAGCATATGATGCTCATCGGGTTGGGGGAGCCTTTTCTCGACCGGCACATTTTTGACCGGATCGAATACTGCCAGCGGCACAACATCTCCACGCTGCTTTCCACCAACGGCACGTTTCTCGATGAGAAGACTTCGGAGCGTCTGTTGGCGACCACGCTGCGCCATGTGACGCTCAGCTTCGACGGCGCAACGAAGGAATCCTACGAGTACTACCGCAAGGGCGCGCGGTTTGAGAAAGTGCGCGATAATTTCGTGCGCTTCGCGCGGCTGAAGAAAGAGCGTCGTTCCTCAATGCAGGTAGTGGTGCAGATGGTGCGCATGGAGCGCAATGCCGGAGAGGTGGACGATTTTATGCGTTTCTGGAGCGCGGTCCCTGGCGTGGACCAGGTGCGCGTCAAGGAGGATGAAACGAACCTCATGCGGCCGGATGCCGGGCATACGCCGGAAGAATGGAAACACCCCTGCCATTACCTTTGGCGCGGGCCGATGTACGTTAAGCATAACGGCGATGTGTACCCATGCTGCCAGAGCTACATGCTCGACGGCGAGCCGGTGGGCAATATCGGCTTCGAGGGGCTGGCCGCCATTTTCAATTCGGCCGAGATGCGGCGAATGCGGCGTCTGCACGTGGAAGGGCGGGCAGGAGAGATCAATATCTGTTCGCGCTGCTGCACGACGATTCCGCATCCTTTGCTGGTAGCTGGAAGCTTGCTGCTGCACGGCGAGATGGTACGCAAATTGCTTCCGCTGGTGGAGCGGCTGGCTTATTTTTCCCGCTTGAAGGGGAGGATGCTGGCGCCGCCAAAATCATCCATCGACAAGGATGAGCTAGTGCAGATATCCACGGATCCGGACAAGCGTTAGGTGCGGCTCACGCGCTTTTGCCGTGCCTGACAAAGGCAAGCTGGAGGGCTGGACGGGGGGCTTTGCCGATCAAACCGAAGCCCGTCATCCGCCGGGAAACGGAGTTGCAAACCTGTTCCTGTTTTGGTAAGAAATAGATTCGGGCATCATCGTAAGCCCGTTATTATGAAGAAATCCCCTCGTGCTCCGGCCAAGCGCGGTACATCCGCGAGTGGAGCAAAACGGCCCGTGAAGAAGGTCGCAGCGAAAACGAGGAAAGTAGAGACGGTGACGACAAAACCTATACCGCCGACGCAGGCGCAACTATTCGAATCAGCCATGAGTCTGTTCCACGCCCGGGACTTCGCCGCTGCCAAGGAGCAGTTTGAGAAGGCGGCTGTGGGACCGAACCGGGAGATGGCGCACGTTTCGCGGACGCACATCCGGATGTGCGAGCAGAGAATCCTAAAGGCCGCGCAGCCGGATCTCCGCGCGCCGGAGGATCTTTATCACTACGCCGCCGGGTTGATTAGTATGCGGAAACTCGACCAGGCCGAGGACTATCTGAAGAAAGCGGTAGCCGCTTCTCCCAAGGCCGACTATGTTCATTACGCCATGGCGATCTGCCGGGGACTGCAGGGTGATCTGGACAGCGCCGGCCGCCATTTGGAGCAGGCCATCCGTCTGGACGCCAAGAACAGGGCGATTGCGCGTAACGACCCCGATTTTTTGGAGTTCGGGAAACAATCACCTCTTCGCGAGATGGTATTCCCGGAGAAGAAAGAGCTCGATTAAGAACTACATTATCGAATCGGGGACGGCGGCAATGTATGCGGAGCCGGGCGCGGAAAGTGTCGCGGGGGCCGTATGTATAGTTTTCTCCGCCGGCAGCCGATTCTCAGGTCAGGCAGGTTAGAGAGTCTTAACCATGCCTTAGCGCAGCATGCCTACTCGAAACATCAGAAAAGATCCAGCACTACGCGTTGTGGCGATCGGAGGCGGAACGGGCCTTTCGACGCTTCTGCAGGGGCTTAAGCGCTACGTGGATCCGGAACGGCGACAGCTTAACTTCCCGGAAGCAGAGCCTAACGAGCACAGCCTGGACATCACGGCCGTGGTCACGGTGACCGACGACGGAGGAAGTTCGGGGCGGCTGCGCCGCGACTTCGCCGTGCTGCCGCCAGGAGACATTCGCAACTGCATGGTGGCGCTTTCCGAGGATGAAGCGCTGCTTTCCCGGCTGTTTCAGTACCGGTTTGCGGCCGGCCGCGGGCTGAAAGGGCACAGTTTCGGGAACCTGTTTTTGACAGCGATGACGCAACTGACCGGGGATTTTGCGAGCGCGGTGAAAGTGTCCATGGAAATTCTAGCCGGCGCGGGCCGTATTTACCCTTCGACAGCGGAAAACGTGGCGTTGGCGGCGCGGCTGGAGGACGGTACGGTCGTGAGCGGTGAGACGAGGATCAGCAAGAGCCGGTCCCGCATTCAGAGCGTAGTGCTGCGGCCCCGGAAGCCGCGGCCGCTGCCGGAAACGCTGGAGGCAATCGCGGAGGCCGACGTGATCACGCTGGGGCCGGGTTCTTTGTTCACGAGCGTACTTCCGAATCTGCTGGTGGACGGCATTGCGGAAGCGATCCGCGCATCGCGGGCCATCAAAGCCTACTTTTGCAATCTCATGTGGCAGCCCGGAGAGACCATCCAGTTCAAAGCCTCCGATCACGTGGCGGCGATTCACAAGCATGCCCGCGGACAGTTGCTGGACGCCATAATTGTGAACACGCAACCGATCGGCGAAGCGCTGCGGGAACGTTATGCGAGCCAGAAGGCGCTGCCGGTGGAAGTGGATCTGGACCGGTTGCAAAGCATGGGCATCCGCGTGATAGAGGGAAATCTGCTGGCGCAGGAGCAAAAGGCGCGGCACGATCCTCAACTCACGGCGGCGATGGCCGTGCGGCTGGCCCGGGAAGGCGCCCGCCAAAAGGCATCACAAGCGGGGCGGCCACACGTAATCGCCACGGGCACATAATCCTTAACAAGCGCAAAACGTCCGCCGCCGCGGGTCTGATGTAATAGGAAGGGACCCAGCATGGCATCACCGCTAACGATCATAATACTTGCGGCCGGACTCGGCACGCGCATGAAATCCAGAAAAGCGAAAGTGCTGCACCGGGCGGGAGGGAAAGCTCTCATCGAACATGTGCTTGACACCGCCAGCCATCTGACCGAAAGCGGCTCGACCCACGTGGTGACCGGACACCAGGCGGAGGAAGTGGAAGCGCTGGTAGCGCCGCGCGGCGTGCATTTCGTACGGCAGACCGAGCAGAAAGGGACCGGGCACGCCGTTCTCTGCTGCCAGCGGTTTCTCGAGCAGCGATCCGGACGCGTGATCGTGCTTTATGGCGATGTGCCGCTGCTCAGGGAGGAGACGCTGCGCCGCCTGCTGGATCTGCATGAACACTCGGGCGCCGGCGTGACGGCGATCACGACTGTGCTGGAGAATCCTACCGGCTACGGCAGGATTGTGCGTGGTGAGAGCGGAGAAGTCGCCGCGGTAGTGGAGGAGAAGGCCTCTACGGCGGAACAGCGGCGGATACGCGAAATCAATGCCGGCATTTATTGTTTTGAAGCGGAGCTGCTGTGGAGGAATCTAGCGTTGATTCAGCCCGCAAATCCGGCGGGCGAGTATTATCTGACCGATATGGTGGAGATCCTGCACCGCGCCGGGCATCGTATCTCGACATTGCCAATCGAAGACTCGACCGAGTTGCTGGGAATCAACACGAGAGTGGAACTGGCCGAGGTGGATCGTATCCTGCGGCGCCGCAAAGTCGAGCAATTGATGCTCGATGGCGTAACAATCGAACGGCCGGAGACGGTGACCGTGGACCCGCAAGTGATCATCGGACAGGACACGGTAATCGAAGCGTTTGCGCGCATCACGGGCCGTACGGTTATCGGAGCGGATTGCAGAGTGGGCGCCGGAACGATACTTGAGGATGCGCATCTGGAGGACGAAGTGCAAATCCTGCCGTTAACGATGATCGCATCCTGCTACGTGGAGCGCGGCGCGCGGATCGGACCGTACGCCCGGCTGAGGATGGAGAGCCGCGTGGAAGCAGAGGCGTTGATCGGCAATTTCGTGGAGCTGAAGAAAACGCGACTGGGCGGCAAGTCCAAGGCGCAGCATCTTAGCTATTTGGGCGACGCGACGCTCGGCGAGGGAGTCAATGTCGGCGCCGGGACGATCACTTGCAATTTCGACGGCAGGAAAAAACATGAAACGCGGATCGGAAACCAGGCATTCATTGGAAGCCATGCCACGCTGGTTGCGCCGGTGGAAATCGGCGATGGAAGCTACGTCGGCGCCGGATCGGTGATTACCGAAGCGGTACCGGCCGAAGCGCTGGCGCTGGGACGGGGCCGCCAGGTTGTGAAAGAAGGCTGGGCGCGGAGCCGGCGGGAGGCGGCAGCCACGGGCCGGGAGACAGAAGCCGGGACTCCGCAGCCAGGAGGCAGAAGGTGACGCGCATGGGGTTACGGCGGCGCGTGTTTGTTGGGGCAGTTGCGGCGCGCGCCCTGCCAGGCAATCAGCAGACGCCGGAATTGATTCTGCACCGGGCGAACATTCTGACGATGGATCCATCGCGGCCCGTGGTGGAGGCTGTAGCGATTGCCGGCGGGCGATTCCTTGCCGCCGGATCGAACCACGAGATAACATCTCTGGCGACATCGCGTACGCAATCGGTTTCTCTTGAAGGCAAGACGGTGGTTCCGGGATTCATCGACGCGCATTCGCACCCGGCCAGCAGCGGATTGCGTCATCTGAAAGAAGTGGATTGCGATCTGCGATCGATCCAGGCGATCCAGCAGGCGATTCGGGAGCGCGCGGCGAAAACCCCCGCCGGGGAGTGGATTCTCGGATTCAAGTACGACGACACCAAGACCGAAGAGGGACGGCGGTTGCGCCGTGAAGATCTGGACGCGGCCACGTCGAATCACCCGGTCTATATCAGCCATCGCGGCGGGCACACCGGGTATGTCAATTCGGCGGCGATCCGGCTGTCGGGCGTGCCCGAGAATGCCACGGACCCGCCGGGAGGCCACTTCGAACGCGATCCGGCGACGCGGCGGCTGACGGGCGGATTGCGGGAAACGGCGGCCCGGCCATTTCAGAGCAAGATCCCTTCCCGTTACACGCGCCAAGACCGCCACGAAGGGGTGAAGCTGATCTCCCGGATGATGAATAGAGCGGGGGTCACCAGCGTTCACGATACCGGCGGAGGCCCCGAAGATTTGCGCGCTTATCAGGACGCGCGGGAAGCCGGCGAACTTGGATTGCGAGTGTATTGCCTGATCCGCTACGCATCTCTAGACAGGATGATCGCGGCGGGCGTGCGGACAGGACTGGGCGACGAATGGGTGCGCGTGGGCGGGGTGAAGCTGATGTGCGACGGCTCGATTTCCGAGCGCACGGCGCGGTTGTCTCAGCCATATATCGGGCGCAAAGACGACTTCGGCCTGCTTGTAACGCCGGAGCCGGAGCTCTATGAGCAGGCGCGGAAGGCGCATGAGGCGGGCTGGCAGATCGGGACGCATGCCAATGGCGACGTGGCGATTGACATAACATTGCGCGTTTACGAGCGGCTCCAGAAGGAGAAGCCGCGGCGCGATCCGCGTTTTCGCATCGAACATTGTACGCTGCTGAATGATTCGTTGATCCGGCGCATCCGCGCGCTAGGCGCGATCCCGAATCCGTTTTCCACTTACGTCTATTACCATGGCGAGAAGATGCGCGAGTACGGCGCCGAGAGGTTGGAGAACATGTTCGCGGTGCGCAGTCTGCTGGATGCGGGAGTGAGGGTGACGCAGACTTCGGACTATCCGCCGGGGCCGTTTGAGCCGATGATGGCGCTGCAATCGAGCGTTACAAGAACCGATTCGAAAGGCAACGTGTGGGGCGCGCGGCAGCGGATCACCGTGGAAGAGGCTCTGCGCGTGGGTACGATCAACGGCGCGTATGCTTCATTTGAAGAGCGGCTGAAGGGATCGATTGAGGCGGGGAAGCTGGCGGACCTGGTTGTGCTGGGGCGCGATCCGTTGAAAACGGATCCGATGTCGCTGATCCACATTCCCGTGGAGCGAACGATGGTGGGCGGCAGGTGGGTATACGAATCGTAGCAGAGGAGCTGCAACACCTTATGCAGTGGAGGAATCCGATGGTTTTATTGGCTGGGCTGTCGCTGGCGGCGGGGCTTATGGCTGAGGATTGGCCTCGTTTTCGCGGCGCCAATGGAAGCGGAGTGTCCGATGCGACACGCCTACCGGTGCATTTCGGTCCAGCGAAGAACGTCGTTTGGAAGACGGAGCTACCGGCTGGGCACTCCTCGCCGGTGATCGCCGGTGATCGCATATTCCTGACGGCCGGCGAGGGCGGATCGCGCGCCGACGCGGGGCGAGAGAAGGTGGTGGATGAAGGCGGCAAGCTTTACACGTTCAGCCTGGACCGCCGCACGGGGCGCATTCTTTGGCGGCGTGAAGCGCCGCGGCCGCGGCTGGAGCGCTATCAGCCGACCAATTCACCGGCTTCGGGAAGTCCGGTAACGGACGGCAAGAGCGTGTTCGTCTTTTTCGGCGATTATGGGTTGATCTCCTACGGGATGGATGGCAATGAGCGCTGGCGCATGCCGCTCGGGCCGTTCAATAACGTGAACGGACACGGCACTTCGCCGATACTGGCGGGCGACCTGGTGATCCTGCTTTCCGATCAGGACACGGACTCATACCTGCTTGCGGTGCACAAAGACACCGGTCGCGTGGCTTGGAAGACTAGCCGGTCCGAATATACGCGCTCCT
>Ga0187893_10015227_pt1 | contig 10338 bp, 10 predicted proteins | sample MA1701074metaG_FD_139574 | JGI IMG/M metagenome (GOLD analysis project Ga0187893, IMG submission 139574) | White microbial mat communities from a basaltic lava cave in the Kipuka Kanohina Cave System on the Island of Hawaii, USA - MA170107-4 metaG ... | reverse complement strand
CTCACTGCGTGCATGCGCAAGCTCTTGACGATTCTCAACGCGATGGTACGGAACAACACGACGTGGGGGCACACCACGCAACGATCCGACACTTGACTTTCAAGACAGTTGCTATCGTCTTCGACGGCTACGACGTCCCCATCCTGTGGGTGTAAGGCGCGATACTATGACCGTGCCCGCCTGGCCCGAGCTTGAAACGCTGTTCCACGAAGCGTTGGCGCGTCCGGCAGCCGCGCGCGCGGCCTTCCTGGCCGAGCGCTGCGCGGGTCGGCCGGATCTGCAGGCCCAGATCCAGGCGATGCTCCACGCCCATGACGAGGCCGCAAGCGCCCTGGACGACACTCCATTCGCGGTGCAATCCCCGTTGAAGGCTGGCGTCCGCCTCGGCTCGTATGAAATCGTGGGTGAACTCGGCGCCGGGGGCATGGGCGAGGTGTACCGCGCGCGCGACAGCCGGCTGCAGCGCGACGTCGCCATCAAGATCCTGCCCGCCGCGTTCACCGCCGACGCCGACCGGCTGGCGCGCTTCGAGCGCGAGGCGCGCGTGCTGGCGGCGCTCAACCATTCGAACATCGCCGCGATTTACGGCATCGAGGAAGGTCCGGCTGAAGCCGGACGCCACGTACGTGCGCTCATTCTCGAGCTGGTCGAGGGCGAAACGCTGGCGGACCGCATCGCCCGTGGGCCGGTGCCCGTCGCAGATGCGCTCGCCATCGCGAGGCAGATTGCCGAGGCGCTCGAGGCGGCGCACGTGAAAGGCATCGTCCATCGAGACCTCAAGCCCGCCAACATCAAGATCACGCCCGGCGGCGTGGTGAAGGTGCTGGACTTCGGGCTCGCCAAGGCGGTCGCCGTCGAGGGAGCCGCCAGCGACGTCTCCCAAGTCCCCACCGTCACCGATGTCCGGACGCAGGTGGGACTGATTGCGGGGACGCCCGCCTACATGAGCCCGGAGCAGGCGCGCGGGCTGGCCGTCGACAAACGGACCGATATCTGGGCCTTCGGCTGCGTGCTCTTCGAGATGCTCACCGGTAAGCAGCCGTTCGCCGGCGAGGATGTCCCGGACACGCTCGCCTTCGTCCTCACGAAAGAGCCTCAGTGGGATGCCCTCCCCCGCGAGACGCCGCCGCTCGTTGGCCACCTGCTTCAGCGGTGTCTCGAGAAGGATCGCCAGAAACGGATCGCCGACGTCTCGACGGCGCTCTTTGCCCTGGACGAGGCGAAGGCGCCCGTTACCCCAATCCGAGCGCCCGTCCGCCCGGTCCCCGTGTGGCGACGTCTCGTGACCTACAGCGCGCCAGCCCTGATCGTCGGTCTTGCCGTGGCCGGCGGTCTCTGGCTCGCCATGCGGCCGGACCCGCCGCCCGTCCTGCGGCTGGCGATCGCGACCGCACCGGCCTCCGCGCTGACGATCAGCAGCATCGACCGCGACCTGGCGATTGCCCCCGACGGATCCCGCGTCGTCTACACAGGCAACGAGGGCCGCGAGTTGTTCGTCCGGCCGCTCGACGTCCTGGAGCCGATGAGCGTGTTCACAGGTGTTCCGCGCGCTCCATTCGTATCACCCGACGGCGAGTGGGTCGGCTTCACCGACGGGACAACGGTCCTGAAGAAGGTGAGGATCACCGGCGGCCCGGCGGTCACAATTGCGGCGGCTGACGGCGCCACCCGCGGCGCCGCATGAACACGGGACGACACGATCGTGTTTGCGACGGGAGCCTCCGCGACGGGGCTGCAGCAGGTGGCCGCGGCGGGCGGACCGGTCACGGTGCTCACGCAGCCCGACCGTACGCGGGGCGAAGCCGAACACGTGTGGCCCGAGGTGCTGCCCGGTGGCCAGGCCGTCCTCTTCACCATTCTCCCGGTCGCGGGAGGCCTCGATGCGGCGCAGATCGCCGTGTTCGACCGTCAGACCGGGACGCAGACGGTAGTCGTGCGCGGGGGCAGCCATGGCCACTACATTGGGAGCGGCCACCTCGTCTATGCGGCGGGCAGCACGCTGCGTGCGGTCGCCTTCGATCCGGCGACGCTGAAGACCGTTGGGATGCCGGCAACGGTCCTTCCCGAGGTCATGACCGTGACCGGAGGGTCCTCCCCCGGTGCGGTCAACGCCGCCATCGCCGGAAACGGCACGCTGGCGTACGTGCGCGGAACCGTTCCGGGTTTCGGGCCGCGAACGCTCGTCTGGGTCGATCGCCAGGGTCGGGAGACACCAGTCGGCGCGCCGCCGCGCGGGTACGTCTATCCGCGGGTCAGTCCCGAAGCGAGTCGTATTGCCGTGCGATCCGGGGACGAGGACGACGACCTGTGGCTCTGGAACCTGGCGCACATGACATTGACGCGCCTGACGTTTACGCCGGGTCTGGATATTTATCCCGTGTGGACGCCTGACGGACGCCGGCTGCTGTTCGGTTCGGATCGCGAGGGCACACGGAACATCTTCTGGCAAGCCGCCGATGGCACCGGCACGGTCGAACGAGTGACACGCAGTTCCAATGTTCAGGGCCCCACCGGGATCTCACCCGACGGCAGTCGATTGATTTTCACCGAGACGACGCCGGCGACCGGCGACGACGTGATGCAGGTCGAGCTGACGCGTGACCGCCGGGTGACCGCCCTCATCCGGACGCGATCCGTCGAACGCAACGGCATCGTATCGCCCGATGGGCGCTGGCTGGCCTATGAAGCAGACGACTCCGGGCAGTTCGAGATCTACGTACGGCCGTATCCGGACGTGAACGGCGGGCGCTGGCAGGTTTCAACCGAAGGAAGCACCCGACCGCTGTGGTCGCGTTCCGGGCAGGAACTGTTCTTCGTGTCGGTCACTGGCGCTATCCGGCGCGTCGGGGTCGGAGCCGGCGCTCCCTGGACCGCAACGGCCCCAACGACCGCAGTCAAAGAGGGATACGCGACCGCCGCGCCCGTGAATCCCGGTCGAACCTACGACATCTCGCCGGACGGCGAGCGGTTCCTGCTGGCCAAACCGGCGGCCGAGCCGAACGGATCGCCTCCACAGCTTATCGTCGTGCCACACTTCGACCAGGAGCTGAGGCGCCTGGTGCCGACGAACTGACATCGCGCTCACTCCAGGCGCCCGTCGACGCGTGCATGGATCTGCGCCCGGGCCCGCGCGCGACGCCCTGTCAAGCCATAAGTAACGGTTACCGAGCGGCACATCGTCGCGCCGGAATTTCGGTTACCGGAGATGGTTGAGCAGCAGAGGTGCGTGGTCGCTGTGCGAAACCGCGTTCTGTGCGGTTTTTGCAACGACCTTGTGGACGCGTGCTGGGCGTCCACAGGTCGGGCAGCGTCCACGCGCGGGATTTTCGTCGGCGCTGCTGGGCTGACCCGCTGGTTCGCGAGGCGATAGACCTCCGCGAGCTGTTGGTCAATCCGCTGTGCGAGCACGAACGGATCGAGGCGCGCGCGGAGCTCGCGTAGCGTCCGGACCTTGGCCGGATCGGCCTCGGCACAGGCCTCGACGCGCTCGAGCGGCGTCCGCGGCGCGTCGTAGCGGCGCTGGAGCCGCGCGCCGACGCGCCGTTTCTCGACCAGCTTCACCGAGGGTAGAAACAGGTTTTGGAACAGGCGGAGGTCCTCATACACCGTGTTGATCGCGGCCAGGGCCGGCGCCGAGTCATACCGCACGTACCCGAGCAACTTGCGCACGTGGGTCCAGTTCTTCTGCTCAATGTGCGCGTTGTCGTCTTTCTTGTACGGCCGGCCCCGCGTGAATTGGATGTCGTGAGTCGTGCAGTAGCCGCGGAGATGGTGATTGATGAATTCCGAGCCGTAGTACCTTCACACAAAGAGGTCATGACAGGACAAGTGCTTCTCTAGACTGGGTTTGCCACAACCAAGTCGAAAGGAGCGTGCCCGTCATGACCTCTGCCTCTTCTACCACGGGTGCCACGTGGGTCGCGATTGACGTTGCGAAGGTCACGCATCAGGTGCTGGTCGAAACGCCGGATGGCCGACGACGCTCGATGCGCGTCGCAAACACGGCGGCGGAAATCGAGCGCTTGGTGACCTATTTGCGGACAATGCAGCCGCCGTGCGTCATCGCGTTTGAACCGACCGGTGACTACCATCGCGCCGTGATGCATCGACTCGGACAAGCGGGCTTTGCGCTCCGCCAGGTGTCGTCGCTGGCCGTCGCGCGCACGCGTGACGCGATGTACAACTCGTGGGACAAGAACGACCCGAAAGACGCGCAGATCATCCTGCATCTCGTGAAGACCGGCACGACGCAGCGATTCGTCGATCCGCTGGTCTCCGGGCACCACGATCTGCAGGAGATGGCGAATACCTACCAGCAAGTCTCCCTCCGCAAAGTGCGCCTCCAGCACGCGATCGTGACGCATCACCTGCCGCTGTACTTCCCGGAGGCCGAGCGCTATCTCCACAGCTCCCGCGCCCAGTGGTTCACGAATGTCTTGCGGCTGACGCCGTGTCCGGCTGCCGTGCGGGCGTACTCGAAGGCCGCCTTTATCGCCGCGGCGCGCGCGCAGGTGGTGGGGCACAAGGCCGATAAGACCCCGGTGGCTGGCGGATTTCTATGAGACCGCTGGCCACAGCGTCGCCCTGGCCGGTGCGTCCCGATTCGGCCGCGATCAGCATGTTTCGTGTCGTGCTCGAGGAGTACCAGCAGCTCTGTCAGCGCCGGAAGACGCTGGAAGCGGACATCGTGGCCCGGCTCGCCGGCCATCCCGACTTTGACCGTCTGCAAACCGTGCCGGGCATTGGTCCGATTCTGGCGTTGCTGATCCTAGCCGAGGCCGGGGACCTGCGGCGCTTTGGCCACGTCCGCCAGTTTCTCAAGTACTGCGGCTTCGACCTGTGCACCGAGCAGTCGGGGCAGTTTCGCGGTACGACCCATCTCTCCAAGCGCGCGCGAGAGTCGGGAGCTGGTACGGGCCACTCAAGACCCAGCCTGGTCAGTCTTGAGGATGCCCGAGTACGCTCGACAGAGCGCAGCGTTTGTTCGAGCCATGGACGATCTGATCGAGGCGTCACAACTGCGCGACCTCGAAGCTGCGTCACTCGGTTTCATCTCGCTCTCGACGAGCTGCGTCTCCTGTCATCGATACATCGCGCGGGCACGGATCGCGAGCAGGCGTGCTCAGCTGTGAGGCGTCCTATGATCAGATTGCGCCCCTGCACGTCCATGACGATTTCTCGAGTCGAGTGAGGAGCGACCGCCTAACGCGATTCGTGCGGGCGGCGGTACAACATGTAGCTGAAACGTCCGTGGAGCCACGCCTCACCAGCTGCGTCGTCGCGCTTGGTGTCGATCGCCTCGTCGTGGACGTGCGCAACGTGGCCACCCAAGCGGGCGACCTCCTGCACCAGGCGACTCTCAGCGGTGGCCATGAGCTCCCGATAGCACTGGTCCCACAGCTCGTCACGATGCGCGATCGTCCCTGGGACACGGCTGCTGGTGGCCTCAACCGCGTGTTCTGCCATCAGTTCCGCCTCGAGCGGCGGCAGCTCGCGGTGCCAGTACACAATCTTTGGCTTGTTGTCATCGATGGTATTCACAGATGTCACCACGCGGGGCGTGTCCTGCAGGCGCCCGCGCCCGCTAAAGACACTCGACTGACCCGCATCATCGACCACGACACGTGCAATAACGTCACCTGAACGTCCCGGCAGCCCCGTTACGGCTGTCGGGTGCGGGATTTCTCGCGGCGGCCCGAAGATTCCCGCGGGCTGCACCAGCCGACCGTTCGATAGTGCCGCGATCTGCCGCAATCTGAGCACACGCGCCAGCTGCGGAACGGCACGAGACGTGCCCCACACACGTCGTTGTGGATACCGACCGTTCAAGGGGAGCTAGGACTGTGCCTTGCTGGATCCTTGCCTTGCTGATCCGCTTCCGCGGGCTGAAGGCAGCAGGATTGATCGTTCTGGCTCTAATCTTAGGAAGTCTTCTGGTCGCGCCGGCCGCGTACGCGCAGTCGGGCGGCACGATCACCGGCCGCGTCGTCGATGAAACGGGAGGCGTCCTGCCCGGTGTGACCGTCGACCTCCACACCTATGGGATGGAGACCACCCTCGTCACGAATGACACCGGTGACTACCGCATCGACAACGTGCCCCCTGGGCTGGCGGAGCTGACCTTCAAGTTGATCAACTTCACCATCGTTCGCCGTACGCTGAGCGTCACCGCAGGACAAACCGTGACCGCCGACGCGGTGCTCGGGCTCTCCCTCACGGCTGATATCGTCGTCACCGGAACGCGCACGTTCCGCAACATCGCGGACCTGGACAACCAAGATGAGAACCTCGTGGGCGTGGCGGGCGCGGCGAGCCAGGGCGCCATCACAGCGAGGCAGCTCGAGGCGCGTCCGATCATGAGGCCCGCCGAGGTGCTCGAAGCCGTGCCCGGCTTGATTGCCAGCCAGCACAGCGGCGAGGGCAAGGCGAATCAGTACTATCTGCGGGGCTTCAACCTCGATCACGGCTCCGACTTCGCCGCCACGATCGCAGGCGTACCGGTCAACCTGCCGACGCAGGCGCACTTCCATGGATACGCCGACACCAACATCCTGATTCCGGAGCTGGTGAGTGGAGTGCAGTTCAGGAAGGGTCCGTACTTTGCCGACGATGGTGATTTCTCAGCGGCGGGATCCTCGAATGTCAACTACGTGAATCGGCTCGATCGCCCGATCGTCTCGCTCAGTGGTGGCGGCCAGGGATGGAGACGGCTCTTCGGGGCAACATCTCCACGGATCGGCAGCGGGCACCTGCTCTTCGGTATCGAGGCCGTCCACAACGACGGGCCCTGGACGCTCGAGGACGATTTCCGGAAGCTGAATGGAATCGTTCGCTACAGCCGCGGGGACACGCGCGATGGCTTCTCCCTGACGGGCATGGGGTACAACGCGAACTGGAACTCCACCGATCAGATTCCACAGCGCGCCATCGATGAGGGGCGTATCTCGCGCTTCGGCAATATCGATCCAAGTGATGGCGGCCGCACCTATAAGTACAGCATAGTGGCCGACGTGCAGCGATCGAGCGCGAATGTCTCCACACGCGGAACTGTCTTCGCATTTCGGTACGGCCTGAATCTCCTATCGAACTTCACGTACTTTCTAGTGGACCCGGAGAACGGCGATCAGCGGGAGCAGGAAGATCGCCGCACCACCTCGGGCGGTCGCCTGACGCACCGGCGGCTGAGCCGTCTGTTCGGCCGTCACATCGAGAGTGGGGTGGGTGTCCAGCTGCGGCACGACGCGATCGACAACACGGCGTTGTACAGAACGGTCCGCGCGCGGCGTACCGGAGCCATCCGGGAGGACTCGGTGTCGCAGACGTCCGTCGGCGTCTTCGGACAGAGCGAGATCGAATGGTCGCGGACCTTCAGGACGACGGTCGGATTGCGCGGGGACGTCTATCGTTTCGATGTGGACTCGAGTCAACCGCTCAACTCCGGCACCGAGGCCGACGGCCTCGTGAGCCCGAAGTTCACGGCAGTGCTGGGCCCGTGGAAGCACACCGAGCTCTATGCCAACGCCGGGCTCGGCTACCACAGCAACGATGCACGCGGCGCCACGATCACCGTGGATCCGAGCACTGGCGCACCCGCCGAGCGCGTCACACCACTTGTCCGGGCTCGAGGGGCCGAGTTCGGCTTCCGCACCGTGCCATTCCTCGGCATGCAGTCCACACTGGCAATCTGGCATCTCGGGTTCGACTCAGAGCTCTTGTTCATTGGCGACGCCGGCATGACCGAGGCCAGCCGTCCGAGCCGCCGCCTGGGTGTCGAGTGGACGAACTATGCGCGGCTGAACCCGTGGCTGACGGCCGAAGCTGACGTGTCCTTCTCGCGCGCGCGATTCACAGACGACGACGCTGTTGGCAACAACATTCCTGGTGCGCTCGATCGCGTCGTGTCGGGCGCCGTGACCGTCGAGCCCGCACAGCGGCTCTTCGGCAGCATTCGCCTGCGGCATTTCGGCCCGCGTCCGCTCACCGAAGACGCCAGCGTACGCTCGAGGTCGACGACAATCTGGAATGGCGAAGCGGGCTACCGTGTGATGAACCGGACGCGGCTGACGTTCGAGGTATTCAATCTGTTCGATTCCGACGTGTCGGATATCGACTACTTCTACACATCACGTCTGCCAGGAGAACCCTTGGCCGGCGTGGATGACATCCATCTGCACCCGTCCCTCCCGCGCACCGCGCGCGTCACGCTGCAGGTCGCATTTTGATAGGAAGCCGAGAACGAATTCGCGCCGGCGCTGGTGGGTCCTTCCGTCGCGCACCAGAAGGAGATGAGCCTCGCGGCAGTGCGACGGGCCTCCGCCCAGAGTCGCAAGATCGTCGTGGCGCGATTAGAGGACCGTAATCGGCTTCCTCCGGCGCGTAAACGCGACGAATGAAGAATGGCCAGCGCGGGTCTTCGCCACGTCGTAGTCCTTTCGTGCCACCAACACCGAGGCGACGAGGTGCACGTATGCAGCCTATGCTAAGCTCCCGCCCGACAGCGCGCGCGGTTGCCTCGTTATCGAACCGGCGTGTCAAGCGCGGCGCATGCGAATCCGGCGAAGCAACGACTGATGCGCATTCCATTGGTACGAATCATCGCGATCGTTGGCACCTTCACGGGTGTCCTGACGATGACCGGTTGCGCACGCAGTTCAGCCGTTGCCTCGATCTCCGGAGCCGAGTTGTTCAAAGCGTGCGTTCCCTGCCACGGTGCCGCCGGCGAGGGTTCGACCACCCTTGGTGCGCCGGCAATCGCGGGCCAGCCCGCCTGGTACGTCTCGGCCCAGCTCGAGCGGTTCCAGGTCGGCGTTCGAGGTCGACACGCCGACGATGTGGAAGGCCTTCGGATGCAGGCGATGTCTCGACAGCTGCGCTCTGAGAGAGAGACGACGGCCGTGGCGAGGCACGTCGCATCGCTGCCACACGGCACCAGCTCCGCGGCCATCGGGGGTGGCGACCCTGCCGCGGGGCAGAGGGCGTACCTCCTGTGCGCTTCGTGCCACGGCGTCACCGGGAGCGGGTTCGAGGCTGGCAACGTGCCACCGCTGGCCGGCATGGAAGCCTGGTACGTGGCTGCCCAAATCCGAAAGTTCAAGGACGGAGTGCGCGGCGCGATGCCTGGCGATGCGTTCGGGCCCGTGATGCGGGCCGTCGCGGCACCTTTGTCGGCCGAGGAGATCAACCAAGTCGCGGCCTATGTGCATGCCCTGTCCAGGTGAGCGAGGCACGCTGCGATGACGCACCGTGACTCCCATCCGGATCCCGTCGTCGTTGGGCGCCGAGTGTTCCTGATTACGGTCGCGAGCGCACTCGCCTTCGCTCTTGCGGCCTACCTGCTGGTGTCATGAGGGAGCCCTCATGATTTCCTGGTTCGTCACGCAGGCGTCGTCGTACGCGCCCGACGTCGACGGCCTCATTCTGCTGATCGCTCTCATCATCGCCCCCTTCTTCCTGGCCGCCGAGTTCGTCTTGGTCTGGCTCGTCGTCAAGTTCCGCGCGCGTCCCGGCGTGAAGGCTCGATACATCACCGGGGAGAAGGCGAGCGAGACGAAGTGGGTGAACTACCCGCACTATCTTGTCCTCGTCTTCGACATCATCATCGTCGCGGCGGCGCTTCGGGTGTGGTCCGACGTCAAGATCGATCTCCCGCCCGCCCAGGAGCGCGTCCGCATCATCGCGCGGCAGTGGGCGTGGACCTTCGTCCACACAGGACCAGACGGCCAGCTCGACACCGCCGACGACATTCGCACGGTGAATGCACTCAACCTGCAGGTCAATCGCCTCTATCACTACGAGCTGCATTCGAACGACGTGCTGCACAGCTTTTCGGTGCCCGCCTTTCGCCTCAAGCAGGACGCGGTGCCCGGGCGTGCGATCGTGGGGTGGTTCCGGCCCACCGTCACCGGCGAGTTCGATATCCAGTGCGCCGAGATCTGTGGCATCGGGCACGGGCTGATGCCGGGGCGTGTACGGATTCGGTCGGCGGGCGCACACGCGGCGTGGATGGAAACGGCGCCGCAAATGCGGCAGCTTGCCTCCGAGACGCCTGCGCCAGCGGCCGCGGGTGAACGAACGTCGCTCGCCGTACGGGCGGCCACCCCTGGGGGATCGGCAGGGGACCGCGGGGGCGACCGATGAGCGGCCTCGCGGCGCCGCCCGCCGCCCACCACGACACCGGCTTCGTCAAGGCGTATCTGTGGTCGACGGACCACAAGATCATCGCCATGCAGTACCTGTTCACCGGGATGCTCATGGCGCTCATCGGCGGCTTCGCCGTCTACGTGTTCCGAATGCAGCTGGCTTTTCCAGGTGAATCCGTGCCGCTGTTTGGGCGGGTAT
>Ga0187893_10015226_pt1 | contig 10338 bp, 7 predicted proteins | sample MA1701074metaG_FD_139574 | JGI IMG/M metagenome (GOLD analysis project Ga0187893, IMG submission 139574) | White microbial mat communities from a basaltic lava cave in the Kipuka Kanohina Cave System on the Island of Hawaii, USA - MA170107-4 metaG ... | reverse complement strand
GTTCTCAAATGCCGGCCTCGTTGTTCCGATTCGAATCATGGCGATAGCCATAGTTCCACTTACTTTGGGAGTCCTTGTTTCGCGGTCGCTGCAGGGTCTTTCGAGAATTCGCGACTCAGTATTGGTCTTTAGCGTCTTACCATATGGCGTTGCGCTCGCCGCCACCTGGATACTGGCCAAGCGCGTTGGAGTGAACGGTGCCATCGTTGGCTATGTTGTGGCTGTTCTGGCGGCATTTCTTTACGGCTGCGTTGCGTGGCAGCGTCACACGCGAAAACACTTGCGTATCGACGGTCATGCTGGCACAGGTGCGCCGGCTAGAGACTTGTTGCGTAGCGCCCCGCCTCTCCTCATTGGGGCACTTCTGCAGCTTGTAATGACGATGTCGGGAACCTTGATGCTGGGAATGTGGGCCCCGAGTTCCGAGGTCAGCCTTTTCGCCGTCGCGTGGCGCACCGCATTTCTCATCAGCTTTGTCCTGCTGGCCGTAAACACCATTGCGCAACCGAAATTCGCCGCACTTTTTGCGCGACGCGATTTGGAAGCCTTGTCATCCACTGCCCGCAAGACAACTATCATGATGACGATTGCGGCCACGCCCGCGTTCCTGCTCCTGTTGATCCTGCCGGGGCCCGTAATGGGCGTTTTTGGACGAGAGTTCGTCGATGGAGCATCTGCCCTTCAGATTTTGGCTGTCGGCCAGTTCTTTAATGTGGCAGCTGGGTCTGTCGGCATCATGCTCCTCATGAGCCATTGTGAGACCGAGTACCGAAACGTACAGATTGCTTCGGCGTGCCTGGTCCTTGTGCTCAACTGCTTGCTGATTCCTGCATTTGGTTCTAAAGGGGCTGCGATAGCATCTGCCGCGGCACTTATCGTGCAGAACATTCTCTTTGGATACTTCGTGTGGGTGCGACTCGGCATCCAAATGCTTCCAGGACGCCAAGCGACACATCGGCAGCGGGTAGACAAGTAACGGAACGCAGCTGCGACAGAAGTGCCACCAAACATGATCGCGTTGTCAATTGTCGTTGTTGCCTACAATGAAAAAGCATTCATCCAGGAAACCCTCAGGCGCATGCTTCATGCGATGAGTGGCAGTTCATTGAACTACGAGATCCTTGTTGTCGACAACGGATCGACAGACGAAACAGCGTCTATGGCGGCGGCGTTCCAGACGGTTCAAGTCCTGAGACTCGGAAGGAGGGTGACCATTTCTTCTGCGAGAAACATTGGCGCGTCGAGGACACGCGGGGAATTGCTGGCGTTTATCGACGCCGATGTGTTCGTGACGTCAGAATGGGCTAGACACGTTGAGACCAAAATTCGAGGGCTATTGGCAGGTGGCGCAATCGTCACTGGTGGGCAGTATCGCGTGTCAGAGAATCCGAGCTGGATTGAACGAAACTGGTTCAAATCAATGGAAGAACGCCTTCCGAACTACATTAATGGCGGTAACGTGATAGTTACTCGAAAAACATTCGAGAAGGTAAACGGCTTCCGTTCCGATTTGGTGACGGGAGAAGATGTCGATCTGTGTCGAAGGGCACGAGTTGCGGGAGGAAGGATCGAGCCAGATGCCGGCTTTGCCGTGCATCACGAAGGCTATCCCAAGACCTTGGACAGCTTTTTCAGGCGAGAATTGTGGGCGGGCAGGGGTGACTATTCGAGCTTTTCGGCATTTCGTGCATCGAAGACTGCAACGACAGGTGTGGCAGTTCTCTTGTTGTTGATTGCTTCTGTCATCCTTGCGGCCTTGGGTGCTTGGCCTTGGTCGCTGGCAGCGTTGGCAAGTGTGCTTTTGATCGCCGTCGCGTCAGTTCAGTTCAAGTATGGCTTTCGCAGCCTGCCTAGGTTCGTTTCCAACACGGCAATAATGATCTTGCACCTCATCGCTCGGTCGCTCTCGTTCCTGCGGTACGAGAAGAAGACATGAACCCTTGCGAACAATCTTTATCGTCCCAAAGGACACTTACGCTTGTCCGATGCCTACGGAGGACGGTCGACAGCCAGTTCTGGTGAGTCGGCATCCGCCAATGCCATCGCGCCCCACAGGATCGCCACTAAACCCCAGTAGCGGAACGTAACCAGCCCGCCCATCAGCAGTGATGTCATCATGAAGAGAATCCCAAAGAGTCCGACTCTCTTCACTCCCGTGTAGTGCGCATGTTTCAGCAGCAGCAACAGGAAAACGCTGGCGCCAACAAGGCCCAATGAAATGCCGAGTTCGCCTACAATGTTCTTGCCCATAGCGTTTGTGGCTTCGTTTAACTCGACGAGAGAGTGTTCAAAGACGACATCCTTGCCGCCAATTCCGACGCCAAAGAAAGGCCATCTACTCCAAGTGTCAAGCAGCACAAGGAAGGGATAGATCGTACGTTGCTCGACGCTACCTAGATCGTCCCGTTCCGTCGGGTCGGTATTAATTCCTTCCAGTCGATCCGCGACGGTTGCAAACGGCGAGTCACCGTCCTGAAAGCCGAAATAAATGGCGACTAGCAGCATTGCGAGAACCATCGCTACTTTTGCACCCGCCCGGGCCCGCTGATTCCAAAGAACTATCAGGAATGTCATGCCGATTGATACGACGAGTATGGGACTGCCCATAACAACGATCATGAAGACCGTTGCTACTCCGGCTATCCAGGTCTTGGGCCAGGTCACTCGAAGCAATAACCAAGCGTTAACGACTATCACGAACAACTTGGATACATGCGACGGTTCAACCGAAAACAACTTTGGCCTTGGCCATCCGACCATGTTCGTGTCACGAGCGTCCCCGTCATAGATTTCATCGGTCGACCCGTATGCCCAATCCCTGAAAGCATCACTGTACTCGCGGGTAATGCCAGCGATTTCCAATACACAACCAACAACGATTGATACCCAGAGCAGGAGTAGCAACCTCTCTACTGAACGGGCACCAAGATGTTGCATCAGGCGAACGGTGAGTAACACGACCAGAAGTCCCGCACACAACTGAGCGAGCGCCATCAGTTTGGAATTCAAGTAGACATATCCCGGTGACAGTGCGATCGAAACCAAAAGTACGAACGATATTTTCAGCATGAATACAGCGTCGGTCGTGGTAAAGCGCGACCAGACCGAAAGCATCAAGATTGGCGCGAGCGCAACCGTGAGAACCGAGGGAACCAAGACACGTCCGCCTGCCACTAACGGTATCGAGAGGTATGCGGAGACAACGACTGCAAGCAATAGGGCCGAACGAAAGCCCTGAGAAGTCGCGGCAACGCGAATGCGCGGCTCCGGGCCGGCTGCTCTATCTGTAACGTGTGTGTTTGAGTACTTCAAAGTCTCGTTCGAGCAACTCTTCCAATTGGCCTATGTCGACTCTGAACTGTTCGGCAAGCGAACCTCGAACTTCGGAATCAAGATCCGGCTTACTGATCCGTTTGAAAAGAAATGTGTCGCGAAGTGTCCACCGCCACGACCTTGGGACCCAGCGCTTGGCCCAAACGCGGATGGGCTTGCATCGCAGGATCCAACGCGCAAGCCTGCCACGCGAGGCAGCAAACGAATGGTGAATCGCGTCAAACGCTTCTGCAGGATAGCGCGCCGGGTCGACGCGCAGGAAATGCGCAACGTCCCGCATGACCCGTGCGGTGTCACGACTGAACTCCTCGAACAAAATGACCAGGACATTCGTGCGGCCAAACAGAGTGATGTAGGTTTGGACCTGCCGCGAGTAAAGCCCGAGTTCTACGTACTGTAACGAAACTCCCCATCCTCGCACTGGACTGTTCGCATCAGCATCCAGCGCCTCCCTGAATGTCCGCGTTTCGCGCCCTTCGCGGCATTCCATCAGATAATGCGAGTACGCTCGTTCAACTGGATTGCGAAGGCTGATGATGATCTTTGCATTTGGAACGACCGCCTTGATCCTGGCTGCAGCAATTGGGTCAGAAAGATATGAAGTGCTGGACTCACCTACGACTTGGAATCCAACCGACTGACGAAACAAATCCTGGTACTCAGCGGAGTGCCGTATCGGTGGAACGAAGTTGTCGAAGTCCGGTTTGACTTTAAAGGTCGAGAAATAGTGCGGTTCCTTGCGACTCGACATGAAGATGTCGGGGTGGGCACTCAAGTAGGCGTGCAGGGAGGTCGTTCCAGCTTTCGGAGCGCCGACAATAAAGAACGTCGGCAATGGCCGCGATAAATCGAACGCATCTTTCGGCCACTCGAAGGCCGACGCAGTGGTACCGTCGGGACCAGGCGCAGTTGTTCCAGGCGCGTTCATAAAAACTTGCGAGCCTTGCAATAGTAAGAGTATGCAATTCCAGCTGGATTCATGGCCTGGCGCTCGAAGCGACGGGCCAGATGCGCCCAGAACACGTCGCCTGTAACAACTGCAAGCCCTTTCATTTGATCAGAATGAAGATACTGATAGTGCCGCGTCGCGAGATTTGGTAGAGATCCTGAGTATAGGTCACGCAAGTCATATCGAGCCCATCCACGTACAAACCATACTTTTGTCATCTCTCTCAGTGTTTGCAAGCCTGAATCAAAGAGTTCCTTGGCGCCTAAGAGTCCAAATGCCGAGTAACAATCGAACAGTCCGTTCAGGCAAAAGACAAAACCATTGACCACATGCCCAAACGGAATTGTGGGATATTCCTCATAACATGGGCCCCATTTCCCGGTTGCGAGCAACCCACCGTCAGCCACAGTTACTCGCAATGGCGCAAGCGCGGATTCGCTGAGTTCCGCTGCTCTCGCGCGCACTCTGCCTTCCTCCGTTCGTGCGAGCAAGGAGAGTGCCAGGCCTTGTGAGATGGCGCTGACATAGTTGAATGCCAGTTCATACTTTGGGGCTGAACTTGGGACGCGCCAAACTACTCCGCCGAATTCTTCCGTATAGTTTGCGATTAGCCAATCGAGATGCGTCCTGTATTGAGCCAATGTGCCAAATGGACGGCCAGCAAGTGCGTCATTCAGGCAAGCCAGACCGAAATGGGCAATCTTGACGGGCGAATGGTAGTAACCGTCACCCTGGTGAATGTAGTGACGAATCATCGCGATTCCGTTGGAATCGAGTCGCATGTCGTAGCGGGAGAGCATGCCTTTGGCCGAGTAGTCCAAGACATAAGGTGTCGACGCGCCTACAGGCGACTTTCCAGGATGATACTCAGTCGATACTCCAAACCGGTTAGGACTAATAAGGTCCAAAGCAGCCCGTTTGAAAAAAAACGCCGCGGTTTGGAATCGCTCCCCTGGAGAGCGATCCTGCGAAAATTTGTTGGATTCTGCCACGACCCCACCATTCGCTAGTCAAGCAACTCGACAAACTCAGTCGTCCAAAGAAATACCGCGAGCTCCACGTCAATCACGACGGTACTTTGCAATGAATCTGGATTCACTTGTCCTCGCCGGGACGTCATTGCGAAAAGACTTGCCCGCAAAAACTCGCAAATCGCAGAACCACCTCAGTCAAGAAGATCGGAAAACTCCGTTGCCGAGATGACGCGAGCCAGCTCATCGTAGTTAGTTACTATCGTCGATAACGGGTCCGGATTCATCTTCACCAGCCCGGATGTCAGGACTGCGCGATGAACTCCGAGAAAATCGCAAATCGCAGCGGATATGTTTGGCTCGAGTGTTTGTTCGGCGATCAAGTCTTCGTAAACGAGCTGCAACCTGGAATGGGCTGCAAAAACCTGTTCGTAATGCTGGAACTGGTGGCGTGCATTCCGCATGGTGGCCAGTGCTTCGGCGGGATCGATTCGAACCTGCGCGGCTGCCACCGGCTGCAGCGACTGCACGCGCCTGCCGAAGCTCATCAGTTTGCGCGATACGTGCATCTTGAGGAGATTGTGCCGCCGTAAGTGCAGGATGCGGATGTCGGAGCGCTCGCGCAGGTATCCGAGCGTGATCGGATTGGCGATGTGGTTGTACATCGCCTTGAAGAGCCTTACGCGGGCCTGTCCACCGTTGAAAAAATTGTTCATGTGGCGGCGCGGCGTCAATGCCCCCGATCGGGCAAACCGCCAGAATTTTGCAAGTCGTCGCAGGCGGCCCTTCGTCAAGGGCACCTTCTTGATTGGTGCCCCGATCAGCAGTTCGCCGGTGGTCTCAATGTCGGGATGCGAATCAAGGCAGTGAATCAGGAACGTCGATCCAGTCCGTTGCGTGGTGAGTACGATCGCTCGAATCCGTTCGCCAGATTGATTCATGTGCCGCGTTTCCCTCTCAGCCCTTGGTAGGACTCTGCGCCCGTCGTGCCACCACGATTCGTTGCAGGATCGCAAGCTCCTCGCGAGGGATAAGGCGCAGGAAAACGAATGCAAGTGCCCAGCCGGCGACTGCGACTACGGTACGCATGAACAAGTCATCGTAATCAATAAGTGCCAATGCAGTCCCAATCAATAAAGATGCAGAAAGCGGCGCCACCACCGCGGAGCCGGTTCGAAGTGAGGCCACGCGACGGTGCACGAAGGCTACGTCAACCGATAGCAGGACGATCGCTGCGAGCAGCATGCCGACGGATACACCCACGAGGCCCAATGGCCTCGCAGCAAGAACGATGACTCCAAACTGAACGATGAGACCCATCAAGGTGCGCCGTACTGCTGAATACTCGTGACGCGCTGCCATCATGGTCTGCCGTAGCACGGCGTCGACAGCAATGACCACCTGCGCCCACACGAGGATCTGCAATGGAAGGATTGCGGCAACGAAGTGGTCGCCATACAAGAGCCGGATGATCCATGACGCGAGGACGGCGATACCGGTGGCGACCAGCCCGATACAGATCGCGACATACTTCGCACTGTACGAAATCAGCTGTCCGGACCTTTCCCCGGTGTCGGAAAAATTGCGTGCAAGAGCAGGCATCATGCCGAGCATCGTCGCCTGCATGGCCATGGCAACGGCGTTACGGGCTCTCTCTGCGGCATCGAACAGGCCTGATTTCGCGAGGCCCAAAATCGCCGGCAGAATAAGGGCCGGCATTCGCATGACCAGGTCATTCAATATCTTGTTGAGCGCGAACGGGAACGATCGGAACAGGAGGTTGCGCACGCCAGAGTCGGCTGATCGTACGTCCGGGTAACGCCAGAGGATCGGCAGGAGAATGACTACCGCCCCGAGCTGGAAAACGAGGCGTGACACAAAAGCCGATTCGACGTGGCCGCCCTGCCACAGCGCGTAGAACAGCCAGACGAGGCTGACAACCCGCGTGACGAAAGTAATCCAGGTCAGGAGGAACATGCGCTCGAGACCCTGCAGCGCAGCCGACGCAATCGTGAACAGTGCGGCGACTGGCGTACTGACGCTGAGTACGCGCAGGGAACTTCGCGTGGGATCGCCTGCTTCAAACCAGAACGAAGCGACCAGGAAGGCGACCGTCGGGAGAATGCTGACGACCAGCACGATTTTCACGGCGGTCCGGATGAGATGCCCGCCAGATTCCGGCCTGGCCGCGATTTCACGAACCAACGCATCCGGGACGCCAAGCGTCGTGAGGGTCTCGCACAGAACCGCGATGCTGAAAAGCAAGGCAAACAGACCAGTTGCGCTTGGGCCCAAGAACCGCGCAACGAGTACGGCAATGACAAGCCCCATACCCTTGGCGAAGATGCCGACCAGGAACATGGCCGCGGAATTGCGCAAGATATTGCGCGCCGTGCCAACCGCGTGTTCAGTCATTAAATAGGGTAGAAAAGGCCGCTTTCGGTATGCATGACATAGTACACGCAACTGCCCGGTTTTAGGCGGCTTTTCCCTTGAGGGGCACAATGGCAGATCGTAGTATCAGGTGCGTGGAACCAGGTAGCAGTTTGCGGTTATTGAATCGGCCTTGGGTAGCGCCCGCAATAGTGTTCATTGCAGCGCTTCTCTTGTACTCCATCAACCTGAATCGCCCGCCGCATCCGGACGAACTTCATCACGCTCTTGCGGCACAACACCTGCTAGAGACCGGCCGTCCTGCAATCGGCGAAGGCGAGTACGTACGCGGGATCCTTCACACCTGGATGGTCGCGCTGAGCTACAGGATTTTCGGCGAAAGCCTCGCGAGTGCGCGACTGCCCGCAGTGTTCTTCGTCGCACTGCTCGCCCCGCTGTTGCTAGTCTGGGTTCGACGCGAAGCGGGAAACCTCGCGGCATGGCTGACAGCCATCCTTTTCCTTTCCTCGCCGTTCGCGGTGGAGATTGCCCAGTTCAGCCGATTCTACGGCTTGCAGATGTTCAGCTTCACCGCCGGGGTTATGTGCGCCTATTTCGCGATCACGATGCGCCAGCCGTGGTGGCGCACGGCGGCGCTGATGGCTGCCGCCAGCGCACTGTTTGCGCTCGCCGTCTGGCTGCAAGTCACGACGTTGATCGGGCTGATCGGTTTGTCGCTCTGGGTGGCGGCGGCTTTAGTCGCAAAATTCCTGCTTCCGCCTGATTTGGATCGATCTGTACGCAAGCGACGGCTCGTCGTGGCCCTGGTCGTGGCGGTCGTCTTGGCAGTGTTGGCAGGAATTGTCGTCGGCAAGATGCAGTGGGCAATCGAGCGCTACCGATATGCGCCATTGTTTGCGGCCAAGAGCGTGAACGAGTTCTGGTATTACCACCTGCGATTTGTCCTGCTGTATCCCACGCTTTGGACTCTGGTGGGTGTGCTCGCAATTGCCGCCGTGGTCCGAAATGCGAGCCTCGGTTGGCTGGCGGTCACCGTATTCGGCGTTAGCTTCGTGCTGGCGTCATTCGCCGGCCAGAAGGAAATGCGATATTTCTGTTACGCACAGCCTTTCGTTGCGATGCTCTGGGGGCTGGGCCTGGCTCACGTCGAACCGGCATTGTCCAGCTGGCTGCGGGGGGTCAGTCACGCTACCAGCCGCGTGCTGGTATTTCTCGCCCTGGCGCTGGTACTAATCATGAATCCGTTCTGGTTGCGGACCGCAGCCGTCATCGGCAGCGTCGCACTACCCGGCGAAACTCCCAAGGCTGACTGGCGCGCCGCGCGCGACGCGCTGTCGCCCTGGATTGAGAACGCCGAAATCGTGGTCACGACCGAAGAGCTTGGAGCGATCTATTTCATTGGCCGTTCCGATGTTCGCTTTAGCCCGAACAAGATTCGCGAGATTCGTCAAGGCCAACTCCGTGAGTTCGGCATCGATCCTCGCGTCGGGTTGCCGCTTGTTTCGACGACAGAATCGCTGGAAAAGATCATGGTGTGTTTCAGCAGCGGACTCATCGTTGGGCCGATAGATCATTGGGGTAATCCGATCCTGATCAGTGAGCCCGTCCAAGAGGTCATACGTGCCCACGCCCAGCCGATTGCAATGCCGAAGAAGGCAAACCTCTATGCGTACGGCTGGACGCGCCAAAAGCCGGCAGGCCGGCCGGATTTCTGCAAGAGCCTGGATCGATTCTCCGGCCTGCGCGCCGCGCATTGAGGCCCAGGGGCGGCCTGACGACCTGCCGTTTGATACCTGACCTATACTGCCCGGGGCGGGCTGATTTGGTCGTCGCCTGCCGTTGTTGACATAAGTGCGGCATGACATGCGTCACGCCTTGTATGGCGCATTAACAGGACAATTCTTCGAAGGGAACTCGAACCGCGAACGGCGGACTGTCAGCGATGAACGAACCTGTCGTATACAAGCGCAGCGCCCTGATGGGACAGGTCGTGCTCGCGCAGCTCTTGATTCCGCCGCTTGTCGCGATCGGAGTGCTTTTCGGCCTGTCACTCCTGTATGAAGTCTCGTTCGATCGCGAGTTCCGGACACTGGCAGTCCTGCTTTTCATACTTGTCCCGTTGTTGATCAGGCGCCCGCGAGTCGAGTCACTATCGGTTCTCCCAAGGACCTGGTCGATTTCAGCCAGCGTGATATTGCGCTGGCTCCTGTTGCTTGCAGTGTTGATTGCAATCGGCTACGTCACCAAGTCGTCCAGCCAGTTCTCGCGGCGCGTGATCCTGACCTGGGCCGTTGTTACTCCTGTGCCGCTTATCCTCGTCGGAATCCTGCTGCACGAATGGATCCGCCGTTTCATGAATTCGGCGAAAAACGCACGCGTGGCGGTCATGGCGGGATTCAATGATGTCAGCAATGCCCTTGCTGACCGGCTGAAGGGTAACCCGGAATTCGGAATCGCGGTGAAGGGTTACTTCGACGATCGCAGCGTCGAACGACTGGGCCTGCCGGCAGGCAGCGCCTTGCTCGGCGGGCTGACGGATCTCGCTGCGTTCGTGAAGCGCACGCAGATAGACGTCATCTTCATCGCCTTGCCCATGCGCCAGGTGCAGCGCGTGATGGATATTCTCGAGGACTTGCGCGACACGACGGCGTCGATCTACTTCGTGCCGGACGTTTTCGTCATGGACCTCAT
>Ga0187893_10015225_pt1 | contig 10338 bp, 10 predicted proteins | sample MA1701074metaG_FD_139574 | JGI IMG/M metagenome (GOLD analysis project Ga0187893, IMG submission 139574) | White microbial mat communities from a basaltic lava cave in the Kipuka Kanohina Cave System on the Island of Hawaii, USA - MA170107-4 metaG ... | reverse complement strand
TCGGCGTTTTGCTCGGCAACATCGCTCACTCCGTCCGGACGATCGACGATACCTCAACAGGCCAGAGTTTGCCATCCCTTATTTTTGGGAAAACCTGCCCTTGTGCTGCTGCGCCGCAGCAAATGGGCCTTGGGCGAGGTTGACGCCAGGCACATCCACGTGGGCGCGCAGGGTTGCCTGGCATCATTGCGGCAGGGCCTGCTATTTGCGCGGGGCTTCGATGGGTGGCGTGCCTTCCTTGAACAATTGTTTGAGCTGTGCGCGCAGCTCAGGCGAGTCCTGATGCTGATGGACGGCCACCGCATGCTGTACGGCGGCTTCCAGTAGTTCCTGTTCCGTATCGGCGCACAGCGCCACCGTGCAATTCATTTCGCTCGGAAATTCGCGGCAGTCGATATATTTGCGTGTCATTTCAAGCTCCTCATCAAGCGGATGGTGGCAAGGCTCGGGTCGGCGCGTGGCCCGGTAGGAGACAGCGTTGGCTCGCGCGAAGTGCATATGCGGGCTGCGCCGCACGTTCATTTATAGATTGAAAATCGCCGCATGCAAAACACCGGTTCGCCAACGGTCTCCTACACTGCTGCTCTCAGCCAGGCCTCCGCCGACAAGCGCATCGAAATCCTGCGCCTCGTGGGGCGCAGCGGCTCGATCTCACAGGCCGGGCGCGAGGCAGGGGTCAGCTACAAGGCCGCCTGGCAGGCCATCGACACGCTGACCAACCTGGCCGGCGTGGCCCTGGTCGAGCGGGCGGTGGGCGGGGCTGGCGGCGGGGGGGCGCGCATCACGGCGGCCGGCCTGCAGCTGCTGGCGGCGGCTGATCAACTGGAGCAGGCGCGCAGCCAGGTGCTGGAGCGCTTGCAGCAGCAGGCCGTGACATCCACCCCGGGCGCGCAGGCCGCCGGCCTGCCGGCGCTCACGCAGCTTTCCGTGCGCACCAGCATGCGCAACCAGTTGCCCTGCACGGTGCAGGCACTCGAAGGGCAGGGCCAGATCGTGCGCGTGGGGCTGCGGCTGTCGGGTGGCACGCCGCTGGCTCAGGACACGACATTGGTGTCACGCATCACGCGCGAGAGCGCCGAACTGCTGGGCTTGGTGCCCGGGCAGTCGGTGCTGGCGCTGTGCAAGGCCACGGCGGTGGCGGTCAGCCGCGCGGCCGGCGCCAAGGCTCCGCGTGGGCGCAACCTCAACCTGTTCTCCGGCCGGGCCAGCCGCGTCTCGCGCGGCGAGACCGGCGACGAGGTGGCGGGGGAGCTGGACGCCGGTTTGCAGCTGGTGGGCTTTGCGCCGCCCGCCAGTGGCCTGCGCTCGGGCAGCCGCGTGGCCATGACGGTCGACGAGTCGGCCGTGGTCATTGCCCTGGCGGGCTGACAGATGCTATTTAATTGATAGCATCTCGTGCAGCACTGGCAACGGCTATCTGGCATTTTCATTCATGAGCTTGCGACCAGCCGTGGCGCGGCTGAGGCTCAAGGCGCGGGCGGCCTGCATCACGTTGCCCTTGACCTCGTCCACGCCTGGCGCAGCAGCGCGTCCTTGCCTTACATGCCCAGATATGCCTGCCCGATCTTCTCGTCCTTGAGCAGCTCGGGCGCGGGGCCCGACATCACGACGCGGCCCAATTCCATGACGTAGCCCTGGTCCGCGATCGACAGGGCGGCGCGGGCGTTTTGCTCGACCACCAGAATCGTGATGCCCTGGTCGCGCAGCTTGCGGATCAGCTGAAAGATTTCCTGCACGATTAGCGGCGCCAGGCCCATGCTCGGCTCGTCGAGCAGCAAGAGCTTCGGTCTGGCCATGAGGGCGCGCGCCATCGCCAGCATTTGCTGCTGCCCGCCCGACAGGGTGCCTGCGGGCAGGTGGCGCTTGTCGAACAGGATGGGAAAGAGTTCGTACATCGTCGCCAGGCTGGGCGCCGTCTCGCCCCTGGATCGCGTGAAGGCGCCGAGCCGCAGGTTGTCTTCGACGCTCATGGGCGCGAAGACCTGCCGGCCCTCAGGCACCTGGCTGATGCCGGCACGCACGCGCCGGCTGGCCGGCAGGCGGCTGATGTCTTGCTGCTCGAAATCGATGCCGCCGCCGCTGGCCGGCTGCACGCCTGAAATCGCGCGCAGCAGGGTGGTCTTGCCGGCCCCGTTGGCGCCGACCAGCGCCACCAGCTGCCCCGGCCGGACCGTGATGTCCACGCCGTGCAGGGCCTGGATGCGGCCGTAGTGACTGGTGAGCCCATGGACGCTCAGCAGGGCATCGGGTTTGTGCCTCGGGATCGAAGCGATCGCAGTCATGCGGCCTCCAGCTGTTGTTCGGTCTCTGCTTCGGCGCCCAGGTAAGCGGCAATGACCTGAGGGTTGGCGCGAACCTCGGCCGGGGTGCCTTCGGCCAGCTTGCTGCCGTGGTCCAGCACCGTGATGGTGTCGGACACGCCCATCACCAGCGGCATGTCATGCTCCACCAGCACCACGGTCAGGCCGTCGTCCGCCAGTTGGCGGATCAGCCTGCCGACTTCGGCCGTCTCGGTCGGGTTCAGCCCGGCGGCCGGTTCGTCCATCAGCATCAGGCTGGGGCGGGTCATCAGGGCGCGTGCGATTTCCAGGCGCTTCAAGGCGCCGTAGGGCAGCTGGCTGGCCTGGGCGTCGGCAGATGAGGCCACGCCTACCAGCGCCATGGCCTTGAGGGCCTCGTCGCGACAGGCCCGGTCGTCCTTCCTGAGCCGCGGCAGCGACAGCAGGCCGGCCAGCAGGCTGCTGTTCTGGCGCAGATGCGCGCCGACCATCACGTTGTCCAGTGCACTCATGTTCATGCAGACCTGCAGGTTCTGGAAGGTGCGCGCCATGCCGAGCGCGGGCAGTTTCTGCGGCGCCTGTCCGGTGATGTCCTGCGAGCCGAACAGCACCTGGCCCGAGGTCGGCGTGTATATGCCGGTGATCAGGTTGATCAGCGTGGTCTTGCCGGCGCCGTTGGGACCTATCACGGAGTGAACCTTGCCCTGGCGTACCGCAAAGCTGACGTCCTGCACGGCATGCAGGCCGCCGAAGACCTTGGTCAGCGACTTGACTTCCAGTGACTTCATGGGGCGCTCCGGTTCAGCCTGGCGCGCAGGGTCGGCACCACACCTTTGGGCAGGAGGATCATGCACAGCATCAGGACGGCGCCAAAGGCCAAGGTTTCCCAGCCTTCGAACGCGGAGAGCAGCTGCGGCAGCAGGGTCAGCACGACGGTGCCGATGATGGAGCCGAACACCGAGGCCATGCCGCCCAGCACCACCATGGTCACCAGCTCGATCGAATGCAGGAAGCCCGCGACGCCCGGCGTGACGAAGCCGACATAGTGCGCGCTCAGGCTGCCCATCACGCTGGCGACCGCGGCCGACAGCACGAACACCCGCACCTTCATGGCCGCCACATCGACACCGACGGCCAGGGCCGCGATCTCGGAGCCATGGATCGCCTGCAGCGCACGGCCCCCCGGCGCGTTGATCAGGTTCAGCGCGGTCCAGGCCATGAGCCACAGCGCGACGGCGCCCACGGCGTACCAGTGCTTCTCGCCGCTGAGCTCCCGGCCGAACACCGAGAACGGTGGCACCGCCATGCCGTCAGGCCCGCCGGTCAGGGCTGACTCGTTGGTCAGCATGATCATGATGATGATGCCCAGCCCCAGGGTCGCCATCGCAAGATAGTGGCCCTTCAGCCGCAGCACGGGACGCGCGACCAGCAGCGCCAGGGTCGCCACGCCCGCGGCGGCCGCCACCAATGCCAGCGCGGGCGGCCAGCCATAGCGCGAGCTCAGGATGGCCGAGGCATAGGCGCCCAGGCCGAAGAAGCCGGCATGTCCGAGGCTGATCTGGCCGGTGTAGCCAATCAGCAGGTTCAGACCGATGGCGATGACGGCGTTGAACGCGACGCGAATCGCGACGTCGTAGTAAAAGCTGTTGGGCAGGACCAGCGGCAGGCACAGCAGCACGAGGGCCAGCAGCATCAGCGCGCGGGTGGACGATGGGAGCTTGTTCATGGGAAGTCCTCAGACCCGGTCGATGGTTTTGGCGCCGAACAGGCCGCGCGGCATGAAGAACAGCACCAGCAGGATCAGCACAAAGGGCATGGCGTCCTTGTAGGCCGACGAGATATAGCCCGCCGTCATGGCTTCGAGCACACCGAGCAGCAGCCCGCCGACCACGGCCCCCAGGCCGCTGCCCAGGCCGCCGAGCGTGGCCGCGACAAAGCCCTTGAGGCCCAGCATGATGCCCATGTCGTACGAGGTGTAGGTGAGGGGAGCCACCAGGATGCCGCCGACCGCGCCCAGCGCGCCGGACAGCACGAACGAGAGCAGGAGCACCGAGCGGGTGCTGATACCCACCAGTTCGGCCGCCAATCTGTTGTGCGAGGTGGCCAGCATCGCCTTGCCCCGTGCGGTGCGCCCGAAAAACCAGGCCAGTGCAGCGACCACCACGGCCGCCACGCCGACCACCCACAGGCTCTGCGGCAGCAGGGTCGCGCCCGCGATGGCCAGCGGCTGTTCGCCCGAGAACGCGGGCAGCGAATGCGTGCCCTTGCCCAGCGTGACCTGCACCAGGCCGCGCACGACCAGCGAGGCGCCGATCGTGATGATGATCAGTGGCACGACATCGGCGCGGCCTGCCGGTTCGATCGCGAACTTCTCGATCAACAGGCCGGCGAGGCCCGTGACAGCGACCGCCAGCACGATGGCCACCGGCAGCGGCAACCCGAGTGCGGCCAGCGCGACCGCCGCCATGCCGCCGAGCATGATGAACTCGCCCTGCGCGAAGTTGATCACGCCGCTGGCGTTGTAGATGATGGCGAACCCGAGCGCCGCCAGCGCATAGGTCGCGCCGACGGTCAGGCCGGAGAACAGGAACTGCAGGAGCTGGGACAGCATGGCGGTCTTACTTCAGCAGGGTCCAGCCGCCGTCCCTGACTTCCAGCATGCGGAAGGCCGAGAGGTCCAGGCCCATATGGTCGGTCGCCGACAGGTTGAACTGCCCGGTCGTGCCCATGAAGCCCCTGGTCTGCTCCAGCGCGCTGCGCACCGCCTCCTTCGTCGTGCCGCCCGCACGCTTGATGGCGGAGACACCCAGCATCAGCGCATCCAGGGCGTAGCCGCCAAACGTGGAAGGCTCGTCCTTGTACTGTTTCCAGTAGGTGGCGGCGTAGCTCGTCACCAGTGGCTTTTGCGGATCGTTGGCCGCCAGGGCATTGGCCACCAGCAGAGCAGGGGAGGGCAGGCGCACGCCCTCGGCAGCCTTGCCGGCCAGCCGGACGAACTCGTTGGAGGCCACGCCGTGCGACTGGTACAGCGGCACGGTCAGCCCCAACTGCGCGTAGTTCTTGGTGACCACGGCGGGCCCCTGTCCCAGCCCGAACACGAACAGGGCCTGGATGCCCGGCACCGCGCGAATCTTGGTCAGCTGCGCCGTCACATCGGTGTCCTTCGGCCCATAGGTTTCATCGGCGACCAGCGTGATGCCGTACTTCTGCGCCACCGCGCGCGTTTCCTTGGCACCGGACTGGCCGAAGCCGCTGGTCTCACTGAGCAGGCCGACCTTGGTGATGCCGCGCTTTTTCATGTCCTCGAACACTTTTTCCGCCGCCATGCGGTCGGTGTGCGGGGTCTTGAAGATCCACTTCTTGACCGGCTCGACCACCACGACGGCGCCCGACAGCGAAATCAGCGGAATGCCCGCCTTCTCGACCAGCGGCGCCATGGCCATCGTCGCACCCGTGGTCGTGCCGGCAATCAGCAGGTCCACCTTGTCGTCGTCGATCAGCCGCTTGGCGAAGCCGTTGGCCTTGGCGGCCTCGGAGGCATCGTCGTAATGCACGAGTTCGAGCTTGCGGCCCAGCACCCCGCCGTCCTGGTTGATCTGCGCGAGGTAGGTCTGCAATGTCTTGAGCTGCGGATCGCCCAGATAGGCCGCAGGCCCGGTGGTCGACAGCACGGCGCCGATGCGGATCGGGTCCTTGCCCTGCGCGGCCGCCGGGAGGGCCTGCGCGAACACCAGTGCGATGGCCGAAGTGATCAGGGTACGTTTTTTCATGGGTTGTCTCCTCGATGGGGGTGGAACGGGACGGGGCTAAGCTCAGGCTTTGGGTCGCTTGTCGATCACGCGGCGGGACTTGCCGGTCTGGGTGCGCTCGATCGAGCCGGGAGGCAGCACGCTCACGCGCGTGCTGATGCCCACCATGGTCTTGATGCGCTGCTGCAGCCAGCGGCTGATGTCGGCGACCTCGCAGGCCGGCATCGCGGCCTCGGCGGGCTGCAGTTCGGCCAGCACCTCGACCTCGTCGAGCCGGCCATCGCGGGTCACGATCAGCTGGTACAGCGGCGAGAGCTTGCCGTGCCTGAGGATCAGCTCCTCCACCTGCGTCGGGAACACATTGACGCCGCGGATGATCAGCATGTCGTCCGAGCGGCCCACGATCTTGCCGATGCGGCGGAACGAGCGCGAGGTCGGCGGCAGCAGCCGCGTGAGGTCGCGCGTGCGGTAGCGGATCACGGGGAAGGCTTCCTTGGTCAGCGAGGTGAAGACCAGCTCGCCTTCCTCGCCGTCGGGCAGCACCTCGCCGGTTTCGGGGTCGATGACTTCGGGGTAGAAATGGTCTTCCCAGATCACTGGTCCGTCCTTCGATTCGATGCACTCGCTGGCCACGCCCGGTCCCATGACCTCGGACAGGCCGTAGATGTCGACCGCGTCGATGCCGGCCTGGGTCTCGATCTCGCGGCGCATGGCCTCGGTCCAGGGCTCGGCGCCGAAGATGCCGATCTTCAGCGAACTCTCGCGCGGATCGATGCCCTGCCGTGCGAATTCCTCGATGATCACCTGCATGTAAGACGGCGTCACCATGATCAGGCGCGGCTTGAAGTCCTGGATCAGCTGAACCTGCTTTTCGGTTTGCCCGCCCGACATCGGGATCACGGTGCAGCCCAGGCGCTCGGCACCGTAGTGCGCGCCCAGCCCGCCGGTGAACAGGCCGTAGCCGTAGGCCACGTGCAGGGTGTCGCCGGCGCGGCCGCCTGCGGCGCGGATCGAGCGCGCCACCAGGCCGGCCCAGTGGTTGATGTCGTTTTGCGTGTAGCCCACGACCGTGGGCTTGCCCGTGGTGCCCGATGAGGCATGGATGCGCGAGACCTGTTCCTTGGGCACGGCGAACAGCCCGAACGGATAGTTGTCGCGCAAGTCCTTCTTGCTGGTGAACGGAAACGTCGCCAGGTCCTTGAGTTCCTTCAGGTCGTCGGGGTGCACGCCCCGGTCGTCGAACGCCTGGCGGTAGTGCGGCACGTTGTTGTAGACATGGTTCAGCGTGGTCTTCAGGCGCCGGACCTGCAGCGCCGTGATCTCATCGCGGCTGGCCCGCTCGATCGGGTCGAGCAGCTCGGTGGGGGTGGTGTGGGCAGGCATCGCATGTCTCCTCGTGCAATGGGGTGGGTCGCGGCTCGGCGGGTTCTGTGTGGGCGGTTTAGCGCCCGGTGAATTGCGGCGCGCGCTTGGCTTTGAAGGCGCTGACGCCCTCGGCATAGTCCTGGCTGTAGCCGAGTTCGCGCTGGAAGTCGCGCTCGCGGTCGAGCTGTTCGCCCAGGCTGCTGGTGGCGGCTGCGTCAATAGCCTGCTTGGTGCGCGCCAGGCCCAGGGTGGGGCCGGCGGCCAGCTTGTGCGCTGTGGCGTTGACATCGGCCTCGAACGTCTCGGCGCTCACGCATTTCCAGACCAGACCCCACTGCTCGGCCTGCGCCGCGCTCAGCGTATCGCCCAGCAGGGCCAGGCCCATGGCGCGCGAGCGGCCGAGCAGCTGCGGCAGGAACCAGGTGCCGCCGGCATCGGGCACCAGCCCCAGCTTGCAAAAGGGCTGGATGAAACTGGCACCCTCGACGGCAATCACGATGTCGCAGGCCAGCGCGATATTGGCGCCCGCACCGGCGGCCACGCCATTGACGGCGCAGACCACCGGCTTGGGCAGGGCGCGCAGGCGGCGCACCAGCGGGCCGTAGTACTTGTCGATCGACTCACCCAGATCGGGTTTGGCACTTCCGGGCGCGACGGCGCGGTCGCCGAGGTCCTGCCCGGCGCAAAAGCCCCGGCCCGCGCCGGTCAGAACCAGCGCGCGGACCTGCGCGTCCGCCGCCGCCGCATCGAGCGCGGCATGCACCTCGTGGTGCATCGCGACGGTGAAGCTGTTGAGCTTGTCGGGGCGGTTGAGCGTGAGGCGGGCCAGACCGGCTTCCACCTCATAGCGGATGGTTTCGAAGTTCATGCGAATCCTCGTCGAACTGAACCGCGGCTCAGACATGTAGGCGCCGCTGCACGACGCGGAAGCGGTTCGCGACGAAGGCCGAGTCGGCGTAGGCGGCGTTGGCCGACGGGTTGCCGCCCGTGCCGTGGTAGTCCGAGAAGGCGGCGGACTGGTTGACGAAGACGCTGCCGGTCAGGTTGATCGAGAGCGCGACCTTGGTGCGCCAGGTCGCCTGCACCATCGCGTCCACGACCTCGGGACGGGTCGAGTAGATGCCTGCCGTCAGCGCGCCATGGTCGCGCACGATGCGTTCGGACAGGGCGATCGCGGCCTGCGTGTCGGCAGCGCGCACGGCAAAGCTGATCGGGCCGAAGCGCTCCTGCATGTAGGCTTTTTCATCGTGTGCATCGCACTTGAGCAGCATCGGCGTGCGCACCTGGGCGGCGGGGAAGTCGGGGTGGGCCAGCTTTTGCGAGGGCAGGACGACCTCGGCCAACTGGTGCGCCTCATCGATGCGGCGCAGGGTGTCTTCCGACTGAATCGCGCCGAGCACCGCATGCGCGACCTTGGGGTCGGCCACGAAGGCCCCGATGGCCTCGCCCAGGTCGGAAGCGACCTCATCGAAGCTCTTGTGCCCTTCATCGGTCTCGATGCCGCCGGCCGGCACGATGATGGCCTGCGTCGTGGTGCACATCTGGCCCGAATACAGCGACAGCGTGAAGGCCAGATTCTTGAGCATGGCCCGGTAGGCGTCGGTCGATTCGATCACGACGTTGTTGACGCCGGCCAGCTCGGCATAGACCTGCGCCTGCTTGCAGTTCTCGATCAGCCAGTTGCCGAAATGGTTGCTGCCCGTGAAGTCCACCGACTTCACCTCGGGGTGGGTCGCGAGCCTCTGGGTCGCGCTGCGCTCCGGGGTCACGGCCAGGGTGATGATGTTCGGGTCGATGCCGTTTTCGGCCAGCACCTCGCGGATCACCGCGACCGTGATCGCGGCCGGCAGGATCGCGTTGCCGTGCGGCTTGACGATGACCGGGTTGCCGGTGGCCAGTGCGGCAAAGACACCGGGGTAGGTGTTCCAGGTCGGGAAGGTGCCGCAGCCGATGACCAGTGCCACACCGCGCCCGACGATCTCGAAATGCTTTTGCATGCGCAGTGGCGCGTTCTTGCCCTGCGGCTTTTCCCAGACCGTTTCGCGCGGAATGGCGGACTGCTCGCGCCAGGCGCAGGCGACGGCTTCCAGGCCGCGGTCCTGCGCGTGCGGTCCGCCGGCCTGGAATGCCATCATCCAGGCCTGGCCGGTCGTCATCATGACCGCATGGCCGATCTCGAAGCTGCGCTGGTTCAGGCGCTGCAGCGCTTCCATCAGGATGCCGGTGCGTCCTTCGGCACCCAGCTGGCCCCAGGCGGGCATGGCCTGGAGCGCGGCCTGGATCAGGGCTTCGGACTTGCAGACGGGATAGCTGATGTCGAGCTCCATGCCGTAGGGCGAGCGCTCGCCGCCATGCACGCCGGTCTGGCCCGGCTGATCCAGTTGAAAGCGCTTGCCGAGATAGGCATCGAAAGCCTGCTTGCCGGCTTCCGCCGCAGTCTCGCCATAGACCTTGGGGCTGGGCATTTCGCTGTACGGGCTCCAGTAGCCGCGGGCGGCCAGGGCCTGGACGGCCTGGTCCAGCTGGGCCTTGTGTTTGTCGAACAGGGGGTGGTTCATGGGAATGTCTCCGGGGATGTCGAGGGATGGTGTGAGGGCACGAACGCTCAGTTGTGCGCGTGCTCCTGGTCGAAGTCGATGACCAGCTTGTCGGTGACGGGATAGCTCTGGCAGCACAGCACGAAGCCGCGTGCCACTTCGTAGTCTTCGAGCGCGAAGTTGATGTCCATGTCCACCTCGCCCTGCACCACCTTGGCGCGGCAGGTGGAGCAGACGCCGCCCTTGCAGGAGTAAGGCATTTCCAGCCCGGCCTTGAGACCGGCGTCCACGAGGTTGTCCTGGTTCTTTTGCATCAAGAAGCTGCGGCGCGTGCCGTCGACCACCACTTCCACCTCGCACTGGTCGCTGCCTTGCACGGCGGCGCGGGCTGCACGCGGCTTGTCGCCC
>Ga0187893_10015224_pt1 | contig 10339 bp, 8 predicted proteins | sample MA1701074metaG_FD_139574 | JGI IMG/M metagenome (GOLD analysis project Ga0187893, IMG submission 139574) | White microbial mat communities from a basaltic lava cave in the Kipuka Kanohina Cave System on the Island of Hawaii, USA - MA170107-4 metaG ... | reverse complement strand
AGCACGGCGTCGGCCCGCCGGAGCCGCAGGCGAGCACGGCGTCGGCCCGCCGGAGCCCGCGGGGGGCGCCGTTCGGGTGCCGCGGGGGGTGCGCGAAGCTGACGGCGGTGTTCGACCTCTCCGACCTCGACCCCCGCCGGTGGCCCCAGGCCGTCGCCGCCTTCCTCGTGGTGAGCGTCGTGCTGCCCGTCGGCGTGGTGGCGGTGGCCCTGTGGGCCTACCTCTTCCTGCCGCTGCCGATCCCCGACCTCCCCGATCCCCAGCTCCCGGCCAGCTCCCAGATCACCCGCATCGTCGACACCGAGGGCAACGAGATCGGCGCCCTCCGCGACTTCGACACCTCCATCCCCGTCGCCTTCGAGGACATCCCCGAGGTGACGAAGGAGGCGGTCATCGCCGCCGAGGACCGGCGCTTCTACTCCCACAGCGGCCTCGACGTGCGGGCCGCCATCCGGGCGGCCTGGGCCGACCTCCGGGGCCGCAGCATCAGCCAGGGCGGCTCCACCATCACCCAGCAGTACGTGAAGAAGGTCTTCACCGGGGGCAAGCGCACCTTCGCCCGCAAGATCAAGGAAGCGGTCATCGCCAGCCGCATCGAGAGCAAGATCTCCAAGGACGAGATCCTCTACCGCTACCTGTCCACCATCTACTTCGGGGCTGGCTCCTACGGCATCGGGGCCGCGGCCGAGTCGTACTTCGGCAAGCCGGTGAGCGAGCTCGGGCTGTCCGAGTCGGCCATGCTCGCCGGGCTCATCCGGGCCCCCGACGCCCTCGACCCCCACAACGACAAGCAGGCGGCCGAGGCCGCCCGCACGCGGGTGCTGGGCCAGATGCGAGACCAGGACCGCATCAGCGGTTCCGAGTACGACTTGGCCCGTCGGGAGCAGATCCGCCTCGTGGGCGTGGACCCGCCCACGACCGGGCCCGCCACCTGGGTGGAGCCGCTCGTGCTCCAGTCGGCCACCGAGCCCTACTTCGTCGACGCCGTCCGTCGCTACCTCGTCACCCGCTATGGCGACGAGCTCGTCTACCGGGGCGGCCTCACCGTGGAGACGAGCTTCGACCCCCGCATCCAGGACGCGGCCGAGAAGGCGGTGTCGAGCGCCCTGGCCGGGACCCGGCCGCCGCTGGAGATGGCCCTCGTGGCCGTGGAGCCGTCCACCGGGTTCATCCGGGCCCTCGTGGGCGGTCGGGACTTCGACAGCTCCCAGGTCAACCTCGCCCTCGGGCGGTGCCCGGAGCTGCCGACGGGGCCCGACGGCGAGGTCGAGCGGCCCTCCAACGACGAACCCGTGTGCCTCTCGGGCGGGGGTAGCGGGCGCCAGCCGGGCTCGGCCTTCAAGGCCGTCACCCTCGCCGCCGCCCTCGACTCGGGCATCAGCCCCTCCAAGGTGTACTCCGGCCCCAGCCGCTACACGTTCCGCAACTGCGTGGGCGAGTGCACCGTGGGCAACGTGGAGAGCTCCTCCTACGGCTCCCTCACCCTGCGCCAGGCCACGTGGTACTCGGTGAACACCGCCTACGCCCAGGTCATCGAGGACGTGGGGGTGGAGCGCACCGCGGCCATGGCCCACGAGCTGGGCCTCACGATGATCGCCGAGGACGGCGTGCAGCCCAACGGCCAGCCCTACGGCGGCAGCCTCACCCTGGGGGCGGCCGAGGTGTCGCCCCTCGACATGGCCGCCGCCTTCAGCGTGTTCGCCAACCGGGGCCGCCAGCTCCCCGCCACCCCGGTGGTGCAGGTGCTGAACTCCAAGGGCCAGGTGCTCGAGGACAACACCGAGCGCCGGGGCCGCCAGATCCTCCCCGAGCGCACCGCCGACACCGTGAACGACATCCTCACCGGCGTGGTGCAGCAGGGCACGGGCCGCAACGCCGACATCGGGCGCCCCGTGGCCGGCAAGACGGGCACGAGCGAGGACTACGGCGACGCCTGGTTCGTGGGCTACACCCCCGACCTCGCCGCCTCGGTGTGGATGGGCTACTCCGACACCCGCAACCGGCCCCTGCGCGACATCAAGGGGACCTCGATCGTCTACGGGGGGACCATCCCGGCCCGCACCTTCAACGCCTTCATGACCGATGCCCTCCAGGGGGTGCCACCCACCCCCTTCGCCGATCCCGAGTCCTTCGGCGGCGGCGACATCGGGCCGGGAGCGCGGATCGGGCCTACCCCGACGACGCTGCCCGGGGAGGGGCTCCCGGGAGAGGAGGCCCCGGACACGACGAACCTCGACGTCACCGGCCAGCCCGACCCCCGCACGACGAGCACCACGGTGGCGGAGCTTCCCGGGGGGCCCTTCCACTCGCCCACCACGACCCGCCCACCGCTCACCCTGCCGCCGGTCTCGTTCCTCTCCCCGACGGCTACGACCGCGCCCCGGCGTCGGGGCTCCCCCCCGAGCAGCTGAGCACCCGGTCACAGGCCAGGGCGATGGGGACGGCGGCGGCCTCGCCGGCGTCGGTGCCGTCGGCGGCGTAGGTCGCCGAGGCCACCGCCACCACCTGGCCCTCGTCGTCGACCAGGGGGGAGCCCTGGCTGCGATCGTCGAGGTCGATGTCGTGGACGAGCACCGTGGGGTCGAAGCGCACGACCTCCCCCTCGGCCGAGCCCCCGCCGGGGGTCACGGCGAAGAGCGTGTCACCGGGCCCGGGCTCGCCGCCGAGGGCCAGCGGCAGCCCCGAGGACTCCGCCCCGTCCACGACGAGCAGGGCGAGGTCGGCTCGCTCGTCCCAGGTCCACAGGATGGCGTTCGACGCCCGGCCCTCCCGTTGGACGGTGATCTCGGCCTCCCCGGCGGTGGCGCCCCGCACCGCGGTGTAGGTGGTGAGCATGAGGGCCTGGCCGCCGCCCGACCCGGCCACGAAGGCCGAGCCGAAGCTGGCGGTGCCGGCGGCCTCGAGGGTGGTCACCGAGTACACCTGGAGGCCCACCTGGCGGCCGGCCTCGATGCGGGTGAGGCCGCCGGGCTCGGGCTCGGTGGTGGACGTGGCGGCGGGCCGGCCCACGGGCTCGTCGAAGGTAGCCGTGGGTCCCTCCACGGCTGCCTCGCCGCCCAGGGAGCGACCGGCGTCGACGCTGGCGTAGACGATCGTCGTCACCAGGGCCACCACGAGGGCGAGCGCGAGCACGATGACGCTGGCCCCGAAGAGGCTCACGGGCCAGAAGTGGCGCTCCCAGAACGTGCCCCCCCACCGATCGCCGTAGCGGGGCTCGCGGCCGGGCTGCTGGAAGAGGAAGTCGATGAGCGAGCCGTCGCCCCGGGTCATCGCAGGACAGTACCGCCGCCCACCCGGGGGCGGGCCCCGGCCCCCGGCATCGGTCGGGGCCAGCCCCCCGGCACCGACGCCCGCCAGGCCGTGTAGAACAGGAGGCGATGCTCGGTCCCCTGGCGCTGCTCTTCCTCCTCGTGCCCATCGTCGAGCTCGCCGTCATCCTCCAGGTCGGTCAGGCGCTCGGCACCTGGACCACGATCTTCCTCCTCGTGGCCATCAGCGTCGTGGGCGCGGCCCTCGTCAAGCGGGAGGGCCTCGGGGTGCTCGAGCAGTTCCGCGCCCAGGTGCGCAACGGCGTGGTGCCAGGCCGGGAGCTGGCCGACGGGGCCATGATCCTCGTGGCCGGGGCGCTCCTGCTCACCCCGGGCTTCGTGACCGACACCGTGGGCCTGGCCCTGCTCCTGCCCCCGGTGCGGGCCGCGCTGCGAGCCGGGATCGCCCGCCGCGCCCGGCGGCGGAGCTTCGGCGGCTGAGGTCCGAACCCGGACCGCCGCGGCTGCTCCCGAGCGCGCTACGGCGAGCTTCGGGGGTTCGGCACGGTGTGGGTGGTGAGCGGGCGGGGCAGCGAGCGGGCGCTCAGGCGCCCTTGATCCCGATGACGACGTAGACGATCACGCCCACGATCACCATCGCCACCACCACTCCGATCGCCGCCAGACCTGAGAATGCGAAGAGCACGGGCGGGATACTAGCGACTCCGGCCGCTGGCGCAAGTGTGGGCCGGCGCCTCCTCGCCGGGGCGGCTCAGGGGCCGAGGGCGGCCTCGGCGGCGGCTACGAGGCGGGCGCTGCACCCGGCCATGTCGAGCGGGGGGACGAGCTCGGTGGTGAGGCGCTCGACGATGCCGGCGAAGGCGACGGCCGCCTCGCTGCCGGGGGCGGTGAAGGCCAGGGGCCTCCCGGCATCGTTGGCGGCGCTCACCGCCGGCTCCAGGGGCACCTGGCCCAGGAGAGGGACGCCGAGCTCGGTGGCGAGCACCTGGCCACCGCCGGAGCCGAAGAGGGGGTAGGCCGTGCCGTGCTCGCAGGTGAAGGCGCTCATGTTCTCGATGACCCCGAGGACGCTGAGGTAGGAGCGGCGGGCCATGTCGGCCACGCGGATGGCCACCTTCTGAGCCGCCACCGCCGGGGTGGTGACGACGAGGAGCTGGGCCCGGGGCAGGAGCCGGGCCAGGGCCATCTGGATGTCGCCGGTACCCGGGGGCATGTCGAGCAGGAGGTAGTCCATCTCCCCCCAGGCCACCTTGAGGAGGAACTCCTCGAGGGCCTTGGCGAGCATGAGGCCGCGCCACATGATGGCGGTGTCCTCGTCGTCGACGAGCAGGCCCATGCTCACCACCCGGATGCGGCCGGGCCCCACGGCCACCTCCTGGGGCTGGATGCGACGGTCGTCGGAGGCGGCCAGGCGGCCCGAGACCCCGAGCATGCGGGGCACGCTGAAGCCCCAGATGTCGGCGTCGAGCACCCCCACGGTGTGGCCCCGAGCGGCGAGGCTGGCGGCGAGGTTCACCGTCACGCTCGACTTGCCCACGCCGCCCTTGCCGCTGGCCACGGCGAGGATGCGGGTGGTGAGGGGCACCTGGGTGTCGGGGGCCGCCTCGCTCACCCGCTTGCGGGCCCGCTGCATCACCTCGCTGCGCTGGGCCTGGGTCATCTCCCCGAAGGACACCTTCACCTCGCCCACCCCGGGGAGCTGGGCGATGCGGCCCCGGATGTCGTCGCGGATCTGGGCCCGCAGGGGGCAGCCGGCAATGGTGAGGGCCACGGGGATGACCACGAGCCCGTCGCTGCCGACCTCGATGTCGCCCACCATGCCGAGGTCGACGATGTCGGCGCCGAGCTCGGGATCGACGACGTTGCGCAGCGTGCTCAGGACGAGCTCGGGCGAGGGAGGTGCATCGGCGACCACCCCTGGATTTTACCGGTGAGCGCCGGTACTATTCCAGTGATGGCCGAAGGTCAAGGGGCCGGAGCCCCTCCCGGCGCCCCCGACGCCTACCTGCCCGACATGCGCTTGGCCGTGTTCAAGGCCCTGGGCGACAACACCCGCTACGCCATCTACCTCGAGGTCGCCCGGGCCTCGACCCCGCCCTCCACCGCCGAGCTCGCCGACGAGCTCGGGCTCCACGTCAACACCGTGCGGCCCCACCTCGAGCGCATGCGGGAGGTGGGCCTGCTCGAGGTGGAGAGCGACAGCCGGGGCTCGGTGGGCCGGCCCCAGCACCGCTACCGGCTCGCTGCCGACGCCCCCTCCCTGGGCCTGGAGCCCTCGGCCTTCCGGCTCCTCGCCACCCTCCTGGCCGCCGCCGCCGTCGAGGCCGGGGTCGAGCCCGAGGAGGCCGCCGCCGCCGCCGCCCCGGCGGGGCGGGGCCTGGCCGCGGCCGCCGCCGCCGGTGCCGACCGCCCGGCCTGCGCCGCTGCCCTCACCCGGGTCCTGGCCGAGCTCGGCTTCGACCCCGCCGTGGTCGCCGAGGGGGACCTCGTCACCATCGGCTTCACCCATTGCCCCTTCGCCGAGCTCGCCGAGGCCAACCCCGAGCTCGTCTGCAACCTCCACCGAGGCCTCGTCGAGGGGTTCGTGGAACAGATGGGCGGCGCCGGCGTTGAACACTTCGCCACCCTGGCCGACAGGGACCCGTGCCAGGTCTCCCTGACCTCGCGGGTACACTGAGTACCGAAGTCGAGACGCGAAGGAGCCCCCGCCCATGAGCACCGTGAGCGACGCCCCCCCCACCAGCACGACCCAGGACAACGTGCTCGCCCTGAGCGACGCCGCCCGAGCCAAGGTCAAGGAGCTCGTGGCCGCCGAGGGCAACGACGACCTCGCCCTGCGGGTGGCGGTACGGCCCGGCGGGTGCTCGGGGTTCAGCTACGAGATGTTCTTCGACACCGAGTTCGCCGAGGACGACCGCGTGAGCGAGGACGGGGGGGTGAAGGTGGTGGTCGACGCCGCCAGCCACCCCTACCTCAAGGGGGCCTCCCTCGACTACAAGGACGGCCTCCAGGGCGCCGGGTTCGCCATCAACAACCCCAACGCCACCCGCAGCTGCGGCTGCGGCCAGTCCTTCAGCTGAGCCCCGTCCCCCTCTGGTGAGCGCCCCGGTCGGGCCCTACCGCCCGGCCGTGAGGGCCGGCGACTGGCTCGTCGTGTCGGGCCAGCTCGGCCTGCGCGACGGTGTCCTCGTCGACGGGGGCGTCGGTTCCCAGACCACCCAGGCGCTCGCCAACCTCGCCGAGGTGCTCGAGACCGAGGGTGCGAGCCTGGACGAGGTGGTGAAGACCACCGTCTACCTGCGCCACATCTGGGACTACGACCCCATGAACGCCGCCTACGTTGCCGCCTTCGGTGACCATCGCCCAGCCCGGGCCGCCGTCGCCGTCTCCGGCCTTCCCCGCGATGCCCTCGTGGAGGTCGAGGCCTGGGCCTACCAGCCCCAGCGGGACTGACCGAAGCGGTAGCCCACCGACCGCACGGTCTGGATGAGCCCGGCGTGCTCCTCGCCGAGCTTGGCTCGCAGCCGCCGCACGTGGACGTCCACCGTACGGGCCCCGCCGTAGTACTCATAGCCCCACACCCGCGAGAGCAGCATCTCCCGGGTGAAGACCTTGCCGGGGTGGGTGGCGAGGAACTTCAGGAGCTCGTACTCCATGTAGGTGAGGTCGAGGGGCCGCCCGTCGATGGCGGCCTGGTACGTCTCGAGGTTGAGGGCCAGGGGCCCATACTCCACGAGCTCGGGCCGGGTGCCCCGACCGGTGCGCCAGAAGAGGTGGGTGAGCCGGGCCCGGAGCTCCTCGGCGGTGCCGGGGGCCACGGCGAAGTCGTCGTAGAGGTCCTCCCGCAGCTCCATGTCGGCGAGCTGGTGGGGGGCGACGACGAGGAGCACGGGGGCCAGGGGGACGTCGCGCTTGCGGGCCTCGCGGCAGACGGCGAAGGCCTCATCGGCCGCCTCGTCGGCGCACACCACCGCTCCCGACCACCCGTCGTCGGGCTCGAGGTCGTCGACCTCGGACGCCTTGCTCACCCCGACGTGGGGGTAGCCACCGCCGGTGCAGGCGCTGAGCACCACCGGCGGCGGCGTGGCCGGGAAGACGAGGAGCGGTTCCACGGGGGGCTAGAGGTTGGGCAGGTAGCGCTCGATCTCGAAGGGCGTCACCTGCCTCGTGTAGTCGGCGCACTCCGCCCGCTTGTTGCGGATGAACCACTCGAAGACGTGCTCGCCGAGGATGTCGGCCATGAGCTCGGAGCGCTCCATGCACGAGAGGGCCTCGGACAGCGAGGTGGGCAGGGCGGCCACCCCCTCGGCCATGCGCTCCTGGGCCGTCATCTCGTAGAGGTTCGTGGTGAGCTCGGGAGCCAGGTCGTAGCCCTCCTCGATGCCCTTGAGGCCGGCGCCGAGGATCACGGCGAAGGCCAGGTAGGGGTTGCAGGCGGGGTCGGGGGAGCGGAACTCGAGGCGGGTGGAGGACTCCTTGCCCTTGCGGGCTCCCGGCACCCGCACGAGGGCCGAGCGGTTGTTGCGGGCCCAGGCCACGTGGACGGGCGCCTCGAAGCCCACGACGAGGCGCTTGTAGGAGTTGACCCACTGATTGGTGATGGCGGTGAGCTCGCCGGCGTGGCGGAGGAGGCCGGCGATGAAGCCCTTGGCCACCTTGGACAGGTGGTGGGCGTCGTCGGGGTCCCAGAAGGCGTTGACGTCGCCCTCGAAGAGCGACACGTGGGTGTGCATCCCCGAGCCCTGGACCCCGGCCAGGGGCTTGGGCATGAAGGTGGCGTGCACCCCGCGCTCCATGGCCACCTCCTTGACCACGAGCTTGAAGGTGGTGACGTTGTCGGCCATGGTGAGGGCGTCGGTGTAGCGGAGGTCGATCTCCTGCTGGCTGGGAGCGTCCTCGTGGTGGCTGTAGCGCACGGGGATGCCCATGGCCTCGAGGGCGAGGATGGTGCGCCGCCGCAGGTCGGTGGCCACGTCCACGGTGGTGAGGTCGAAGTAGGAGCCCGAGTCCATGGGGGTGGGCACGGGGCGGCCCCCGTCGGAGGGGAAGTAGAAGAACTCCATGTCCGGGCCGACGTAGAAGGAGAAGCCCAGCTCGCGGGCCCGGTCGAGGTTGCGGCGCAGGACGTGGCGGGGGTCGCCCTCGAAGGGCTGGCTGTCGAGCGTGCGCACGTCGCAGAACATGCGGGCCACCGGGGCCTCGTCGCCCCGCCAGGGCAGGAGCTCGAAGGTGGCGGGGTCGGGGTGCAGGAGCATGTCCGACTCCTGGACCCGGCTGAAGCCGTCGATGGCCGAGCCGTCGAAGGTCATCCCCTCGTCGAGGGCGCTGGCCAGCTCGCCGGGGACGATGGCCACGGACTTGAGCTGGCCGAGCACGTCGCAGAACCAGAGCCGGATGAACCGCACCCCCCGTTCCTCCACCGAGCGGAGCACGTAGTCCTGCTGTCGTTCCATGGTCGGTCCTCCCGGGCGCGTGGTCTCGCCGGCGGCTATCTTCGCAGCCGGCGGCCGCCCGCCCGTCCAGTTCACACGGCGTTCACGGTCGGGCAACTGGTGGGAAACGGCGTCTGGGCCAGGGTGTGGCCCAGGCCCGAGGGGCCGTTCTCGGCCGACGTCCGTGCAGGTCCGACGAGGAGCAAGGGGGACATGTGAAGGATCGCAGCCCGTCCGACGTGATGAGCCTGGTGGCCGACGAGGGGATCGAGGTCGTCGACTTCCGGTTCTGCGACCTGCCCGGGCTCATGCAGCACTTCTCGGCGCCGGTGCACGAGCTGAGCGAGGAGAGCTTCGAGGAGGGCTACGGCTTCGACGGGTCGTCGATCCGGGGGTTCCAGGAGATCCAGGAGTCCGACATGCTCCTCATCCCCGACCCCAACACCGCCGTGGTCGATCCCTTCCGTCAGCACAAGACCCTCAACATCAACTGCTTCGTGCGCGATCCCGTCACCGGGGAGCCCTACAGCCGAGACCCCCGCTACGTCGCCCGCAAGGCTGAGGCCTACCTGGCCTCGACCGGCCTGGCCGACACCGCTTACTTCGGACCCGAGGCCGAGTTCTACATCTTCGACGACGTGCGCTTCGAGCAGAACCAGCACTCGGCCATGTACGCCGTCGACTCGGTGGAGGGCATCTGGAACTCGGCCCGCGAGGAGCACCCCAACCTCGGGTTCAAGCCCCGCTACAAGGAGGGGTACTTCCCCGTGCCCCCCATGGACCACTACCAGGACCTCCGCTCGGAGATGATCCTCACGATGGAGCGCCTCGGCATCGAGGTCGAGATCCAGCACCACGAGGTGGGCACCGCCGGCCAGGCCGAGATCGACATGCGCTTCGACACGCTGCTGCGCATGGCCGACAAGCTCATGCTCTACAAGTACGTCACCAAGTGCGTGGCCCGGGCCCAGAACCTGTCGGTGACGTTCATGCCCAAGCCCCTGTTCCAGGACAACGGCTCGGGCATGCACACCCACCAGTCGCTGTGGAAGAGCGGCGAGCCCCTGTTCTACGCCGAGACCGGCTACGCCGGGATCTCGGACATGGCCCGGTGGTACATCGGGGGCCTGTTGGCCCACGCCCCGGCCGTGCTCGCCTTCGCCGCCCCCACCACGAACTCCTACAAGCGGCTCGTGCCGGGCTACGAGGCCCCGGTGAACCTCGTCTACTCCCAGCGGAACCGCTCGGCGGCGGTACGGATCCCCCTCTACTCCAAGAGCCCCAAGGCCAAGCGCCTGGAGTTCCGCTGCCCCGACCCGTCGTGCAACCCCTACCTGGCGTTCTCGGCCATGCTCATGGCCGGCCTCGACGGGGTGCAGAACCGCATCGAGCCGCCCGACCCGGTGGACAAGGACCTCTACGACCTCCCCCCCGCCGAGCTGGCCCAGGTGCCCCAGGTCCCCGGCTCCCTCGACGCCGCCCTCGAGGCCCTCGAGTCCGACAGCGACTTCCTCATGGCCGGAGGGGTGTTCACCTCCGACCTCATCGAGACCTGGCTCGACTACAAGCGCTCACGGGAGCTCGACGAGGTGCGCCTCCGCCCCCACCCCTACGAGTTCTACCTCTACTACGACATCT
>Ga0187893_10015223_pt1 | contig 10339 bp, 8 predicted proteins | sample MA1701074metaG_FD_139574 | JGI IMG/M metagenome (GOLD analysis project Ga0187893, IMG submission 139574) | White microbial mat communities from a basaltic lava cave in the Kipuka Kanohina Cave System on the Island of Hawaii, USA - MA170107-4 metaG ... | reverse complement strand
GCTGATGACGCCGCTGAGATGAATGGTTGCAGCCAGCCCGCCGTTATTGATCGTCAAGGTGTGCGGGCCGAGCGCGATGTCGCCGTTGATGTCCAGCAAGGCCCCGGGCGGGTTGGCGAGCAAGTCGAGTCGTTGCGACGCACGTAATTCAATCGGGGCGTTGATGGTGTTGGTGCCTGCGGCATTGAATCCGCCACCACCATCGCCGCCATCGAAAGTGATGCCATTCGTCAGCGCGATGACCGCGCCGTAAATCTTGTATTCGCTTCCGATGAACCGAATCGACCGGAAGACGGCTGAACCCAGAATGAAATTGTTTGTCGTATTGCGCCGGGCGGACGCGCTGGCCGGGAAGACCAGATCGTCACCCGCGCTCGGTGCAGTGCCGCCGGACCAATTCGCGCCTACGGACCAATTGCCATTGGCGCTGCCGTCCCAGGTTTTCGTGGCGGCAGGGAGCATTAGTGTCGATGAAGCGAGCGTCGCGGTAAGGAGGATGGCGAAGTGTCGATTGTTCATAAGACCAAGTCGGACTGCTTTCAAATTCGCGCCCGGACCGGCACCATCCTTGTCGCAACCAGTCGCCGCGGAGCGGATTCTCAGCCGTCGCTACTGGGTACAAAAGAGTCTCCTTTTCAAAATTACACGCGGGTTAAGGAACTTTTCGGGAGGAACCGAGTGATTGAAGCTCGCCCGCTTCAGCAAATCGTTTTGCGTAACCGCCACTGTGAAGCGGCGGCTGAGTTTTTCGCGAGCATCACAATCGAAGTGCCGCCGCTTCACAGCCGCTGCTACACCGCTGCCCTAAGGCTCGACCGTGATGGCGAGGAGGAACGGCGCGCCAGCGGCCATCGTGGAAACAAAATCGAAGCTTTGAATCGCCATCTCCGGTCGAGGGTTTTCCCAGGAGAAGACGCAGAGCCGCGTGGTGACGCCCGCGACGATCCGGCCTTCCCAGGCCACGCGGGCTTCCGTCAGTTCCCGGGTCCACTTCCCTACATGCCACTCGTCGATGGTCGCCCCGGAGACAAGCGGGAGTTCCAGTTGCTGGCCGTCCGCATAGCGGATCGTGTAAGCCCCAATCCTCTGGCCGTAGCCGACCCAGTCGCCTCCCGTCGGCTGATACGCGAAGCCGGCGGAGTGAAGAAAATGAAGCCGGCGGCACGCCTGTCCCACTTCGATGCCCCGCACTGCTTCCGGGAATCCAGGCTCAAGGGTCTCGCTGCTCTTGCTGGCAATTTGAATCACGCCGCGAAGGTCGAAGTCGATGCCTGCCAGCGTCTGGTGGCTCGCAGGCAGGACGGCAAGGTGGTTGGAGCGGAGCGCGCGATTCATCCACGGCTCGTGCAAAGCCGCATTGAAATGAGCAGACAAATCGAGGCAGCGCGTGGGTGTGGCGGGTTCACGTTCAGGAATCTGAAGAATCGAAAGCCAGGCGGCCGTGGCCTCGGGGCGCGGTCGCGCAAGGAACAACGCGCGGTGGGTTTCGGTAGCCGCGCGCCGGTGGTACGTGCGGTTCTTGAAGGGCGCGGACGCCATCGCATTCGTGAAGGCGGTCACCCCGTCCGACCAGCGGTGATGGGCGCAGAGAAGCTGACCGCGACGGAACCACACTTCCGGATCGTTCGGGGCGCGATCCAGCGCCGCCAGCGCCTCCGCGATCCGGTCTTGTTTCAAGAGCACTTCGGCGTGGACCAGCCAGGTTTCGATTAGTTCGGGACTCGCCGATACGGCCCGCTGACTCCACATCTCGGCGCGCGCCAGCCGATAGGACTCCTCGTATCCTTCCGCCAGCAGAATGCGCCGCGCGACGCGAGCGAAGCCCGGTCCATTGGTGCCCGTACCCCGAAGGCTTTCCGCCTCCAGTTGCGTCAACGCGCGTTCGGCTTGCTCGCGCCGGAGCGACTCCCGTTTCGCGTAAGTCTCGGCGCGTCGCCATTGCCAGGAAACGCCCGCGAATCCCACCGCGAACAAGAGCAAGGCCAACGCCGTGAGCGCCGCCACCACGGGATTGCGCCGACACCAGCGCGCAAGACGTCCCGGTAGCGCGACGGGTCGCGCATGAATTGGTTTGCCGTCGAGGAAGCGTCCCAACTCATCGGCCAACTCCCGCGCCGCGCCGTAGCGACGGCCCGGTTCTTTCTCCAGGCACTTCAGGCAAATGGTTTCCAGATCGCGCGGGACATTTGGATTCAGCGCAGTGGGAGGAGCCGGATCGTTGTGCAGCACCTGGGACAAGGTGGCTTCAATGGTTTCCGCCGCGAAGGGCGCGCGTCCGGTGATCGCGTGATACAACAGCGCGCCCAGTCCATATACATCGCTGTGCGGGCCGAGGGTGCCGCGCTTACCGGACACTTGTTCGGGTGGCATATAGCCGGGCGAGCCGAGGACTTTGCCCGAAGTGGTTTGTTCCGTCGGTTCGTTGAGCCGTTTCGCCAGCCCGAAGTCTGTGATGCGCGGCTGGTCGAAAGCGTCGATGAGCACGTTCGACGGCTTGAGGTCGCGGTGCAGGGTGCCTTGTTCGTGCGCGTAGTGGACGGCCTCGGCGATGGTCCGCAGATAGCGCGCCGCCTGGGCCGGAGACAACGGCTGCTCACGCGCCAGGTCCGCCAGCGAGCGGCCGGCGATGTAATCCATCGAGAAATACGGCTGTCCGCCTTCCTCGCCAACCTCATGGATGGCGACGATGTTCGGGTGCTGCAACCGGGCCGCCGCTTCCGCTTCGGCGCGGAACCGGCGCACGGCTTCCTTGCTTGCGAATTGTCCGGCGAGGATCATCTTCACCGCCACCACGCGGTTCAGGGAAACCTGCCGCGCCCGGTACACCACGCCCATCCCCCCGCGCTCGATTTCCTCCAGCAACTCGAAGTCGCCAAAAAAGCGGACGGCTTCCAGCGGCGTCGGCGTCGCCCGTCTGGCTTGGGCGTTGAGCGGCGTGTCCAGCGTCTTCTTCAGGACGCAACGCGGGCACAGGCCGGCCAGTTGGTCGGCGGACAGCGAAGCCCCGCAGCCAGGGCATGTGCGCGTGGACGGCATGAGTTCGATCGATTCAACCGGTACAAAAGCAAAGCCAGCGGCGGATTACAGCATTCAGTTTCTTGCTCTTAATCTTAATCGTAATCTTACTCTCGCGCGGCTTGGGCTTGCTTCGAAGAGATTATGAGTAAGATTACGATTAGGATTAGGAGTAGAGCCGCCGGCGCGATTTACTGCAACGCCGCCATCAAGTGGCGCAACTCGTCCTCGACTTCCTCCGTCCCGCTGACCGTGGCGGCCACTTCCTCGGTCAGCAACTCGCGATACCGCGTCCGCAGACGATGCACCGCAACCGCCACGGCGCCGGAGGTCCAGCCCAGTTCCCCGCCAAGTTTCGCGTACTCACCGGGCTGAGGCTCGGTTTCGAGGAAGCCCTTGAGTTTCTCGAACAGCGCGCCTTTCCCGGCGGACGACGCCTCCGCCTGCAAACGGGCCAAGGCCGTTTCGAGCAACACCAGTGCCCAGCGGCTTTCGAACACACGTTCCGCCTGCTGATCGCAGATGTCTTCGCGCACGTAGCGGCCCTCCGCGGATTCCTCGTCCAGCGAAACAAAGCTCGCCTTGCCGCCGCGTTTCTCGGCTTTCGCCCGATCCCATTCGTTGGCGAGGAAGTTGTTCATCGACGCCAACAGGAACGAGCGGAAGCGTCCCTTCTCAGGCCCGACGCGCGCGAGGAACGGGCGCTGCAACAGCCGCGCAAAGAATTCCTGGGTCAAATCCTGCGCGTCAGCCGCGGGATAGCCGCGCCGCCGGACGTACGAGTAGAGCGGATACCAGTAAGTGCGGCAGAGCTTTTCCATGGCCTCGCCAGCCTGACTGGAACCGGCCTCGCCTGCACCGAGGATGACGGTCCAAAGCGTGGTGGCAAAGTTCCTCTGCGCTGGGAAAGTGGAGGCCAGGTATTTGGTTGTCGCAGACATGTCTCAGGTTGGCAGTGGAAACGAGTGCGGGAACCATACAGAAATCCTGTGAGATTGCCAGCGTGGCGGGAAGGCCGCGTCTCGCGGCCAAGTCCGTTTCACGGGGCGGAGTCGTCCTCAAACTTGCGGCCGAGGGCGGTTGCGCTACTTGCCGAGGACAGTGCCCGATGTGGAAACCGACGCCCGAATTTGGGCAATGACTTTTTCACCCGTTTCACCGAGCCTTGTCCAACGGAACTTTTGGCCGTTAACGGTTAAGTAAGAGAAGCGAAAACAGTCTATGCCACAGTTTGCCTACAAAGCGAAGCGGCGCACCGGGGAAGTGGTGCAGGGTGTCCTGGAGGTGGCAGATCGCGCCGCGGCGTTGTCGCAAATCGAGCGGCTGGGGCTGTTTCCGGTGATGGTCGATGCCTCCAAGTCAGGCCTGGCGGCGGCGGAGAAGGCGGAAAAGAAAGCGGAGAAGGCCAAGGACAGCGGGGCGAAACCATCTTCGATGGCCATGCCGGCGGTGTTTCGCCGACGACGACAGCGCAGACCGAAGCTCCAGGAATTGGCGACTTTCACCACCCAGCTTTCCAACCTGCTCAAGTGCGGCATGCCGCTCACCGTCGCGTTGCAAAGCATGTCGCACCTGGAGTCAAAGGGTATCCCGTCAGACGTGAGCAAGCAACTCCGCCAGGAAGTGATGGAGGGACGCAGTCTGTCAGACGCGATGTCGCGGCAGCCGGTGATTTTCTCCGACCTTTACCGGAACATGGTGCAGGCCGGCGAACAATCCGGCGCGCTGGTCGAGGTCCTCAAACGGTTGGCGGATCACTTCGAGCGATTCGCCGAGGTGCAATCGAAATTCATGTCAGCGATGATCTATCCATGCATTGTGGCGTGCGTTGGTGTGGTCATCATCATTTTCTTCATGACCTTCATGCTGCCGAAGTTCATGTCGATCTTCACCGGCCTGAGCGTGCCGCTGCCATTCGCAACCAAGGTTCTGATGAACATCAGCCAGTTTTTCAGCAAGCCGTTGAACTGGGCCGTGATGGGGTTGGTGGGTGCCGCCGTGGTGGTGGTTTGGGTGCGCTTCAAGGCGACGCCCGAAGGCAAGCGCAAGATCGACGGTTGGAAGATGAACGCGCCAGTGGTGGGCAAAGTAGTTCGTTTGAATTTGTTTGGACAGTTCGCGCGCACGCTTTCGACACTGCTGATCAATGGTGTGCCGGTCCTGACGGCGCTGAAGATCACCGAGGAAATCGTGCCGAACACGATGGTGAAGGAAGCCATCGCTCGCACGCGCGAACAGGTGACGGATGGCAAGACCATCGCGCAGCCGCTGGCGCAGTCGAAGCTGTTTCCGCAGCTCATGATCGATCTGTTGAAGATCGGCGAGGACACGGGTGACGTCCCGGGAGCGTTGTCGAACATCGCCGACACGTACGAGAACGAGATGGGTATTCAGTTGCGCGTGCTGACCAATTTGATTGAACCGGCCATGATCATCGTGATGGCCATTGGCGTGGGCGGGCTGCTGTTCAGCATCCTGTCGGCGATGTTTGCGATTACGAGCAGTCTGAATCGGTGAACATGATTGCCAATTGCCAATCGCCAATTGCCGATTGCCTCGCCGCGAGGCATCGAGGCGGCCGATTTGGGAGTTGGCAATCGGCAATCGGCAATCGGCAATCCTCCGCTGCTTTCACCCTCATCGAACTGCTCGTCGTCGTGGCCATCATTGGCATTGTGCTGACCATCAGCGTGCCCTTCATGAACACCGCCATCACCGGCAACAAGGGGATGAACGGGGCGGTGAAGATGGTCCAGGAAGCGTGCAGTACCGCGCGGGCCTGGGCAATCTTACACCAAACAACACAGGAGCTGCGCATCCGGCCTGGCGATGGGGTGTTTGAGGTGGGCGCGGCGAGCGGCGGTGGCGTGACGCGCATGGATCGCCTTGAAAGCAAGAATCTGGCGGGAGAGGAATGGCGCATGGCGGACCGTCCTGCTCCCCCGTCTGCTCCAAAAGAGGGGGGCAGTTTTTCGAAGAAACTACCAGAGGGTGTGGTGATCGAGGGGTTGGGCGTAAACGGTGAGGATTGGACGGAGGACGAAGTGGCAAGAGTAGAGTTTCGTTCGAACGGAACTTCTGATGAAATGAGCGTGGTCCTCTACCGAGCCGAAACCAACGAGCGGCGGAACGTCTGGCTGGAAGTAATAACGGCTCTTGCCCACATCGAGTCAGATCCTCTGAAATTCAAAGCAAGATAATGAAATTGCGAATGACGAATGGCGAATGGCGAATGAAATGGGGCAGGTTGCCGATGCGGTTCGCCCGTTATTCACCATTGGGAATCCGTCATTCGACATTCGCGCGCGCTTTTACCCTTCTGGAGGTCACCGTGGCCTGCGCGATTTTCTTTATGGTCGCCTTTGCCATTCTGGAACTGGTGACGCGCAGCCTGGCGGCGGCGAAGGCCATCCAGCAACGCGAGCCGGATCCAGGCATCATCCTGGCGATGTATTCGACGAACCGGGCGTGGGAGGAAATGTCGATCTCAGGAAGCTACGAGGACATCGCGCCAGGCATGTATCCGGGGTATCGCTGGGAGTTATTCGCCAAGCCGGTGGGAACGAACGATCACCTTTATGAGGTCAACGTGATCAGCCATAACGAACGCAAGGCGACACAAGCGCCGATGGTCGTTTCGGGCCTGTTCTACTCGCCTCAATCCAAACCCGGCTCCGCCAGTCGAAGTTTGTTTTGAAATGAGTTTCAACGCCACAAGATCCATTCCTGGATACGTCCGAACTACGCGTGTTGAAAGGCGGACTTTTGCGTTCACCCTTCTGGAGTTGATGCTGGCCATTGGCATCTTCGCCCTGGTGTTGACGGCGATTTATGCGACCTGGATTGCGATTTTGAAGGGATCACAGGCCGGGTTGAAAGCGGCGGCGGAGGTGCAGCGCTCGCGCATGGCGGTGCGGACGATCGAGGACGCATTCAATAGCGCGGAGTATTTTCAAGCCAACATGAATTACTACCTGTTCTTTGCGGACACCAGTGGCGACATGGCGGCGGTGAGCATGGCGGCGCGGTTGCCTGAGTCGTTCCCAGGGGTTGGCCGGTACGGCGACCAAAAGGTGCGGCGCGTGAGCTTTTACACCGAGCCCGGCGAGGACGGGATGAGCAACCTCATCCTGACCCAGGCTCCTATCCTGGCGGCAACGAATGCGGGCCAGCCAGCTTACACCATTACGCTGGCCAAAGACGTATCGGTGTTTCAATTGGCGTTTTTTGATCCCCTTAAAGCCGAGTGGTTGGACGAATGGAAATACACGAATCGTCTGCCGCGGGTCGTCCAAATCGCGTTGGGCACGGGCAAGACAGCGGGCAACGCGAGCAAGCCGTACAGCATCGTTTACAGCCTGGTGGCTTTGCCGTCGGTGGGAGTGTCTCCCGATGTGCAGGGAGGCGCTGTGGTCCCGCGGACTGGCACCCCGCTTGATCCCAACCTGCCGCCGGGAACCGTACCGCCTGGTAGTCTTCCCCCCGGTGCTCCGCCTGGAACCATTCCGCGAGGAGGATTCCCACCAGGCACCTTTCCTCCGGGAGGCATTCCACCTGGACCAAGCAGGTTTCAATGAAAACAACGATCCAATCCAATCGTTCCGGCATCGCCCTGATCATTGTACTGATCGTGGTCGTGGTGTTGGGTATGTTAGCCATAGGATTCGGCTCGGCAATGAAAGTGGAGACGACGCTGGCCCGCCACGCGTCGTTCAATTCTGAACTCGACTGGCTGGGGCGATCCGGCGTGGAGGTTGCGAAATGGATTCTCTCGGTGGAATCGACCGGGAAGGCGGGAACCGCCGATTCTCTCAAGAGTTATTGGGCAGGGGGAGTTGGAGAATCGAATGGGCCGCTGGTCGAACTGACCTGGCCCATGAAAATCGGCAACGGGGAAATCAGCCGCCCAAAGATTATCGACCTTGATCGGAAGCTCAACATCAACCGGGCTGATCAAAGGACCATCGAACAGGCGCTGACTCTGATCGGAGTGGATGCGGGATCGATGACGACGATTGTCAACTCAATCCTCGACTGGAGGGATCCAGACTCAAACCCGCGCATCAGCGGCACGGAGAGCGCGGTGTATGAGCAGGCCGATCCGCCCTACTTTGCAAAGGATGGTCCAATTGATGATTTGTCGGAGTTGCTGCTGATTCGTGGCGTGACCCCGGCGATGTATTGGGGCGCTTCAGGCGGGGGTTTGCCGGCCATCTTCAACCGCCCGCAACCCGGGCTGAAAAGCAATTTCGAGGAACCAACCTATGAGGTGGGGATGGTGGATTTGTTCACCCCGTTGTCCGGCCCCGGCATCAATGTCAACACGGCTTCCGCAACTGTGCTGCAGCTCATTCCCTGGGTTGACGTGAACACGGCTCCACTCCTGATGCAGGAGCGCAATGGATTCGACGGACAGGAGGGAACCGAGGACGATACTCCATATCCCAGCGTTGACGCCTTTTTCGCAAAACTCATGACGATTGCGCCGATCCCGCCTGATGCATTGCAGCAGTATCGCGGATTATTCTCGACGAAGAGTCTAATCTTCCAAGTCGAGGTCACTGCTTCCATCGGAAGCACCAAACGGGACTACGTGGCGATTCTCCGGCGGGTCGGGCCTAAGGAAACCGTGGTGCTGAACCTTTACTGGAGGTAGGCTCCTCTGCTTCACTTGAGCAGAATCATCTTCGTCACCGGCACGGATACGGGAGTGGGTAAGACCTTGCTGACAGTTTCCCTGCTTTTCCACCTGCGGCAATCCGGAGTGAACGCTTTGGCGATGAAACCGTTTTGCTCGGGAGGAACGGGGGACGTGGACTTGATTCAAGCCATTCAAGGTCATGACCCGCCCCGCGAAGGGGTGAACCCTTTTTATTTTCCGGAAGCAGTGGCGCCATTGATCGCGGCGAGAAAGCGGGGAAAAGCGATTCGGCTCTCGAAAGTCTTGCGGGCCATCTACAGGATGCACGAGCGATGCGCGTGTTTGATCATCGAAGGATCGGGCGGATTGCTGGTGCCGCTCGGTGAGGGCTTCACCGTGGTCGATGTCATCGCGAGTTTGGATTGCGATGTTGTCGTGGTCGGCCGCAACAAACTCGGAACGATCAATCACACCCTGTTGACGGTGGAGGCGCTGCGAGCGAGAGGCGTGAAGCGAATCAACGTGGTTTTGATGGGCCAATCTTCGGAGGATTCTTCCGCCCAGAGTAACGCGACATTTCTGATTGAAACCCTTGCAAACATTGAAGTCTTTACACTTCCGTATCTTGGCGCTGGCGCGGCGCGGATCGGACCGGTGAAAAGAAATGTTCGAAAGATCGAAAAAACTCTTGCGCGGATCGCCGACCCTGCTAGTTTCTCGCCCCGTTCTTCGGAAGGTCTGCGAAACCAAGCAGCAAAACGAAGGGACTGAAAGAGACGAAAAAGATCGTTGACAGTCAGGCGGTCGGAAAGCAAAACTGACCGCGCATTAAACGAGTGACTCAGATGCCGAGTCGCAGAAGATTGGACCGGCACTGAGGTTTTTTGTCCCCTGAAAGGGACGCAGATTTCGAGTGGCAACACTCTCTGCTCTTTGAAAATTGAATTGTGCGATAAGTTTAGAGCCCCTTCATTGACAACCAGTTAGTTGGTTGCCTTGAAGAGTTTTAATAATTGTAAATCGTCCGACTAACCATCGGACAAACAACAAAAGCTAACAAATTCTACGGAGAGTTTGATTCTGGCTCAGAACGAACGCTGGCGGCGTGGATAAGACATGCAAGTCGAACGCTGATTTCAGGGTAGCAATATTCTGGAGTCGGAGTGGCGCAAGGGTGCGTAACACGTGGGTAATTTGCCATGAAGCCCGGAATAACTCGCTGAAAGGCGAGCTAATACCGGATGTGATCTTCGGGAGGCATCTCCTGAACCTTAAAGCTGGGGACCGTAAGGCCTGGCACTTCTTGATAAGCCCGCGGCCTATCAGCTAGTTGGTGGGGTAACGGCTCACCAAGGCTAAGACGGGTAGCTGGTCTGAGAGGACGACCAGTCACACTGGAACTGAGACACGGTCCAGACACCTACGGGTGGCAGCAGTCGAGAATTTTTCTCAATGGGCGAAAGCCTGAAGGAGCGACGCCGCGTGGGGGATGAATGGCTTCGGCCCGTAAACCCCTGTCATTTGCGAACAAACCTCGTCATTTAAAAGATGACGAGCTGATTGTAGCGAAAGAGGAAGGGACGGCTAACTCTGTGCCAGCAGCCGCGGTAATACAGAGGTCCCAAGCGTTGTTCGGATTCACTGGGCGTAAAGGGTGCGTAGGTGGTCGGGTAAGTCTGATGT
>Ga0187893_10015222_pt1 | contig 10339 bp, 8 predicted proteins | sample MA1701074metaG_FD_139574 | JGI IMG/M metagenome (GOLD analysis project Ga0187893, IMG submission 139574) | White microbial mat communities from a basaltic lava cave in the Kipuka Kanohina Cave System on the Island of Hawaii, USA - MA170107-4 metaG ... | reverse complement strand
CTCGCCGCGTCGGGCAAGCTCGACGACGTTTCCTATTTTCGGTTCGAAGAAATCCGCACTGGCTCCTATTCGGTTTCGACGAGCAGCGACCGGCCGCTGTCCGTGGTCGCGGAAAAGCCCGCGTTCCTCGAACCGGTGCGCCGGCGGTTGGAGACGCTGAAGGAGAAAGACCGCGAACTGCTCTCTGCGCTGACGTTGTTGCTCGCGCAATACGGCGACCTGAGCGGACTGGACCGGCTGGTCGAGTCGCTGCCGGAGCAGACCGACGACTACGAAATGTTGCCGCAGGATATTTTGGTCGGGATCAACCTGAGCAAGGACCCGAAATACGTTCCCTTTTTGCGGAACCTGGCCGAGACTGCGAGGAACGACTGGTCGTACCGCGAGGTGTTGAAGGCGTTGCGCGGAATGGAAGGGAGCGACGCGCGGAAGCTGCGGGTGGAGGTGAACAAGCGGATTCGGAAGGGAGCGGGGAATGAGTGATTGCGCGGCGAGTTTGTCGTGCGAGTCGGTTGTCATGGGACGACGCTCCACCAACACAGGAAGGGAAAACGAATGAGCACACGACTGAACCAAAGTCTCCACTGGCCGATCTGGCTGACGGCAGTGGCGGCAACGCTTTGCTGCGGCTGTTTCAAGGTCAAGGAACAACTCGTCATTCGCGAGGACGGGTCGGGAACGGTCCACATCGAGACGCAATCGCTGCTGCCCGCCGAACAACTCGGCATGATGGGCCAGAACTGGATGGACTCCGGCGAGATGGGTGAATCCAGCGCGTGGATGGCGTACCCGCCGCTCAATCAGGCCGCCGCGATGAAGTTGTTTCCCGGCAAGGACTTCGTCGTCAGCCACAAAACCAAGACCGAGAACGGCGAATCCGTCGCGATCGTCGATGTGACGTTCCAGGACATCAACGCCCTTCTGGCCAGCCCTTACGCGCGGGCGCATTCCATGCACCTCAGCAGCGACGGCAAGAAGCTCACCTTCAAGGCGCTGTCCGGCCAGGAGATGGCCGCGCGGATGATGACCATGAAAGATGAATCGGGTGGCGGCATGGACGCCATGATGGCGATGCCGCCCGACTGGCAGAAACAAAAGGACCGCATGTCCATCGAGTTCACGCTCACGCTGCCCAAAGACATCGCGGCCTCGACGGGCGCGCAGCAGGGTAAAAGCGTGACCTGGATCGTGGACCGTGCCAAGCTCAAAGACGACGCCGAAGCGGTGAAGGCATTCAGCGCCGTGTTCGAGGCGTCGTGCCCGGCGGAAGGCTTGGGCTTCACCCCGAACAGCCCGGTCCGCCTCGCGCTCGGTTCGTTCAAAGACGTCCCCACCGGCCCGACGGTCGCGAAGTCGGCGGTCCCTGACTCCAAAAAGGTCGCGGCGGCGACGCGTTTCGTGCCGTGCAAGCTGCAGGTCACGCGCTCGGTGGACTTGAGCGGGCAGGGTTACGCGCACAACCAGGCGTCGCTCACCGGCATCGTCCTGACGCCGCGGGAGTTTGCGCCCCAGCAATGGGGGAAAGTGGTCCTGGACAAGGTGCTCGATGAGAAGGGAAACAGCCTCCAGCACGAAAGCGAGGAGCACGACGGGTTCTCGATGGTCCAGTCGTGGTCGAGCCACATGGCCGGGATCGCAGAGGAAGCCGCGCAGCCGCAGACCGAATCGCGGCACACCGTGACGATGAACTTCAAAGCGCCCGACTGGAAGGCGAAGGAAATCGCGCGCATCGAAGGCTCGGTCGAGATGATGTACTTCGGTTCGTCCGAAGTGGTGAAAGTGGAAAACGCCATCGCCAAGGAATGGCTCAAGGACGCTTCCTCGGGCCACTTCAGCGGCTTCGATGAAGGCGGACGCAGCCTGTCGAACCCAAGGCTCGCCGAGTTGGGGCTCCCGCTCAAGTTGACGATGGCGATGCGGAACTCCGGCATGACCACCCTGTCCTTTCAACTCGAAGGTCAGACCAGGAAATCCGCGTTGACGGAAGTCCAGGTGTTCGACGCCACAGGGAATCCATGGCCGTGTGTTCTCCAATCGCAGGACATGGGCGACAACGATTTCCTCCAGGTCATGATTGCCGGCGATCCGCCCGCGCCGTTGTCGCTTGCGTTGCTGGTCAGCGGCGGCGGGGACATCGTGAAGCTTCCCATCCTGCTGGAACACGTGCCGCTCGGGGCGCGCGAACCGAAGAAAACCGACAAATAAGGAGAAAACCATGCTTTCGTTTCCTTGTGCGTTCCTGGCCGTGCTGATGATGTCCGTCTCGGCGTTCGGGGCCGGCTCGATGAATTACAAGAACACCGTGACCGTGAAGCCCGACGGCACGTGCGTCACGACGACGGAAACGCTGATGCCGCGAAAATCCGTCGAGCAACAGGTCAAGATGATGGAACAGATGAAAAAACGCGGCGAGTTCGGCGTGGTCGAACCCGACGAGGACGAAGGGGAAGGCGAACCGGCCGAACCCAAGCCGCCGGTCACCCTCGAAGCGCCGAAGATCGACGACAAGCCGATTGCGGACGACGAGTTGGTGAAACGCGCCAAGGAAGTGTACGGCCAGCAGCATTCCTATCTCTCGACCTACGCCGACATCAAGACCGACTCCACCATCGAGGTCCAGGGCGACCAGGTGCGCGTCATCACCACGACGACCTACGCGTCGATCAAAGACCTCTTGCGCTACGGGCAGGCTGCCTGGTCCATGCTCGGGTTCGACGAAGTGCGCGTCGAGAAGGACGACAAAGGCAACCTCCGATGGACGTTCGGATTGTCGAAGCAGATGGCCCGTTACCGGAAAAACCTCTCCCAGCAATGGAAAGCCACCGGCATGAAGAACGACTTCACGCTCGTGCTTCCCGGCAAGGTCCTTTCCAGCACGTTCCCGAACACGAAAGAAAAGGAGACCTCGATCGCCATCGACGCGCAGAAGCAGGAAACGCTCGATGCGCTGACGAAGCTGTACGAAACCGGCGTGACGATCGTGGCCGAGCCGGGCGGTTTGGTCGTCGGAGAAACGCTCGATTCCAAAGTGCTCCAACGGACCGCCTACCGGGCGCGCCAGGGGGATATGGGAAGCGACCTGCCCATCGTGGACGCCGGCCCGGGGTTCCTTGCCGAGCCGCTCGCGATCACCATCACCGCGACGCATCATTTTCCCGAGGGAACGAAATACACGGGCGCGACCGAGGGTTTCGAGATGCAGAACGACGGCGCAATGATCCAGGTGAAACTCTTCGCGCCCAAGGGGCGGACGATTCGTTCGGTGAGCGACATCCGCGTCGTCAAGGCCGTGGACAACAAGGGCCGCACGCTCAAGCCTGCCGGCGAAGAGGAGGACGTGTACAGCAGCACGTTCATGGATTTCTCCAACCAGGCCCAGGACTCCGCGCAGATGCAGGTGCGCCTCCAGGTCCCCGAGCCCGACACCGAGACCATCGAGGAAGTCGCCGCCGAAGCGGTCGTCGTGACCGTCGGCAAGTGGAAGGAAACGACGCTCACCGGTCTCAAGGCCGACAAAGACAACAAACTCGATCTCTCCGCCGTGCTTCCCGACGCCAAGCTGATCATCACCAAGCTCGATCAGAAAAACCAGCGAGGAACGCTGGCGGTGCGAGTCGAGGGTCCGGCCGACGTGCGGCGGCTGGATTTCCAAGTCAAGATACCCGGGTCGCAGCATTCCTCCGCCCACCCGATGCAGCAGAACGAAAAGACCGAGAACAACCTGACCGTTCGAACGCTCACGCTCAGCTACTATGGCTACGATTCGCGCGGACAAATGAGCGGGGCCCCGCCCTCCCTCTTGGTGCGGTTCCCGGAGGAGATCAAACGCGAACGGGTGAAGTTCACGTTGAAAGCATTGGATTTGTTCTGAGACAGTCAGGTTTGCGCGACAACGAAGAAGACAACCGATCGAAACTCAGTTGCTCCCGCGACCGCGTTTTGGGCTGGCGCTCTCTTGATCCATCCCTACACTGCGGCCAGATATGTTGGCATCCGACTTCAAGAAAAAACTCGCCTCGGGCCATCGCGCCCTGGGGATCATGATGACCTTCGATTTCTGGCCCGGCTACCTCGAGATGTTCCAGAAACTGGGACTCGATTACGTCATGATCGACTGCGAACACGGTGCCGCCACCATGCGCGAGGTCGAGGAGCTGTGCCGGACGGCCCGCTTGTGCGGGTTGACCGCGATCCTTCGTCCCGAAGCCGCGGACTACCCGCTCATCCGTAAGTACGCCGACATGGGGCCGGCGGGGTTCGTCATCCCCTGGGTCGAGAGCCAGGCGCAACTCGATATCGTGCGCGACGCCGTCTTTCAACCGCCGCGCGGGCGTCGCGGCTGGGGAGGGCCGGTCATCCAGGCAGCCAACGGCATCGACCGCCCCGCCATCGACGAGTACGAGAAGAGCCTCGTGATCATCGCGCAGATCGAGACGCCGCTCGGGATCGAGCGCGCCGAAAAGATCGCCGCGTGCGAATGGGTCGATGCGCTCATGATGGGACCGTACGATCTGTCGGTGAACCTGGGCGCCGTCCCGAAGGTGGACACGGACCAACAAATCGCCGCCACCCGGCGCGTCATCGCGGCGGCGCGCAACGCCGGCAAACCCTGCGGGACCGTGACCGCTTCGCCGGAGGTCATCCGATTCTGGTTCCAGGAGGGAATGCAGTTCATCCTCTGCGGCGAGGTGAGCTTCGTCGTGCAGGCCGCGCTCGAATCCACCCTCCAGCAGGTCCGCGGTGCGACCGGCGAGGGAGGCATCCACGTGGCCTGATGGACTCGCTCGGCATCATCGCCGGTAACCGGGCGCTGCCGTTGATCTTCGCAACCGAAGCGCGCAAACACGGCGTCAAAAAACTCGTGGCCGTCGCGTTCGAGGACGAGACCGACCCGGCGCTGGCCGGTCTCGTGGACGAGATCGTCTGGCTGCGCGTCGGCCAGCTCGGCAAGATGATCCGTGCGTTCACCGAGCGCGGCATCCAACAATGCGTCATGGTCGGCCAGATCGCGCCGAAGAACCTGTTTGATCTCCGGCTCGACATGCGCGCCATGGCGTTGTTCCTGCGCCTGAAGGAAAAGAACGCGCACACGATCTTTGGCGCCATCGTGGACGAACTGAAGAAGGACGGCGTCGTGGTCGTCGAAGCGACTCCCTGGCTCCGCGACCTCATGCCCGGCCCGGGTCACGTGGCCGGCCCGAAACTCGACAAAGACCAGCAGGCCGACGTGGAATTCGGCCTGCGCATCGCCCGGGAAATCAGCCGGCTCGACATCGGCCAGACCGTCGTCGTCAAGAACGGCGTCGTGCTCGCGGTCGAAGCGCACGAAGGCACCGACGAATGCATTCGCCGCGGCGGTTTCCTCGCCGGCCCCGACGGCGGCGCCGTGGCCGTCAAAGTCGCGAAAGCCGGCCACGACATGCGATTCGATATCCCGTGCATCGGCCCCGCGACCATCCAGAGTTGCGACAGCGCTCGGGTTGGCGTGCTGGCCTTCGAAGCAGGCAAGACTTTGTTATTGGAGAAGCAGAAGCTCCTGGAGGTCGCCGGGCATTCCCGGATCTCGCTGGCCGGCGTCTGACCGGATATGTCCGCAATGCCGGTCACGGGGTTCCGTCCCGGTTCCTTTGCGTCGGACAACATGATCACGCGTACGCGCGATCATGTTGTCCGATACTTTTTGCTTCCATGCGCCGCCATCCGCGTGTAATTGCGCTACCAATGAGCGCGACGATCAGGGTCTCCGTGCTCGGCGTGGGGCATCTGGGCAAGGAACACGCGCGCGTGTTCGCCGAACTGGACCGGGTGCATCAGGTGGACTTTGTCGGCGTGTTCGACGCGAACTCGATCAATGCCCGGCACATCGCAGAGCGATTCGGAGTGCGGGCGTTCGAAAGCATCGAGAAGCTCGCGGAAATCAGCGACGCGGTCAGCGTGGTCACGCCGACCTCGACCCATCACGAACTCGGTCTGTGGTTGCTCGAACGCGGCAAACACGTGCTCGTCGAGAAACCCATGACTGACAACGGCGCGCAGGCCGAAGAGCTGGTGCGCGCGGCCCAGGAACGCGGTTTGGTCCTCCAGGTCGGCCACATCGAACGGTTCAACCCCGTTTTGAAATACCTCGAGTCGGTCGCGATGCAGCCGCGGTTCCTCGAGGTGCACCGGCTTTCGCCCTACCCGGGCCGCAGCACGGACATCGGCGTAGTGCTCGACCTGATGATCCACGACCTGGACGTCGTGCTCGCCCTGGTGCATTCGCCCATCGCCAGCGTGGACGCGGTCGGCATCCCCGTGCTCAGCCAGAGCGAGGACATCGCGAACGCGCGCCTGCGGTTCGAGAACGGCTGCATTGCCAATCTCACCGTGAGCCGCATCAGTCCCGAGAAGATGCGCAAGATCCGCGTCTTCAGCGGCGCGGGCGTGGATTCGACCGCCGCCTACATTTCGCTCGATTACATGCGCCAGGAAGGCGAGATCTACCGCATCGCCCGGGAAGACGAACGGGAATCGTCTCTGCTCAAGAAGCTGCTGGCCGGCAAGGACGCGAAGGTGGTCAGCGAATTTGCCGGCAAGAAGATCGTCCGCGAACCGGTGCCGATCGAGAAGGACGAACCACTGAAGCTGGAGTTGGCGAGCTTCGTCGAGTGCGTGCGGCAGCGCCGCGAGCCGGTTGTCAGCGGAGCAACGGCCAAGCGCGCGCTGGACGTGGCGTTGCAGATTACGGACCTGATTCGCAATTCGTGATTCGCAACTCGTGATCCGAGTGGAATGGCCACGCAAACCCAATCCCCAAACCCGAGTCCCGAATCCCGGTCGCTGTTCTTCATCGCCGGTGAAGCCAGCGGCGACGCGCACGCCGCGGACGTGATCCGCGCGCTCAAGGCGCGCGCGCCGGACGTCCATTGCCTTGGCGCGGGCGGGCCGAAAATGCGGGACGCGGGCATGGAATTGTTGCTCGACCTGACGGAGCACGCCGTGCTGGGCCTCGTCGAAGTGTTGCGCAACTACTGCAAGTTTCGCCGCTTCTTTTACCAACTGCTCGACGTGGTCGCTTCGCGAAGGCCCGATGCGGTCGTGCTGGTGGATTATCCCGGGTTCAACCTTCGTTTCGTCAAAGCGTTGCGCCGGCGGTTTGCCGGAGGCGCCTACCGGCCACGGGTCATTTACTACATCTCACCGCAGTTGTGGGCATGGGCCGAACGGCGCGTGCGCGTGGTCGAGCACGGGGTCGATCTGTTGCTGTCCATCTTCCCGTTCGAGAAGGCGTGGTATGCGCAACGCGCGCCCGGCCTGCGCGTCGAGTTCGTGGGGCATCCCCTGGCGACGCGCCACGCGCATGTGAACTCCGAACTCCGAACGCCGCAACCCGAGACCGTTCTGGCGCTGCTGCCGGGGAGCCGGGAACGGGAGATTCGCGCGCACTGGCCGATCCTGAAGGAGGCGGTGCGGCGGATTCTCGAGAAGGAACGCGTCCGCGTGGTGGTGCTGGCCGCCTCGGACCGGATCGAGGCGCTGCTGAAAGACGATGGCGCGGATCGATTCGAGATCAGCCGCGATGTCGTCGAGACGCTCTCGCGGGCGACCGTTTCAATCACCGCCAGCGGCACGGCCACGCTCGAATGCGCGTTCTTCGGCGTGCCTACGATCGTGATCTACCAGGTGGCGTGGCCGACGTACCTCGTCGGGCGGATGCTGGTGAAGGTGGACCATCTGGCGATGCCCAACGTGCTTGCCGGCGAGACGGTGTTCCCGGAGTTCATCCAGCATCGCGCCACGCCGGCGGCGATCGCGCAGGAGGCTCTCGATCTGTTGACGAACGAGACGAGGCGCGCGGCGATGAAAGCAAAGCTTTCTGCGATCGTCGAAGGGCTGGGCGGTCCGGGAGCGAGCGAGCGAGCGGCGGAATTGATTGTGGCCGAGATGCAGACCCCGGCGGGACCAAGTGGGTCTAGCTAGAGTTTGCCCTTGAACTTCGGGCTGACGATCGGTTTGTCCGTGCCGATGACGACTTCGTCTTCCTTGGCGTTCTGCTTCAACGCCCGCACCGTGCCGTACCCAAGCACGATCAGGACGGCAGCGGAAAGCGCGATCCAGACGAACAAGTGTTTGCGCCGTTTCAACCGCACATACCACTTGCTGCGCCGTCGCGATGCCTGGGGAACGCAGATCGAATTGCTCATGCCACGACCACGCTAGTCTCTCACCCTCGGTTGTCAAGGGAAGAATGGATTCGTCGAGGGCCGCGGTCCGCTGCTCGGCTTGGATTCGACACGGACATGCTGTTCGGCTGGCCGATATCCCGACGTACTCCCCGATCACCCGTCGTACCGGTACCCGACGCCGTGAACCGTGCGGATGATCGACGGGTTCTTCGGGTCGCGCTCGATGCGTTTGCGGAGCTGGGCGATGTGCTGGTCGAGCGTGCGGCTGTTGGGAACGTGGTCGAAGCCCCAGCATTCGTGAAAGAACGTATCGCGCGAGATGGCTTTGCCTTGGTTGCGATGGAGGAGCGACAGAATTTTCACGTCGCGCAGGCTCAGATCAATCACGTCCTTTCCGCGACGTGCGCGAAGCTCAGCGGGCAACACCTCGAGATCGCCGAGGTGAAATGACTGCGCCCCATCGGCAGTCGGCCGCGCCGCCATGCACCGGCGGGTGACCGCACGAATCCTTGCCACGACTTCCTTCACGCCGAACGGTTTGACGATGAAATCGTCGGCACCGAGTTCCAGACCGACGACCTTGTCGATCTCCTCCGACTTGGCGCTGATGAAGATGACGGGCACGCGCGGATTGAATCGGCGAATCTCGCGGCATACATCGTAGCCGCTGACACCCGGCATCATGATATCGAGGCAGACGAAGTCGGGCGACGCCTGCGTGAAGAGCGCGAGCGCCTCCTTCCCGTCGCGGGCGACCGCGGTTTGGTAGCCTTCGCTTTCCAAAATCTCCGCCAGTCCTTTGCGGGTGAGCGGGTCGTCTTCGGCGATCAATACTTTCATGACTTGGTTTGCGTTGGAACGGTGTCCGTTTGCAGAACGACCCGGAAACACGCGCCCTTGTCCGACGGCACGAGCATCACATCGCCGCCGTGCCGGCGCGCGAGGTCGCGGGCAATGGGAAGACCGATGCCCGTGCCGGCCACGCCGTCGGAGGTCTTGTTGCTGATCCGGTAGAACGGCTCGAAGATGCGCTCTTCCCGACCCGCGGCGATGCCGGGACCGCGATCGGCGACCGTGATCGTTGTCTCGCTGCCGTTCTGTGCGCTGGTCACCTCCATCCGGCCGCCCGACGCGGCGTATTTCTCCACGTTGGAAAAGAGGTTGCCGAGGATTTGTTCCAATGCGTCCCGGTCGAACGTAACCGGTGCCGGCGCGCCATTACGGAACTCCATCGTCACGCCTTTCGATTCGAGCGACGGGCGGAAATGATCGAGCACCGCGCGAATGGTGTCGTCCACGCAGCCGGGCGATTTGTGCAGACTCAGCTTGTCTTTCTGCTGGCGGGCAAACGTCAACACGTTGCCGATAAGCCGGCTCAACCGCTGGCTTTCGGACACGATCACGTTGAGATGACGCGACGTCTTCTCGTTGCCCTCGGGCAGATCGCGTTCGAGCAGCTCGGCGTACATGCGAATGTTGGTGAGCGGCGTTTTCAATTCGTGGGAAACCTGGTTCACGAAGCTGACGCGTTGGGCCGCGTCGCGCATCTCGCGCGTGCTTTCCCGGTAAAAATACACCGCCAGCCCGATCAACGCGATCCAGAGGACGCCGATGCCGGCGGTGAAGTTGAAGACGATGCTGCCTCCCAAGGAGGCGTTGATCTCGGTGGCGGGGGTGAAATAGGCGAGCTTCCACGCTTGCAGCGGCGGACTTAATTCCAGCATCACGCGTGGTTTCTCGCCGGCAGCCGGCTCGTGCGCGCCCCACTGATAGACCGTCGTTCCGCCCGAATCCATCAGCGCGATGCGGCCCCGGGGCAGATTGGAATCGGTCGGGTCGGAGTTCGGGAGTTCGCCCACGAGATCGGCGAGTATGCGCACCCGGTCGCATTCGAGGCCGATGACGCGCCCCGCGGCGTCGCGACGCCAGAAGAGCAGATTGATGCCGTTGCCCCAATACCACGTGTACCAACCGCGGCTCGAATCAATGGAAGTCGAAGCGCGCCGAAAGCGGCTGGCAGGCTCGGCCTGACGATAAAACATCTCCCGGTCGCGCCAGACCTGGCCCGCGCGTTCCAAAAACTCTCTCTCCGATGCCGTGAACGGTCCATCGGGCGGCGGATGCATGCGTTTGCCGGTTGGATCGAGCACGAACACTTCCCGGACACTCGGGTT
>Ga0187893_10015221_pt1 | contig 10339 bp, 10 predicted proteins | sample MA1701074metaG_FD_139574 | JGI IMG/M metagenome (GOLD analysis project Ga0187893, IMG submission 139574) | White microbial mat communities from a basaltic lava cave in the Kipuka Kanohina Cave System on the Island of Hawaii, USA - MA170107-4 metaG ... | reverse complement strand
GTCGGAACCGGTGGCTTCCGCGACTTCCGCAGCCTGGGCCTCTTTGTCTTGAGCGTGATCGTGGCCTTGCTTATTCAGGCGGGGTACTACCTGCTACGCATACGCTTCGGCTCGTGGGTGCATCCCTGGAAGGCGATCCAGGGTTCGCGTGACGCCCTGGTCATGGCGTTCTCGACCGCGAGCTCGACCGCGACCATGCCGGTCACTTATGCTTGTCTCAAGGATCGGGTGGGGGTGCGGGAGCGCTCGGCCACCCTCGGGGCGCTCGTCGGGGCTAATTTCAACAACGACGGCACCGCGCTCTACGAGGCCATGGCTGCTCTCTTCGTGGCGCGGATGCTGGGTCTCGATCTAAGCCTTGCGCAACAGCTTATAGTGGTGTTGACCAGCGTCATCGCCTCGGTGGGGGCGGCCGGGATCCCCGAGGCCGGTTTGGTGACGATGACCTTGGTGTTTAACGCGGTCGGGTTGCCTACCGAGTATATCGCCATCCTCCTGACCGTCGATTGGTTCCTGGACCGCTGCCGCACCGCCATCAATGTCATGGGCGACATCAATGTCAGTTGTCTGCTCGATGGGAAGCGGCGCGAAGCTGATCCCCCCTGAGCGTTTGTGAATAAATCACCGAATTCTACGAAGCTTCGACTAACTTCGACATATTCCGATGGCCTCTCGCTTTTGCTACAAAAGCGGCGTGGGAGGCTGTTTACCGGTCCTGTGCTCTGGGGTTGAACACAGCGAGCTCATCCTGAGTCGGACCCACAGGGTCCAGCCGGCGGGCGAGCTCCTCGGGCATGGGCGCGGCATCGCTGGCTCGACGGAAATCCCGCAGAGCCGTCCCCGTGCAGCGCACGTCGAGGTTGGGTGCCCCTAGCCCGCGCTCGACGTCACTCCGACTCACGGTCCGGAAGTCGACACTGTAGCGGGACAAGCAGCCTGCGCTCGACGCGGTCGCGTGCAACTGCGATCCGGAGAACACGATGAGTCCACCCACTGCCGGGAGCAGCCGAAACTCCGGCTCGTCCTGGCTCAAGCCGATCGCCGATGGCTGGACGCGCGGATCTTCGTCGACAAACTTCGCGACGCCCCTCCGCTCGACGTTGCGGCGGTAGTAATTGAACTGATCCGAATCGTTGACTACCGGATTCGAGAAGTAACGTGGGTACAACGCCATGGCGTTGTCTCCGCTCAGCGGGTAAATCGGCAGCCACCAGTTGATCTGAGCTTGGGGTCCCCCGTACCACGTGTCCCGGTGCGCAGGGAAGGCATAGGCAATTCCTTTCGTGAGGTGCCCCGTGGGATAGGAGGTTCGAAGCTTGGGGACATCCATGTGGCAATCATCGAGATCCGTCCCAAGCTCATCAAGGATACGACTGGCGAGCCGGCGCGACTCGTGATGATGCGTGAACGTGGGCTTGAGCCGCCCGAGCACGGACGCCAGCTCGCTTGGGGTGAGGGCCTCATGCACGCGCAGTGGGTCGTACGCCGCCAGGGCCGCTTCCACGATCTCACGGGCGAACGAAGCGAACTCCGCAACGGACCGAAGGTCATCGTAGACAAAGATCTCTCCAGCGTAGAGCCTTCTGCGTCGTTCCTCGTCCTGAATCGCATGGTTAAACCAGATTACCGTCATGTTCTCTGTCCCTAGTAAACCGCACTTTGTGAGGTATTCCTTGTACAATCCATCGGACCTGTTAGGTTCGCTGGTTAAGCTCCGACGATGAAATCGCGGCGCGTGCTGACAATTCTAACGTCAGAATTGTGGTAACACCTTAATTATAACGTTACAAGTCGTGTCAGACAACAAAAAATCGCATCGGGCACCAAAAATCAAGAGCGGACGTCCCCCGAAATTTAGTGGGCCGCGCCGTCCCGTCACGGTGACCCTTCCCGAAAGCACCCTCGCTCGTCTCGCTTCCATTGACCCCGATCGCGCCCGCGCGATAGCAAAGGTAACGGACGCGGCAATGCCGCTTAACGGCAAGCGGCAGAAGCAGATTGAACTGGTGGAAGCCACGCCCGGACTGGCTATTATCATCGTCGGGCCCAGCCAACTCTTGCAGAAGATCAAATGGCTGCGATTGGTGGAGGTGGCGCCGATGCGCTTTCTACTATCCATTCCCCTAGGCACCTCGATCGACTCTCTCGAGTTAGCCATCATAGAGTTGCTCGAAGACGCTAAGCCTTACGACGACTGGGAACATTCGCTCCTGAGTGGTCTCAGAGATTTGCTCCGAAGACTGCGCATTCGGGGCGGGTTCTCGAAGGCAGAGATGCTGTTCATCGACACACGGGCCATCGGCGGCGGAATCGACGTGGATCCTGGGCTCGAAGGATCGAATGGATGAAGGGGAAGGAAATGGAAAGAAGTTGCTCGGTGGGTGGTCGATCGGGCTAGTCTCGCGGATCTGCTAATCAATGCACCTGAGCATTTTCATGGTCTTTCGAGAACTTCTAAGCTCTTCGCGGCCCTGAGGTCGCACGCAGATGACTGTTTTTCCAGGACCATCATTCAACGCGTTCTAAATCACCCTCAGGGTCAAACCACTGAGACGCCAGGAAAGCCGGAGAAACTCAAGCGTTATAGTCGCCCGGTGCCCAGTGATCGGGTGCAACCGGACTCAATTAAGATTGCGACCGGCGTATATCAGTACGCGGCGGTGGACGACTGCAGTCGGTTTCGTGTGCTTGGCCTATACCCGCGTAGAGCTTCGAAGCATACGGTTGCATTTCTGGAACGGGTTATCCAAGAGATGCTTTTTCCGATTCAGCGCGTGCGGAGCGAAGCGCTGCGCAAACAGGATTAGGAAAAGTTTCGCACAGCTTTTACTAAGTTTTCGGGTGTCCCGATGTCGAGACAGGTGTCATCGGGAAAAACCACCCCTTCCACTCGCAGATCACTTTCGATTGCAGCCTTGAGAACGTCCCCAACAATCAATTCTCGCTGCTCGCGCACATTGTCCTGTTTGTTTGCTTTTTGGATAGCGCCAAGATATTCATGCATGAAATGTGTGAAGACCGGTGTCCAGAGAGCAATGCTCCATCCGTAGCGTAGATGAGTCTCTTTAGGTTTTATTGCAATGAGATTTATTCGACCGTCGTCGTTCAGATCCACCATGTCCCATTTCTGCGGCTGATCGATGGGGAAGAGTCCCAACACTACGTCGGCATTCGTGGTTGCTTGCCTGGCCAGCAAGCGAACGAATGCATCGTCAGTCTTGAAAATAATATCGGGATAACCGAATGCTACCAACGCGCTTTGCACAAAGGGATAAGCCTGGTCCAAGGTGTAGGGCGCGCCAAAAGGCAAACCCATTAACAAGTAGGCTAAATGCATATCCAACATTGCGCCATCTCCCAGATAGGCGGGAATGTCCCATTTGCCTTTGCCTAACACAATGTAGACCTTGATGACACCTGCCAACCGCATCTTCTCGAGCAGATAATGACAAACCACTTTCGGGCGCACGCTCTCACTGTCGTCCAAGGCCCGGAAGCCCACTGGATATAACTCTTTGCTGCAAGGTAATGGGGCCAGCCGCGTTGCTTTCCCGCCTGCCGGGAGCAACCCAATGACTTCCCGATAAAGCTTTCGGTCCCGGTTCGAGTTAGCCATGGTTTTCTGGAGCGTTATATAACCTCATCTATTTGTTGAACACTACACTAGTTATATTGTCTATAGACGGTCTTAACAGGCGGGCCGATCATGAATTTGCTCACACCTTCATCCAGTGCCCTGCGGTAGATTCCAAGGGCTTCGTGGATGGCTTCGACAGTCCTGTCGATATCCGCATCCGTATGCGCATAGCTCACTACGAGAGACGGCGCGAGGATGCCGCGCTTTGTTGTTTCCTGCAGAAACAAGGTCCTGAAGACCTGAGAGGCTTGCTTAGTCTCATCCCGAGTCGCGTACACGAGGCAGCATGGTCTTCCCATGACTTCGAAGTACGATTCCAAGCGATGCTCCGTAACCGACTTCCTGATGCCTTGATCGAGGCGTTGTCCTTGCCGCCAAAGGGACTCGATAACTGGTTCGCGCTTGTAAGTGCGCATTGTTTCCATGGCGGCTGCCAGGCCGTGACTCTCTGCTCCGTGTGTCGTGGAAAGTAGGAACACTCGTTCCCGCTCGTGATCAAGCCCCCCAAGCCGCATGATCTCTTTCTTGCCAGCCAAAGCCGACACTGAGAAACCATTTCCCAGAGCTTTCCCGAAGGTCGACAGATCGGGAACTACGTTGTGGAAGCGTTGGGCACCCCCGTTATGCCAGCGGAAACCCGTGATCATCTCGTCCAGGATAAAAACCGTGCCATTTTCACGGCAGAGTTTTTGGGCTTCGTGGAGGAAATCATTCTTAGGTGGCGTCTCTTTTTCGGGCTCGAGAATTACGCAGGCTATTCGCGCCGGCTCCTCGGCAAACAAACGCCGCAGGCTTTCGATATCGTTATAGCGGAACTTGCGGGTCAATGCCTGTATCGTACTCGGAATTCCGGCCGCCATCGCGGTGGTCCCGATGAACCAGTCACTAACCGAGAAGAATGGGTGGTCGCTACAAACTGCCACCAGATCCCTGCCCGTATAGGCGCGGGACAGCCGGATTGCCGCATCGTTTACGTCAGACCCGTTCTTGGCGAATTTCACCATCTCGGCGCCTTCGATGAGGCTGAGAAGCTCTTCTGCGCACTCAAGCTCGATGCGCGCGGGACGCACGAAGTTCGCTCCTCGCAGCATGGCCCTATGGGCGGCTTCCACCACAGGCGCGTAAGCGTGCCCCAGCGTCACCGCCCTTAGGCCCATGCCGTACTCGATGAATTCATTGCCGTCCACATCCCATACGTGGCATCCCAGGCCTCTATCGATGTAACGCGGACAAGAACTCGGATACTGGTCGTCTCCTTTCGCATAGGTATGCGCGCCACCCGGGATTAGCGCATGGAACCGCTGTGCCATTGATCGGGATTTATCAAAAGTCATTTGTGTTTCACCGCTCTGTCTTCGAGGATTATCCGGGTCTTAAATGGTGCACAAAGGAAACTATTCAGCTTACCCTCGAGAGGAAGCGGAGGGGCTGGCCTTGGAAGGCGAGGGCTCGTCTCTCGACGACCTACGGCTCGAGCATGGGTGCCTCAGCGCTTCGGCGGGTTCGCTATGAGCTCAATCCCCGTGCTGGTACAACAGACTTCCTCGAGTCTCTGTTCCGTCAGCATAAAGAGCCACAACCTCGTCGGCAATGTGCGAGAAATCGGTCCCGCGCAGATAATCCCTCATGGTAGTGCCCGTACAAGCCTCATCCCAGCGAATGCTGGGCTGTCTCCGGATCCATATTACCGAAAGCTTCCTCGATCAGCCCTCTGGCAAACTGACATAAGGCCAAAGCACCGGGTCGAGGCGAATAGACAAACAACTGCCCTCTGAAGATCTCCCGTCGCCTCTGGTCGTCAGTCATCGACAAGTCAAAATACACTGTGTTCATTGGTCACCTCCGGGTACCGGATCCACCTCGACAATTGGGGGTTATTTTCTCACCTGGTGCTTAGTCAGAGCTACGGGCGCAAGCGGAGCACTACCCGGGTCGTGTTCTGCTCGCGATAGCCGCGCAGTGGCGTTGAGTCACTATGCGAGCTTTAGCGAACCAACACAAGCAAGCGCAGGCCGGTCGCGTACCGGGAACCGTCGGCTCGCAGAGAACCGTCTGCTCCAGGGTGTGGGCGACAGGGCCCGCGCGCCTCGCTGCGAGGTCATCATCGTGTGCAAGCTCAGGGCCTTTGCGCTCGGTTCCCGAGCGTCTGGAGGAATAGCCGTACTATCTGCTTGGCTGCGACCAGCAGGTCTTTGACAAAGCCTTTGAAAAAGCGCAGAAACCATAAGCCGATCTGAGGGTAGCAACGCAGCTTGTCATAAAGGCTCAAATCCGAGCTCTGCAAGGCCTTTGCAAGCTCGAATAGGAGCTTCCATCGAGGGAGTAGTATCCGGCCCTTATTGACGGGGTCTTCGAATGCAGCCATCTCCCAGGGATCCAGGTTACCCGATCCCTCCGGATGACGCCGTCTGTACAGGAGGCGCTCGGGAAGCTCGTGGAACTCCCCCATCAGGGCGAGCTCGGCCAGTAGCACGACGTCTGCGGCGAAATAACTGCCGTGTAGCCGAGTCTTCTTGATGGCTTCGGTTCGCATGAGGCCAAACAGCGGATTGATCCACCAGTTTCCTCCCCGGTACCGTCGGTGGAAAGCTCGATAGCGCTCGACCGGATCGGGTGCACGCAGGTCGAGTCCGTCCTCCGGATCGCTCACGAAGTCTCCATGCTCGTCGATCACTCTACTTTGCGGGTAACAGAGCACGGCGGTGGGCTGCTGCTCCAGGATCTCGACGCATCGAGCGAGAAACTCTGGGGTACACAGGTCATCGTGATGCGCCCACTTGAAGTACTTACCGGTCGCCAACTGGATAGTGCGGTTGCCATTGCGCGCGGCGCCTATGTTCTCGTCGTTTCGGGAATAGCGTATTCGCGGGTCGCGAGCCGCGTATTCGCGGCAAATCTCCCCGGTGGCATCGGTCGAGGCGTTATCCGAGATGATTAGCTCAAAATCACGGAATGTCTGGGCCAGCACAGCGTCCAATGCAGCTTTCACGTATCGCTCGCCGTTATAAACGGGCATGCCGACAGAGACGCGCGGCGGGATATCTTTCGCTTGGGTCATAGGTTTCGGAGCTTACCCAGCGGTCGTGGGTTATGGCAGTTACTTAGCCGGTATGGCTTCTGCCTGCCTTCGGCGCACCGGTCGAAAAGGTTCACTGCCGTCGTTTGCATAATACGGGGTGGAGGCGGTAGTACGCAACGGACCGCGACGCGTGCCAGTGCCTCTCACCGACACCAGTGGCTTAAATCCCGGCCAAGTAGCTCACTCAGGCGTTGCACCTCGGGGTGGAACTTACGCTGAAGTTCGACCCTCAGCTCTGGATCCATCGCAGGACGTGACACATATTTGGTGTTAAGCTGAAGAAGTTCGCGACGCAAAGGTCGGGGCACCGTTGCTCTGGCGAGCGATCGAGTCAAAGGGTTGCTCTGCAAGGTCCACAACAAGCTTCTTAAGGTCTTGCTACGTACCTGTTTGTTTGCATTCACTACCTCAAACCTGGGTTGGAAGCGGTCGTTTATATTCAAAAAGCACAGCGTCTCTTGATAGACAGATGCCGCATCTCGCTTAAGGTCGTCATAAATGATGATGTGTACTTTCTCGCGCCTAAACCTGTCAAAATAGCGCTTGACCTGATCTGTATATTTGCCAACCTCCATATAAAAGAGGCCACTGATTATCAACTCTTTCCGAGGACGCCTGGCTCCTGGTTTTCGTATACTCTTATCCTCAAGGGCCGCCCTTAAATCCTCGATCTCTTCTCCTCCAGTGCGCAGCATATGACTATGCAAAGAGTAAAGCATATCTACTGGATTTCTGAGCATAATAATTATATCTACGGCACCAGCGAAATCCCGAATCTCGTAAGCTGCCCGCTTTGAATACAAATAGAACACTGATTTCTCGCCTACTCGCCTCCGGAACTTCGCCTCGGGAGTATCAAAGTGCGCCAGGTATTGCTCAATGGTGTACCTGGGATGTGTAAACAGCAGGTCATCACCGAAGAAATCCATCTCCTTCTCTGGCAAAAAAATATCCGGATGCTGACTCAAGTAATACCGCATGGCTGTTGTTCCACACTTCGGCGCTCCGACAATGAAAAAGTCTGGCTTTCTCACGGGCTACTCCTCAAACCCAAGCTCCCCGCAGCCGTGGTGTAAATGCCAAGCCGCCGGTAAACCCATACCGCAAGCAGGACATTCCACGTCGCCACGCTGATTGCGGTTGCGATGGCCGCCCCTTCAATCCCCCATACCGGGATCAGTAGGGCGTTCAGTGTTACATTGATCGCAGCGGCTATGCCCACACCTGTAGCGGTGTCGCGCTCATGACCGGTCATGACCAGGAGCAACCCTACAGAGCCTATCCCAGCGTTAATGATTTGCGCTGCACTGAGAATAGCCAGTGCCGTTGCTCCAGAGACAAAGTCGGGGCCAAACACCGTCAGCAGGATCCACCGGCCAAAAATGACCATGCTCAGGGCCACAGGCAGAGAACCTAACAGAACAACACGGGCGCTACGGGTGACAATGCGCTGTAAGCGCTGTAGCTCACCAGCAGTGTAGAGGCTCGAGATGACTGGCGCTAGCGCCATATTGGCGGCGACCAAGACAAACGAGACTAGCTCAGCCCCCCGCGTAGCCACCTGATATACGCCGGCAGCTTCGGCGCCTTTCATGGCTCCCACCATGAGGATGGCCGTCTCATGGTTAATCGCTGCCAGGCTGGCCAGCGCCAGCAGAGGAAGGGCGCTTTTTATCCACGCCCGGGTTTTATAGGCTGGCGCCGTCTCCTTGACCGCCTGCGGCAAGCGCTTGACTAACCACACCACGCCCACCAAAAAGGCAACGGCACTAGCCGCCACCTGCATCCCCATAGCCCAGACAGCGGTAACCTGGCCGGCGCCCAACAGCAAATAGCTGCCCCCAGCTAACAGGATGAATAGGCCAGGTTTGATCAGCGCTTCAGGCAGTTGTCCCAGCAGCACATAGCCGAGTCCGCTCAGAGTTGCTGTGCGCAGGGCATTCAGGGCCACTAAGGGCAACAGTACCAGGGCTAGCCAGAAAGTCGCAAGCCCGTCGGGTGGGAGGCGGTCGGCCAGCACCCAGCCGATGACCGCCGCCAGCAGTACCAGTCCCCATGCGATGAGCAGGACCGCTTGATTGGCCTTTAGTAACAGGCCACGCATCAAGGCCCAAACCGAGCGCCTCTGGTAGGCCGCGATGTGACGAATGATCAAGCTCGGCAGGCCCAGCTTGGCCGGTACGCTTAACAAGCTGACCAGTGCCATGGCGTAGGCATACGTACCGTATCCCGCCGCCCCCAACAGACGCGCTAAAACGATACTGAGGATGAAACCCAATGCGGTCGCAACGAGTTTCAGGGCAAAACTTCCTCCGGCTCCGCGAATCAGGTAGTCCCGGAGGCTGTGTCTTGTATCCATACTAGCCGCTAGAAGTGGACCCCGATTTTTGGACAAAGGCTTAAGTGAAATCTTCACCGTCTATGTTCTCGCTGTTTGGGGAATAGCGTATGCGCGGGTCGCGAGCCGCGTATTCGCGGCAGATCTCCTCGGTGGCATCAGTGGAGGCGTTATCCGAGATAATTAGTTCAAAATAGGCAATGTCTACGCCAGCACAGCGTCCAACGCAGCTTTCACGTGACGCTCGCCGTTATAGACGGGCATGCAGACACAAACGAGCTGGATATCACTCGCGTGGATCATGGGTCTATGGGTTATGGCACTTACATGTCGGAATGTCTTCCGACGCCCTTTGCCTTCTGCATATCGGTCAAACCGGCTCCGCGGCCTCGTTCGCATCATACTGGGTGAGAGAGGAGGCACGCAACGGACCGCGACGCAAATCCCAAGCACGTGGTTAACAGCGAACTAAAGGGCTTGCGATGAACGTAGAAAAGTCATCGGCGATTGACTATCATCCCCCGTCCCAAAAAACAACCGGGGGAGAGACAGCGAGTGAAACTTCGCGTCGGCATCGTGGGTTGCGGCAAGTTTGCCGATGTCCATGTCCAACAGGTCCAGGTTTTGGACGACACCGAGGTGGTGGCCGTCTGCGATCTTGAGCCGCTCATGGCGCGGCAGATGGCGGTGCGCTACTCGCTGCCGGCCATGTATTCCGATCTCGGCCGCATGCTGGCCGAGCAGCGCCTCGACGTCCTGCACATCACGACACCACCCGCCTCGCACCCCGCGCTCGCGAGCATCGCGATGGAGGCGGGCTGCCACGTATTTGTCGAGAAGCCCCTCGCGCTCAACCTAAAGGCCGCCCAGGGGATCGTTGCAGCCGCCGAGCACCACGGGCGCAAGCTCTGCATCAATTACTGGTATAACTACGATCCGCCGGCCGAGGCGCTACGCCGTCTCGTCGAAGAGGGTGTGCTGGGCGAGCCCATACACGTTGAAAGCGTGTTTGGCTACGATCTGAGCGGTGTCTTCGGTAGCGCTCTGCTCGGCGATAGCGAACATTGGGTGCATCATCTGCCCGGTAAACTGTTTCATAACGTCTTGGACCATGTCGTCAACAAAATCGCGCTTTTCATGCCCGATGCCGCCCCGCGGATCTCTTCGTTCGACCACCGCCACCGGCCCGCCAGCGGCGATGCGGTCACGGACGCCGTGATGGATGAGCTACGGTTTCTGATGCAGGGCGAGCGGGTATCCGGTTACGGTTTGATCAGCTCCCACG
>Ga0187893_10015220_pt1 | contig 10340 bp, 11 predicted proteins | sample MA1701074metaG_FD_139574 | JGI IMG/M metagenome (GOLD analysis project Ga0187893, IMG submission 139574) | White microbial mat communities from a basaltic lava cave in the Kipuka Kanohina Cave System on the Island of Hawaii, USA - MA170107-4 metaG ... | reverse complement strand
GGTTGAGACCGTAATCAACTCCCACGCTCAACGCGACCGAAGGCTGTCACGTAAACGGTGTTTTCGGAGCAGATAGGGCATGTTCCTCGGATCGATCCCCAGCATGACCGCCGCCCGCTTCTTGATCCCGTTGGCGCGAAGCAGCGCATCGAGAAGGATCTGCTTTTCGAGGAGGTTCAGTTTTTCCCGTAACCGCGGATCGGCCGAGCATCCAGGGGCCTGCTCCCCATCATGAGACTTGGCGAAATTTCTGGGCAGGCTCGAAGGCACAATAACCGAGCCTTTTTCGACAATGATTGCATGCTCCACCGCATTCTCCAGCTCCCGCACATTCCCCGGCCAATCATGCTCGATTAGCAAAGTCAGGGTTTCCGGGGCGATAGCACGGATCGGTTTGCCGATGGTGTGACTGTACTGACGAAGGAAGTGCTGCGCCAGCAACGGAACATCTTCTATTCGCTCACGCAATGGCGGCAGCGGGATACCAAAGACATTGAGGCGGTAGTATAAGTCCTCGCGAAATGTGCCTTCAACAACTGCTTTCGCCAGGTCCGTGTTGCTCGCGGCGATTACGCGGACATTGACCGGCACGGTCCCGGAACTGCCGACCGGCTCGAATGCGCGCTCCTGCAGCACGCGGAGAAGCTTGACCTGTCCTGAGAGGGGCATGCTGCCGATCTCATCCAGGAGAATCGTGCCTCCATCGGCCTGTTTGAATCGTCCACGGCGGTCGCGGATAGCGCCGGTGAACGCGCCTCTCACATGGCCGAAGAGCTCGCTTTCCAGTAGAGTTTCCGTGAGCGCGGCGCAGTTCACCTTCACCAAGGGACCGTCGCAGCGCAGGCTATGCGCATGGATGGCGTTGGCGACGATCTCTTTGCCCGTTCCGCTTTCGCCTTGAATGAGAACGGTAGCGTCGGTCTTCGCTACGGAGCCAATAAGACGGCACACGTGGTGGATTTTTTCACTTTGACCGATAATACACGGAAAATCCTGGTCCTCCGGCCTCCACCTATCCTCACTATTCGCAGCGCTATCTCTATGATCGAGAGTTGGCTTGAGCTTGCGGGCCGTAAAAATAAGATATCCTTTGCCGCTGCACTCCACGGAAGCAACACTTACACTCACCGCGATACGGCCACCGCTTTTCTCGAGCAATAGCACGTCCTCGCCACCTATGTACGCTTGATCGATGTTCAGGGGAAATACATGAACGGCCAATCGCTGTGCCTGGAAAAGACCATCGATGGGCAGATCCCTGATCTCCTCGGATTTATAGCCCGTATCTCTTAGTGCTTGTGAATTCGCTTCGATGAGCGTCTTCGCCACCGCGTCAAACGTGAAGACAGCATCGCTTACGGAGTTGAAAAACATTTGAAAGAGGTCCGTGGACTTATTCATCTTTTCCCTCCAACCTTTTTTTTAGGCGCTTGGCGCCCCTGCAACCTCTCCGGTCCTTCATACCATGCGGTACCCTTGCATGGAAACGCAACCCGTAGCCATGTTCCCGCGGTCAGGCCATGGAGCCAAGACCAACGACCACCGAATCGATGATGCGATGATCGGTGTTCCAAGCCCTCGCGCTATCGTTAGTGTACAGGAGCGACTAGCGGCGCGATGTGAAATATTCACATTATCTCGATGGAACACCCCGAGCAGCTGATGCTTACGTCTGCGAGATTCAATCAACAGACACGCATCGTTCACCGCTTAGATGAACTGAGTGGTGTTACATCAACGCCAACAAGGTAGAAAATGCTTGTTCTTTTATGACGCATTCGAACGGAGCACTTTTCATAGCGCATTGGTCATTGCCACTCGCAAGAAACAGGATTTTCGCCTTAGGCTGCCGCCGCCGCGCCACGGCCGCAAGACGCCGCTCACGAACAAAAGTTCGCGATACGCCGATCAAAACATGCCCGTAGCATTCGCCACGCAGCCTTTTTAAAGCCTCCCGTACCGTCACCGCGATCTCGATTTCACGATAACCCGCCGCGAGGAGAAAATTACGGAGCCCCTCCCGGAAGACGGCATCCCGATCGCAGATAATCAGAATTGCAGATAGCGGGCTCATTTCTCTCGCTGGACACATCATTCGGCTATCGATCCGTGCCAGATAATTCACTCCGACCCGTTTTTTCTCTCTGCGGACCCCAAAATAACTCACTCTGACCAGAATGGCACTTACTTAATTAAGAGAAAATCCGGCAAGACCGTCATTCCGGCCGGAGCGAAGCGGCGAGCCGGAATCCATTCGTGAACCCTCCTGGATTCGCGCCTTCGCGGGAATGACGGAAAATTTGGACTCCCGCCTTAAGTAAGTGCCATTCCACTCTGACCAACTCGGAGTGTTACGCGGAGACGCCCTTTGCCGCGATCAGCGAGATCCTTCCACAGAAGTATGCGCCGTAGAGGTTCTCGATGCCCACGATGGCGACAAGCTTCACGGCTTCGCAATACGCTCGGTATCGGAGCTCTCCGATCGGCGGGATAAAAGCCGCGTCGAACGGCAGCTTCGCCAGCGGTCCCTCCACCTGCGCTCGCAGTTTTGGGCACTTAGGATGCACGTTCGACCACACGATCTCGGTGAGCAGCGAGGCCATGCCCTCCACGAGCGTATGGTACTCGTGACTAGCGGCTCCCCCGCGGAATCTCTCGGCGTAGTCATTATACTTCCGGTGCATAAGGCTGTGGAGATACTCGTGGATCATCGTCTGGAAGACAACCCAGAATTGCTTTCTTCGCTCGGTCTCGGTAGCCGTGGCCTTCCGCTGTACCCATACCTGCTTTTTCCAAAACCAATTGCTCAATGCCTGACTGATGCCGAGCAGCTTGTTAGTGTGGACAGCGGCAAGTTCTCTCCTGACCCGCTTCAGGATCGCGAACTCCGACTCCGGCTCCCCGGGCGACTTCGCCATCCGACCGACCACCGCGTTGTGCTCGTTGTTGATTCCTCGGATGTCGGGGTCGACCTGTAGGAAGTAGGTGAGCTTGAATTCGGCCCACCACAGCTTCTCTGAACGGCTCATCTTGGAAATCTTTGCCCTAAAGGTCTCGAAAAGATCGAACAGGTTCTTCCCCACCTTGAAGAACTGGTTCTTCTCCGAGGGGAGGCATTTCGCGTAGCGGGCGAAGACCTTGTGTACTTCCGTCGTGGCGGCATTTCCGATCTGTTCGAAATGGGCCATGGGAGTGAGCTTGGCGGCGCCTGCCCGCCTTTCCGCTGCGATTTTCACGGCGTACTGGTGGTAGGAAATGATCATCTCGGTGAGCCGCTTGCGGATCTTGTCCTCGTACCTCCCAGACAGCAGCGTCGACTTGAAGTCTTTGGGTTGTAGGAGAGTGGGATACTTTTTCGGTTTGAGGACATCCGCGATCCGGGCCTTCTCGGCGCGCCCCAGTCTACGGATGCCGGTGCCCCTCCCTCGCGACATGGCGATGTCCCGATAGAGGACCGCGAGCACCCTCTCCATCTTCCCGAATATTCGGCTCTGCTCCTCCGGGGACATGGCTCTCAGCAGGAAGGTGGACTCGAGCAGGAAGAACTGATAATTCTCCAAATGCTGCAGCGCCCGGACCTGGTCCTCTGCCTTGAGCGCCTTTATGTAGGCGAGGATCTGCTTGGTGGAATCGCGGCCCTTGATCATTTTCTCTAGTACCGAGTAGGAATAGATCGCCGGACGGCCTGAGACCATCACCCGCCTTACTTCTCCGAACCCGTCAGTTGTCCTCACATACATACTGATTCTCCTTCTACTTTGCAATTCGCCACCCTACCTTGCCACATGAACATGATCCTGATGCGCCCGGAACACCCACTGCTGATCCGCCAGGCGCTGCCGCTGATAGGGATTCGCCTCCTTGATCTGCATCGCCTTCCAAGGACCTTCTGTCGCCGTCCATGGGCCGAACAATTGCATCACGCCCCGGTAGGGCCGCCAGCCTTTTGGATCCACCCGCCAGCCGTTATGCTCTTGCAAGGCTTTGTACAGGCCATAGCCCAGGTTGCGCTTCTGCTCGGCAGCGATCGCGTCAGCCTGCTGTTGCGGGTCAGAGAGCTTCTCGGCGGAGGCTATCGCGCGATCCCATTCTTGCTTCCATTCCAGCAAGCTTTTGCCGTCCACGGCAGCGACGTCGGCCGCGCGGCCTTCGCCGTGGCCGGGAGAGCCGGCCTGGAAACCGCGCGAAAGACGGATCTCCAGGGGCTTCTCAGGGGTGAAGCCACGGTCGTGGGAGAAGCGCTCGAAGACGGTTTCCAGCGCCTCGGCCAGTTCAGGCCTGACCAGTCCACGCACCGGTGAGGAGGTGATGCGGTAGGTCTGGCCGCTTTGTACCGGCCGAAGGGTAATCGCATCAGCAAGCTGTTGTCGCGTCGTATCCCGCTCACCCCTTCCCTTTCCCGCAGACGGGGCGAGGGGTTGTTCCAGTAATCTATTAGGGGGTGCTGCCAGCGGCACCAGCCGGCCAACGGGGCGGATTTGAATCATTCTGTAAGGGGCGCGATTGGGCTGAGGTTGGATGGACACGTCGATGTTCCGCTCCGGTTCGGTCGATGGGCCGGTTGCGACTACGAAATATCCCCACGCCATCACTCTGCCTGGCGGTGGAATAACAACCGGCTGTTCCAAAACATAGCCGGACATGCCCTGGAGCATCTGATATTCATCCAGCTTGTTAGTTAATGTAGGGTGGGTTAGGGCGACAGCCCGTAACCCACCGAACCGACAAGCGCTGCTTGTCTCTTTAGACCTTGGGCCGGTAATGAGTCGGCGTCCTTGCCGACGGCTGTGGTGGGTTACGCTGTCGCTAACCCACCCTACATTGAATACATTGACTACCGGTTTCATAACCAGCTCGATGTCCTTTCCATTCCTACAAACGGTTGGGCGCACCGCCGTAGATGGTGTTGTACCAGGTGCGGCCCAGAAGTCGGCCTCCGACTTGGGATAAGGCCCCCTGAGGAGCGACCTTTCTGACCATGAACCTCACCGTGCACCCTTCTTCCAATCGCAAATGAATAGGAAAGGCGTTGTAACCCCAGGGGTTCAATATCAGGCTGGTGGGCAGATACGGGGAGCGCGGCTGGTTGTTGCAGAGGATGGCCCATTCGTAGCCGGGGGTATGGGAGATCACTTGCCGATTGAGTCCTTCGTCCGCAAACTGGGCGAAATAAAGCAAGGTTCCGCAGTACTGAGAATGCAACTCATGGCGCGCCAGCTCCACCTCTTCCCCTACTTTCGTCGGCGCGTCCTGGATGCTGGCGACGTCAAAGTAGCCCGCATCCGAGGGAACACCGCAGATCTGACAGACATTGGAATAGCCGGTGTCCCGAGGGATCTCACACGCATGACTCATGTTCATGGTAATGCCGTCCCATAGCCCAGCGTCTTGTAGCCGTGGAGTACGATGAAGAGCTCAGACCCAATGCGTTCTGCGGGATTGACAGCATCATAACCATGGATAGGCAATCCGATAACATCGGGTTTATCCTTGTCGAGTCCTTGGGAGAGTTCCTCAATCTCGATGCGGATCGTTGAGCGCGGCATAAAAAGCATGGGCTTGGCTAGAGGGCGGAACGGACGATCACCGCTTGACTCGCCGAGCCCGGCGATATTGTGGATGGACTGATTTTGCAGCTCTCGCCCGGTGCCGCTGTCGACGATGCTGTACTTAAAGTCAATCCCACAGAGCTTCACCGCCAGGCATTCCAATATTGCAATTTCAATTGGGGAAAACGCCACGTTGATACTAATGCTTGTTTGTAAAAAAGTACCAAAGGTCGAAGTTCTCCCCGACGTGAAGACGAGCAACCGGTCCAATCGCGCTGGAATAAAACTATAACCAATTGCAACCGCCACAAAGGCGCCTTCGGTACTGATGTTGATCACGTCCTGCACGCGATTGCCGGCTTTCCCCTGGAGTTTGAATTTGGCTACATAGTCGTAGGGGATCTCCTTCACCGCCGGCGCCACGGCAGGCGGCGGCATGATGTCCGGCGCTGGACGCATGAGCGCCTGTTCCTGGGCTTGACTTAGTCCTGATCGCATGGTCGTTACCTCCTGCTGCTCCTGTCCCAGTCGCCTCGTTCCAGTTTAGAACGCCGGATGCAAGGCCAGAGATGGGGAATGGGGAATGTTGTAATTCGGATTACCATAATGGCTTCCATACCTCGGGCGGCTGGGCGGGCGCCACATGCCAACGCGTCTGCGGCGGCTTCTCCGGTTCGAACCTTTCCAGTCCGCTCATGCCATCCTGCCGCACATAGCCATTGACGCCCTGCATATCCTGGTCGGCCTCAAAACCGCGCAGGTCTTCTTCATCCAGTCCTCTCATGTCCATATCGTCTTCCAGACCGCGCAACTCCATATCCTCGTCGAAACCCCGCAGTTCCTCGCCCTCGTCGAAACCGCGCAGCTCCGGGTCGTCATCGATCCCCCGCAGCTCGTCATCCGCCTCTAGCCCGCGTAGTTCCGCATCGTCTTCCAAGCCCTGGACCTGCTGGTAGAGGGTGCCGTCTGGCGCCTGGTACAGAGCACCGAGCCCGTCGTAACCCGCAACTCCAGCCTCTTTTAGAATCGGCGCTGCCGCTGTCAGGGCTGCTTCACCGCCGGGGATAACCGAGGCGACCTGTTGGGCAACCGGAAGTGCCTTCTGCAAAAGTGGTCTCGCCGCTCTCAGCGCCGCCGCTACTGGGTGGTATTTAAGAGCTTTACGTGCCAAACGACGCAGCTTCCCCCAAATACCGATAGGATTACCCAGACCATCCACGCCCTGCATCCATTGGTAGAGATTTCCGTCCGGCCCCTGGCGCACCTCTCCGAGATAGCCAATGCCCATCATCTGAGTCATTTCATCTTCGTCGATGCCTCGAAGATCTTCATCCTCCGCCAGCCCTTGAACCTGATAGAGACTGCCGTCGGGCGCCTCATAGAGAGCACCGATGCCCTCATATCCAGCGACTCCAGCCTGTTTCAGGAACGGTGTGGCCACTGTCAGCGCCGCAGACGCGCCTGGGATAAAGGGTGCGATTTTTTGGGCAAAAGGGAGCGCCCGACCAACGAACTTCTTTAATCGTTTGCGCAGCCCTCGCCAGAAGCCAATGGGATTACCCAACCCATCCACGCCCTTTACATATTGATATAGATTCCCGTCCGGGCCCTGGCGCACTTCGCCGAGGTAGCCGATACCCATCATCTGGGTTACATCGTTTTCACTTAAGTACCTCATGGTGTTCCTCCTTCTGGTTTAATTCGGTTACTGGACATCGCGGGTCAGATAGCCATCCAGCGCGACCCAGACACGTAGCGGGCCAGTAAGACCCGCCAAGTGATTCGGGTCGGGTACCGTCGCCTGTCCGGGCACGCCCCGCGGAAACAACATTTCCACCCGGAAGTTCTGCTGCGGCTCGATGAATACCGGCTCGGCGAAGCGGAATGTAGCCGTCGGATCGGGTTCGCCATGGTTAATATTTCCGCTGCCCGGGCTTACCCCGGCGCCGGACGGGAACCAGAAGGTGGGCGCTTCGATCATGATTTTTTCGCCCACGAGCAGCGTGGTCACCGAGTTGTAGATCAACTCAGGCAGAAGGGAGTTGGCTGCAATGCAAGCGCGATCACATTCGGCCTGAATCTGATCGAGAAAAGCTTTTTTGGCCTCCTCCTTTGGCTCGTCAGTGGGTCCGCAATAAGCGTCAACCTTTGTGACTATGTCGTTTGGCACTATAGCCACTTTTGGCACTGAGGCCACAACCCGTATCGCCCGGGCCTCGAACGTATTCAGGCTGGGCAAGACACCCGAGGCCTGCAGGTTCGTTTCCAGCTTTGTCTTGTTCTGGATGTCCACGAAGAACCGTATCACCCGAGGGTCCGTCATCGCACTCTGAAACGTCCCCGGCGGATTCTCGCCGTTCGGACCCGGCTCGGGTACGAAGAAGGCATCGTAGAGCGGAAAATGAAGCTTTTCTTTAACGCCTTGAACCTTAGCCATAGCAATCTCCTTTTCTCAATCAGCAGTTACTGGTTAATAAATCAACTCAACCTTAATGTTTACGACTTCAGGCCGTTGGCTTGCCTATCGAACACGCTCATAGAGTGTCCCGTCCTCTCCGAGGAAGTGGCGGCCAAGCTCACCTTCACCGCCCTCCGCTTCACCCAAGCCGTTCGAACCCAAGCCCTGCACCTGATACAACGTGCCGTCCTCACCCAGGAAAAACTCTCCGGTTCCTGGCGGCTCCGCTTCCTTGCCCAGTCCTTGAACCTGATACAAGGTTCCATCCTCACCGAGAAAAAGGGCGTCTGTCCCCGATGGGCTGGGGTTAACAATCATCAGTTCATCCAGTCCCAGTTGTTGGCCCGTTTTCATTGCATCCCCTGTTTCTGCAGGATTTGCCATCAGCCTTCGATCCCGTGCTGGGTCACGCGATAACTTCCCCCCACGACATAGAGCTGCGTTCCTTCGATGTTGCTTACCAGGCGCGGCGGATCCTCCATCCTGTGAATGTAGGCTCGCGGTTGACCCGGCTGTCCTTTGTCGGAGCGATAAATCAGGCCCACCAATTCGCCGAGTTCCACGACCACCGGCGGGATCACTCGGGAATGGCGGATCTTCATCACACGGGACGGTTCAAAGCGATTGAACGCGTGGTAGAGGTCCATCCCCTGTTGCACGCCTTGAGTCTGCAAGGCATCGAGGGCTTTTCCAACGGATGGGGTGTTGCCGTTTCCTTCGACCGAACACTTGGAACAGTTGCACTTCATTTCCGCGCGGCCTTCATAGGTGCCGGCTGCATTTGTACTGGTCGTACCGGCTGCATGGGCGCAGGCCGCACCGAAGCGACTGGCTTTAGCGCCACGGGCCGAGCCGCCTGCATAGGGACTTGGGTTAAAGGGCGCATGGGTGCGGGGCGAGGAGTTGTAACTCCGACAACCTTCGGCGGCAGGATGCCCCAAAGCCGCAACCGCTTTTTCAGCCGCGTTGTCGTGCGGGGGCGCTGTCGAGCCGCAAGTCCCTTGTACCACATGCGATTCAGCAACGCCTTGAGCCACGGACTCTGCCGTAGCAACTGACGTTGCCGCAGCAGATCCCACAGTGACTTTACCCGCGCATCCTTGGGCTGTATGGCCTCGCTTCGCACGGCCCGGATCAGCCCGCGCAGCCAATCGGGCACCGCCATGGCAGCGCCGATGTCTTGTAGTTCCATATCCTCAGCCATCATCTCGGGTCTCCTCTCGATAGCGATTATCTTTTTAACCAGTGTTCTTGGTGCCCAGCCCATCGGGTAGGGCATGGTGGCGTCCAGCGGGATCCACCGGCCTTTGTGGAAAACCTCCAGATAGATATGGGAGAAAAGGTCCGGCTTGAGCGCGTCGGGACCCGTGAGCACCAGCCGCGCCGGATGCCCGATGGACTCCAACATCGCGCCAAGCAGAATGGCCATGTCGTCGCAATCGCCGGCGCGCAATTGCAGCATCCACCGCGGTGAGTGAAGGACCTCCACCCGGAAGGTGTCCTTGGTGTAACGCACATTCTGCTGCACCCATTCAAATAGGGCCTTGATCTCCCCCAAGTAATCTTTCGGCCTGACGCCTCTCTGCAGCAAGATATCGATCGCGCTCTGGCGTACATAAAAGTCCTTGGCTCCGCGTTGGAGAAGGTCGATGATGTGCTGGACCGTCTTCAGCGTACCGACATAGCCACTGGGAATTTTTTCCAGTGATATTTGCGGTAGTAAGTTCATGCATATGCGTGCTCTAGGTCCGGATCATCATCGCCATTGAGGTTTCTGCTACGAACGAAACAACAAGCCGTATGCCAACTAGCAGCCTCGATACGTGACGTATCGTAGGACACTGTTCTATAAAGATTCAGCAACAATATTCGCGCTCAGCTCCGTTAAGGGACGGCCGGGCGATCTCATAAATATTATGGCTGGCAGAATGATCGGTAGGGGTTCTATTCTAAGGTTTGCAGGCGTCGGCGGGTGGTCATAGGAATTATGACCGGGGTCGGAGATTTTATGATGCGTGCGAGCACATCCGGGAGCTACTGACTCAGGGTGAGGTGGACATCCGCCGCTTCCCTACCGTCCAGCAATTCGCCTCTTATGTGCGGCCCATCAAAGCGAACCAAGGAATTGGCCGGCAAGACCTACGGCTACTCGGGGAAGAAGATCGGCAATCCTATCTAGCTGTTAGACGGCGTGCTCACTTGTCCGACGCTGCAGCAGCGTGCCCGCTCGGTCGCCGAAGAGGCGGAGGGCCTACCGACGCGTTGCCAGAGGGGGCCCACCGACGCTGGAGGCCCTCCCTCGTGAATGATCGCGTGTGCAAGTTCGGTACAGC
>Ga0187893_10015218_pt1 | contig 10340 bp, 7 predicted proteins | sample MA1701074metaG_FD_139574 | JGI IMG/M metagenome (GOLD analysis project Ga0187893, IMG submission 139574) | White microbial mat communities from a basaltic lava cave in the Kipuka Kanohina Cave System on the Island of Hawaii, USA - MA170107-4 metaG ... | reverse complement strand
CCGAGGAAATCAGGGCATGGAGATCCCAGGACCGCCGTACCAGGTGGGCTCGAATGGATCGAGTGTGAAGCGCATGGCGCGCGAGCGCTCGTCCTGGGGAACCTCAGGCCGGCGGGTCGTCGTGTTCTTGGGGGAGGGGGTCGACCGCGTAGATCTCGTCGTCGATGATGCGATCGGTGGTCTCCAGAGGGGTGGGTGAGGCGGTCGACCCGGCCCGAGAGGCGGGGGGAATCGAACCCCGGACCATACTCAAATGCAGAAGTTACGACTTCCGGACAAAATGAGCCTTCTTCCGGTCAGCTCTCACCTGATCCCGGCCACGGGAAAGCGGTTGGATCCGATACTGTCCTTTCTGTCCGGCCGTCTCCCGGACAGAACTGCCCACAGTCCGACCATACTGCTGCCCCCACAGAGCCCCCACTCGAGCTCGTAGTGGACGCCTGGCCGAGGCTCCCCTCGGCTATCCGTCGAGGGATCGTCGCCATGGTCGCCGCCGCCCTTGCTGACGACGATCCCCGCGGCCACAGCATGCCCATCGGCCCCGAGCACAGCATGAAGATGGGGAGCGTGGCGGTCCCCCCACCCGCCGACTGAACAGGCGCTACGCCTACACCTTCTCGAGGCGACACGGCATTCGACAGGCTGGCGGTCCCCGGTAAGTCGTTTAGGTAAAATGATCCCCAAAATCCTGGGGGATTCTGCGAGACTTTTTGGCTTCTCGTTCTCTTGAAACAGTGTGATGACGGAGCTAATGGTGAACCGCGATAGGACTCGGATGCTCGTGGAGCAGGCGAAGGCCGGAGATCGAGCCGCCTTCGATGCTCTCGTGGAGTGCTTCGAAGAGCGCTTGCGCCAGTTCATCGGGTCGCGTATGGGCCCCGGCATCCGCGGAAGACTCGAGCCGGAGGACGTCCTTCAAGAAACCTTCCTTCGTGCGTTCGAGTCCGTTGCCTACTTCGCGTGGCGGGACGAGAACCGGTTCCTGGGGTGGCTCAAGTCTATCGCCGAGAACCGGATCCGAGACGCCGTGAAGGGCCCGCGAGGGGACGACGTGCTCCAGCTTTCGAGCGACATGGAAGGCGCAGGCTCGTCCCCGAGCCGGCACGCGCGCCGCGGCGAGCGGTTCGACCGGCTTGAGCGGTGCCTCGCCCGATTGAGCCCGGCCCAGCGCCAGGCGGTCCTCCTGTGCCGGGTCGAAGGCCTCAAGATCAAGGAAGCGGCGCAGCGCATGGACCGCTCCGAGAGCGCCGTCAAGAACCTGCTGCTCCGCGCCCTGCGCGAGCTGAAATCAACCTTCGGCGACACGGAAAGCCTGCACTTGCCGGACAGGAAGCTCGGGAGCGCGGAAAGCGATGGCAATGAATAAGCCTCCCGAGTCGGATCCGCCCGACGGGCCGGCGGACCTTGAGGACCTCGTGGCGGGGTACATCGATCGCCTGACCGAAGGAGAGAAGATCGACCGCTATCAGATCCTGGCGGAGCATCCTTCGCGGGGCCTCCAGATCGTCGAGCACCTGGAGGCCTTCGTGAATCCCGCCTTAGTCGCCGATTCGAACGAGCCCCTCGGAACACTCGGCGACTACACCCTCCGGCGGCAGATCGGCCGGGGCGGGATGGGGGTGGTCTACGAGGCGTGGGAGGGCTCGATGAACCGCCGCGTGGCGCTCAAGGTGCTGCCGGCGGGCGTCGCGGCTGATGAGCGAGCTGTATCACGCTTTATCAGGGAGGCCCAACTTGCCGGGCGCCTCAACCACCCTAACGTCGTCTCGGTCTACGGCATGGGAGTGAAGGAGCAGACCCCCTACTACGCGATGGAGTACGTCGAGGGGGAGACTCTGGCGCAGGTGCTCGCGAGGATAAAGGACGCAGCGCCCGACACGGACACGCCGTTCGGTAAGAAGGACGGTGTCCGCTACTTCCAGACTCTCGCCGAAGCCTTCGCGGACGTCGCCGATGGCTTGCAACACGCGCACGCGAACAAGGTCATCCACCGCGACATCAAGCCCTCGAACCTGATCATGGATCGCGACGGCCGGCTGCGCATCCTCGACTTCGGCCTGGCGCGGCTCGAGGGCCAGGAGTCGCTCACGATCTCCGGGGATGTTGTTGGTACGCTGCAGTACATGTCGCCGGAGCAGGCTCGTCGGAAAGAAATCCCGGTCGACCACCGGACCGACCTCTACTCGCTCGGCGCCACGCTCTACGAGGCGCTGACCCTGAAGCCACCCTTCCGCGGGAAGGATCACGCGGATACTTTGAGCCAGATCATAAGCCGCGATCCCGAACGGCTGCGCAAGCTGAATCAGCGGATCCCCAGGGACCTGGAGACCATCATCCTCAAATGTCTGCGGAAGGACGCCTCGGAGAGGTACCGTACCGCGGAAGCCCTGGCACAGGACCTGCGCCGCTTCGTCCGCGGGGATCCCATCGAGGCGCATCCGCAAGCCGCTTGGGAGAGGTTTGCCCGGCGGCTCTGGGGATGGCGCTGGCTCGCGGCCGGTGCGGCAACGGTCCTTGCCCTGGCGCTCCTGGGGCTGACTTTTTCCGCGGTCCTCATCTCCCAGTCGGAGAAGAGAGCCCAGCTCGCTCTCGATGATGCACAGAAGCAGTTCCGGCGTGCCCAGACTGCGGTGGACAAGTTTCTGACGCTAGTGGCGGACGAAGACCTGGCTGTCCAGCCGGGAAAGGAGACCGCTCGCCTGGAGTTCCTTGATGCGGCACTGAAGTTCTACCAGGTCGCTCTGAAAGAGAAGGGCCAGGAACACGCGGTCCTCGAGCGGACAGCTTTGGCCTACAAGAACGTTGCGAGGCTCTACCTCAAGCAGGGAGATTCCGCGCGAGCCGAGGAGACAGGGCAGCAGGCGATCCGTCTCTTCGAGGCCCTGGGCGAGACCCAGTCCCCGGACGCCATGCACCGCTCCGGGTTGGCCGACTGCTGCACGGTCCTCGGCCTCGTGCACCTCGAGAGCGGACGCTTCGAGGAGAGCCGGCCGCATTTCGAACGGGCCGTCGCGGAGCGGGAGAAGCTCGTCCAGGATTTCCCAGGAGAGGCGGTCCACCGGCGAGACCTCGGAGCGGCGCTGGCCAATCTGGCGCTCGACCACGTAAGGCAGGTCGGGTCGGCGCTCGGTGCGCGGGAGGACCTGGAGAAGGCGCGGGCGCTCATCACTCGAGCCATCGAGGAATCCAAGGCGGCATTGGAAGCATCTCCGACCGACCCCAAGGCGAAGCACTACTTCTCACTGCAGCAGGGCAACCTGGGAAACATCTTGAACAGCCTGGGAGACAGCCAGGGCGCGGAGAAGCACCTCAAGGAGGCTCTCGCCCTCCGGCGGGAGCTCATTTCCGCCTTCCCCCTGGCCACGGAGTACCGTGAACGGTTCGTGGCCGATTCCATCTCCCTTGGAGTCCACTTCCAGTTCGATACGAGAAAACCTGCGGAGGCGGAGAAGGCCTACCGCGAGGCGCTCATGATCCAGGAGAAGCTCGTGGGCGACTTCCCACTGACCCCCGACCACAAAGCACAGCTGGGCGCCATCCTCAACAACTTGGCCATGCTCTTGATGGAGCGCGGCGAGCTCAAGGAGGTCCGTGAACTGCTCCGGCGGGCCGTGGAGGAGCAGACGGCGGCGGCGAAGGCTAATCCCAAGCAGCCCACTTACCGCCAGTACCTGGCCAACCACTGGCTGAACATCGCTTCCCTGCTAGAAAAGGAAGAGAAGTTCCCGGAGGCGGAGGAGGCGCAGCGGAAGGCCATCCAGCTCACCGAGGAGTTACGGGCAGACTTCCCTCGATCCCATGACCTCCGCGTTCGGCTCACGGAAGCCCAGGCGGATTATGCCTCCCTCGTCCAGCGCGAAGGCCGCCACGAAGATGCTGCGGCACTGCTCCAGAAGGTGGTGAGCGTAGAGGACGAGATGGTAAGAGAGACGGCGCAAGGCAGACCGGGCGGAGCCCCGCTCGTGGATGGGCCCCCGCGGGGAGGCGAGGAGCACCTCCGGATGCTCCTGACGCAATTCCCGGAATCCGGTTCCCACCGGAACCACCTTGGGGATTCGCTCCGGGAGCTTGCGGCGATCGAGCTCGCGCAAGGAGACCTCGCCAAGGCTCGCGAGCTCGCCCTGGGGGCGGTGTGCCGTTTCGAGGAGGGCGTCAAGCTCCGTCCGGGGTATGCGCGCTACCAGGAGGACCTCGTGGAGGGGCATCTACTGTTGGGGGAGATCCTGGAGCACTCGGGCGACTACGGCGCCCTGGCTCGCCAGGCTGACGAGATCGTGAAGGCTGCTGCGGAACCGGAATCGCTCTTCCGCGCCGCGACGCTCCAGGCTCGCGCGCTGCGGAGGGCTCGAGAAGACGCTTCCCTGAGCGAGGACGAACGCCGTCGCGTAGTGAAGGAGCACACCAACGGCGCGGTACGCCTGCTCCGGGAGGCCGTCGGGAAAGGGCTCAAGGACACCGCCCGGCTCTGGGCGGCGGAGGAGCTGGGTTCCCTCCGGGGTCAGCCGGAGTTCGAGGAGCTCCTTGGGAGCTTGCCGGCGTCACCGGAGAGGGAAGGAAACAGTTTGCGGAAGGAGGAACGTCGGCCATGAACCCATCACGGGTCCACCATCGTGTCTCGATCATGGGATTGCTCATCCTCACTGGAGGCTTCCCGGGGAGATCCCTCCCGGCGCAGGACCCGGGATGGAGGACCCTGGATGAGTTTAGGTACCGAGGTTTCCCGGGCCTTAGCACGCAGCCGAGGGGCGTTCTGGCCGACCGTCAGGGCAACCTCCTGGTATGTGGATTTGCCCATGTTGGCGCGGGATGCAGCCCCGAAGCACTGCTGGAACCCTGTTCCCACTGGCTGGTCCGCCGCAGCCAGGACGATGGCCGGACGTGGGAGACCGTCGATGATTTCTACTTCGATTCCCTCTTGAGAAGTACCCCTTGGCCGCGGTGGATCGGGATGGACCGAGCCGGACACGTCTACGTGGCTGGCTCGTACGTGGTACGCCGGAGCACGGACGGCGGAAGCTCCTGGCTCACGGTCCACTACGAGCCCGAAGATGAGCTCGGGTTCGAGGTGTTCCTGGTCAGCCATACCGGGGATGCCCTGTATATCGACGGCCAGCGTTCCGGCCTGCATGAAAGCAGAGACTCCGGGGAGTCCTGGCAGCTCGTCTCGGGCCCAACGGGCCGCCGCCGGGCCATGGTCGATTCTCCTCGAGGACTCTTTGCGTGGACGGTAAGGAATCAGCAAACACCCGACGAGTTGTCGGTCATCGAGGTAAGCGCCGACGGAGGCCGGAGCTGGTCGGATGTGGATCTGATCAGTGTTGGAGATCCTTACTGGCAGGTCACCGATCTCATGGCCGATGCTTCAGGGACGGTCTATGCGTCTCTCACCCAGTGGGGAGATGAAATTGCCGGGGTCCCTTCCTTGTGGATCCTCAAGAGGAGCGCGGACGGCGGGTCCACCTGGGACACGATCTCCAAGCAGTCTTCTGCCAATTCTCCCTGGTATCTTGAGGAGACCATCCTCGCCGCGGACTCCGCCGGCGCCATCTTCGCCGCGGGAGCAGGAAGGTCTTTGGGCGGTAGCACCTGGACCACCCTCAAGAGCACCGACCAGGGCGTGAACTGGCGCCTCAGCGACGTGTTCGGCACGGATTACAACTGGCCCCTGGCCATCACCATCGACGCCCGAGACAACGTCTATGTGGTGAGCCCTCAAAGGGCGCCGAATGCCAGAGGGCAGATGTGGTTCGTGAGAGCGCTGGCCAGCCAGGACTCCGGGGATTTGCCCTTCCGCCGCGGCGATTCCAACGAAGACAAAGCGCTCGACCTGTCCGACGCGGTTAGCACGCTGGAGTACCTCTTCCGCGGCGGCCGGGCGCCGGCCTGCCCGGATGCCGCCGACGCGAACGACGACGGCCGCCTGGATCTCAGCGACGCCGTCTATACCCTCAATGCGCTCTTCCTCGGGGGCCCCCAGCCGCCGGCACCGGGAACCGATGGCTGCGGCCCCGATCCTACCGAGGACGAGCTTTCTACCTGCAAGTTCAGTGGCGTGGGGTGTTGAAGGGGCTCGGTGTGTGAGTAGGCTGCGGCTCTGCCTCCTGCAGAGTTAAAGACAGCAGCCCATAGCGACTCATAGGAAGGCCAGGAATGGAGGTCTATCACTATGTTCAGGAATCGTTGTATTGTCATCTTCGCACCGGGGCTCGTGTTGCTCGTACTCTTCGGCCGGTGGGCCCAGGCCGACACCGGTGCCCTCACCCAGCTGGCCTACATCAAGCCGCCGGCCAGCGCCCCCGTCCCGCGCTTCTTGGCCGACACCGGCCTGGCGTTCCAGTACCCCAGCCTGGGCGCGATGTACGAGTCCGGCTCGACCTCTGCGACCATCTTCCGCGACCTTGATGGGGATGGGGATTTCTCCACCGGCCCGGTGGCGACCCAGGTCATCAACCCCGCTGGAAAAGCGGTTCGGGGGATCGACATTGAGGGGGACACCTTGGCACTCGGTGTGGATACCTATGACGGCAAGAATGCCCGGAACGCCGGCGCGGTCTTCATCTACCAATGGAATTCCGTAAACAACACCTGGCAGCGTACAGCCATCCTGACCAACAAGGTGAAGGACCAGAGGATGGGAGCCAGCGTGGAGCTGGACGGAGACATGCTGGTGTCGACCACCAGCGTCTCTCCCAACAAGGCCATCATCTACCGCGCCTCCGGCGGAAACTGGAGCCTCATCGACTCGCAAGAGGGGAAAAACAGCTCCCTTCTGGACAGCGACTGCGCGGGTTGCGGAGTCTTGTCCTTCCCGGGGACCTCGGTGGCTTTTGGAGTCGAGACCGGACCGGGCCGTCGCCTCCAGGTGGATGCCTCGGCCAACCTGGTGGTCATCGGGGACCAGGCTATGGATTCTCTTGCAGGGAGAGTTTTCGTAGTCAAGGCCCAGGGCGGCAACTGGTCGAACGTAAGCGGGGTGAGCGTCGCCCAGCTCACTCCATTTCTTCGCGATCCCGGCGACCGGTTTGGCACATCCGTTTCTCTCGTCCAGCTTGGCGAAGAGCACGTCCTGGCCGTGGGGGCTAATCAGGAGGATGGCGACGGCTCCGGGCCGGCCGACAACAGCGCTCCCGGCGCAGGCGCAGTCTACATCTTCGAGACGGTCAACGGCGTCTGGCCCGCCCATGAAACGGCCTACCTGAAGGCCGCCGACTCCCGACCCAGCTTGTACCTGGGCGTGAGCCTGGCACTGGATTCCAGCTCGACCAACCTCTACGTTGGCGCTTCCGAATTCCATGCGGCTGATTGCGCCGCCTCGGGGCATCCCGCCCCGGGCGGAGGAACCCTCTACCACTTCAGCAAGGCCTCGGGCGCCTGGGCAGAGGTTCAGTCCATACGGGGAAGCAACACCGAATGCCTGGACAACAGCACCGGTGACTACTTCGGCTTCGAGTTGGCCTACGACGCCTTCACCCAGACACTGATGGTCGCGGCCCCGGACGAGGACGGCCAGAAATCGAACACGGTGATGCCCGTGGGGCCTGCTGGCCCGGATAGCGACGACGACTCGGACGACGGCGCCGGCTCCATCTACCAGTTCGGCCTATGACCGACACAGGTTCGTGTGTCGCGGGGGCGCGTTTGTGAATGGCGATGGTTCCTTCTTGCAATCCAGTGTCGCGGAGTAGTCGGCCTACGGAAAGGCCTACGTCATATTCTCGAGCCAGCGCAGCGCCCTGCGTTTGCTCCGCGGCCACTCCGACTCCTCCAAAACGACTGACGTTTCCGACGCGCTCGCGATTGTTGGCCACCTCTTCCTCGGCACGGCCCCCTCCTCCTGCCGCGAGTCGCGCCGGCGTGAACAACGACGCCGCGATCGACATTTCCGATGGCGTCGTGCTCCTCAACTGGCTCTTCGGCAGCGGGGCGGAGCCTGCGGCGCCGGGGCCGGCGCCTGGAGAGTGCGGAGTGGATTCGGATCCGGCCGGGTCGGCCGGCGATCTCGGATGCGAGAGCTACGCGCCCTGCGGATGAGCGACGCCGGCTGTTGCCCGCAGCAACCGCCAACTCGTCGTTCTCCGGGACGACAGAGCGCATTACCGGAAGGACGCCTCGCCCCAAACCCGCCCTCTCAAAACCGCCTACAAAACAAGCCCTTTCCGTGACGGGACGGAATTGCAGAAGTCGAGAGAACCGAGAGCACGAGAGCAAAACGGGCCATCGAGGCGCCATCCAGGCGTAGCCGTCCCGCGAGCCTAGTCTCGCTATCTCACTCCACCGCCGCCGTAAGTGCTTACGCCACGCTGCGAAACAACCGCGGCCCGCCGGGCGTCTCCGACGGGCCGTGATCGCGCGAGAGTGCGATCTCTCGCGGGGAGATTGGTGGAGGCGGGGGGAATCGAACCCCGAGCCATCATCAAATGCAGAAGTTACGACTTCCGGACAAAATGAGCCATCTTCCGGTCAGCACTCACTTGATTCCGGCCACTCGCAAGAAGTTGGAACCGGCTCAGCACCTCCCGTCCGGCTGAATCCCGGTCAGCTCCGCCCCGACTCCGGCCACGCGGCTGCCCCCACAGAGCCCCCACTCGAGCTCGTAGCGGACGCCTGGCCGAGGCTCGCGAATGCAATCCGCGTCGGAGCCAAGACGAATCCTGAAGCAAAAGTCAGGAAGAATTTCGCCTCCGGATGGCTCTACGACCCTCTGCCACCGGGCCGAGTCGCCTGTCGGCGGGGCTGCGACGCCTGTCAGCGGATTTGTAACGCGTTCGAGTCGCCGCGCGCTGCGGCCGGACGGCCGTGAAACGCCTTTCAGTCCGCACGCGATGCCGTTCAACGGACGTCCGATGCGCTTCAGCGTCCATGCGATGCGCTTCAGCGTCCATGCGATGCTCTTCATCGTCCATGCGGTGCTCTTCAGCGTCCATGCGATGCTCTTCAGCGTCCATGCGATGCTCTTCAGCGTCCATGCGATGCTCTTCATCGTCCATGCGATGCGCTTCAGCGTCCATGAGATGCGCTTCAGCGTCCATGCGATGCTCTTCATCGTCCATGAGATGCGCTTCAGCGTCCATGCGATGCTCTTCAACGTCCATGCGATGCTCTTCAACGTCCATGCGATGCCCTTCAACGTCCATGCGATGCTCTTCAACGTCCATGCGATGCTCTTCAACGTCCATGCGATGCTCTTCAACGTCCATGCGATGCCCTTCAACGTCCATGCGATGCCGTTCAACGCCCAGGCGACGCTCCTCAATCGCCATGCGGCGCTTTGCAACGCTCAAGGGATGCCTTGCAATCGCCACGCGAAGCGGCCGGATGCCCACGCGAAGCTTTTCAAACGCCCCGCGAAGCCGTTCAAACGCCAGGCGCAGAGCCCGGAACGCCAGGCGGAGCGCTTCCATCGCCAGGCGGCGACCTTCAATGAGCGCGCGACGGGTCGCCTTCCTCGGGGGTCTCGAAGTAGTTCACCGACGGTAAGCGTTGCCGTTCGGGGTCGGTTTCTCTCCTGACCGGCACTCTCCCGGACAACTCCGCCCCCGTTCGGCCACGCGGCTGCCCCCACAGAGCCCCCACTCGAGCTCGTGCTGGAAGCCTGGCCGAGGCTCGCGAATGCAATCCGCGTCGGAGCCAAGACGAATCCTGAAGCAAAAGTCAGGAAGAATTCAGCAACCCTCGCGCAGGTGGTTCCCTAGAGCGCACTCCGACACAGCCAATCACTCGAAAGGAGGCCGTCATGCGCAGGATGGTTTTGCTGCCTGCCGTTTTGGGATCCGTCGCCGCGGCTCTGCTGGGGTCGAAGCTGCTCTGGAGTGAGGAGCACGAGAAGGAGGAGAAGGCTCTGCTCGATGCCCTCCCGAAGAGCAAGCACACGCTTGTGGATGGCATCCAGCAGGCCGCCGCGAAGTCACCCGAGGCGGCGATCTCGGCAAAGTTCGAACTCGACGACGGTAAGCTCTCGCTCTCTGTTTACACGGTCGCGAAAGGGCTCGCGGTGGACGCAGAGCATAACGTCCTCAAGGAACTCGCTGGAAGCCCCGAGGCGGCGAAGTGGGCACCGAAGGCTGAGACTTTCGCTGATGTGCCTCACGTGTCTCGCGCATCGCAGCAACATAGAGGCTGTTTCAATACCCCTCCTGGCTTCGGACGGCTGCGGCGGCGTGATGCTTCGTCGGGCCCCTCGGTCTTCGCGCTGACGCGCTCCCTCCGGTCGGCCGCTCCGCGGCCCTTCCGGTCCTCGCGCTGGCGCGCTCGGCCTCCAGGCGGGCCTCGCAGCCGCCCGCTGGCGCGGGCTGCCGCGACCGAACAGGGAGCGGCGGGGGCTGCTCCGGCGGTCCGCGGCT
>Ga0187893_10015217_pt1 | contig 10341 bp, 10 predicted proteins | sample MA1701074metaG_FD_139574 | JGI IMG/M metagenome (GOLD analysis project Ga0187893, IMG submission 139574) | White microbial mat communities from a basaltic lava cave in the Kipuka Kanohina Cave System on the Island of Hawaii, USA - MA170107-4 metaG ... | reverse complement strand
CGGTCGAGCAGTTCAAGGGCGGCCAGTCGAACCCGACCTACAAACTCGCGACACGGGGGGCGTCCTACGTGATGCGCAGCAAACCCGGCCCGGCCGCGAAGCTGCTGCCCTCGGCGCACGCGATCGAGCGCGAGTTCCGCGTGATGCAGGCGCTCGCGGCGACCGACGTGCCCGTGGCGCGCATGCACCTTCTGTGCGAGGACGAGTCGGTGATCGGGCGTGCGTTCTACGTGATGCAGTACGTCGAAGGACGCGTGCTGTGGGACCAGTCGCTGCCCGGGTTCTCGAGCGCCGGCCGCGCGGCGATCTACGACGAGATGAACCGCGTCATCGCGGCGCTGCACACGGTCGACGCGCGCGCCGTCGGCCTCGCCGATTTCGGCAAGCCGGGCAACTACTTCGAGCGCCAGATCGGGCGCTGGAGCAAGCAGTACGCGGCCAGCGTCACGCAACCGATGGACGCGATGGACGAGCTGATCGCGTGGCTGCCGGCGCACATCCCGCCCGGCGCGCGCGACGATGCGACCGTCTCGATCGTGCACGGCGACTTCCGGCTCGACAACCTGATCTTCGATCCGCACGGCCCGCGCGTGCTCGCGGTGCTCGACTGGGAGCTGTCGACCCTGGGCCACCCGCTCGCCGATTTCAGCTATCACTGCATGGCGTGGCACATCCCGCCCGGCACGTTCCGCGGCATCGGCGGGCTCGACCTGGCCGCACTCGGCATCCCCGACGAGCGCAGCTACGTGCGCCGCTATTGCGAGCGCACCGCGCGCGCGGACGCCGACGCGGTGATGGCCGACTGGAACTTCTACATGGCCTACAACCTGTTCCGCATCGCCGCGATCCTGCAAGGCATCGCCAAGCGCGCCGAGGTCGGCACCGCGTCGAGCACGCAGGCGCGCGAATCAGGCGGCCGCGCGCGCGACCTGGCCGAGATGGGCCGGCGGTTCGCGCGCAACACTCAGTAGCGAGAGGAAACGAGATGGACTTCGAATACTCGGCGCGCACACGCGACCTGCAGGCCAAGCTGCTGCGTTTCATGGACGAGCACGTCTATCCGAACGAGCGCCGATTCGCAGACGAGATCGAGGCCAACACCAAGGCCGGCAAGCGCTGGACGCCGCTCAAGCTGATCGAGGAGCTGAAGCCGAAGGCGCGCGCGCAGGGACTGTGGAACCTGTTCCTTCCGGCGAGCGCCGAGGGCGCGTCGGCCAAGCGCCGCACGGCATCGAGCGAGGGCTTGTCGAACCTCGACTACGCGCCGCTCGCCGAGATCATGGGCCGCGTGCCGTGGGCGCCCGAGGTCTTCAACTGCTCGGCGCCCGACACCGGCAACATGGAAACGATCGAGCGCTACGGCACGCCGGAGCAGAAGGAGCGCTGGCTGAAGCCGTTGCTCGAAGGCCGGATCCGCAGCGCCTTTGCGATGACCGAGCCCGACGTCGCGTCGTCGGACGCGACCAACATCGAATCGCGCATCGAACGCCGCGGCGACGAGTACGCGATCAACGGCCGCAAGTGGTGGACCTCGGGCGCCGGCGACCCGCGCTGCGCGCTCTACATCTTCATGGGCAAGACCGACCCTGAGGCGCCGAAGCATTCGCAGCAGTCGATGGTGCTGATCCCGACCGACGCGAAGGGAATCACGGTCGTGCGGCCGCTCACCGTGTTCGGCTACGACGACGCGCCGCACGGCCACATGGAAACGCGCTTCGACGACGTGCGCGTACCGGCGTCGAACATGCTGCTCGGCGAAGGCCGCGGCTTCGAGATCGCGCAGGGCCGCCTCGGCCCGGGGCGCATCCATCACTGCATGCGCCTCGTCGGGCTCGCCGAGCGCGCGCTCGAGTTCATGTGCAGGCGCGCCTCGGCACGCGTCGCGTTCGGCAAGCCGGTCGCTGCGCAGACGGTCACGCAGGAGCGCATCGCCGAGGCGCGTTGCCGCATCGACATGGCGCGGCTGCTGACGTTGCGCACCGCCTGGATGATGGACGTGGCCGGCAACAAGGCGGCCAAGGCCGACATCGCGATGATCAAGGTCGTGGCGCCGAACATGGCGGCGCAGGTCATCGACTGGGCGATGCAGGTGCACGGCGCGGGCGGCATGTGCGACGACTTTCCGCTCGCCTACGCGTACACGTCGGCGCGCACCCTGCGCTTCGCCGACGGACCCGACGAGGTGCACCGCAACGCGATCGCGAAGATCGAGCTGGGCAAGCACGCCTGAGGCTCGCAGCGAGCGGTTCAAGCGCTCTGCGTCGTCGTCGGCCAACCGCTCCCCGAGCGGCCTTCGGCCGCCTGCACCGCCTGCTCGGCGGCGAGCGTGAACAGTGCGAGCGCCTGTTGCAGCGCGGGCACCGAAAGCGCCGGCAACGCGATGCGCAGCGACAGCTTGCCGCGCGAGACGATCAGCACGAACGGGGTCGGGTAGGCGAGCAAGGTCTCGCCGGCCTGCTCGATGTGGCGCGACAGCGGACCGTGCAGCCAGCGCTCGAGCGCCGGCATCGGATGCCCGACCGCACCGACGCGGCCGCCGAGCGCCGAGCGGTCGTCGAACGCGTAGTGCGGCAGCATCGCGAGCCAGCGCATCTCCTCGGGGCTCGTCGTGTCGATGCGCGTCTTGGCGCCGTCGGTGAACTTCTGGTAGGCGTCGCGTTCGAGCTGCAGCATCAGCGGGCGCGCGAGCACCAGCATCTGCAGCCCGTTCGGCAGATCGAGCTCGATGCGCACGCGCAGCTCGGGGCCGATGATGTAGTCGCGCTGCGAGGGGCCCCATTCGAGTCGCCACGGCCTGGCGTGCAGCGTGCCTTCGACGACGAAACCGCTCGCCTCGCGCGCGGGGCGGAACTCGTATCCCTGAGCCCTGGCCCATGCTTCGACCTCGTACCAGATCGATCGGCCGGGTTGACGGGACAACAGGCGCTTCAGGGCTTCGAGCATCGAAATGCGACCGATGCACTAGAGTCGGCCCGTTTGCCAACCCGCACCGGAGAACCAACGATGATCGAAGTGTATTCGTGGGCCACGCCCAACGGCCACAAGGTTCATATCATGCTCGAGGAATGCGGCCTGCCGTGGCGGGTGCACGCGGTGGATATCGGAGCGGGCGACCAGTTCGAGCCCGAGTTCCTCGCCATCAGCCCGAACAACAAGATCCCCGCGATCGTCGATCCCGACGGCCCCGGCGGCGCGCCGATCTCGCTCTTCGAGTCGGGAGCGATCCTGCTCTACCTCGCGGCCAAGACCGGCAAGTTGCTGCCCGAGGATCTGCGCGGCCGCTACGCGGTGCTCGAATGGCTGATGTTCCAGATGGGCAGCGTCGGCCCGATGCTCGGGCAGACGCACCACTTCCGCATGTACGCGCCCGAGAAGCTCGACTACGCGATCAACCGCTACACGAACGAAGCCAACCGCCTCTACGGCGTGATGGACCGGCGCCTCTCGAAATCGAAGTACATCGCGGGCACCGACTACACGATCGCCGACATCGCGATCTTCCCGTGGCTGCGATCGTGGAAGAACCAGGGCATCGACTGGGCCGAGTATCCGCACCTCAAAGGCTGGTTCGACGAGATCGCGGCACGGCCCGCGGTGGTGCGCGGCGTGCAGACCCTGGCCGACGTGCGCAGGCCGCTCATCGACGACAACGCGCGCGAGATGCTGTTCGGGGCCGAGCAGTACAAGAAGCGCTGACGCCGCTTTCGAGGCCTGCCCGAGAGGACTCGAACCTCTGACCTGCTGCTTAGAAGGCAGCTGCTCTATCCAGCTGAGCTACGGGCAGGAGGCGGGGAGTGTACGGCTCGCGCACAATACGGCGCGCATGGAAGGAGAGACGTATTCCGGCCTCGTCGCGTGCGCCGAGTGCGACGCGGTGTATGCGCGACGGCCGCTCAGGAGCGACGAGATCGCGCGCTGCGTGCGCTGCAACGCGCTGCTCGGGCGCGGGCACCGGCTCGGCACCGACGGGCAGCTTGCGCTCGCGGCGGCGGCGCTGATCGTGTTCGTCATCGGCAACCTGTCGCCGCTGGTCACGCTCGACCTGCGCGGCCGCGAGACCGTGCTGACGCTGCCCCAGGCGATCGCGGCGACGTGGCAGACCGGCGAGCAGGTCGTCGCGCTGCTCGCGCTCGCCACCGCGTTCGTCTTTCCGCTCGCGGTGATCGCGCTCCGGCTGTGGTTGCTCGCGCCGATCGCGTTCGGGCGCCGGCCGCCCGGCTTGGTCTTCGCGTTGCACGCGCTCACCTGGGTCACGCGCTGGAGCATGGCCGAGGTGTTCCTGCTCGGCGCGCTGATCGCGATCGTGCGCAGCGCGGGGCTCGCCGACGTGAGCCTCGGCTACGGCCTTGCCGCTTACGGCGTACTCAGCGTCCTGCTCACGGCCGAGCAGCTCACCGGCGTGCACGGCCTGTGGCGCCGCGTCGCGGAGGCCGCAGCGTGATGCCGCCCGAGCCTTCGAGCGCGCGCTCGCGCGGCCTCGTGCGCTGCACGCATTGCGGGCTCGTCTCGCGCATCGACGGCGCGCCCGGCTGCGTGCGCTGCCGCTTGCCGCTGCACAGCCGCAAGCCGCACAGCCTGCAGCGCACCGCGGCGTGGCTGATCGTCGCCGCCGTGCTCTACATACCGGCCAACCTGCTGCCCGTGATGGGCACCGAGAGCGTGCTCGGCGCCTACGAACACACCCTGCTCGGCGGGATCGTCGAGCTGTGGGAATCGGGTTCGTGGGAACTGTCGCTGATCGTCTTCGTCGCCAGCATCGCGGTGCCGATCGTCAAGATCGCCGCGCTCGCGCTGCTCACCGCGACGGCGGCGGCAAGGTCGCGCTGGCGGCAACTCGAGCGCGCGAAGCTGTATCGGCTGGTCGAGACGGTCGGCTACTGGTCGATGCTCGACGTGTTCGTCGTCGTGCTGCTGGTCGGCATGGTGAGCTTCGGCGCGCTCGCCAGCGTCAGCCCCGAGCCGGGGCTGCTCGCGTTCGGCGCCGTGGTGATCGCGACGATGCTCGCCGCGTCGAGCTTCGACGCGCGGCTGATCTGGCCCGACGCGCATGGCTGAGCCGCAGGGCGCGTATCCCGAGCCGTCGATCACGCGGCCCAGGCGCCGCGCGCGCGTGTCGCTGGTGTGGATCGTGCCGATCGTCGCGCTGGTCGCGGGTGCGCTGCTGCTCGCGCGCACGTGGCAGCGCGCCGGGCCCGAGATCACGATCACGTTCCGCAACGCCGAAGGGCTCGACCCGGGCCGCACCGAGGTGCGCTACAAGGAGGTGGTGGTCGGTCGCGTGACGCGCGTGGGCCTGTCGCCGGATCGCGAGCGGGTCGTGGTCTCGGTGCAGCTGGCCAAGTCGGTGGCCAACCTCGCCGTCGCCGACACCCGGTTCTGGGTGGTGCGGCCGCGCGTCGGCACCGCCGGCATCAGCGGGCTCGGCACTTTGTTCTCGGGCGCCTACATCGGGCTCGACGCGGGCGAGTCGGAGACGCCGGAGACCGCTTTTGCCGGGCTCGAAGTGCCGCCGTTCGTGCTGCGCGGCGAGCCGGGAAGCAGCTTCGTGCTCTCGGCCGAGGACCTCGGCTCGCTCGAGGTCGGCTCGCCGGTCTACTACCGGCGCGCGCGTGTCGGCCGCGTCGTCGGCTTCGAACTCGACCCGCAGCGCGACGTGCTCGACGTGCGCGTGTTCATCGAAGCGCCGAACGACCGGCTCGTGACGCGCGACTCGCGCTTCTGGAACGCGAGCGGCATCGATGTCGGTATCGGCGCTCAGGGCGTCAGCGTCAACGCGCAGACGATCGCGTCGATCCTGGTCGGCGGCGTCGCGTTCGTCAATCCGCAAACGCCGACCGTCGCTGCGTCGGCTCCGGCCGGGCACCGCTTCCACATGTTCGATTCGCGCAAGGCGGCGCTCGCTCCGCCCGACGGCCGGCCGCTGCGCATGCGCATGCTGTTCCACCAATCGCTGCGCGGGCTCGGCCAAGGGTCGCCGGTCGAGCTTCTCGGCGTCGAGATCGGCAACGTGCAGACGATCGACCTGCACTACGACATGGCGAGCGGACAATCGCGCGCCGAAGTCTTCGCGCAGGTCTATCCGCAACGCCTCGGCACCTTGCGCAAGGAGTACGCGCCGCCGAGCGAGGCGACGGTCAATCCGGATCGCCTGTTCATGAAGGCGCTCGTCGAAGGCGGGCTGCGCGCGCAGGCGCGGACCGGCAACCTGCTCACCGGACAGCTGCTCGTCGCGCTCGACTTCGTTCCGCGCGCCGCGAAGACGAGCCTCGACGAATGGGCCGAAGTGATCACGATCCCGACCGTCCCCGGCGCGCTGCAGGACATCCAGCCGCAGATCGCGCAGATCGTCGCGCGCCTCTCGCGCGTGCGCTTCGACGAGATCGCGAGCGACGTGCAGGGCACGTTGAAAGGGCTGACCGCGGCGGCCGTGCAATTGCAGGAGACGCTCGACGGCGCCGACGCGGCGATCCGCCAGCTTTCCCCGGATGCGCAACGCGCGCTCGCCGACGTGCGCGAGACCCTGGCGTCGATGCGCGGCACCTTGTCGCAGGCCGAAAGCGCGGTCGGCAACCTCGACCGCAACCTGACGCAGTCGGATTCGGCGTTGCAGCGCAACGCGAACCAGGCGTTGAGCGAACTGCAGCGCGCCGCGCAATCGCTGCGCGTGCTCGGCGACTATCTGCAGCGGCATCCGCAGTCGCTGCTGCGCGGCAAGCCTGCCGATCCGGACCTCCCGGGAGGCGAGCGATGAAGGCATGCGCCGCCAGCCTGGCTCTCGCCGCGCTGCTCGCCGCCTGCGGCTCGGTCGCGCCGGCGCGCTTCCACACCTTGCTCGCGGCCGGCGCACCATCCTTCGAGCAGCAGCGCACGATCACCTGGGAGCTGCTGCCGATCGCGATTCCGGCGCAGGTCGATCGGCCGCAATGGGTGGTGCGCGGCGGAGACGGCACGCTCGCCGTGCTCGAGAACGAACGCTGGATCGCACCGCTCGGCGCCGAGATGCACGGCGCGATCGGCGAGCGCCTGGCCGAAACGATCGGCGCCTCGCGTACGTCGGCCAAGCCGTGGCGGGTGCGCATCGACGTGCAGCGCTTCGATTCGCTGCCCGGCCGCGCGGCACGCATCGAGGCCGACTGGAGCGTGAGCGGCGCAAGCGCGTCGTTCGATTGCCGCGCGAGCTACGAAGACGCCGCGGCGGCGGGTTTCCCGGCGCTCGCTGCCGCCCACCGCGGTGCGGTGCGCCGGCTCGCCGACGCGATCGCAGCCGCGCTCGTCGCGCTCGACGCGGGACGCGCGGCGACCTGCCGTTGAGCGCCGGGCATCACTGGCTCAGGCGCGCGCGCACCGCATCGACCCCCCTGCGGTTGCCGGCGGCTCGATAGACGCTGAGCGCGCGCTCGTAGTACTCCTTCGCGAGCGTCTTCTGCGCGCGCCGCTCTTCGTTCTCGGCGGCGTAGACCAGATCGAGCGCGACACGCTCGGGCAGGCCGAGCGAGCGGTCGATCGCGAGCGCCTGTGCGAGCGAATCCGCGGCTTCGGTCGTGCGGCCGGTGCGCGTCTGCGCGCGGCCGAGGAGCCTGAGCGCGTTCGCGCGCTCTGCCTCCTGCCCGGCAGCGTGCGCCTGCTCGACGCCGCGCGCAGCAAGGGTCGCGGCGAGCGCGGGGTCGCCGCGTTCGAGCGCAACGTGCGCGCGCACGTCGCTCAGCACAGCGCCGAGCACGCACGGCTCCACGCACGCCTTCTGCGCCGCCTGCGCCCACTGCAGCGCGGCGTCGAAGTCGGGCTCGTCCAGGTACAGCAGCGCCTTGCGTGCCGCGGCCTGCGCGTGCAGCGCGGCGCCGTAGCGTTCGGGCGCGGCGAGGATGCGATCGATGCGCGCGTGCGCCTCGCGCAGCTCGTCGCGCCGTGCGTGGACGAGCGCGAGGTTCAGCAGCGCGGCGCCGCCGGCATCGAAGTCCTCGATCGAATCGGCGGCGGCGAGCGCCTTCGCGTACAGGTCGAGCGCCTTGTCGAGATCGCCGCGACGCCACGCGCGCGCCGCGCTCTGGCTCGAGGTCGCGGCGGCTTCCTGTGCCGGGCTCGGCGCGCGCTTCGGCGCACCCGCGCAGCCGGCGAGCGCGCCGAGGAGCAGCGCCGCGGCGACGCCTTCAGCGCAGCGCCGGCTCGCGCAGCGCCATCGCATCGTGGCTGTCCAGCGGCAGCGCGGCCGGCCCCGGCGCGGGCAACAACGTGCTGAGCGGCCACGCCTGCCGCACGCCTTGCAACGTGTCGCGCGTGTCGTCGAGCAGCGGCTGCACGCTGCCGAGCATGCTCGGCACGCCGGTCGCGGCGGCGGCCGACACGGTCCGGCCGTCGCGCGCGATCTCGCGCAGGCCGGCGAGCGTGTCGTTCGCTTTTTCGAGCAGCGGCGGCAGCGCGCCGTTCAGCGACTGCAGCGCCTGCTCGGCCTGCCCGAGCAGCGGGCCGACGCGCTGCATCGCCGCTTGCGCCTGCGCGGCGGTCGCCCGGGTGCCGGCCATCGTCGCCCGCGCGCCGTCGAGCGTCGCCTGCGCGCGCGAACCGATCGCGCCGAGCTGCGTGCGCGCCTCGGCGGCGAGCGCGCGCATCTCCTTGACCGCGCCGGCCAGTTCCTGCGACGCCGCGTTCGCGTTGCGCACCAGCTCGGCGATGTCGCCCTGGCGCTCGCGCACGGTGCCGGTCAGCGCCTTCACGTCGTCGAGGATCGGCGCGAGGCGGCTGCGCAGATCGCTCGCGATCTCGGTCAACGTGCCGCGCCGCGTGAAGCCGATGTGCGGGTCGTGCTTCGAAAGCGCGGCGGCCGAGCCGCCGGGCTGCAGGTCGAGCGTCGCAGCCTGCAACTGCTCCTTGACCCAGACCGCGGTCGCGTCGGCGCGCAGTTGCCCGAACTGCTCTTCGTTGATCTTGAGGCTCACCTTGACCTTGTGGTCGGGCCGCAGCTCGAGGCCGGTGACGGTGCCGACGCGAAAGCCCGACAAGCGCACCGTGGTGCCGGTGCCGATGCCCGCCGCGCTGTCGGCGATGAAGTACAGCTCGGCCTTGTTCCAGAACGTGCCGTGGCGGTACGCGACGCCGGCGGCGAGCAGCGCCGCGAGCAGCGCGCCGAACGCGAGCACCGCGAGCACCTGGCGGCGCATCGACCTGGACTTGGGCGGCTGCACGCTCTTCATCGGGCCTGAATCATGCCAGCAACAGCAGCACCGCAAGCAGGTCGAGCGCGATGACGAAGGTCAGGCTGCCAACGCACGCGGCGACCACCGCGCGCGGGATCTCGCCGATCTCGGGCTCGACGTGCAGCCCGTGATAGCACGCGATCGCCGCGATCCCGGCCCCGAACACCGCGCCCTTGACGAGCGAGACCGGCACCTGCCACCACTCGGTGGCGATCAGGAACTCCTCGAGTTCGGTGCTGAACGCGGTGTCGAGCGTGAGCGCGGTGGCGGCGAGCGCCGATCCGATCGCCGTGAACTGGAACACCGAGACGAGCAGCGCGCACGCGATCGCGACGCCGAGGACGCGCGGCAGCACGACTTCCTCTTCGTGCACCGCGTCCTTCCACAGCTCGGCCGAGATCCCGCTGCGCAGCCGCATCAGGCCGACCTCGGCGGCGATCGCGACGCTGCTGCGCACGATCACGATCAGCGCGGTGACGAGCGGGCCCAGCTCGCGGATGCCGCCGCCGATCACCGCCTTCAGCGCCGTTTCGTTGTCGGCGCCGAGGATCGCGAGCACGCGCGTCACCGCGATCGCGCCGAACAGCAGCGCGACGACCGCGACGTACGGCAGCGCGCGTACCCCGGTGAAGTGGATCTGCCGCACCAGCGCGTCGCGCACCGCTTCGCGGCGCAGCATGCCGCGGCGCACGAACGAGTGCACCAGCATCGACGTGTAGCCGAGCGCGAGGCGCGAGGTGGCGGAGAACACGACACGAGTGTCGAGCGTCGGCAAGAATGCCGGCAATGGGTGGTTCCACCCCTCGCTGGCTCCAGCACAAGGTCGCGCTTCTGTGGGAGGTTCGAGGCGCACGACTCGGCGGAGGTGCTGGCGCCGATCGCCAGGCGGCAACGAACGCTGCGACACGGTGTGGTCGCTCCTCGGTGAGCCGTTCGTGCGTGCGCGCGCGCGAGCGCATGCGGCAGCAGCGAGCCGTATCGGACCCTCGGTGCCAGAACGCGACCCGCTAGAACCCGCTAGAACTGCACCCGGTAGGCCGCGATCGGGCGCGTGAAGCCCTTCAGGGTCAGCTCGCCGGCGGGCTCGCCACGCGCGGCATCTTCGAGCGCGCCCATCACGCGCTGCGAGACGAGGATCTCCCCGCCCTTG
>Ga0187893_10015216_pt1 | contig 10341 bp, 11 predicted proteins | sample MA1701074metaG_FD_139574 | JGI IMG/M metagenome (GOLD analysis project Ga0187893, IMG submission 139574) | White microbial mat communities from a basaltic lava cave in the Kipuka Kanohina Cave System on the Island of Hawaii, USA - MA170107-4 metaG ... | reverse complement strand
GTAAATTCGAGATTGGTTACCGGGTTCGGTGATGTCAGATTGAATTTGCCCGACAGATTTTTATCTCTCAACAGATACTCAGTTATAGCGATGACATCATCAATTGCTATCCAACTCATGTACTGAGTTCCGTCTCCGATGCGTCCGCCTATGCCGAGTTTGAAAGGCGTCAACATCTTATCAAGCGCGCCACCTTCTTTGCTTAAAATCACGCCAAAACGCGCGTGAATCAAACGAATTCCTCTCTCTTGTAATCCTTCTGAGGCGTCTTCCCACTCAACACAGGTTTTTGCAAGAAAGTCGTTTCCGGCCGAACTTTCTTCGGTCAATATCTCGTCGCCTCGGTCGCCGTAATAGCCAATAGCCGATGCACTGATGAAAAGTTCCGGAGGAGTCGAAAGTTTCAAAAGAGCATCACATAAAACCTTTGTGCCGATAACACGACTATCCCGTATGCGCTTTTTCTTTTCTTCCGTCCATCGCCCATCTCCTACGTTTTCTCCTGCGAGATGAACAACCGCATCAACACCTTCAAGTTTTGAAATCTCTTTTACTTCCTTTTCTGGATTCCATCGTACTTCATCTTGATTTTTCGGCTCTTTTCTAACCAATGAAAGGATTTGGTGTCCTTCTTTACTTAACGGTTCAGATATGGCTTTACCAACTAATCCGCTTGCACCCGAAATTAGCACTTTCATTGTTACACATCTTCCTTGTTCTTCTGTTTTTTATTTTATCGCGGTATCAATAGGGCTTGATGCACTTGCATACAATCGTTTCGCCATACGCCCCGAACGATAAGCCAGTCGTCCCGCTTGAATTGCCATTTTCATAGCTTTTGCCATCATCGCCGCGTCTTTTGCCTCTGCAATTGCAGTGTTCATTAAAATCGCATCCGCTCCTAATTCCATTGCAATCGCGGCATCGCTGGCAGTCCCGACGCCTGCGTCAACAATTATTGCGGCGTCAGGAAGTTGTTCGCGCATGATTCGTAGGTTTGCGGGATTCTGAACGCCCATTCCCGAACCAATAGGAGCGGCAAGCGGCATTACCGCGGGACAACCTGCATCGAGAAGTTTCTTCGCCATGATTAAATCATCGGTGAAGTAAGGCAAAACAATAAAACCTTCTTTGATTAGGATTTTGGCGGCTTCCAATGTCTGTTCGTTATCTGGAAAAAGCGTCGTTTTATCGCCTATCACTTCCAGCTTTAACCAATCCGTCTCCAGAGCCTCACGCGCAAGACGGGCAGTGCGAATAGCGTCTTGGGCTGTGTAACAACCCGCCGTATTCGGCAATATCTTTATTGACGGGTCGAGGTGATCTAAAAAAGATTCCTCGCTTCTATCAAGCGGGACTCGCGTAACTGCAACCGTCACCATTTCTGCACCAGAAACTCTGTGCGCCAATTTCATCTCTTCGTAGGTTCGATATTTTCCGGTCCCTATTATTAAACGTGACGAAAACTTTTGCCCCGCAAGCTGAAATATATCCGTGTTTTGTTCTTCTTGTGTTATCGAGACAGATGTTGCCATAAAATTATTCCTTTGCTTTTCAGCGTTATGCATTGTTTGAAAATGAATTTACAACGGATGACATCAAGAAACAAAAAAGCAGTGAGCAATTTTCATTTTTCTCACTGCCTTTTGATTTGTAGCTTATCAAACAAACTATCCGCCGCCTACAAAATGAATTATCTCCAGTTTGTCGCCGTCTCTAAGCTTCGTTACGGACCACTCGGCTTTTCTAATAACCGAGAGGTTTAGTTCGACGGCTACTCTCTCATTTGGCAGATTTAGGATTTTCAAAACCTCCTCGATATTTAGACCATCATCAACTTCTTTACTTTCGCCGTTGATTGTTAAAACCAAGACCAAATCACTCCTTGACATTATCCCTGATTGATTATTCTACGAAGTTCGGATTCTTGCTCATTGATTGAAGCTCGAACAAGAATTGCGGCACGTCCTGTGGTGAAATGCGGCAACTGCATTCGTATTGTCGCAACTCCATTCGGGCCTGTTCGGGATTGAAATATAAGCGGTCGAAATGTAGAGCCTAAAACTTTTGCCACGACATCTGCACCGCTCACGACTTCGCTATCGTTCTCTCCGCGCGAGACTTGAACTTTGAGCATAATCCTGTCGCCGCCGCGCAAAGTTTTTTCTTCCAACAAAGAGATTAACAACTGATCTTTGCTATCAATATCACTTTGAGAAAAATCAGGCACAACTTCTTTTATTATGTTCGTTATCGGAACAGTAATTGTATGAGAATCATCAATTACGCTTTCGGATTTAAGTTCTTCTGTTCTTGGTTCAATAATGGGTTTCAGAGGTTTTGTTTCCAACCCTGTAAGCGTTTCCAACCCTGTAAGCATTGCCGACTTTGCCAACTCTTTGGTTGATTCAGACGCATTTTGAGGAGATTTATCTTTTCGGGTTGGTGTGCCTTGAATTGAAGACGAGCGGGTGGACTGTTCTTTGTCGCTCAACCTTCGTAAGTCATCAATCCTTCCGGCGGCAATTGCGGCACAGATAAGTTTATGTTGTCGGTTAAGACGGTCTGCCAAAATACCTTCATCAAACCCTGACGCGACAAGGTCTTCATATGTTGAACGCTTGCTCGCTAATATCTCACCGCCTGTGTAAACAAGCGAGAGTATCAGAGGCGTTTCCAAACCTTTATCCTCTGTCTGAACGTGATATATCACGCCGTTAAATTCTATATCTGTATTAAATCCCGAAATCACAGTTAGCTTCGTTACTGCGAAAAGAAAAATAAAGTGGGCCTGATAAAATTACATCCCCTTCAGCGGGGTTGCGTTGAAAAGTAACATAAGCTTTTTCAGACGGTCAACAATCTAGTCTCAAACATTTTTTTATTAGCGGTGAAAAGAGCTTGATTCAAATTTTAAGTTTGCTTGACACTCCATATTCCATGAACTACGATGCCTTTGTGCAACGATTCTCAAAGTTTTAATTCAATAAACATTCAAGAATTTCATCTGCTTTTTATGTTAAGCGGGCATTTGAATTCTGGAGAGATATGACTGGATTCAGACTGGTTGATTATTTTCCGATTCTCCTGATGTTCGTCGTCGCAGGCGGCTTCGCGGCTTCTCAAGTTTTAGCAACACAACTTTTCGGTAAACGCAAAAATACTCCAACAAAACTGATGCCTTATGAATGCGGCAAAGACCCTGTCGGTTCGGCACGTGAACGCTTTTCCGTTAAGTTTTATCTTATTGCAATGATTTTTATTCTCTTCGATATAGAAGTCATTTTCCTAATACCTTGGGCTGTCATCTTCAACAAATTTGCCGCTGAAGGGCGCAGTTTCATGCTTTTAGTTTATGTGGAGATGATGCTTTTCATGCTACTCCTCGGTGTCGGCTTTGTTTATGTTTGGAGAAAAGGGGCTTTTGATTGGGGCGAGAAAGCACGCAAAGAAGCAAAGGCGGAAGCGCGCGCCCTTAAAGACATGGAAGCACGCAAGCAGGAAGAAGCCAGAAAAGCGGCTTGAGATTTTTTTTGTGAGTAAGATTTATGGGACTTGAAAATTTTATTGCTGATGCTCTACCCGATGTCATGACCACGAGGCTTGATTCACTTGTGAATTGGGCACGCAAATCTTCGATTTGGCCTGCTACGTTTGGCCTTGCCTGTTGTGCCATAGAAATGATGAACACGGTAAGCGGGCGCAACGACCTTGCGCGTTTCGGCGCTGAAGCCTTTCGCGCAAGTCCGCGTCAGGCAGATGTGATGATTGTTGCGGGGCGCGTTTCGCGCAAAATGGCGCCGGTTTTAAGAAGAATCTATGACCAAATGCCGGAACCCAAATGGGTGATTTCGATGGGAGCATGTGCCACTTCAGGCGGAGTGTTTGATAACTACGCTATTGTGCAAGGCGTTGATAAAGTTGTTCCTGTTGACGTTTATGTTCCGGGTTGTCCGCCACGCCCCGAAATGTTGGTTCACGCGATAATGATGCTTCAAGAAAAGATAATGACAGATTCTATTAAAGACAATAGGGACGTGCCTGAGATTATTGCAAGGACACAACACATGCCCGGAACAATTCCGGTAACAATCGGTAACGCGGACATTGAGGCAGAAAAGAATGCTTCTCGTCCATATTCAATTGCTTCGCGTCACGAACGCCGTCGTTCTTCTTAAATTTTTATATGGCTGAAAACCAAACCGACACAACAAACACACAAGAGATTATCCCCTTCGTCGCAGAACTGACAGCGCACAATCAGGCTTGGGTAAGCGGTGCGACACAGGCATTAGGCGAATCAACGATTATTGTTCCCCGTGAATTCATCGTTGACGTTTGTTCTACATTAAAACACGGTTATCAATTTAATTTGCTCTCAGATTTATGCGGCGCAGACAGAGGCGTAGAAGAAGACCCGCGTTTTGAAGTCAACTATCATTTGACTTCTATAAAAACGGGTAAACGGCTTCGTTTGAAAGTTTTATTGACCGAAGACGACCCGCATGTAAACACAGTGACGGATGTTTGGAAAACAGCCAACTGGCATGAGCGCGAGACCTACGATTTAGTCGGAATTATTTTCGACAATCATCCAGATTTAAGAAGAATTTTATTGCCAAGCGATTGGGATGGTCATGCTCTAAGAAAAGATTATCCGTTAAGAGGTTACGAACCGTACAGCCTAACATAATTGCGGATTGCAGAATGCGGATTGCGGATTTAGACCATAACCCGCTTAATCCGCAATTCGCAATCCGAATTCCGCAATCAATTTTATGAGTGTTTCAACTTCAAATTTACCTACTTCGCAATATGAAGTTATTGACCAGCCGCTTGATACGCAAATGACGATTTCGATGGGTCCGCAACACCCTTCGACACATGGCGTTTTGCGTCTCGAACTCATTTTGGACGGCGAGATTATTGTAAAAGCGACTCCAGACATTGGTTATCTGCATACCGGGATGGAAAAGCTTTTCGAGTACAAAAAATATCAGCAAGGCATAGTCATCACAGACCGCATGGATTATTTGAATCCATTGGGTAACAACCTTGCTTACGTGATGGCGGCTGAAAAACTTTTGCAGCTGGAAATCCCTGAACGCGCTCAGATTATCCGTGTCCTTTTTTGCGAACTTCAACGCATCGCTTCACACCTTGTCTGGCTTGGCACACACGCGATTGATATTGGCGCCATGACACCATTCTTCTATTGTTTCCGCGAACGCGAAAAGATTTTGAACCTGATTGAAGCCGCATCTGGCGGACGAATGACGCCTTCGTACTTTCGCATTGGCGGTTTGATGATGGATTTGCCATCGGGATTTGAAAATCGCTGTAAACAATTTTTGGACAATTTTCCCAAAGCCTTGAAAGAGTTCAATATACTTTTGACGGGCAACACGATTTTCCGTTCGCGCACTCAGGATGTCGGTCATATTTCAAGCGAAGATGCCATTGACTGGGGGTTGACGGGACCTTCATTGCGCGGAAGCGGAGTAAATTTTGATATTCGTCGAATTAATCCATATACAGGTTACGAGAATTACGATTTTGATGTCTGCGTAGAAAACGGCGGCGATGTCTGGGCGCGTTATCTGGTAAGAATGCGCGAGATGGAAGAATCACACAAAATCGTTAAGCAGGCTCTTTCGCGTCTTAAACCCGGACCCGTAAAAGCAGATGACCCGAAAGTATCTTTGCCTGACCGCGAAGATATGAAAACACATATGGATTCATTGATTCATCATTTCCTAATTGTGACTGAAGGGTTCAACGTACCGGCGGGCGAAGTTTATTTCCCGATTGAGGCTTCAAAAGGCGAACTTGGTGTTTACATGAAATCGAACGGCGGACCGAAACCTGAGCGAGTGCATTTCAGAGGTCCGAGTTTTGTAAACCTTTCGGCATTACCGACAATGGCAGAAGGCGAAATGGTTGCTGACGTTGTTGCAATTATCGGCTCATTGGATATTGTTCTGGGTGAAATAGACCGTTAATTACAAAATGCAAAAGCTAAAGTTTTCAATCACCCAGTTGTCGGGTGTACCCGTCAAAGTTACAGGGGTTATTAATACACTGTCGTTCCACCTGAAAAATAGAATTTTGATATTGATATGGCATCAGTAATTCCAACTGAATATACAAACACGCTTCAAGTCACTGATGAAGTAGCTTCGTTTTCTGCTGAAATTGAGGCGGAAGTTGATAAGCACATCGCAAAATATCCGCCTGAAAGAAAGCGTTCCGCGATATTGCCGATAATGTTTATTGTCCAGCGCGAACTCGGATGGATAACCCCTGCGGGCGTGAACTATGTTGCCAAGAGATTGGATTTGGAAGTAACGGATGTCTGGGAAGTCGGGACGTTTTATTCGATGATAAAGATGCGCCCAATCGGCAAACATCACATTCAAATTTGCAAAACGCTTTCTTGCAAAATTATGGGCGAACCGCAAATTACAGAGCACGTTTGCAAGCGTCTCGGCATACACGCAGGCGAGACAACGCCGGACGGCAAATTTACGGTTTCGATGGTTGAATGTCTTGGTTCGTGCGGAACTGCGCCGATGCTTCAGGTCGGTTTTGATTATCATGAGAATTTAACGACAGCGAAGGTTGACGAACTTTTAGATTCTCTTGAATAAGTTTTATTAGTTATGAAGAAAGCCCTGTTGATTATTTCGATAATTATTACTTTGTCCGCCTTGACTTATGCGCAAGAGAGCGGAAACCGTGCTTACGGCGGGCAGCGCAGACGCCCGCAAGCCAACACAGGTGTTCTTACAACAGGTGACAGAGGCTTATTTATCGAAGCGAATGTTTTGTTAAATGCCAAGGCGGATGCTTACATTGTCGTTTTTGGCGTGGCACAAGAAGGGGCGACTGCGGATGTCAGCAATACAAAAGTCAACGATGTGATTTCAAACTTCACAAAATCTTTGAATAGTTTGGGAATAACAAAGACTGATATTTACGTTGACTTTATCACGCAAAATAAAATTTACGAGTACAAGACATCAGAGGCGAATGTTGTCACGGAAGAACTGAGCGGTTTTGAAACAAAGAAGACAGTGGCGGTTCGTTACAAAGACAGAGCGCAACTTGAACCGATTATTACCGCCGCAACAAAGGCTTCCATTTTTGATTTGATAAAGGTCGATTACGTCATTAACGATTTGCCCGCAATTCGTCAAAGGCTTTATGAAGAAGCAACGAAGATATTAAAGCAGAAGGAAGAAAAGTATAAAAACTCTTTCAACTTAAAACTTTATTCGATTGCAATCACAAACGAGAAATACGATGCGTTCTTTCCGGGCGAACTTTATAACAACTATCAGGCTTACGAATCCGGTACTACATACGGAAGTTACAGCAGCAATTATCGCGTGATTCAAAGACGCAAAAGCAGCACGCTTTATTACGAACCTTTGGACGTAACCGATTTCGATTCAGTGATAAACGCAATGGGAATCGAGCCAATGGTGCAGTTTACGCTTTATTTAAGAGTTCAGTATTCGTTGTCCTGATAAAAGTTCAATGATCAATAATTAACTTTTAGTTGGCAATTTACGATGACAAATGATTCGGCTTCGTGTGGATCTAAATGACATCGTTGAAGGAAGATTTTTTCCTGACGATGGTTGGTAGTTTTTTCTGATTACAAATTCTTTATGCGTATAGAAGCAATTGGTTGCGAACCGCTTTTGTTAAAGCGATTCCAATATGAAAACTCGCACACATTAGAGGTGGCACGAAAGCACGGTGCTTATGAACAACTCCGTAAAGCGATGACCATGTCGAAAGACGATGTTATCAACGAAGTCAAAAAATCTGCTTTGCGCGGGCGCGGCGGTGCGGGATTTCCTACGGGCATGAAGTGGAGTTTCGTTCCGAAAGATTCTCCGAAACCTAAATACATCGTCTGCAATGCGGACGAATCAGAACCCGGAACTTTCAAAGACAGATATTTGATTGAGCGCGACCCGCATTTGATGTTCGAGGGGATGTTGATTGCGGCTTACGCGCTCGGTTCAAAAGCCTGTTATGTCTATACGCGCGGCGAGTACAAATATCTGATTGACATAATGGACAAAGCCATTGAAGAAGCGCGTGCGGCTGGCTTTATCGGCAATAACATTATGGGAAGCGATTTCTCCTGCGAGATGTACACGCACACGGGCGCGGGTGCTTACATCTGCGGCGAAGAAACCGCGCTGTTGAGTTCGCTTGAAGGGGAACGCGGACATCCGCGTATGAAACCGCCCTTCCCTGCTGTTGCAGGTCTTTATGCGTGTCCGACTGTTGTCAACAACGTAGAGACTTTTACAGCCGTTCCCTTCATTATCGAAATGGGCGGCGATGCTTATAAGGCTTTAGGAACAGAGAAAAGCGGCGGCACAAAGCTCTGGTCTGTGTCGGGCCATGTCAAATATCCGGGCGTTTATGAACTGCCGATGGGTTATGACGACATGGAAAAATTCATCATGGAAGACTGCGGCGGAATGCTCAATCCCGATAAGAAACTGAAAGCGGTCATTCCGGGCGGTTCAAGCGTTTACATAATGCCCGCTGAAGACATTATCGGAAAAGACGTAAGGCTTGATTATGAAGGTTTGGTTGCGGCCGGTTCGTCCGTCGGTTCGGGCGGTTTTATTGTGATGGACGAAACCGTCGACGTGATGGAATCAACAAAGAATCTGACAGAGTTTTACAAACACGAATCTTGCGGCTGGTGTACGCCTTGCCGCGAAGGCACTGATTGGCTAGTCAAAATTTTCAATCGAATTGCAGATGGCAACGGACGCCCGGAAGACGCACAACTCCTTCTGGATATTTGCGACAACATCGAAGGCAAATCTTTTTGCCCCTTAGGCGACGCGGCGGCGTGGCCCATTCAGTCTGCGATAAAGAAGTTTCCGCAGGATTTCAAAAAACATTTAATGCCAACGAACGGCAATTAACATTTAGATTTTATTTATCGGAGTTTTCAATAATGGGAAAAGGTGACCAAAGAACAAAAAGAGGAAAAATTTTTGCGGGCAGTTTCGGCAAAACTCGCCCCCGAAAAAATAAAAAGAAAACCGTAAAAACAGAAACGCCAAAAGAAACAAAGAGCGAGAACACAGAAAACGCTCAAGGATAAGCTTAGTAGGGTTTGAAGTTTAGTCGCTTAAAGGGACTCAAAACAAATTGTCATGTCAACCGAGTTAATAAAAGTTACTATTAACGGAAAAGATTTTCAGGTCGCTAAAGGCGCGCGTCTGATTGATGTCTGCCGCGAGAATGAATATGACATTCCGTCCTTCTGTTACTACTCCGACCTTGCTTTGCAAGCCTCTTGTCGTATGTGTTTGGTTCGCATTGAAAAGATGCCGAAACTGCAAACGTCCTGCACAATCATTTGTACGGACGGAATGGTCGTCACAACACAAAGCGAAGAGATTATTAAAGCCCAACGCGCAATGAGCGAATTTCTTCTTGCAAATCATCCGCTCGATTGTCCTGTGTGCGACCGTGGCGGCGAGTGCGAACTGCAAGAGATGATTTATAACTGGGGCGATATAGAGGAACGGTTTACTGAAAAGAAAAATTCTTATCCCGAAAAGTTTCTCTCGCCTATGGTTGCAAACGACCCGCAGCGTTGCATTGTCTGTAAGCGTTGCACCCGTGTTTGTGACGAATGGATGGGCGAAGAAGCAATCGAAGCCGGAAATCGCGGCGTTAATACAGTAATCGGAACATTCGGCGGCTGGCTCAACTGTTCTCAATGCGGAAACTGTATTGAGGTTTGCCCGACGGGAACTTTGCTTGACGGGACATACCGCCACGAAACGCGCCCTTGGGAATTGGAACATACTGTTTCGACCTGTACTTATTGTTCTGACGGATGTCAGGTTGCCGTCGGTTCGAGAAATAATCAGGTGAAGCGCGTCATAGCGCGTGACCGTCATGTAAACGGTCTGAACGGCGAATTTCTCTGCGTTAAAGGAAGATTTGCACATCAATTTGTAAATCACCACGAAAGAATTAAGACTCCGCTTATCCGTTACAAAAAAGGCGGCAAATTTATACCTGCGACTTGGGATGCGGCGATTAGTTTTATTGCGGAAAAATTACGCGAAACAAAAGAAAAACACGGAGCGAATTCAATCTCTGTTGTCGGAAATGCGCGAATTACAAACGAAGCGAACTATGCGATATTGAAATTTGCCAAAGAAGTTATAGGCACAGAGAACTATTCAGCCGTTGATGTTTTTTCGTTGAAAAATTTCTTTGCGAATTTAGGCGGCAATCTTGCGACACATCGTGACATTCGTTTTGCAAAAACGATTCTTT
>Ga0187893_10015215_pt1 | contig 10341 bp, 2 predicted proteins | sample MA1701074metaG_FD_139574 | JGI IMG/M metagenome (GOLD analysis project Ga0187893, IMG submission 139574) | White microbial mat communities from a basaltic lava cave in the Kipuka Kanohina Cave System on the Island of Hawaii, USA - MA170107-4 metaG ... | reverse complement strand
GCTGATTGGTGCCGTGGGCGGCGCGACGTTCAATGGCGTGCTCGACGAGGTGCGGTACTACAACCGCATCATCGATGAAATGGAAGTGCTGGAGAATCTGTTCACGCCCGTGGACGAGAGCGGCCCACTGACGGTGACGTATCAGAGTCCGCCGCCCGATTCACGGATCCTGACCTCGACGCCCTTGAGAGTCGGGTTCAGCCGGCAGGTGGCCGCTTATTCCGTCTCGAGCGAGACGATTAAGCTCCTCGATGCCGCGGGTCAACCGCTGACGGCCACGGTGACCTTACAAAGCTGGCCCGCGCACACCGCAACGATCGAACCCGCCGCCCCATTGACGGCCGGTACAACCTACGCCATTCGTGTCACCGGTGGTGCGACAGGCGTACAGCCTGCCACCGGTGATGATCTCGAAGCGGACGAGGAGTGGGACTTCACGGTGGCGTCGCCCGCCGCGGCGCCGGTGGCGAGCTGGGCGCTCAACGAGACCACGGGACTGACGGCACAGGATGCGAGCGGCAACGGCAATACCGGCGCGCTGGTGAATGGCCCCACGTGGACGACGAATGGCAAGTTCGACGGTGCGCTGCAGTTCGACGGCGTCGACGATGTGGTGGTAGTGCCGGATAGTCCGACGCTGTCACTGGGGCCGGCGGCCACGCTCAGCGTGTGGCTCTACCCGACGCAGCACCAGCACCAGTTCGTGTTTTCGAAAGAGACGCCGAAGCGGACCTCGTTCCATCTCTACATGAAAAATTCGGGGAAGATCGACGTGTGGTTCGGCACCGGCGGCGACGCACCCGTGCTGTCCGATCCCGACGTGACGCCGATCAACGAATGGACGCATATTGCGGCGACGTACGACGGCGCGCACGCCCGGCTGTATGTGAACGGTCAGCTGAAGGCGCAGGCGGCTCAGACCGGAGTGATCAGGAACTTTGGCGCCCCATTGCGGATTGGCGGGTCCCCGTTTGGGCAGCGGTTCGTGGGTCGCATCGACGAGGTGCGCGTCCACGATCGTGCGTTGAGCCAGGCGGAAATAGCCGGCGTGATGGAGGGGCCGGTCCAGCCGCCGGTGTTCTCACCGACGGCCGGAACCTATCCCACCAGTGTGTCGGTATCGCTGAGCACGCCGACGCCCGGCGCGACGATCCGCTACTCCACGAATGGCGCCGATCCTACGGAATCGCATCCCGCCTACAGCACCCCGATCGAGGTGACGACGACCACGACGCTCAAGGCGCGGGCGTTCAAATCCGGGCTGACGCCTAGCCCGGTAGCAACGGCGATCTATACGATTCAGACCACGTTGGCGACGCCCGTGGCGACACCGGGCGGCGGGACCTACAGCCAGCCGCAGTCGGTCACGCTCACGGCGGATCCGGGCGCTGCGATCCGCTACACGCTCGACGCCACCGACCCCACGGAATCATCGACGCTCCACGCCACGCCGATCGAGATCGCGACGACGACCACGCTCAAGGCCCGCGCGTTTCTCGCGGGATTCAATCCGAGCGCGGTGCTGACGGCGGTCTATACAATTTCTCCGACACTCCCAGGTGGTGAGGACCCGCCGCCGGATCCGGCCAGCGTCGCTCCGCCCTTGTCGGATGTGCTCTTGACGTCGTTCGCGGACGCCAACGCGTTCTTGTTCCAAGGCTCCAACCCGATTCAGCGCAACCATACCGCTGGCTCCATCGCGAGCGAGCGCATGGCAGTGATTCGCGGCAAGGTCTTGACGCGCGCGGGCACGCCATTAGTCGGCGTTCGGGTCACGCCGACACAGCAGGTCGGCGTGGGCTATACGGTAACGCGCGCTGATGGCGTGTTCGATCTTGCCGTCAATGGCGGCGCCGCCGTGCTCCTTGAGTACACCCGCGCTGGCTTCCTGACCGCGCAACGGTTTGTCGATACACAGTGGGCTGACTTCTCGCCCGCGCCCGACGTCCGTCTCGTCACTCTCGATCCGGTCGTGAGTGTCGTCAGCATGGGACCACAAACCGTGTCCGCTGCGGCTCGGGGCAGTGTCGTCGAAGACACCGACGGGGCGCGTCAAGCGACGTTGATCGTTCCCGATGGTGGCGTCATGGCGACCATTCACCTACAGGACGGCACCGTCCTGCCGGCAGTGTCCCAATTGTCGATTCGCGCGACGGAATACACCGTTGGTCCCGGCGGACCCGAGACGATGCCGGGATCATTGCCAACGACCAGCGGCTACACATATGCCGTCGAGCTCACCGCCGACGAGGCGCTGCAGGCCAACGCCGTCAATGTGACATTCGATCCACCGTTGGTCTTCTACTTGGAGAACTTTCTCGATTTTCCAGTCGGTGGCATCGTGCCGTCCGGCTACTACGACCGCTCTAAGGCAGCGTGGATTGCATCCAACAATGGCCGCGTCATCCGTGTACTGGGCACGAACCCGGGTGGGGAAGCGGAGCTCGACATCGCCGGTGACGATCTCGCGGCGACTCCCGAGGAACTGGCTGAACTCGGAGTCACGTCAGGCGAACGTCGCCGACTAGCCACGCTGTATGCGACGGGTCAAAGCCTGTGGCGTTCACCAATTCCTCACTTCACACCATGGGATCACAACTGGCCGTACGGACCTCCGGGGTCGGCGACTAGGCCAGGCTTCGAGCAGAAAGTGCCCGGTGCGCGGTCGAATGTGGGCATCCAGGGGACAGCCAGGGGTGAGGCGACAGATTCCTGTCAGGTTTTTAGCTCGGTCATCGACTGCCAGAATCGGGTGCTCGGGGAAAACGTCGCGATTGCCGGGACCCCGTATACGTTGACCTACCGCAGTAATCGCTCAGCAAGTCCGGCCTTCCGGAAGGTGAAATTCCCCGTCACTGGGCCGACAGTGTCGCCAGATCTCAAGCGCGTAAATGTTGACGTGGACGTCGCGGGACAGCGGCATAGCTTTACGTTTCCGCCCACTGCGGGACAGTCATCGTCATTCACCTGGAACGGTCTGGACGCCTTCCAGCGACCGACATCGGGCGCCCAACAAATCACCGTTACCATTGGCAATGCCTACGACGCCGTTTACTACACCGCGGCTGAATTCGAGCGAAGCTTCGGCGCCGCGGGCAGTGGCGAGACGCTGCGGGATCGGGGGCGGGGAGAGATCTTCTATGTCGACCGGTTGCAGTTCATGGTCGATTCGCTGCAGCGCGGGCGCACGGCGGTGGCGGGATGGGATGTAGACGTCTACCACCGCTTCGATACGCGATCACAAACGCTCTTCCTGGGTAACGGCGAGCAACGCAGCACGGCGTCGATCGGAGACGTGATGGGCGTGGTAAGTGGCGCAGGGCAAACAGCGATCGAGGACGAGCCAATTCCAGCGTCCCAGGCTGGCATTGGCGTCGTGCATGGCTTGGCTGCCGCGCCGGATGGCCGGCTGTACGTGGGCGAATCTTCGGGCATCCTGCGCCTCGATCGCGATGGAACCATCCGACGCGTCGTGACCCGTGCAGTCAACGAACCGCTGCATGGCGTTGCCGCTGCACCGGACGGTTCTATCTACTTCTCTTCCGGTTGCATGGTCAGCCGCTTAAATAACACTGGTGCACCGACTGTTGTAGCGACGATTGAGAACGCTCTCTGCGTGCCAGCGCTCGCCATCGCAACGGACGGAGCGTTCTTCCTCGGGACCGGGACTGAGTTGTATCGCCTTGCACGAGGCGAAACAGAGTGGCGACCAGTGGCTCAACCAAATGGCCTCCGCGCGTTGACGGCAGACCGTGAAGGTGGTGTGTACTTCGGCGAGTTCAGCCAGATCTTCCGGTGGGCGCCGTCGGGTACGGTCACCCCCATTGCCGGTTTCGGCGGCGGCTTCCAGGACGGTGAACCAGCGATCGACGCGCGCGTTTTCGCTCTGAGTTCGCTCGCGGTGACCCGTAACGGCGATCTCTTCGTCGGTGATTTCTTCTTTGATAGTGATATCGGGAGAGTTCGCGTCATCGGACCGGATGGCACCATCGAGCGTCACGGCGGGGGTGGCTCATCCAACCCGCCGCAAAATGGTCAATTGGCCGCCACGTCGAACATCTCGCCGGTGGCGATGACGGTGTCCGTTCAAGGCGACGTGTTCGTCGGAACCTTCAATCGGATTCTGCGCCTGGATCCAGCCTTCGGAACTGCAACTCGGATTCCGTCGGAGGACGGCAGCGTCGTGTACGAGTTCAATCTCGACGGCACGCATTTGCGCACGATTGATGCGCTTACAAAGGTGACATTGTCCACGTTTGAGCGGGACGCAGCAGGCCGGTTGATCGGTATCGTCGACCGCGACGGACTCCGGACCGAGATCACCCGTGATACAACCGGGGTTCCGATCGCAATCGTCAGCCCATTCGGCGTCACGACAACCCTGGCGGTGTCGGACGGGTTGCTCTCACGGATTGACGCGCCGGAGAATCACAGCATCCTCCTCAGCTACGACGGCGTCGGGTTACTCACGTCATATACCGACGCCAACGGAAATCTGTCGCAGTTCGACTACGACGCCGACGGCTTCTTGGTGACAGATCGCAATGGCGCGGGCGGTCAGCAGACATTGTCCCGAACCGACCACGCGGATGGCTGGACTGCCACGCGCACGCAGCTTGACGGCGGCACCACGTCTTACTTGACTGAACAGATTCCCGGCGGCCAGCGGCGTGTGGTCGTTAGTCCGGACGGTAGGCAGAGCACCTCCATCAACAACGGGAACGGCGGGACGACCATGACCGCCGCCGATGGCACGGTGACGACCCTCACGCTCGGCCCGGATCCTCGATTCGGTTTTGGCGCGCCTCTGGCGGTCAGCACGGAGGTCAGAACACCCGCAGGCCGCACGATGACCATCAATCGATCACGAACGGCGGACATGACGGACCTGCTCGATCCGATGAGTGCGACCGAAGTGACCGATGTATCGAGTGTGCTCGGGCGCGAATCGCGCAGCGTCTTTGACTTGGCGACCCGCACGGTCACCAGTACAAGTCCTGAAGGCCGAGTTACGGTCACGACGCTGAATGACAAGGGCCGTCCTGCAGCGGTGCAAGTGGGTTCGCTGTTGCCGACCACCTTCGCCTACGATTCGCAGGGCCGGCTCGCCTCGCAGACGCAAGGCACTCGGACGACCACGTTTGGCTACAATGATTTCGGCTATGTCGAGTCGGTGACCGATCCCCTCAATCGCACCGTGAGTTTCATCAACGATGCATTGGGTCGCCGGACGCAGCAGACATTCCCAGACTCGCGTCTCGTGTCGTTCGCCTACGACGCAAATGGCAATCTCACCTCCCTGACGCCGCCGGGACGACCGGCGCACGAGATGGCATACAGCGAGATCAATCAATTGACGCGCTACACGGCGCCGAGTGTCGGTCCGAATGAAACCGCAACCGAGTACACGTTTAATTTGGCGGGCGCGCCGAGCAGTCTCACGCGTGCAGATACACAGGAGATCAGCTGGAGTTATGACACGGCTGGCCGACCCGAGACCTTGACGACGCCGACGGGTGAGACGACGTATGGCTATCATCCGACCACGGGCAAGTTGCAGACGCTGACTTCACCGACGGGAGGACTCGCTTACAGTTACGACGGACCGCTTCAGACCGCCGAAACGTTCTCCGGATTCGTAACCGGGGAAGTCGCCTGGAACTACGACGCCTTCTTCCGGGTGAGCCTTGAGCGCATTCGCAACGGCAACGAGATCACATTCAGTTACGACGACGACGGCCTGCTGACAGGCGCCGGAAATCTGACCTACACACGCGACGAGGCGAACGGTCTGCTGGATGGAGCAACAATCGGCGGCGTCACCACGACTTTTGATTACGACAATTTTGGCGAACTTCTCGACGAACACACGACGCGGTCGAGCGCGACGCTCTATCATGGTGTCTACACGCGAGATGACGCTGGCCGGCTCGACGCGCGCACCGAAACAATCGGTGGCACGACGATCACTGACGTCTACGGATACGATCTTGCTGGCCGTGTGACCACGGTCACGCGCGGCGGTGCGCTACTGGCCTCGTACACTTACGACGCCAACGGCAATCGTACCAGCATCACCACCAGTGCTGGCACCATCACCGCCAGCTACGACGAGCAGGATCGCATTCTCACCTTCGGCGAGCGCACCTACACGCACACTGCGCATGGCGAAGTAAGCAGCTGGACGGACTCAAGCGGCAGCACCACACTCACCTATGATGTGCAGGGGAATCTGCTGGCCGTGAACCTCGCGTCGGGCACAACCGTCGACTATGTCGTCGACGGGCGCAACCGGAGGATCGGCCGACGGGTCAACGGCGTCGTAACGCACGGCTGGCTCTATCAGGGACAGTTGCGACCAATCGCAGAGCTCGATGCGGGCGGCGCGATTGTCAGCCGCTTTGTCTATGGTGCGCGCACGGTCGCGCCGGAGTACCTGGTCCGCGCTGGCGTTACATATCGGTTGATCACCGATAATGTCGGCAGCGTGCGCCTTGTTGTCAATACTGGTTCCGGCGCGATTGTCCAGCGAATCGACTACGACTCGTGGGGACAGGTAATCGCTGACACGAATCCTGGATTCCAGCCCTTCGGCTATGCCGGTGGCTTGTTGGATTCAGTGACTGGCTTAGTTCGGTTCGGCGTGCGCGACTATGACTCGAGGATCGGACGTTGGCTAACCAAAGATCCAGTTGGCTTCGAGGCCGGGCCGAATTTCTACGAGTATGTTGGCAGCAATCCTATCAATCGCATTGACCCACGAGGTCTTGATTGGTTCAGATCGAGCAACGAGCAAGGCTACTACGTTGGAAGGACCGATAGTTGGGTTGAACCTGGAGGGTTGATCAGCCGCGTGATCGAGAATTGGGTGCCTGCTGGTCGAACCTTTGGCGAAATTCACGATATTCACGTCGGCGGCGCAACTGCGGCGGGCATCCCGGACGCTGCCGTGAACTGGTTGTCTATGCCAGGAATGTACATGGCGGCAGTCGAGATAGAGACTCTGAGGAGTGTTATGGAGATCTACCGCGAACTGAGTGACTGGTCTGGGCGGTCCGAAACCGTGCCGGATTCTCGAGTCGAAGCCGTTAGACGACTTTGGGAAAGTATCAAGCGCTATCTTGACGGACTCCTGTGTTTCCTGCCATGACGCGCCGACTACTGGGTTGGGTGTCGCTCTCGGTCACCGTGGTGGTGGCCGGATGTGGCGGCCCGTCTGACCTCAGTCAGACACCAAAGTACGCGAGTGTCATCGGTGCCGAGTACCGAACGAAAGCTGAACTCTACGCGCATGGAGTCTATGGCAGCATTAGCAACAAACAGTTGAGCTCGATTTGGATCGCGCCAGTGGAGCAGACAGGACCTGAGATTGCGTTTCGTCGCATAGTACGAAAGGGACAGGCACTACGAGTCATAGCGGTGAGAAAGCGCTTTGCGCCACTAGACAACGGGCTTCAGTTCGTCGTGACGATGGACGGCCTGGATCTTCCGACGGGTGTTCCGATCGTTGTACCCCTGTCTGGATACATGCAGTCGGACGACGGGTTTCTGGATCAGCGTTACTTCGAGCGTGGACCTGCTCAATGATCCCCTCAAAGCCCTCACGCGTGACACTTGCTTGACAGCTCGTGTCAGGTTGTTCATTGAATCGAATCGTGCAGGAATATGCGAAACATGTGAACAGTAAAGGTGCTCATAATCGCTGGTCAGCGCAGTTCGAGACAAGATTGAAATTCAGTCGTGTTGTCTGGAAGCATCACTTCAATTTCGCGCGCGGATGGGCCGGCGCTCTACCTCCAGGTACTGCCGCAATGACGACCCAGGATGAATCCGCCAGCTGCACATTCGTGGAAGGCGTTCAGACGTGGCAGGGCGCCTGTGCCGTCACGCTTGCAATAGCCGATTCCGGCCCGGTCGGCGCATATCGGCGAAGGTCGATTCGAGAACCTTGATCGGTCGATTGACATCGCTATCGGAATCTGTGTGATGCGGTCGCGAACGGGCGCGTTGCGGAAACGATTTGGCGATTCATGGGCAGCGTGGTACGGAGTCGCAGTGCAATTAGGGTCCAGGAATCAGTGCTCCAACACAGCGGCACCACGATTATCGGTGCGCTTCTCTTCCCTTACGCTGGAGCGTTGAAGAACCCCGTACTGTTGCTACGAGGGCCGCAAGACCGATGTTCAGGACAGTGAGTGGTTAGCGCAATTGCTCGAATGCGGCTTGTTGAAGGCGAGTTTCGTTCCACCGCCCGAGATTCGCGAACTCAGTGACCTCACCCGGTACCGCTGGCAGAAAGCGCGGGGATAGGACCCAAGAAGTCCACCGCCTGTGCAAAGTACTGGAAGATGCCGGCGTGAAGCTGACGTCGGTGGTCAGTGACGTCATGGGCGCGAGTGGCCGCGCGATGCTCACGGCCCTGGTCAAAGGGACGAGGGAGCGTTCAGCAAAGTTCTCATCATGCGATGAGCGTCGCCACCATGCGAGGGTCGCTATCCGAACATTTTCGGCGTCGGCATCCGTGCGCGAATCCGCTCGAGCTCTTCCACGGTGACGCGGTCGAGGCCGTTCTTGCGGCACGTCTCCTCGACGGCCTTCACGACCATCCCTCGGACGAAGGCCGGCACCCTCTTCATTCGTTCCGTCGCGGCGTCATCCCACGCAATGGTCCTCGGAGACTCGGGGCCATAGGTTCGGCCCGAGATGGTGAGAAGCGGCGATGCAGCGAACTTGCCGGGAGTGTGCGTGCACAGCGGGTCTTCGGCCATGAGATTGCCGGCCATCCCATAGGCTCTGGCGCGGCAGCCACCGCAATGGCCGTTCATCTCGCACTCGCCGCATCGCCCCTCGAGCGAGGTGCGCCGCCGAATGCCGTTGAACAGCTCCGAATTCGTCCACAGGTCCGCGAGACTCGCGGTGCGAAGGTTCCCTGCAAACACCGGGAGATACGGACACGGCGTGAGGTCGCCGTTTGGCCGGATTCCCATGTAATGCGTTCCCGCCGGACATCCGCCGGCACCACCGGAGTACGTTCTGATCGGCGGCTGACCGTTTTCCAGCATGGTCTTGACGTAATGGGGCGCGCACTTGGCGTTGACGAGCATCCGGCGGCTGTACTTCTGCTGAATCCGGTAGAGCGCGCCAAGCACCTCATCGTACTGGGCCGCCGTCATGTCGGAGACGAACTGGCCGCGCCCGGTCGGCACCAGGAAATAGAGGTTCCACACCTTCGCGCCCAGACGTTCGTACGCGAAGTCGGCGATCGCGTCTAGCTCGTCGAGATTGTGCGATCCCGCCGTGGTCTGGACGATGAACGACAGCCCGACCTGGTTGAGGATCTGCGCACCATCCACGGTATTTTGCCAGGCGCCGCGGACCATCCTGAAGCGATCGTGGCGATCGGGATCGAGCGCGTCGAGCGAAAGCGAGAGTCCCCGTGCTCCAGCGTCGGCGAGGTGGCGGGCCACGTTGTCGGTGATCCGCACGCCGTTGGTGCCGACGACGACCCACAATTCACGCTCCGCGGCGCGACGCACGATCTCGAGAATGTCCCGACGCAAGAGCGGCTCGCCGCCCGTCAGGATGGTCAGGCACTCAGGCGCAAACGCGGCAATCTGGTCGATGAGCGCGAAGCACTCCTCGGTGCCGAGCTCACTACGATCGGCAAAGTTCTCCGCATTCACCAAAGGCTTGGGTCCGGCGTCGAGATAGCAGTGCTCGCACGCCAGATTGCAGCGGTAGGTGAGATTCCAGGAGATGACGTAAGGCCGGGCGAACCCTTCGACTCGCTGGCCGGCTGCGCCGGCACGCTCGCTCAGGGCTGGCCCTTCGCCTGGGCTTTGGGCGAACGGGCTGGTGTTCACGGAAACGATGCGAGACACCGTATGAGAACTCGCGACACCCTGTCAAGCTGGCGGAAGGCCCTCCAGCTTTCGCGATCGAGTAGTATTCGGGCCGTCACCCGTCACACAGGCTGGAGAACCGCTCTATGCGACATTCCTTCGGTCTCGTCCTGGCAGGTCTTGGCTTCGTGCTCGCCACCACCGGTGACGCGTTCGCCCAGGATCGGTTCTTCGACTCCAACGGCGTCCGGATCCGTTACGTGGAATCCGGCAGCGGCGATCCTGTCGTGTTGATCCACGGCAACGGTGGCAGCTTGCAAGGGTGGATCGCAGCAGGGGTGCTTCCGGCGCTAGCGCAAAGCTACCGAGTGATCGCGCTCGATGCCCGCGGCCACGGCAAGAGCGGCAAGCCGCATGAGGCCAGCGCCTACGGCCGCGAGATGGGCCTCGACGTCATCCGGTTGCTCGATCACCTCAACCTGCGCCGCGCGCACATCGT
>Ga0187893_10015214_pt1 | contig 10341 bp, 8 predicted proteins | sample MA1701074metaG_FD_139574 | JGI IMG/M metagenome (GOLD analysis project Ga0187893, IMG submission 139574) | White microbial mat communities from a basaltic lava cave in the Kipuka Kanohina Cave System on the Island of Hawaii, USA - MA170107-4 metaG ... | reverse complement strand
TCCAAACTGCTGGCGAAACTCTTTCACCGTCAAAATGCTTTTGGGTTTGGAAACTCTTGGTTTTGTCATGCCTGGCAGGATATCGCCTTTTCTTCGCCGGAGCAAGCGTGATATTCACTTTGCATTTATACAGGCAGTGCGTCGTCTCAATCGCCCAGCGTGTCTCCTTAACCTATCGTCCGGCCGGCGAGACAGTGTAGGATAACGAGCGTTTGTGGCCGAAGCGCCGTGCGGACGGTCTGAGTTTCGGGAGAGAAACCAATGACAACCTCTGAACTATCTGCCTTCGACCTGGAGCAGGAGCCTGGCCCAATGGAACGCCTCCTGCGTGTTTTTGGCGATGTGCGTTCCGGTGAGGCCGGCACAGCGTTGCTGCTTCTATTGAATATTTTTCTGATCCTGGGCGGTTACCAAGTCTGCAAAGTAGCGCGGGAGCCGCTCATCCTTGCTACCGGTGGCGCGGAGCTCAAGTCGTATGCATCAGCAGGCCAGGCTGTCGTGCTGATGTTCTTCATTCCGTTGTACAGCTGGTTTGCCTCCAAGGTGGACCGGGCGCGCTTGATATTCGGAGTGACGTTGTTCTTCATTGTGAACATCGAGTTGTTCTGGCTGGGCGCGAAGCTGGGAGTTCCCTATCTGGGCGTCGCGTTCTTCATTTGGGTGGGTGTATTCAGCAACGCGGTGATTGCCCAGTTCTGGTCCTACGGAAATGACCTCTACTCCCGCGAAGTTGGCGAACGGCTGTTTCCCGTCATTGGCATTGGCCCCACGCTTGGCAGCCCGTTTGGAACAGCGGCTGCGGCTTGGCTCTTTCACAACAAAGTGGGCGCCTATACAATCCTGCAGATCACCGTGGTGGTTCTGTTCTTGTCCATGGGCGTCTATTGGCTCGTGGAGCGACGAGAAGGTCAGCAACGTCGCAGGACCGGTAACACAGGTGAGAAGCTCAAAGAAGGTCCGGGAGGGTTCGCACTCTTGGCGAGGAGTCCCTACCTCCGATTGATTTGTATTCTGATCTTTCTCTTGAATTTGGTGAATACGACCGGGGAGTACCTACTCTCCAAATTCATTGTCGCCGAAGCGGTGAACCGGGCGGCGGCTGACCCTTCGTTCAACCGGATGGCATTCATCGGCAGTTTCTCTGGCAGCGTTCAGTTTTGGGTCAATGTCACCGCGGCTCTCGTGCAGGGTTTGCTGGTGTCACGAATTGTAAAGTATCTGGGTCTGGCGGGTGCCCTTCTGGCGCTACCGCTCGTCGCGCTGGGTTCCTACGGGACCATTTATGCCGGAGCGACACTGACGTTGGTTCGACTTGCCAAGACCGCGGAGAACGCAACCGACTATTCCATTATGAACACAGCGCGTCAGATGATATGGTTGCCAACCCGCCGCGAAGAGAAATACAAAGCCAAGCAGGCTACGGATACCTTCATTGTGAGGACCGGAGATCTGGCTTCGGCAGGATTGGTGTTTGTAGGGACTGGGTTTCTTGAATTCGGTCCACAGCAGTTTGCTTCCGCGAACGTCGTCCTGTGCCTGGTGTGGCTCGGAGTGGCGATGCTGCTGCTCAAGGAATACCGACGATTGGCGGGACAGCCACAAGTCAGTTCCGCAGGGCTTTCAACACAACCAAAGTGAAATCGTCTTGCGGGGTCTTGTCGGCGGCAAAATCGAGAATTTGATCCTTCACGAGCAGGGTAATCTCTTTCGCTGTGCGGTGGCGGTTCAGTGTGGCCAGCGATTGGAGTCGATCGACGCCATACTCCTCTTCGGCCTCGTTGTAAATCTCAGTCACACCATCCGTGTAGAGAAGCAACAAGTCGTCAGGCAAAATCTGGACGAAGTTCTCCCAGTAAACCGAGTCGGCGAAGGCACCGAGAATCAGGCCTCCGGTTTCCAGACGCAAGGCCGAACCGTCGGCTCGAATCAGGATGACAGGGTTGTGGCCGGCGTTGCAGTAAGTCAGGATGCGGCGCTGCTCGTCGAGCACGCCGTAAAACGCGGTGACGAACTGATGATCGTCCGTGCTCTCCCAAAGCAACTGGTTGACCTTTGCCATGATGGTTCGGATGGCGTAGTTATTGCGAATCTCGGCCAGCAAGCAAGCCCGGAAACTGGCCATGATGAGGGATGAGGGAATTCCCTTTCCGGAGACATCACCCACCACCAGCCCCCACTGACCCTCGACGATCCGTATGAAATCGTAGTAGTCGCCACTGACCAGTCGCGACGGTATGTTCAACCCTGCGACTTCAAATCCGTTCAATTGAGGTGGCTTGGCTGGGAGAAAACTCAACTGAATCTCACGAGCGATCGAGAGCTCTTGCTCCAGCCGCTTCTTGTCCAGCAGCGCGCGGTACAACTGTGCTTTCTCAATCGATAAAGCGACCTGGTGGGTGAATTTCTCAAACAGGGCGAGGTCGCTGCGGGTGTAGACATCCTGCTCATCGCTTTCCAGAGTAAAAACCCCGATCATTCGCTTGTTGCTCAGAATGGGTGCAGCCATGGCCGATCGGGCGGCGCTTCGAGCATTCAAGAATGCCGGATGAGCCTCAAGATCGTTAAGAATGACAGCCGTGGCTTGCTGGGTGACGATCTCGCGGGCGGCTCGTCCGACATTGAGAATTTCATTCTGATCGACATTGATTTCGTAACCGTACGCCACCATGCGCTGGATCTCTTGAGAGCTCCGATCCAGCAAATAGATGCCGGCTGCATCGTAGGGAATCAGTGAGCGCAACGCATCGATGATGACGTCCAGCAACTCATCCAGGTCCAAAGAAGCACTGACGCGCTGACTGACTTCAGCAAGTTTTTCTTCCTCCAGACTGAGTCGTTCAGCCTGCTCCGACAGTTTGAAGTAGTTAAGCCCAACTGCGATCTGGTAGGAAAGGGCCGTCAGGAACAGCAACTCGGCATCGGTAAACTTCTTGGAACTCTCCCGGAAAAAAACTTCAATCACTCCCAAGAGAGCTCCGCGGCGGACAAGCGGCGAAGCCATGACACGCTGGCTGGTAATTCCAAGAGCCCGATGGATCCGGGCAGATTCGGGGAAGTCACCAAGATTCTCGCTTCGCTGCGGTGACTGCGAAGCCCCTACCTTGCCCGCCAGGCCGTGCCCAAGCTTCAGCACTTGGCTGGTGGGTTCCGTGACGTCGCCCTGAGAGTAGTACACCAATTCCTCGCGGTAGCTGTCATAGATCGAAACCAGTACGCCGGCGGAATCAAACTCCTCGCGGACCATGCGGTAGACATTGTGCAGCAGAGTCTGCAGCGTTGGCGCTGACTGAAGTTCCTGCAGGATCTTGGCGAGAACGACCGTTTTGACGTCTTTGGAGATTCTCTTATAGCGCGGGATCTCAGTCGGTTTTGTGGGTGCGTCGGGCATGAACGAATTCAACCTGGAAACGTAGAAACAGCCGCTGGTCCTAAGCTCCCTGAGACTTGGGAGCCTCGAGAAGAGGCCGGCTCTCGTACCGAGTCTTGTCTTCGACTCCCGCCTCTTGAAACGATTTGCGCCGTTCTGCGCACTTGTTGCAGGACCCGCAATGTTCTAAACCCACCGGGCGGATACAGGAGAAACTCAATTCCAGTGGCAAGTGACTGCCCATCCGGATGACGTCTGCTTTAGTCAGCTTTGCAAAAGGTGTCTCAACGGAGAATGAAAAATCCAGGGCCAGACTGGCCATCGCTTCAAACCTGTAGAAAAACTCCGGAGTGCTATCTGCAAATGGGTTTCCTGAGAGGGGCCCGAGTGCTGCCGAAGGAATCTTATTCAGAGCGCAATAAAGAGAGGTCTTCGCCAGTAGCATCAGATTTCTACCGGGCAAATACACTTCTCGATCATTCGACAAATGATCCGGAGTGGATTCTCCGGTTGTGCTCCAGTGTGAGTTGTAAAGATCCGTGACGGGCAGATCAATCTCGCGCAGCGATTCGATGTTGGGTTCAGAGACTGCCGCCAAGAACCTCTTTACCCAGTGCTGTTCCACCGTTTCCCAGATCAGGCCCTGCCTCACATACACGGGGTAAACAATTCGCGCGGCTGCGAGATGGGCCGCCAAAACGCAGCTATCCAAGCCTCCACTCACCAGCACGGCCACTTTGTCGCGTTTTGAAGGGGTCATGAATCAGCTCTGGAAAGCCAGTAGCCAGCTTTGTAACGGGAGGTTCAATTTCAAGGGTGGACGCAGATGAATGTGGATCAACAACTTCGCGCAAAAGAAAAGAATGGAGAATTCGAGAATGCCCTAATGACGAAGTTCTAATGACGAACAAATGACGAAGACCGAATGTCTAGCTCGAAACTTCGTTGTTAGGGCTTCGGGTTTCATTCCTCATGGGTGCTTAGTCATTCTCGATGGGTGCCATCTTGACCACCGTGGGTGTGTCTAGCTGGCAAACGGGGAATGCTTCAGAGCATACTCAATGACTTCCTTGGGCACTTCGTATTTGCTGACTGAACCGTTGCCGCGGAAGTCCACATCCTTGATGCCGATTTCGCTGGTATAGAAAGCATCGACTGTCATCTTTCTTGCCCAGTCGAAGAACACCACTCCAGGACCCAAGTCTGAAGCAGCATAGATACCGTAGGATTGGAAATCCTTGTAGTGTTCGGACTTTTCGTAGGTCTGACCCTTTGCCGATCGCTCACGGTCGGTTTCCTGGGCTTTCACCAACAAATCCAGCATCGCCGTCTGTTGCTCCGGTTTGGCGTCAACAAACGGTGCTGAGTGCCGGTGTCGCATTTCCGCATCCAGCCAAGCTAGGCCTCCGGTAAAGATGGCCGCCAGATGTTCATTCTGGCTGCTGAGCAGGTCTATGAATTCAGGTGCGCCGGCGTCCAAGGCGCTGCCTGACACGGAGTCCGCAGGTACGATGAGTTCAGCCAGCCTTCCGAGCGTCTTGAATTCATGCTCGGTAAACAGTTTGGCCTTGTACGAACCCGTCTTTTTCTTTTCTTCCCGGGCATGCGCATGAACCTGTTGAGCGGCTTCCAACTTCATCTGCCCGCCCGCCACAACGGTTACAGCCAGCGCGATGGTTCGCAACGCATCGCGCCGGGACACATCTCCAACCTGGATCAAAGTCTCGTTTGTGTTAGACATTGGCTTTTCTCATCTCCTCTGCCAGATAGTCGCAACTTCTCCAGGTTAGAGCGTTGATGGTGAGGGTCGGATTCTTGTCCGGGTTGCTGACGAATGGCCCGCCATCGCAGACAAACAGGTTCTTGGCCTGGTGGGCCTGGCAAAAGCCGTTGACCGCTGAGGTGCGCGGGTCGTCGCCCATACGCACCGTGCCGACTTCGTGAATGATCGTTCCCGGAACGGAGATGCCGTTCCTCTCACGCTCGGCGGCACTCAGACCTAGCACCTTGCCGCCCATGGTCTCGATGATCTCGGCAAAGGTTCGCTCCATGTGGCGTGCTTGCTTCCATTCGTAGTCTGTCCATTTGAAGTGGAATCGCAGCACCGGGATTCCCCACCTATCCACGACTCTTGGGTCGATCTCGCAATAGCTGTGATTGTTTGGAATCATCTCACCGCGGCCGGCGAAGCCCACGGTGGTGCCGTATTCCCTCCGGACGCCCTCTTTGAGACTTTTCCCGTAGCCGAATTTTCGCGCTTGCCGCTGGAAAGAGCCGATGCCGGGCATTCCATAACCACCGCCAATCTCAATGTGGTAGCCACGGGGAAAGCCTGCCTCGCTGTGCTTCTCCCAGAGCCACCAAGGCATATACAGATGCGCACCGCCAAATCCGTCGGTGTCGTAATGTGGGAGCCCTTCCAGCGCTGGCACCTGGCCGCTGAGGCCGAATCCCACCGTATCCATGAGGAAACGGCCCACGACTCCCGAGCCGTTCGCCAGGCCGTTAGGAAAGTATTTCGATTTGGAGTTGAGGAGGATGCGAGCCGATTCGCAAGCGCTCGCCGCCAGAATCACGGCCCGGCAACGAATGTGCTTTTCTTCGCGGGTGCGTTTGTCGATGTAGGAAACACCCACTACTTTTCCATTTCCATCCGTAAGGACCTCGCGAGCCATCGCCATGTCGATAATCTTCAGTTTGCCCGTCTTCATGGCAGGGAAGATCTGGACCTGACTGGAGGCGTAGTTCGATGCGGTGAGGCAGCCACGGCCACATTGGCCGCAGTAGTGGCACGGCGGACGCCCGTTCAACTCGCGTGTGATCACGGCGCGACGGTTTGGAATGCAGGGGATGCCCATCCGGTCGCACGCCTTCTTGATCAGGATCTCATGGGCTTTCGGCGGCGGCGGCTCCTGAAATACCCCGTCGGGTGCGCTGCGGATGCCTTCTTTGCTGCCGGTGACTCCAATGAAAGCCTCGGTTTTGTCATAGTAGGGAGCGATGTCTTTGTAAGAAATGGGCCAATTGGTTCCAAGCCCATCACGGTCGTAGGGTTTGAAGTCGTAATCGGAGAAGCGGAACGACATTCTGCCATAGTGGTTCGTCCGCCCGCCGATGATGCGCGAGCGAAACCACTGAAACTCACTTCCCTCACCGACGGTATACGGCTCGCCATCCAACTGCCAGCCCCCGCTGGTAGTGGTGAAGTATCCGAACGACTTGCCTTTGCCGAAATAGGCCGCCCCACCCTCTTCCGCGCCTCGGTGATCCACTTCGTAGGGCCACATGTGTTCTTTGAATTCCTTGGCGGGATCGAGCATTGGACCCGCTTCCAGCAAGGTTACCCTGATGCCCTTTTCGGTGAGCACCTGGACAGCGGAACCGCCGCCGGCGCCAGAACCGACAACCACAACTTCATGCTCTTCCGGGCTTCGTCTGACTTGTGCCATGAGTTTTCTTGTTTGAGTTGAATGCGAATGGATATGAGCGTTCGTGTGAACGTTCGGGAATCCTTAAGCAGACCGGAGTGCCGGGCTCTTTCTGCGTGCTAAGAATTCATCGGCTAACGTTTGGAGTCTAGCACCCGGTGAAAATCTGCGTCAACAAGTTGTAGGCAGGGGTGGTGTCGAAATTAGGACAACCCCTCTAGGCTTAGGCTAGGGCATTTTAGAATTGCCGACGCTGAAGATGGCGCATAGAATGCGGGCACTGAAAAGAGCCGTTGGCTTGGGTTCCTTCAGGGATGTGACTTCGCTCATCGGGGTCTTCCGCCGGATTACTGTCGTTGTTGCCGCTTCATTCGTTGGTAGTGTTCCAAGGAGAACTTGATTCCGTGCGTTCTGTCGGTCCCGTTCGTGAAGGCTATATTTCATTTCGCAAGTTCAGGATCTGGTACCGGGTCGTTGGCGAGCCACAGACGGTCCGATTGCCGTTGCTCTGTCTCCATGGCGGTCCTGGGGGAACCCATGATTACCTGGAGCCGCTTGAAGAAGCGGCTCGTGAGGGCCGTCAGGTGGTGTTCTACGACCAACTGGGATCCGGCAATTCCGATCACCCAAACGACCCCGGGCTTTGGACTGTGCCACTCTTCGTTGAGGAACTGGGTGTCGTTCGGCGTGAGCTGGGTCTCAATCGGGTGCATTTGTTCGGTCAATCCTGGGGTGGGATGTTGGCAATGGAGTATGCCCTGACCAAGCCGCAGGGTCTGGCAAGCTTGATCGTCGCGGACTCTCCGGCCAGCATACCGCAGTGGGTCGAGGAGGCGAACCGCCTTCGGGCGGCCCTGCCTCCCGAGGTACAACAAACACTCTTGCGACACGAATCAGTCGGTACTACGAGTGATCCAGCCTATCATGAAGCTGTGATGGTGTTTTATCGAAGACACCTTTGCAGACTTGACGTGTGGCCCGACTGTGTCAATCGCAGCTTCGAGAAAATGAACCAGTATCCTCAGGTCTATCACACGATGAACGGGCCCAGCGAGTTTCATTGCATCGGCTCGATCAAGAACTGGAGCATCGTGCATCGCCTCGGTGAGATTCGCGAGCGGGTGCTGCTCTTGTCGGGCCGATATGATGAAGCGACGCCGGCTATCGTGGAAACGATTCAACGCGGAATTCCCGATTCGGAATGGGTCATCTTTGAGAACAGCTCTCATATGCCGCATGTTGAAGAGCCGGAACGGTTCATGAGTGTTCTTAATCAGTTCCTGCGACGCGCTGATGAAAGGGTCCTGCACCCGGCCGGATCCGAACAATAATCCAGCAAGTAAAAGTCACGAACTGCAACACCGTGCTTGTTTTCTCTCGATCAGGTCATGCCATTCTTTGCTGCCGCCGCGTCGGATGACACGAGGGCGACGACGTTTTTCAAGAGGAAACCTCCATGCCAACGTTGATTAACGCTCCGTCCCTGGTTGAGGCTGCCGGCAACAAGCCGAAAGTGATTGAGGAATTCATTGGACGTGTGAATTCAAGGACGGAAGGGCTTAGCGTAGCCCGCATGACGAGCCCGAGCGGCTGGGTGGAACCGGGTCAAACACCCGAATTTGACGAATACACGCTGGTGCTGCGCGGCACGCTGAGGGTTACTTCGAGAAGCAGCGTTACTGAGGTTTCAGCGGGCCAGGCGGTGATTGCCCATCGAGGCGAATGGGTGCAGTACAGTACGCCCGGGCGCGACGGTGCTGAGTATGTCGCCATCTGTCTACCGGCATTCTCCTTGGAAGGCGTTCACAGGGACAATCCCTGAAGTCGGGCAACACTTGCCCGATCTTCCAAGAACAAGCGTAAAGGTGGCAAAGCGTTCAGCCGATGAGGCTGGGGATGCCCAAGTTGAGTGCTGGAACTCTGCCCGCCCTATGATGAGTGCTTTCGAGGAGAATGAATTGTTGGATTTGATGAGTGATGTTGAGTTGCTCCTGAAGTACCGGAATTATTCAGAGGCTTCTACACGCTTACAGCAGATCATGGAAGAGCATCCGGACTACTTGCCGGCCAAGGAAGCCCTGCAAGAAGTCTATCGGATGACAGGGCAGGCCAAGCGAGCTCAGGATCTCGAGAAGGAAGTCCGGGCCCTTTCGGACGAGCGCGCCAAGACTCAGCTCTCGCCAGCGGCCAAGGAAGAGTACTCGAAGATTGAACGCCGTCAATTTGCGGAAAAGGTAGATGGACTCATCCGTGTCATCTATCAAGGGCAAAGCTTGGAGGAGACCTTTCAGACGACCGCGGCAGAGATGCTGAATCTTCTGAAAGCCGACCGCTGTCTGCTGGTTTTTGCAGACGATTCCCGGCAGGGGTTGGACGATCTGGAGTCGTGCGCCAAGGACGTGGATTCTTGCCTCAATGAAGGGACCACCGAGATGCTGCGGCAGTGGTTCCGCGAGAATCCAAGTTTCGATAGCCCGATTGTGAGCCGTTCGGCACAGCGCGACCCGGGGTTGGTCCAGTTTCGAGAGCGCTTGGTGCAGTACCAGGTTCACGCCATGATGGCATATCCGCTCATTTACAAATCCACTTCTCTTGGATGGCTAGTGGTTCAGCAATGCGTTCCCTACTATTCCTGGAGCGAGGGTGACTTGACCCTCTTCTCGGTAGCGTGCGGACACTTGGCAACCGCCTTCGAGAACCTTCGCTCGTTCACTGAGCTGCAGGACCTGGCCTTCAAAGACAGCCTTACCGGGCTTAACAATCGGCACTTCCTCAAGGAACGTCTGGGAGTGGAGCTGTCGAATGCCCAGCGCCTGCACTACCCCTTGAGCTTGGGAATTCTGGACGTGGATCACTTCAAGCGCATCAACGACACCTACGGCCACCCGGCTGGAGACACTGTACTGCGTAAACTGGGGCTGCTTCTAAGAACGAACGTGCGCAAGGGAACGGTGGTGGCGCGTTGGGGTGGAGAAGAGTTTATGGCTGTCTTCCCCAATATGGAATTGCGTGTTGCTGCCCTGATCATGGAGCGCTTTCGGGAAAAGGTGTCCCAAACGATCCGCGTTGAAGACCAGGTTGTGACCATTAGCGCTGGCTTGGCTCAGGTACGCTGGAACAGTGCTTCGAGGTTGGATGAGATTCAAGCTTTGCTAATCGAAGAAGCCGATCAGAACCTCTATACTGCCAAACGCAATGGTCGGAACCAGGTCCAGTGGCAGCCCTTGGAATCTGCGAGTACATTGCCGACGGTGCCCCCGGTAATCGCGGCTGAGCCGTCGTCATCAATAAGCCTGCCGTTCTAGTTTCATCTCCAGAAAGACTGTCGGTACCAGTTTCCTCCTTTGAGTTTTCATTGACTCGTGTCTGCGCGTTTGCGTTAGCCTGAGAATTTGGGCGACGCGAGTGGAGAAATTCGCTAGCCTAGTAATACTAAGTTAAGTAAGTCTTGATCATCTTTTAAGGTGTCTGTACACTGGAATGCATGACACCTCAACAATTGAAGGCCCTCGATCGCAGGTTGACCTCCTTCTTGGAAGACTTGCT
>Ga0187893_10015213_pt1 | contig 10341 bp, 7 predicted proteins | sample MA1701074metaG_FD_139574 | JGI IMG/M metagenome (GOLD analysis project Ga0187893, IMG submission 139574) | White microbial mat communities from a basaltic lava cave in the Kipuka Kanohina Cave System on the Island of Hawaii, USA - MA170107-4 metaG ... | reverse complement strand
CGGGCCTCTCGTTCACGGGCCAGCGGGCGCGGTCCAACAACATCATGGTGGACGGCCTGGACAACAACGACACGGTTGTGGGCGCCGTGCGCGCGAGCTTCAGCCAGGAGGCGGTCCGCGAGTTCCAGGTCCTGACCAACTCCTACTCGGCTGAGTTCGGCAGGGCGTCGGGCGGCGTCGTCAACATCGTGACCAAGAGCGGCACCAACGACTTCCACGGGAATGCCTTCTACTACTTCCGCAACGACGCGCTCAACGCGAAGAAGTATTTCGAGCAGTTCGACATCTTCGGCAACCCCGTCGATCTCGGGAAGGCGCCGTTCAGCCAGGATCAGTGGGGCGTCACGTTCGGCGGGCCCGTCCGCAAGGACAAGACGTTCTTCTTCTTCTCGCTCGAGCAGGCCGACATCAAGGACGCGAACCTCGTCACCATTCAGGCGGACGCCGCGGCCCTGCTCAACAGTCTCGGTTTCCCCGTGGAGCTGGGCAACGTGCCGTTCCAGGTCGAGTCGATCGGCGTGCTCGGGAAGGTCGACCATCACTGGAATGCCAATCACAATCTCGTCGTGCGCGGCAGCTACGTCGACGTCACGAACCAGAACGTCGAGCCGTTCGGCGGTATCGTCGCGCGCAGCCGGGGGGCGGAGCAGCTCCGCACCGACTGGTCCATCGCGGCCGCCCAGACCGACGTCATCTCCAACAGGTGGGTCAGCGAGTTCCGCGTGCAGTACGCGCCTCAGGAGCAGGAGATCAACTCGCTGGATCCGCGGTGCGGGGGCCCCTGCCTGGCGGAGAATCAGGGGGGGCCCACGCTCGAAATCACCGGCGTCGCCAGCGTCGGGCGCCAGCGCTTCACGCCGCAGCCCAGGAAAAACCGCCTGCTCCAGTTCGCCGAGACGATGAGCGTCCTGACGGGCAACCATCACATGAAGGCGGGCATCGCGTTCGGCGACGTCAAGGCCACGCGGGGCGCGCTGCCGCTGCACTTCGGCGGCCGCTACATCTTCAGCGCGGTCCCCGCGCTGGGCATTCCCAGCGCCCTCGTCGCGCTGCAGCGGGGCCTGCCCGCCGCCTACGTCCAGGGCTACGGCAACTCGACGTACGTCTACCCGTCGCGAGCGCTCGCGCTGTTCGTGCAGGACGAATGGAAGGCCGGACGGCTCGTGCTGAAGCCCGGCCTGCGCTACGACCGGTCCTTCTACTACGATCTGCAGGAATACAACGTGTCGGACGTGGGCGGGACTCGCTTCCGCTATCCGTTCGCGACGGACTCGAACAACCTCGCGCCGCGGATCGCCGTGGCCTACGATCTGACGGGGAACGGCAAGACCTCGCTCCACGGCGCGTACGGGATCTTCTACGAGTACACGCTGGGCGCCATCGCGGGCGTCACGCAGATCCTCACCGGCGCGCAGACGGGCGTCCGCACGCTCGTCGTCACCCTGGGGCAATCGTGCGGGGGGATCCCCTGCAGCGTCCGGGCCTGGAACTCGCCGGGCCGCCAGATGTCCGAAGCGACGGCCGCGTCCTTCTTCCCCGGCGGGTCGTATCCGACGCTGGCGTTCGGCGCCGATCCGTCGCTCGTCGATCCGTACGCGCACCAGGCCGCGATTGGCGTCGACCACGCGCTGACGAGCAACCTCGCCCTCAACGCGAACGTCGTCTACGTCAGGGGATACGACCAGGTGGGCACGATCGACTACAACCCGGTGCTTGTCGCGCGGCTGGGGCCCAGCCGCCGTCCCAACGACCTGCCCTGCTCCGCGAACCCGGCGGCTCCGTGCGTCAACGGCGGCATCCCTGGAACGTCGGCCTCCGTTCTGCAGTACACCTCGTTCGGCGAGACGGAGTACAAGGGGCTCACTGTGTCGCTCAACAAGCGCTTCAGCGACAACTATCAGTTTCTTGCGTCCTACACGCTCTCGAAGGCCGAGGACAACTCGACCGATTTTCAGAGCAACTTCATCCCGCAGAACAACGGCTTCGGCCGCGATCCGAACGACAAGTTCGGCCTGCCGGTCGGCTTCGACCCGGACCTGGAGCGAGGACCGGCCACGCACGATCAGCGGCACCGCTTCGTGCTCTCCGGCGTCTATCAGTTGCCGCTGGATTTCGGCGTGTCAGCCATCTTCACCGCCGCGTCCGGCCGTCCCTACACCCCGCTGGCCGGCGCGGACCTCAACCTCGACGGCAACGGCGGCGCGTTCCCGTCGGACCGCGCGCGCGTGAATCCCCTGGACGAATCGTCGAGCGTCGGCCGCAACAGCGGGACGACCGCCGAATACGTCAACCTGGACCTGAGAGTGAGCAAGAGGTTCAGATTCGGGAAGAACGGGAGCTTCGAGGCCATCCTGGACGTGTTCAACCTCTTCAACCGCGCGAACTTCTTCGAGAACACGAACCAGAGCTCGTTCACGATCTTCGGCACGGGGGCCTTCCCGGGCAGCCCGCTGCCGACCTACGGCCTCTACACCGAGACGCTGCCGCCGCGCCAGGCGCAGCTGGCGGTGAAGATCAGTTTTTGAAAACGCCGAGGACGCAAAGGGCGCAAAGGACGCAAAGAGGTCAGCACGGGAGGAAGGTGAACGCGAGGACGCCCATCACGAACCAGAGGACGGCGAAGAGCAGGCGGTAGCCGAAGTACAGCCTGAAGTCGATGCGGGCGATGCTGGCGCCGACGACCGCCCAGAACGGCGTCACGAGGTTCCCCACGTGGTCTCCCACGCTGAGCGCCAGCAGGCCCCGCTGTGCGCTCACGCCCACGATCTCCGCGGTCTTCACCGTCACGAGTCCCTGGATCAGCCACTGGCCGCCGCTCGTCGGAATGAAGACCGCCACGATGGCGCTGATGAGCGCCGTCAGGAAGGTGTACGAATAGCTGGTCAGGAGAGGATTCAGAAGATTGATCAGGAAGTCTCCGACCGGCGTGAATTGAATCAGCCCGGCCAGCCCCGCATACAGGTGATACATCAGTACGATCGGCCAGCTGCGCGCAACCGCTTCCTGCAGGGCCTTCGTGAAGCGCAGGACGTTTCCGTGCAGGATCACACCGAGCAGCAGCACGATTGTATTGACCGAGTTGATGTCGAGGCTCAGGCGCTTCACGAAGAAGTGGTGGTACAGCCAGCCGGCGAGCATGATCGCGAGCGGCGCCACGACGAACGGACTGAGCTCGAGCCACTGCGCCAGGCCGACGCGCGCGGCGGGCGTTTTCCGCTGCGCAGGGACCGCGCCGGTCTCTCCGAGGATCGTCACCTCGGGAAACTCCGAGATGGGCCGGACGCGCCGCGGCATCAGCAGGCAGCCCGCCGCCATCGTGGCCGCGGTGAACGTGATGACCAGGACGACGGCCGCCGGCGACCAGATCGTCGTGTAGAGCGGCATCACACCAGTGGTCTTCTCGAGGAAGTGGCCGGGCGTCGCGACGAGCAGGGGGGCGCTGCCCGAGAGGCCGAACTGCCAGATCGACCCGACGCCCGTGAGCGTCGCGAGCAGGAACAGGAAATCAACCGGAATGCCCTTGCGTTCGGCTTCCTTGCAGAAGTGGATCGCGATGATCGGCACGAGCGCGATCGACAGCCCCCAGTTGAGATACGCGACCAAACCGCTCGACAGCACGGCCAGAACGACGACCTGCGTCGTGGTCTTTGGTAGCCGGGACACGGACACGACGAGGCGCTTGAAGACGGGGGTCGAGCCGAGGATCAGGCTCAGCACGAGGATGAGCGTCATCTGCATCGTGAAAGCGAGCAGACTCCACAGTCCCCGGTAATACGCGTCCATGGTCGCCGTCACGGATGCGCCGAGCCCGAGCGACAGGACGAACAACGTGACCATCAGGATGATGGCGGTCGTGATCGCGTCGGGAACGAGCCGTTCCATGGCCTGAGCGACGCGATCGATCCAGTTCTTGCGCATCGGGCTCCTCATTTCGGACAATCCGCGAGGTCACGTGCCGGCTCTGCTCTCCGACAGCCGCGAGGTCCTGCCGATCCACCGGAAGATTCTCGCGTTCTCCTTCATCGGCTGGATCTTCGATTTTTACGACCTGGTCCTTCTGAGCTTCGTCGTGGCCTCGACATCGCTGACGCAGGATCTGGCGCTGTCGCGGTACGACGTCTCGGTCCTGCTCGGCACGGCGCTCGCCTTCACCGCGGTGGGCGGGTTTTTCGGCGGCGCGCTGGCCGACCGCTTCGGGCGCAAGCCGCTGCTCATCGTCACGATCCTGGTGTACAGCCTCGGCACGCTGCTCTCGGGCCTGGCGACCGGGATGTGGACGCTCGTCGTGGCGCGGGCCATCACGGGCCTCGGCGTCGGCGGCGAGTGGGCGGTCGCGCACGCGCTCGTCGGGGAGACCGTGCCACCGCACGTGCGCGGCCGATACGGCTCGTACCTTCAGAGCGGATCCGCCTTCGCCCGGTTCTTCGCCACGCTCGTCGGTAATTTCCTGGCGCCGTGGATCGGCTGGCGCTGGAGCTTCATCCTCTCGGCGCTGCCGGCTCTCATGGTGGTGCTGATCCGGCGGCAGATGCCCGAATCGGACGTCTGGCTCCTCTATCGTCAATCGGCGGCGGGCCGTCCCGGCGCCGGTCAACTCTCCGTCGTCGCCACGATGCTCGGCCCGGCGCTCAGGCGGACGACCGCCCTGGCGTTCATGGTGACCACGTTCAACATGTCGGCGTACTGGCTGAAAACGATCTGGCTGCCGACGTACTTCCACGAGATACGCGGGCTGTCGCTTGGAGAATCCGCCTGGCTCTTTTTCATGGACCAGCTCGGTTCGGTCGCCGGCTATGTCTGCTTCGGGTTTGCGAGCGATCGGTTCGGGCGGCGTCCGAGCTTCACGCTTTTTTCGATCATGAAGGCGCTCGCGCTGGTCATGATCACCGTGGGCTGGGACGCGCTCGCGCGCCATCAGGCGATCCTGCTCGGCTTCATGTTCCTCGTCGGCGTCGGAGAGGGCAACTGGGGCTGCATCGGTCCGCTCCTCAACGAGCTCTTTCCCACCACGGTGCGCGGCACGGCGCTCGGCGTCATCTACAACCTGTCGCGCGGCGTGCAATTCCTCGCGCCGGTCCTCATCGCGCTGGTCGCCGCGCACTTCAGCTTCGGCGCGGGGATCGCGCTCGCGGCGCCCTTCGCGCTGCTCGCCGGCGCGAGCGTCTGGGCGCTGCCCGAGACGAAAGGCGTTCGCCTGACGTCAGGGGCCGGCAATGCGGTAAAGGTGTGAGTCCGTTCGGAGAAGCAGGCTGTCGCGCGCGATCGCCGGCGTCGCCATACTGAACTCGTTCAGGCGGTTTTTTCCGAGCAGCTTGTAGTCGGGCCCCGCCTGGATCACGTAGGTATCGCCCTCTTCGCTCAGCGCGAAGATTTTTCCGTTGTAAGCCCAGGGCGAGGCGGTGAAGGCGCTCGTCTCCGGATCGATGCGCACCTTGGCGTAGATCTCCTTCCCCGTTCTCGCGTCGTGGCACGTGATGAACCCGCGGTCGTACAGCGTGTAGTAGTAGTCGCCGTACACGAGGGGCGACGGATTGTACGGCCCGCCCTGCGGGAGGTGCCACGCGATGAACTCGCTCGTCGTCTGGTCCTTTCCGAGCGTGATATCTCCGGAGGCGCCCGGACGGATCGCGTACGCCGGCCGCACGGGGTCGCCGACGTAGCCGGACGCCACGTACAACAGCCCGAAGCGCGCGAACGGCGTCGGGATGGTGATGCTCGACATCGGCCCAAGCTCCCAGAGTGGCCTGCCGTCGAGATCGTAAGAGCGGATTCTCCCGGTCCCCGGCGTGACGATCTCCGTCCGACGGTCGTTTTCCCAGATGAACGGCGTCGCCCAGTTGGAGCGCTCCTGGCGATCCACGCGCCAGATCGTCCTGCCGGCCCTGGCGTCGAGAGCGATGAGGAACGACTCCTGGTCGTTGTCGTTCACGACGAACAGCCGGCCCTGGTGCAGCACCGGAGAAGCGGCGGTTCCCCAGCCGTAGCGCATCGGACGGACGTCCCAGCGCTGAGACCATAGCGGCTTGCCGGACAGATCGAAGCAGAAGAGGCCGACGTTCCCGAAGTACACGTAGAGCCGCTCGCCGTCGGTGACCGGCGTTTCCGAGGCGTACGAGTTCTTGAGATGACGCGCCGTCGGGGGCGAGCCGCGATGCGCCTCGCGCTCCCACACGATCTTGCCGGTCGCCCAATCGACGGCGTAGACCATCCATCGATGCTCGGCGACGGAGGCCGGACGCTCGCCGCCGAAGTAGAGGCCTTTCCTGGGCGGCTCGATCTCTCCCGACGCCAGCACGCTCGTGACGAAGATGCGATCGCCCCAGACGATGGGCGAGGACCAGCCGCGACCCGGAATCGCGGTCTTCCAGGCGACGTGCTCGGTGGCGCTCCATGTTTCGGGCAGACGGGCGCCTTCGGCGATGCCCGCGGCGTCTGGCCCGCGGAACTGCGGCCAGTTATCGGCTCTGCGCGCCATCGGCGCGGCGCCGAGCGCGACGAGCATCACGCAGATCGCCAGTCTCATGCAGGCCTTCCGAACGAGCCTTAGAGCTTATGCCGCCCGACCTCTTCTCGCAATGCAGCGCCTGACGACGCCGTCGAGTATGCTCGACACGACGCACGACGGAGCCGCGGAGGAAAGACGATGCTGGAAATACCGAGCGCAGCCTGGCTGCGTGAACGACTCGGCCAGGAGGTGGCTGTCGGCGACTGGATGCAACTGACCCAGGAACGCATCAATCAATTCGCCGAGGCCACCGACGACCGGCAGTGGATTCATGTCGATCCCGACCGCGCGGCGCTGGAGTCGCCGTTCAAGGGCACTATCGCGCACGGGTTCCTGACCTTGTCGCTGGTCAGCGTGCTCACCAGGAAGGCGATGACGTGGAGCGGGCTGCGCATGGCGGTTAACTACGGGCTGAATCGGGTACGCTTCGTCGCTCCGGTTCCCGCGGGCGCGCGGATCCGCGGCCGCTTCTCGCCCATCGCGCTCGAAGATGCCGCCGGCGGCAGCGTGCAGGTGACGTGGAGCGTCACGGTCGAGCGCGAGGACGGCGACCGGCCGTGCTGTGTCGCCGAGTGGCTCGTGCGCTATTACACGCAGTAGCCCGGTCTGAAGGCCGGGCCTACACCGTAGGATCACTTCCCGCGATCGTTCGCGTTGATGAAGTCCACCAGGCTGGTGACGTACAGCTCGGGGATGTAGCCGGCCATGATCGCGGTCAGGTGCGACTTGCCCGGCAGGACGACGCTCTTGAAGTTCTTCAGCTCGCGCTGCATGCGGTGGGTCTTCGCGATGGGGCCGTCGAACTCGCCGTTGATGGCGAGGACCGGGATGCGGATCGTGGTCAGGTCGATCGCGATCGGCCGGCGCGGCTCGGGTCCGAAGCCGGCGCGCACGGCGTCGAGCGCGACCTGGTCGCGCGTCGGGCTCGCCCGCAGCTTCTGGCTGGCTTTCTCCTCCTGAGGATCTTTGCCTTCCTTGTCCTTCGGGGCCTTGTCGGCCCACGCCGGGTCCGCTTCGCGCACGCCGCTTCCGCCGTACGACGCGGTGACGATGCGATCGGGATGGTGCGCGAGCAGCTGGGTCACGATCATGCCGCCCATGGAGTAGCCGTGCACGTGCGCGCGATCGACCGCCAGGTGATCCATCAGCTCGACGACGTCCTTCCAGAGGCGATCGCCGTACATCTTGGGATCGTGCGGCTTGTCGCTCGTCCCGTGGCCGCGCACGTCGAGAGCGATGACGCGATGGTTCTTCGCCAGGGCGTCGGCGACGCCGTTGGCGAACCAGTTGCCCTCCGCGCTCCCCGTATATCCATGAATCAGCACGATCGGCGAGCCTCGGCCCATCACCAGGTAATGAATCTTCACGTCGTCGGACGCGACCAGGTAGCCGTGCGAGGGCTTGCCGTTGGCGGAGAGCACGACGGACATCATCAGAAGGCCGAGCGCGAGGAGCGTCGTGTGGCGACGTGTCATTCCTGCCTCCATGGGCGAAGATACTCGGGCCCGGGGCCCGTCACAGTCAAGGGGGAAAGATGGCGTTGGCGCTCGCTGATGTCGTAGTCCTGGATCTCTCGCACGCCCTCGCCGGACCCTTCGCGTCCACGATGCTCGGCGATTTCGGCGCCGAGGTGATCAAGATCGAGGCGCCGGGGAGCGGGGACATCGCCCGCGCCTGGGGGCCGCCGTTCTACGGCCCGGAAGCGGCCTACTTCGTCCACCTACTGTTCGATCTCCGGGTTCGGGCAGGACGGGCCGTACCGCGATCGCGCGGCGCTCGACCTGATCGTGCAGGGGGAAAGCGGCATGATCAGCGTGACGGGCGAGCCGGGCGGGCGCGGCGTCCGTTGTGGCGTGTCCATCGCCGACATCGTCGCGGGCATGTACGCCGCCTTCGGGATACTGACGGCCCTTCACGCGCGTCGGGCCACCGGCCACGGCCAGTTCATCGACGTCTCGATGCTCGAAGGGCAGCTGGGCATTCTTCACGGCGTCATCGGCGCGTATCTCGCCGGCGGAGAGGTCCCTGGACCGATGGGCACTGCTTACGGCGCCGTCGTCCCGTATCAGACGTTCCGGACCAGCACCCGCGACCTGGCGCTCGGCGTCGGAACCGACAAGCTGTGGCGAATGCTCTGCCCGCTCGTAGGGCTCGACACGCTGGCCGACGATCCGCGTTACGCGACCAACGCCGCGCGCTGCGCCAACCGGGCGTCTCTCGTCGAAACGCTCCAACGTGTCTTCCTGACGAAGACGTATGAGGAGTGGGAGACCATCCTGGCGCCGGCCGGGATTCCAATCGGCGCCATCGACACCATCGACGCGGTCGTCGACCATCCGCAGGTCGCGGCGCGTCGAGCCCTCGTCGACTGCGAGCACCCGGTCGCCGGCACGGTCAAAGTGGTGGCGCCAGGCGTCCGGCTGTCCGAGACGCCTGGCGCGGTCAGACGTCCGGCGCCGCTCCTCGGCGAGCACACCGACGACGTCCTGCGCGAACGTCTCGGTCTCGGGACCGGGGAAATCGAACGGCTGCGCCGCGAGCGGCTAATCGGCTGATTTCGAGGCGGGCCTGAGAGGCCCGTGGCGGATGGCGGGCGTGCGCGTCTGCACCCGGTCATCGCGGAGTTCCTCGTTTGACGTGTCTAAGGTGCCGCACAGTAAATACTTGACATAGAACGACTTACAGACAGAGATTGCCCTTCGATATTTGACAATTTGTACAGATTGTCCATAATATTCAGAACGTACAAGGGAAACCATGACTACCACACAGCTCCGTGAGCACGTCGCCGAGGCGGTAAACCGCGTTGCCTATTCGGGCGAGCGCATCGCGATCGAGCGTCACGACAAGGTCGTTGCCGTCCTCGTCTCCGTCCAGGACGCCGAACTACTCGCGGCACTAGAGGACCGCGCCGACGTCGAGGCCATCCGCGCCGCGCTCAAGGCCCCAGGCGACCCCGTCGCATGGGATCAGGTGAAGGCCGATCTCGGCCTCTAAACAGCGCGGGCGGCGCGCGCCACCGTCCGCTCCGTCTGCACCGTCCGGACCGCCAGCCCCACCCCCACCCTATACCGTCCTCGTCCTCCCCGACGCGATCAAGGCGCTTCGGGCGCTCCCGCGCCATGTCCAGCTCCGCATCCGCGCGAAGATCGACGGGCTCGCGACGAACCCGCGCCCGGCCGATTCGAAAAAGCTCCACGCCGCCGAGGACTACTACCGGGTCCGCGTCGGCGATTACCGGGCCCTCTACACGATCGACGACAGGGGACGCACGGTGATCGTCGCGGTCATCGGACACCGCAAGGACGTGTACCGCTAAGCGGGTCAGTCCGAAAACTCGGCATGCATCGAGCGCGTCATAGGTTGAATCACCTACAAGATTCGGTTTATCCGCGGCTAACCGCGACGACGTGACCGCTCGGACAGCGGACAGCGGGACGCGGAACGGCGGAATCCAGCACGGGCGATCCTTCTGCGGGTGCCATGGCCGGAAACATGCCAGGTTCGATGCGTTGAAAGATTCGCCGAGCCCCGCGAAGCAGTGATAGAAACGCCCGAGGTCGTCGCCGAGGGAGACGACGATCGACGGAAACGGCGCCGGATCCCACACGCAATCGCCGGAATCGGCCGAACCACCGAAAGGAGCACTCGTGGGTATCTTGACCGATCGCGTGGCGGTCGTGACGGGGGCGAGCAAAGGCATCGGACGCGTGATGAGCCAGCGCTTCGCGCGTGAGGGGGCGAAAGTCGTCTGCGCTGCGCGGTCGGCGGCCCTGGTCGAGGAGACGGCGGCTCTCATCCGCGGGAACGGCGGCCAGGCGATCGCGGTCGTGGCG
>Ga0187893_10015212_pt1 | contig 10341 bp, 9 predicted proteins | sample MA1701074metaG_FD_139574 | JGI IMG/M metagenome (GOLD analysis project Ga0187893, IMG submission 139574) | White microbial mat communities from a basaltic lava cave in the Kipuka Kanohina Cave System on the Island of Hawaii, USA - MA170107-4 metaG ... | reverse complement strand
ATCCGGCAACATGGTGATGATCCGCCGCGCGCGGCGCGCGATCTCGGCCGGAGACGCCGCGGCCTCGGCTCCTGCCGCGACCAGCTCGTCGACCGGTCCGCGGCTGCGGCTGTGGACGACGAGCTTGAAGCCGCGCTTCAGGAGATTGCGCGCCATGGGGCGGCCCATCAGGCCGAGGCCGATGAAACCTACTCGTTCTGATTCCTGCATTGGCGATTTGAGATTGGCGATTGGCGATTGATTGACGATTGGTGATTGACGATTGGGGATTATTGCTGATTGGCGCGCAGCTTTGCCAGCAGGCGTTCCGCGTCGCGCTTCCGCGCGGGGTCCATCTGGCCCGCCCCCTTCAGGCGCGGGACGCACGATTCGGCCAGCGCCAGCGCCTCGGCGTCGCGGCCGCGCACGGAGATGAGCCGGGCGAGCTCGCAGCGGGCAGCGGGCGTCGAACGGGAGCGATTACGTGTCGCTTGGGGGCGTCAACTTCGCGGTGACGCTTCCGGCCAATCAGTCGTCGGCGACGGTCACGGTCACGCCGATTGCCGATCCGGCGCCGGAAGGAGCGGAGACGGTCATCCTCACGATCAGCCCGAGCGCGAACTTCATCGTCGGTTCGCCAGGGACGGCTACGGTGACGATCGCGGACGGGCCCTGAGGGCTTGGGGCTTGGGGCCTGGGGCTTGGGGCCTCAGACCTCGCCGCTAGGTCGTGGCTTTCTTGCGCGCGACGAGAATGCGTTTGGGGCCGCTCGCCCGCTCGAACTGGATGTTCGCGATCACCTTGCGGCTGGCGACATCGATCGCCGAGACGACGTCCGAGTACCACAGGCTGACGAAGATGACCTTGCCGTCGGGCCGCATCGTGAACCAGTGCGGGAAGTGGCCGACCTGGATCTTCGCCACCTCGCTCATGTCGGAGAGCCGAACGACACGAATCAGATCGTTGATGCAGTCGGTGACCCAGAGCTCCTGCTCATTCGCCGTCAGCTGCAGGGCGTGGGTGAAGGTCTCCAGATAGGGCTTCGGCACGCCCTCCGGCAGTTTCGCGAGCTCGACGCGCCGCGTGACCTTCCGCGTCGCCGGATCGACGACCACGAACCCGAGGAGGTTGGACAGCGCGACGTGCAGGGTCCCGCCGTCGCGCGTCGGCTCGATGGGCCGGACGCCGTCCTCGGTCGAAATCCGCGGCAGCGCGGTTTGTGTCGCGGGGTCGATGACCTCGATCGACCGGCCGAACTGCGCGCCCACGTAGACCCGCGAGCCGTCGGCGGTCGTGTAGGCGTCGTGCGGTCCCTTGTCGGACGGGAAAGACTTCACCAGCCTCAACGGGTCGAGCTGGACGAGATCGATCCGGTTCTCGCCGCGCATTGGGACGTACGCGTGACGTCCATCCTTCGTCAGCGTCATCTGGTTCGGCTCCCTGCCGAGCGGAAGCCGCGCCGTGATCGTGCCGGTGCCGACGTCCACGACCTGGAAGTTTCCAACGCGATCGCTGGTGAGGTACACCTTCGACCCGTCCGCGGACGCGGTCAGGCCGTGCGGCTTCGGATCGACCTTGATGCGCCGGATCTCTTTGAACGTGTACGCGTCGACTTCCGCGAGGATGTCGGTGTCGCCGAGCGTCACCCAGAGCGTGACGTCATTCGGCGGCTGTGTGCTACGACCCTTCAGCGTCGTCACGCCTGACGAGCCTAAAGGCTCGTACCACATGCTGCTGACGCAGGCAATCGCGGCGGTTACGACCAATCGGACAATCATCAATGAATCCTCAATCGTCAATCAGCAATCGACAATCAATCCTCAATCCCCAATCCTCAATCCACACTGGTCGCTTTGGTACCCAGTGCTTCCATGAGCAGGCGCAGCGCCTCGTTCGTCGCCTTGCGCGCCGGCCCGGCGCCGCGGAAGTGGCCCATCCGAACGACGACGAGCTGGTGCGACGGGACGACGAAGGTGTTCTGGCCGCCCGCGCCCGCCATGATGTACGCCTCTTTCGGCAGGTTCCAGCCGCCGTCGCTGTTGATCCAGAAGAAACCGCCGTAGACGGGCCGCTTCCACGCCGGCGCCGGCGTGCTGACGAACTTCGACCAGCCTTCGGGCAGGATGCGCGTCCCCTGCCACACGCCGTCCTGGAGGTAGAGCAGTCCCAGGCGCGCCCAGTTTCGAGCGGTGCCGTAGTCGTAGCCGCTCAGAAGGAAATTGCCGTACGGGTCGGTCTCGAGCACCTGACGCCGGATACCGATCCGATCGAAGAGCGCTCGCTGCGGCCACGTCAGGTAGGCCTCGCCCCGTTTCACGACGGCCTGCTTGATGAGGTACCCGATCGTGAGCGGGTCAGAGTTTCGATACCGCCCCTCGGTGTTCGGCGGGAACTGCAGCGGCCGGTTGACCGAATAGGCAAAGGCGTCCACCGCGCCCGTGTAGATGAACATGTGGTCGGGGTAACCCTTGTCCTCGGTGTAGTCCGGATCCTGGCCGGCGATGAAGCGCAGCCCGCTGCTCATGCGCAAGAGATCGATGTTTCGGATCTTCGCGCGCGGGTCGTCCGGCGATCGCCACTCCGGCACCGGCGCCGGCTGTTCGAGCGCATAGGTGCCGTCTTTCACGAGCAGCGCGAACAGCGTTGCCGTGATGCTCTTTCCCATCGACCAGCTTTCGAGCTGTGTGTCCTTCGTGATGCCCGGCATGTACCGTTCGGCCAGGATGCGTCCCTTGTGCAGGACGAGGAAGGCCGCCGTAAGAGCGGCGGGGTCGGCGAACGCCGCCTGGACGGCGGCGTCGATCCGGGCTGGATCGACATCCGGCAGCGGGGGTGCGGCCGCGTCCGCGTCACCCATCGGCCACCGCTGCCCGGCGGCATCCGGCAGGGTCGTCTTGACCGGGACAGGCGTGAAGAAGATCCCGGGCTTCTTCTGCTGGTGAAGGATGCAGCCCTGATCGCCGTAGAACTTTGCCTCGCGCGTGATGCCGCCGAGCGTCATCCGGACGATCCTGGCCTCGCGGTCGACGGTCCAGGTCACGATCTCGTCCTGCCCCGCGGGCATCAAAAAGAAGCCGCTGTTCTTCACCGCCTCGTTCGCGTCGCGGCCCGAGACGAAGATCGCCGAGCAGAGCACCTTGGCGTAGCCGGCCAGGCCCAACTCGACGGGCGTTCCGTCTGGCGCGTAGGCCGACGGCGGACGCGTGGGCTGGACGGCGCACAAAACTGCGAAGAGCCACGCGATGAGCCGCATCGTTCCCTCCTGGTGCCTCGTGCCTGGTGCGATTGGGGTCGAGTGCCTGGTGCGCCGGTGCAGGGTACCACGTGCCTGGTGCGGCTGCACGCGACCGGCATCCGGCACGATAGCGGCACCCGGGACGCTTGCGGCACCCGGCACCAGGCACCATCGTCTTGTTTTTCTCATCCGACGATGGCATCGTCGTCGTCGTGGTGAAATCGCGGACCGTTGATCTCAGGGTTACGTACAAACGCAGACGCGGCGTCAGGAGGGGGCTCATGACGACGGCGGAATACTTTCAGACTCCGGAGACCGTGCTGCCGTGCGAGCTGGCGTACGGCGTGCTGGAGGTGGCTGAGTCACCAACCGCCTCCCATCAGCGAGTAGTCAGGGATCTGCTTCTGGCCATGGTCCCGTTCGCCCGTCAACGTCAGCTCGGTGAGGTTCTGGTGGCTCCCATGGACGTCGTGCTCGACTACGATGCCGCGCTCCTGGTGCAGCCGGACCTTCTGTTCGTGTCAGCCGGTCGGCAGATCATCAGCGACAAGGTTTACGGCGCGCCGGATCTGGTCGTCGAGATCTTGTCCCCGCGTCCTCGCGTGGGGCAGCTCGATCGCCGTCTTGGCTGGTTCGCGCGGTATGGTGTTCGTGAATGCTGGCTCGTCGATCTTGCGACCCGACGGTTCGACGTGTTGATGCTCGGGCTGAGCGGCGGACGAAGCCGCACGTCGTTCAACCCGGGAGATGCGATCGACTCCGTCGTGCTGCCGGGGTTTACTCTGCCGGCTGACGTGTTTGGGGCGTAATCGCTGTCCCAGGGCCACGGAGGCAAGGGAGGTCACGGAGAATGACAAACACGGAGGCACGGAGAACACAGAGAACAAACCTGATGTTACCTCCGTGATCTCCGTGTCTCCGTGGTGATCGCTCTCCGTGCCCCCCTTAGCCTCCGTGATCTAGTTCTCGCGGCGTCTCAACACCGCCAGGTGATCGCGCACCTCGGTGCGTGCCCGCACGAAATCTCCGTGCTCGATCTTCAGCTCGCGACTGATCTGGCGGATCTCGTTGTCTTCCCGGACCTGGACCGAGAAGTCCGCGGCCGAGACGGCAAACAGGCAGCGGAGGAGCGCCAGGCGCTCCTCGTGCGTGGCGATCGAGGCGAACTCGCGCGCGACGATCAGATTGTGCGTCCCGCCGAAGCGCCGGAATTCCTCGAGCCCCAGCGTCACGACGGCCGACGCCTCGTTGACCGGTAGTCCGGATTCCTCCGACACGAGTTGGATCATCAGCCGTTTCTCTTCGTCGCTGACCTCGTGATCCGCGGCGGCCACGCGTCCGAGAAGGTAGGCGAAGGCCGCCATGTACCGGGCGCGACGTTCGTCCAGCCGATCCAGCACTCCGCTGATCGCGTCGAGCACTTCCGGGTCCCCGGGCGGCTCTTCCACGCCCAGCCAACGAAGGAGATCGAGTCCACGCGCCATACGCGATTATGGACTCGATCGGCTTGCTTTGTGGCACGAGGCTTTAGCCTCGTCCGCGGTCACAGGAAATGAAACTAAACCGGCTCTCCGCGGATCAGCCGGATAAGCAGGAACACAACCGCGATGACCAGCAGGATGTGCAGCCAGCCTCCGAGTGTCGCTGTCGTTACCATACCGAGCAGCCACAACGCCGCGAGCAGGATGACCAGGAACATCACCATGGGCTTCTCGAGCCTCCGAGCCCGTCCGTCAGCATGCTTGATGCCAGGCAGCCGAGTCTCCAGACGAGGTTAACGCGTCGTGCCACAGACGAGGCTAAAGCCTCATGCCACGGACGAGGCTAAAGCCTCATGCCACGGACGAGGCTAAAGCCTCGTACCACTACATCAGTCCCTGTCGTCGTCTTCCCGCTCCCGAACGCGGAACACCTCGTAGATGGCTCCGTGGTTGAGCGACACGACAAACAGGTTGCCGTTCGGCGCGGTCTTGATGTCCGTGCCACGGCAAAGCGCCAACTGAACTGCGGATCGCGAAGGGCCTGCCGTCCCGCCTGGCGGCGGAGCCCGACCCTCCGAAGTGGATTATCGACCGAGAGCCAGGTTGGCCGCCGCCCCCTGGGACTTTCTGATGCGGTGATCCGCGACGCGCGCGGCGATGTCGGCGTGATGCGTGTCGATCGACCCGTGGAAGTGCGCGCCTTCGCTGATCCCGATGACGGCGGCGACCAGCCGTCCTTCGACGCGCGCGGTGTCCCGGATGTCAGCCGTCCCCGTGACGACGAGCCGCCCCGTCAGCCGTCCGAAGACCACGAGATCGCCGACGTAGCCGTCGTCGGCATGGACGTGGGCGTCCGGTCCGACGATGAGGCAATGGTTGCGGATGTCGATCCGCCCTTCGAAGCGGCTGTCGATGGTCAGATCGTCGTCGGCCTTGAGGTCGCCCTTGACGGTGACGTGCGCGAGACGCTGGGGCATGACGAGAGCATAACAGTTATCGGGCGATGTGTGATCCACGATCGGGCCATCTCATCGGTCGATCTTGCTATGGCGTATCGGGTTAAGGGGATCGGCCCACCGGTCTATCGGTATAATCGCGCCGCCAGTGATCGGCGAGACCGTGGGCCCCTATCGCATTACCGCCGAGCTGGGCGGCGGCGGGATGGGTGTCGTCTATCGCGGGGAAGACGTTCGCCTCGGACGTCCGGTCGCCGTGAAGTTTCTTCCGGCCGCGCTTTCCGCGGACCGTGCCGCGACCGAACGGTTCCAGCGCGAGGCGCGCGCCGCCTCGGCCCTCAACCACCCGAACATCTGCACCGTGTACGACGTCGGCGAGCACGCCGGCCGGCAGTTCATCGTCATGGAACTGCTCGAGGGCCACACGCTGAGACACGTCATAGAGGAGAAGCCGGTCGAAATCGATCGGGCGGTCGACCTCGCGATTGAGATCGCCGACGCGCTCGACGCCGCACACGGACGCGGAATCGTCCACCGCGACGTCAAGCCGGCCAACATATTCGTCACCCCGCGCGGCCACGCGAAGGTGCTCGACTTCGGCCTCGCGAAGCTGGCGCCCCCGCCAGGCGCCGCGGCGCCAGCCGAAGCGGCGATGCCGACGGCCTCGGCGCCCGATCATCTGACGACGCCGGGCGTCGCGATGGGGACGACGGCGTACATGTCGCCGGAACAGGCGCGAGGCGACGATGTGGACGTGCGGAGCGATCTGTTCTCGTTCGGCTGCGTGATCTACGAGATGGTCACGCGCCAGCGGCCGTTCCAGGGCAAGAGCACCGTTACGCTGGTCGATGCGATCCTGCACGGCGCACCGGCCGCGCCGATCCGTCTCAATCCGGCGGTCCCGCCAGAGCTCGAGCGGATCATCCTGCGGCTCCTCGAGAAGGACCGTGACCTCCGGTATCAGGAGGCGGCCGACCTCCGGGCGGAGCTCCGCCGGTTGAGGCGTGACAGCGGCCACGGGGCGCACGAATCGAAGGACAGCCACTCACTGCCCCGATCTCGCGCGCGCGCCTGGGGCAGGGGCCGCGTCGCCGCGATTGCGGCGCTCCTCGGCGCCGGCGCCGTCGCGGCGTACTTGTTTTCGTCGCGAGCGCCGACGCTCGCGGCCGAGGACGAGATCCTGGTCGCGGACCTCGCCAACACCACGGGCGAGCCGGTCTTCGACGACACGCTGCGTCAGGCGCTCCTCGTGCAGATTCAGCAGTCGCCGTATCTGAACGTCGTCTCGCAGGATCGCGTTCGAGAGGCGCTCCGGTTCATGTCGCGCCCGCCGACCGAGAGCATCACGGGCGGCGCGGCCCGCGAGGTCTGCCAGCGGCTGAGCGTCAAGGCGATGGTCGAGGGATCGATCGCGCGGCTCGGCAGCCAGTACGTGCTCACGCTGAACGCCGTCAACTGCGCGACGGGAGAAACGCTCACCAGCCGCCAGTCGCAGGTCTCGCGGCCGGAGGAGGCGCTCGCCGCGATCGGCGACGGCGCTTCGTCGGTGCGGCGGGATTTGGGCGAGTCGCTGGCGTCGATCGAGAAGTACGACGTTCCGGTCGCGGAAGCGACCACGGGATCGCTCGAGGCGCTCAAGGCGTTCACGACCGGAATGAAGCTGTTCCAGGCGTCGGAGTACCAGCAGGCCATCGGTCACTTCGAGCGCGCGACGGCGATCGATCCCGGATTCGCGGCCGCCTGGGCGCAGATGGGGACCGCGTACAACAACCTGGGAGATTTCGGTCAGGCCCGGGCGTTTGCCGCGAAAGCCTGGGGCCTCCGCGATCGCGTGAGCGAGCGCGAGCGGTTCTACATCGAGTCCAGGTACTACGCCTCGGCGACCGGCGAGCTCGAAGAAGCGATCAGGGTGTGCGAGCTGTGGGCCGCCGTCTACCCGCGCGACTACGCGCCGCGAAACAACATCGGCGTGTACGGCATCGAGCTCGGCCGCTTTGAGCGGTCGCTCGAAGTGTACCTGGAGGCGCGGCGGCTTGCGCCGACGAACGCGGCCGCCCTGTCGAACGTGGCCTGGGGTTACGTGAACCTGAACCGGATGCCTGAGGCGAGGAAGGCGGCCGAGGAGGCCGTGGCGCATTTCCCGACCAGCCTGTCCGCGCGGCAGGCGTTGATCGTGACGGCGCAGATGGCCGGCGACCACGGCCGGGCGGACGAGCTCGTAACGGCCGGCCGCGCGGCGGGCGAGACCGAGATGCTGCACGCCGGCATGTACGGCGCGATCGCCGAAGGGCGGATGGCGGCGGCGCGCGGGTTTGCGGCGGAGGAGCTGACTGCGCTCGGCGCGCGGCGCCCGGCCCATCGGGTGGATGTCCTGCTGGAGCTGGCGCTCAGCGAATGGCTGTACGGCTTTCCAGATCGGACGCGGACTCTGCTCGCCCAGACGGCCAATCTCGTTCCGGATACACAGGCATCTCGCGGCGCGGCCGCGGTGTTCGGTCTTGCCGGCGATGCACGGCGGGCGCGGGAGATCATGACGGCGCTGGCGGCCGAGTGGCCGAAGGCCACGCTCGTAACGAGCGCATGGATCCCGCTCGGACGCGCCGCGATCGAACTGTCCGAGGGCCGGCCCAAAGAAGCGCTCGCCGCGATCGGTCCGGCCGGGCCCTACGAACGCGGCGTGTACTTCGCGGCGTTCGTGCGCGGCCTCGCGCTCATGCGCACCGGCGATCCCCGCGGCGCCGCCGAGGCATTCCGCTCTGCGCGGGATCGGAAAGCACAGCTGCCGGCCTCGATCGCCTCGGTCGCGTCGGTGTCGCTCGCCCGGGCGCTCGCCGCGGCAGGTGATGCCGCCGGCGCGCGTAAGGCGTATCAGTACTTTTTCGAGCTCTGGAAACGCGCCGATTCCGATGTGCCGCTACTCGTCGAGGCGCGCAGGGAATTCGAATCACTCAAGTAAGGAGTCACGTGCCCCCACCCTATCTGACCCGCCTCTCCGTCGCTATGATCACGATCATGGCCATCGTCGCCGCCACGTCGGCCGCAGACCAGGCAGACGGCGATCGGTCCGACGTGCGTTTGATGACCGTCGACCCGGGCCACTTTCACGCCGGGCTGATCCAGAAGGAGATGTATCCGGAAGTCGCGCCGCGGGTGGACGTCTACGCACCTCTCGGATGGGATCTCTTCGAACATCTGAAGCGCGTGGCGTCGTTCAACAGCCGCAGCGAGCGTCCGACCGCGTGGACGATGGAAGTGCACACGAGCCCCGACTTCTTCGAGCGGATGCTCCGTGAGCGCCCGGGAAACGTGGTGGTCCTTTCGGGCCGCAACCGCGGCAAGATCGGCCGGATCGCCGCGTCGATCGACGCCGGACTCAACGTCCTCGCCGACAAGCCCTGGATTCTCGCCTCGAAGGACGTGCCGGGGCTCGAGAAGGCGCTCGCCGAAGCCGACGCCAGGAATCTCATCGCTTACGACGTCATGACCGAGCGCTTCGAGATCACGACGATCCTTCAGCGCGCGCTCGTCAACGATCCCGCCGCGTTCGGCACGATCGTCCCGGGATCGGAGACTGACCCCGCCGTCTACGTGGAAAGCGTCCATCACCTGATGAAAGTGGTCGCCGGCGCGCCGAACATCCGGCCGCCCTGGTTCTTCGACACGTCCGAGCAGGGTGAGGGCTTGAGCGATATCGGCACGCATCTCGTGGACCTCGTGCAGTGGACGCTGTTCCCGGATCAGCCGATCGACGATCGGACCGACATCCGCGTGGCGGCGGCGCAGCGCTGGCCGACAATCATCCCCGAAGCGGACTTCCGGCGCGTGACGGGCGAACCGCGCTTCCCGGACAGCCTGGCGGCGGTCAAGGACGGGAAGCTCGAGTACTACTGCAACACGCTCATCTCGTACACGCTGCGCGGCATCCACACGAAGCTGAACGTGATCTGGGACTGGGAGGCGCCCGAGGGATCGGGCGACACGCACTTCGCGTTCTACCGAGGGACTCGCGCCCGCGTCGAGGCGCGGCAGACGCGCGCCGATCGCGTCCGTCCCGAGTTGTACGTCACACCGGTCGAGGGCCTAAAATCAGACGTGCTGTCTGCTGTGCAGGCCAGAATCAAGGCGCTCGGGAAAACCTATCCGGGCCTCGCCGTGGAGGATCGTGGCGCCGAGATCCACATCGCGATCCCCGACGCGTTCCGCGTCGGCCATGAGGCACACTTTGCCGAGGTGACGACGAACTTCCTCAAGTACCTCAGGAACCGGAGCGCGCTCCCATCGTGGGAACGTCCCAACATGTTCGCGAAGTACTTCGTGACGACGACGGGAACGGAGTTGAGCCGCCAGGGTCCGCCGCGCCCTGCGCCGCGGATCGCGCCAAAGTGACTCGAGGATTCGTTATGGACAAGAGACGCATTCTTGGAGCTGCCACCATCGCGTTCACGTTGTCTGCCACCGCCTCCCATGCGCAGATCGGGCAGTTTGAGACCTGGAAGGAGACCGTGAAAGGACGCGCGGGGAAGACGCCCTGCGACCACCTGCGCGCGCTCACGAACTACGACTTCTCGATCGACAACGCCGCCGTGGTGCCGGCGCAAGGCGACGTGCCGGAGTTCTGCCTCGTCCAGGGACAAATCGTCCCGGAGGTCCGCTTCGAGGTCGGTCTGCCGAAGGACTGGAACGGCCGGCT
>Ga0187893_10015211_pt1 | contig 10342 bp, 7 predicted proteins | sample MA1701074metaG_FD_139574 | JGI IMG/M metagenome (GOLD analysis project Ga0187893, IMG submission 139574) | White microbial mat communities from a basaltic lava cave in the Kipuka Kanohina Cave System on the Island of Hawaii, USA - MA170107-4 metaG ... | reverse complement strand
CTGTATGGGGCGGGAGCCGGGGCCGAGCCGACGGCTTCCGCGGTGGTAGCCGATCTGGTCGATGTCGTGAGGGCCTTGACCGCCGATCCGGGAAATCGCGTACCCCACCTCGCCTTCCAACCCGATGCCTTGTCCGATCGATCCATCGCGCGCATCGAGGAGGTAGAGACGGCGTATTATCTGCGCATCAGTGCGCTTGACCGTCCCGGCGTGCTGGCCGATGTGACACGCATCCTGGGCGATCTCGAGATCAGCATCGAGGCGATACGGCAACAAGAGCCTAGCGGCGAACAAACCCATGTGCCGATCGTGATCCTTACCCATAGCGTGCGCGAGCAGGCTATGAACCAGGCCATCGCGCGCATCCAAGGGCTGGAATCGATTCAAAGCGAAGTGATGCGGATTCGACTGGAAACACTGGAGTAATACGCCCATGGCGGTCAAACGAAAACAGGATGGGGCGGCATGAACACCAGCTATACCGGTGTGATCGAGCGCTATCGGCAGCGGCTGCCGATCGCTGATGACGCTCGCGTGATCAGCTTGGGCGAGGGCAACACCCCCCTCATTCGCTTGCACAACATCCCCCGCGTGCTGCAGCGAGAGGTCGACATCTATGTCAAGTACGAGGGGCTTAACCCCACGGGCTCGTTCAAAGACCGAGGCATGACGGTGGCGGTGACCACGGCGGTGGAGCAAGGGGCGCGCGCCATCATCTGCGCTTCCACCGGCAATACCTCAGCCTCGGCAGCAGCATACGCCGCCCGCGCCGGAATCGCCGCGTTTGTGTTGATCCCGGAAGGAAAGATCGCCTTAGGCAAGCTGGCCCAGGCGATGATCCAGGGGGCCTTGGTGATTCAGATCGAGAGTAATTTCGATGACGGCATGCGGCTGGTGAAAGAGATCGCCGAAGATACCCCCGTCACCATCGTCAACTCGATCAATCCTCATCGCTTGCAAGGCCAAAAAACGGCCGCGTTCGAGGTCATCGAGGAGTTAGATCAGGCTCCGGATTACCATTGCCTGCCGGTGGGCAACGCCGGAAACATCAGCGCCTATTGGATGGGATACCAGGAATACTTTAACGACGGCATGGTCGATAACCGGCCCCGCATGTGCGGCTACCAGGCGAGCGGTGCCGCGCCGTTTCTGCGCGGCGAAATGATCGCCAATCCAGAAACCGTCGCGACCGCGATCCGCATCGGCCATCCGCAGTCCTGGGACCAGGCATGGGCGGCGCAAAAGGAGTCCGAGGGGTGGTTCGCGGAATTGAGCGACGAGGAAATACTGGCCGCCCAAAAATTGCTCGCCGAACGGGAAGGAATATTTTGCGAGCCTGCCTCGGCCGCGTCGCTGGGGGGCGCGATGCGGGATATCACCAGCGGCAAGATCCGAGAAGGAAGCCGGGTGGTCTGCACCTTGACCGGCCACGGGCTCAAAGACCCGGACACCGCCATCCTTCAGGGCGCCGCGCAGGTGGTGAAAATACCCGCCACGCGCGAGGCGGTGTCCCGGGCAATCGAAAAAAACCTCAAGTAGCCGGTGCTCGCCGTACGCGCTTTTTCCAGCGAGCTCGAATGAAAAGCGCCATCACCTTGGTGGTTCCAGGGCTGTTTGCCGTAGAACCGATTGTTGATCTGCCCCTACGCGCGCCCGCTTTGGAGTTTCTTTTATCGCGGGCAGAGCCGAGCGAACCGGAGCCGGTCGGGGCGGATTACTACACCCGCCTGCTTGGGCTTTTTGGGATCCGAACGCAGCCGAACGAGGACGCCCCGGTCGCGGCGATCAGCCATCTCATCGATTTCGACACCGGGCACGAGGGGTTCTGGATCCGGGCCGATCCGGTATCTCTTCGACCGGATTTACACCGGCTGGTTTTGTACGATGCTTTTCCCTTGGAAAGGGGGCAAGCGCTTGCCTTGGCCCAGGAAGTGAACAGCGTGCTAGCCGACCAGGGATGGCACATTGACATCGGGCGCGATGTCCGCCGCTGGTATATGCGCTTACATGGTTTGCCCCGGTTGCGCACCCACCCCTCGCGTGAGGCATGGGGCCGGCACGTGGACCCGTTTTTACCCCAGGGACCCGAAGCCATGCGCTGGCACGGCATCATCAATGCCATCCAAATGGCCTTGCACGATTGCCCCGTTAACCGGGCCAGAGAACGCAGCGGGCTTGTCCCCGTCAACAGCGTTTGGTTTTGGGGCGCAGGCGCCCTCCCCTCGCCGGCTTCCTCACCCTGGAGTCGCTTGGTCAGCGAGGAAGCCTTCGCCTTAGGATTAGCCAAGCTGTGCCAATGCCCTATTTCCCGCGGAACCGGTACCTCGGAATGCTTCGATGACGAGCGGGAGGTACTGATGGCCTTATCCACAGAGCGGCTACAGCCAAACGATGTCGAGGCATGGAAAACCCTGGTCGAGACCTTGGACAGTGACTGGGTGGATCCGATATTACGTTGCTTAAAGAGCGGCAGGCTGAGCGCTGTCACGCTAGACACCTTGGATAAGGTCTACCGTTTAACGGCTGCCGGAATGCGGCGTTTCTGGCGCCGCAAGAGACCGCTCCGTGCTTATCTTCGATCGGGCTCGCCACAGGCCCAAGGTATAAGCCCGATTCCTTGAGCATGTGGAAGACGATCGTCCGCCGCCCGCCACGCCCGGATCATGGCTTGCCCCACGAGCTTCACCCCGTTCTCAGGCGTGTGCTCGCCACGCGAGGGATCGGGTCGGCTGCGGATCTCGACCTGTCGCTCGAGCGCTTGCTTGGCTACGACTGCCTTTCGGGCATAACGGGTGGGGTGGATCTTCTCGTTTGCGCCCTCAAAGCACGACAGCGGATATTGATCGTCGCCGATTTCGATGCCGACGGCGCCACCGCTTGTGCTGTTGCCGTGCGCGGGCTGCGCCTGCTCGGTGCGAGCAATCTCGGCTATATCGTCCCCGATCGCTTCCGCCACGGCTATGGCCTCAGCCCCGAGATCGTGGACGCCGCCAAAGCGCGAGAGCCGGATCTGCTGATCACCGTCGACAATGGGATCTCCAGCCTCGAGGGGGTGGAGCGGGCGAAACGCTACGGGATGCGGGTGCTGATCACAGACCATCACCTTCCGGGCGCTGAATTGCCCCAAGCCGATGCGATCGTAAATCCCAATCTTCCCGGCGACGGCTTTCCGAGCAAGCACCTGGCGGGCGTGGGGGTCATGTTCTACATGCTCGCGGCGCTGCGAGCACGGCTGCGCGAGTCGGGTTCCTTCCATGGCGTGCAGGAGCCCAATCTCGCGGGCCTGCTCGATCTGGTGGCGGTGGGCACGGTGAGCGATGTGGTCCCATTGGATAAGAACAACCGAGTGTTGGTAGCCCAAGGCCTGTCGCGGATCCGGGCCAGGCGTTGCTGCGCCGGGATCAAGGCCATCTGCCGGGTTGCCGGGGCCGATCCTGGGCGATTGACGGCGCAGGACCTAGCTTATGTCCTCGGTCCCCGGCTCAATGCGGCCGGCCGCCTGACGGACATGTCCTTAGGGATCGAATGTTTGCTCACCGATGATGACGAGCGGGCTGGCACTCTCGCCGCACGGCTGCAGGGCTTAAACGATGAGCGGCGAGCGATCGAAAGTCGGATGCACGCGCAAGCCACCGAATCCTTACACGGACTGCGGTTGAGCTCCTCAACAGAGCTGCCTTACGGACTCTGTCTGTACGACCCCGATTGGCACCAGGGTGTCGTGGGCATTCTCGCCTCGCGCATCAAGGATCGCCTCCACAGACCCGTGATCGCCTTTGCGCCCGATGGGGAGAACGGGCTCAAAGGATCGGGCCGCTCGGTTCCGCAAGTGCATATCCGTGATGTCCTAGCCAGAATGGACGCTCGCCATAAGGGATTGATCAGACGTTTTGGGGGCCACGCCATGGCCGCCGGGCTTTCCTTGGCGCGCGAGCACTTGGAGCGCTTCTGCGCCGCTTTCGATGAAGCGGTCAAAGAGCACCTGGAACCCGCCGATCTGCAAGGGGTGATCGAGAGCGACGGTGAGCTGAGCGAGGCCGAGATCAGCCTCGCCTTGGCCGAAGCGCTCCGTAGCGCCGCGCCCTGGGGACAAGGCTTTCCCGCGCCGCTCTTTGATGGCCGATTCGAGCTGCTGGAACGGCGGGTCGTCGGCCAAAAACATCTAAAGATGACGCTGCGCGTCGGGACCCAGGGGCGGGTTGTCGATGCGATCGCGTTTCATACCCTGGATGAGGGCTGGCCAAGCGGCGTGCGCACGGTCGAGCTGGGTTATCAGTTGGACGTAAACGAATACGCCGGAGAGCGGCGCTTGCAGTTATTGGTCGAACAGGTGCGCCCGTTGTCGTGATCGTGCTCGAGCGAGGAACGCCTCGACGCTTTCGGTCGGTGGAGACAGTGGCGATGGCTGTTCTCATTTAACCACCAGCCCATTCACCTCCGCCACCTTGGGGTGGTCGGGGTAATTGCGCTCCAGCACCCGTATGGTGTCAGCAGCCAACTCCTCGAGCTGCAGAGCCTTATACGCCCGGACCAAAAGCGCCAAGGCTTCCGGCATGGCGGGGGCTTGCTGGTAGTTTTCCACCACATACAGGGCACGGTTCGCGGCCGCGAGAAAGGCGCCTCTCCACAGGTAGAAATTGGCTACATTGACCTCGTGTTGCGCTAGGATGTTGCGCAGGTACATCATCCGTTTTCGCACATCGCGAATGTATCGGCTGTTGGGAAAGCGTTTAGTCAACTCCGTGAAGTCGTGGAATGCCTGTAAGGAGGCGCCTGGATCGCGTTGCGAGGGATCGCTCGGCAAATAGCGCTGAGCCAACCCTTTGCCTTGATTGAAATTCGCGAGCCCTTTCAAGTAATAAGCGTAGTCTACGTGCGGGCTTGTGGGATAGAGCTTGATGAAGCGGTCACAGGCCGCGATCGCGGAAGCCGGCTCCTCGGTCTTATAGTAGGCGTAAGCCAGATCGAGCTGGGCCTGCTTGGAAAAATCACCGAAAGGGTAGCGTGTTTGCAGCTTTTCGTAGTATTCGATGGCTTTCTCATAGTATTTCGAATCCAGCGCGCCTTTTGCCTCGCTATACAATTTATCCTCCGACCATTTCTCCACGGGATCTTTCTTGTCCCCAAACAAAGTGCAACTCGCGAACAGGAGAGTGAGCCCAATGGCTGTCAAAGCGCGCATGCGATACCCTCAACGTGAACATTAGCGGGACATTGTAATGACCGCAGGAAATCGAGGCAATCGAGAACAAACGCCTCCTTGCGCCGGTATCGCCGGCGAGCCCCTGCGAACGGTGCTGGGGGAGGAGCTCAGAGGGTTGCGATTGGACCAGGCCCTGGCCCAGCGCTTTCCCGCTTACTCTCGTACTACCCTAAAGCGCTGGATCCTAGACGGGAAGGTACGTGTGGATCGGAAACCACCGCGGCCAAGAAATCCGGTCAGGGGCGGTGAGCACGTGGAAGTTTGGATCCAAGCTGAGATCCGTGACGATTGGCAGCCCCAGCTCATCGCTCTCGATGTCCTGTATGAGGATGAGGATCTGATCGTCCTTAACAAACCCGCCGGTATGGTGGTCCACCCCGGGGCGGGAAATCGCGATGGCACCTTGTTGAATGCGTTGCTGCACTTTGAGCCCGTTTTGGCGACGCTACCGCGCGCGGGCATCGTGCATCGTCTGGATAAGGACACCTCAGGCATCATGGTAGTGGCGCGCTCGGGGAGCGCCCAGACGAAACTGATGCAGGATCTCTCCTCGCGCCAACTGAAACGCGAATATTCTGCTGTGATCAATGGCTTGGTGATCTCTGGCGGAACGGTGAACGCGCCCATAGGACGGCATCCTACCCAGCGCACCCGAATGGCCGTAACGGAGCACGGCAAGCCGGCGCGCACGCATTATCGGGTGCTACAACGGTTTCGTGCACATACCCACCTCCTGGTCCGCTTGGACACCGGGCGCACGCACCAGATCCGGGTTCATATGGCACATCTGGGTTTCCCAATCCTCGGGGATCCCCTATATGGGGGGCGCTGTCGGCTGCCGGCCGGCGCGACGCCGGATCTGGCCGACTGCATCAAAGGATTCAAGCGTCAGGCCTTGCATGCGGCGCGCCTCGAGCTGCGGCATCCGGGCACCGGCGAGCTTTTGGGGTGGAGTGCCCCCTGGCCTTTGGACTTCAGCGCCTTAGTGGCCACTCTCGCTGCCGACCTTGCGGCGGCCTGAGAGCTTGTGAAAAAATCGTCGCGAGCGAAGGAAAGTCGCCGTTCGTCGGAGTGTATATTGAAATACCTGAGGATCCCGAACACCGCCGGAACGCGAGGTTCCGAGCGCAGTAGATTTTTCACAAGCTCGGAGCCCTTATGCCCAGGTCCACGTTTATCATCCCCGATTGGCCGGCTGTGCCCTGGATAAAGGCGTATGCCACCACGCGTTATGCGGGGGGCGTGAGCCTCGCACCTTACGATAGCCTGAACCTGGCGGCGCACACAGGGGACATGCCGGCTGTCGTCAGCACGAATCGCGAATTCGTCAAGCGCCAGCTTTTTATCCCCTCTGAACCCGCGTGGCTCGCGCAGCCGCACGGCGGGAAGGTGATCGATCCCGGAACCGACAGTGAACGTGCTGCGGACGGGGCGTCCACTCGAATGCCAAAAACGGTTTGTGTGGTGATGACGGCCGATTGCTTGCCCGTACTGCTCTGTGACCGGGCAGGAACACAGGTAGCCGCGCTGCATGGGGGTTGGCGAGGACTTGCAAGCGGCATCATCGATGCTGGCTTAGAACGCATGCCGTGCAAACCGGTCCGAATCCTAGCTTGGCTGGGTCCAGCCATTAGCGCCCGTCACTACGAAGTGGACGGCCTCGTTCGCGAGGGGGTGCTGGCGAGGTCCCCCTCGTGCCGCAAGGCTTTTGAAGCATCCCGCGCTGGGCATTGGTTTTTTGACTTATATAAGGCTGCCCGGACTCTGCTCTCCAGAGGCGGGGTAGAAGCAGAAGCGGTCTATGGCGGTGAGTTTTGCACCTATGCCGAGCCTGAGCACTTCTTCTCCTATCGGCGCGACGGGGTCACCGGCCGCATGGCGAGCCTGATCTGGATCGAAGGTCATTCGGACAGTAATGCGGCCTAATGCACGAGAATCAAGGATGACTCAGAGGTCACCGGCTTGCGGACGTGATCGTGACCCGCAACGTTTCAGACTACCACCGCTCGCCAGTACGAGCGCTTTCACCCACGACATTTCTCAAGCACGCAGCCACCGGATCGCATGGATGCCTCCCAGATCGGCAAACGGGGCTTGGAGCTACGCTGGCGCGCTACAGGAGTTTCGCGTGGCGAACCGCTACCGCATCCACTATATTGAAGTTAAGTTTTTTCAGAAAAGCCTACGAACGCATGGCGGTTACCAGTACCCATATTCCATTGAGCGGCTTGGCCCGACGCTTGGTCACCGAGGGTGTCCTCAGCGAGGCCGATGCTCATGACGCATTCAAAAAAACCCAAGAAAAGCATGTGTCTTTGGTTTCGTTCCTGGTCGAGAAAGGGCTAGCGGAGAGCCTGAGGGTGGCAGAAGTCGCCTCTGCGGAATTCGGCGTCTCGCTGCTCGACATCGATGCCATGGAGCTTGACCCGGAGGTGGTTAAACTGGTGGCGGACCGCTTGATCCGCAAGCACCACGCCTTACCCCTGTTTAAACGGGGCACACGGCTTTACCTGGCGGTCTCCGACCCCACCAACCTTCAAGGGCTGAACGAGATCAAATTCCATGTGGGTGCCGGCACCGAAGCGGTGCTGGTGGAAGAGGCCAAGCTCACTAGGGCCATCGACAAGATTCTTGAAGATGCGGAGGGTAGAGGCGCTCTTCCCGATATGGGAGAGACGGACCTTGACGATTTGGAGGGAGGATTAGAAGTCGCCGAGGATGAGAAAGAGCAAGACGACGTGGAAGTCGACGCGCCCGTGGTGCGCTTCGTCAACAAGTGCCTGCTCGATGCGATAAGAAAGGGGGCTTCCGATCTGCACTTCGAGCCTTATGAGAAGTTCTGCCGGGTACGCTTTCGGGTCGATGGGGTGCTCTCCGAAACGGCTAAGCCGCCGCTGAAGCTCGCCGGCAAGATAGCCGCTCGTATCAAGGTGATGTCTAGGCTCGACGTCTCCGAACGCCGTGTGCCTCAAGACGGCCGCATTAAGCTCAAGGTATCTAAGAACAAGGCGATCGATTTTCGCGTCAGCACCTGCCCTACCTTGTATGGGGAGAAAACGGTGCTGCGGATCCTCGACTCCGATGCCGCCAAGCTCAGCATCGACGTGCTGGGGTACGAGGATTTTCAGAAGGAGCTCTACCTACGCACCTTGCATAAACCCTATGGCATGTTTCTGGTCACCGGGCCCACCGGCAGCGGCAAAACGGTTTCCCTTTATACCGGCATTAATATCCTCAACAAGCCGGGGGTCAATATCTCAACGGCAGAGGACCCGGTCGAGATCAACCTGCCGGGCGTAAACCAGGTACAAGTGGACGAGAAAACCGGCATGACCTTCGCCAAGGCGCTGAAGGCTTTTTTGCGCCAGGACCCGGATATCATTCTTGTCGGCGAGATCCGTGACTTAGAGACCGCTGGTATCGCGGTCAAGGCGGCCCAGACCGGGCACATGGTGATGTCTACCCTGCATACCAACGACGCGCCGCAGACCCTGACCCGCATGGCGGATATGGGGATCCCGTCATTTGCCATCGCGACCACGGTGAATATCATCATCGCGCAGCGTTTAGCGCGCAGGCTTTGCAGCCATTGCAAGCGGCCGCTGGAAATTCCTAAAGACGCCTTGATCCAGGTGGGGTTTTCCGAACGCGATGTGGAACAAGGCCTCACGGTATACGAGGCCGCGGGTTGTGATCAGTGTAACAAAGGGTACAAAGGCAGAGTCGGTTTATACCAAGTCATGCCCATCTCCGATGCCATGCGGCGTTTGATCATGGAGGGCGTCAACGCGGTCGCGCTGGCCGATCAGGCGCAGAAAGAAGGGATCCCCGATATACGCCAGTCGGCGTTGAAAAAGGTGAAGGACGGCATTACCAGCATAGAGGAAATCAACAGAGTCACTTTGGATTAAGACGATATGGCACAAGCAGCAGTTATTAAAGCCCAAGCGGCGAAAGCGCCCGCAGTCAAAGAGAGCATGTTTGCCTGGGAAGGCACGGACAAGCGGGGCAAAAAGGTCAAAGGAGAGATGAGCGGCACTAACGACGCCTTGGTAAAGGCGCTGTTGCGCCGGCAGGGGGTGAACCCCACACGGGTGAGGAAAAAGTCCAAATCCTTGTTTGGTGGCAAGGGCGGCAAGAAGATTCAAACCAAAGACATCGCAGTGTTCAGCCGCCAGATGGCGACTATGATGTCCGCCGGCGTACCCCTCGTGCAGTCCTTTGAGATCGTCGGCCGGGGCCACGAAAACAGGAACATGCAGGACTTGATCCTAGATGTTAAGGCCCACGTAGAAGCAGGGGGAGCGCTCACCGAAGCCTTGGCCAAGCACCCCAAGCATTTCACCGAGCTTTATGTCAACCTGGTCCACGCCGGGGAGTCTTCGGGTAATCTTGAGGCCTTGTTGCACAAGATCGCGGCCTACTTGGAAAAAGTCGAAGCCCTAAAATCCAAGGTCAAGAAGGCCCTATTTTATCCCACTGCGGTCATGGTGGTGGCCTTCGTGATCACCGCCATCCTGATGATCTTCGTCATCCCGCAGTTTGAAGAGCTTTTCAAAGGATTCGGGGCAGATCTGCCGGCGCTCACGATGTTGGTCATTGCGATCTCCAATTATTTTCAGCAATTTTGGTACATCATTTTCGGGGCCATCGGCGGGGCTATTTTCGGCCTATTGACCCTAAAACGACGCTCCAAAAAGGTCGCTCACTTCGTCGATCGCATGTCCTTGAAGATCCCGGTGATCGGCGAGATCCTGGAAAAATCCGCCATCGCGCGATTTGCGCGCACCCTGGCGACGATGTTCGCGGCCGGCACACCCCTGGTCGAGGGGATGACTTCTGTCGCCGGCGCCTGCGGCAACATCATCTATCACGATGCAACCCTGCGAATGCGGGATGAGATCGCGACCGGCACCCAGCTCCAGGTTGCGATGCGCGACCTTAACTTGTTTCCCAATATGGTGGTGCAGATGGTCGCGATCGGAGAGGAATCGGGCGCGCTAGACGCCATGCTGGGCAAGGTAGCCGACTGGTACGAACAGGAGGTGGACGATGCCGTGGACGCCCTGACCAGCCTGTTGGAGCCGATGATCATGGCGGTGCTGGGCGTGCTCATCGGTGGTCTGGTGATCGCGATGT
>Ga0187893_10015210_pt1 | contig 10342 bp, 12 predicted proteins | sample MA1701074metaG_FD_139574 | JGI IMG/M metagenome (GOLD analysis project Ga0187893, IMG submission 139574) | White microbial mat communities from a basaltic lava cave in the Kipuka Kanohina Cave System on the Island of Hawaii, USA - MA170107-4 metaG ... | reverse complement strand
TGTTAAGCCTACAATGGGATATTACTCCACGCCCACCCTAACCGAAGAAGATCGCAACGAGCAGATTATGGACGCCATCAAGAAGCTGCTTGGCAATCCTTCCAAGACGCCAGCTAAGGAGGAAGCATAATGGGATTCATGCACGGTGCGCCGATTCTACTCGGTGACAATACGGTTCCGGGCGTTCAACTCTCAAAGGAGCTTAAAGAGTTGATCCCGAAGATTCTTCAGGCTTGCCGAGATTGGGGCCTGGATTTCTATCCCACCGTTGTCCAGTTATTGACTTATGATGAAATCAGTGAGATCGCCGCTTATGGCGGATTCCCCGTGCGATTCCCACACTGGTCCTTCGGTATGGAGTACGAAGAACTCCAGCGAGGGTATGAGTTTGGTATGCACAAGATTTACGAGATGGTAATCAATACCAATCCGTGCTACATCTACAATCTCAGTTCCAATACTCTGCTTGACCACCTGACCGTAGTTGCACACGCCACTGGCCACAACGACTTCTTCAAGAATAACATCCATTTCAGCGCCACCGATACGAACATGATGAACAAAATGGCGAATCACGGTACTCGCATTCGCAAGTACATGGCTCGCTGGGGCAAGGAGCGTGTCACGGAGTTCCTGGATTGGGTTATGCGGCTCGAAACCCTAATCGACGGTGCGGAAGCCTGGACAGATCGTGTCGTCAAAGAGAAAAACATCCGTGACCAGCGGACCTACCGTCACCCACGCCGGTTGGTGGTGAACAAGAACAGAATGTACATGGAACCCTTCCTGAATACTAAGGACTTCAGGGAGAAGGAAAATGAGCGTATATCCAAGAAGGATATTGCCGACGAAATTGGCGTATTCAGGGAGCCGACCAAGAATATCCTTGCATATTTGCGGGATAATGCCCCACTCAAGCCGTGGCAGGCGGACATCGTTTCGATGCTGTACGAAGAGGCAATCTACTTCTTCCCGCAGCGTCAAACTAAGACCATCAACGAAGGATGGGCCTCGATGACCGACTCCGTAATCATGGCAGAGCAAGGGTTTGTGGCTCTTGGCCAAAAGGGTCACGATCACGGTATTGTTGAATATGCGGATCACAAAATGGGTGTATTGGGAGGCAAATACTCCATGAACCCGTATAAGCTGGGCTATTATCTGCTCAAGGATATTCGTGAGCGCTGGGACAAGGGCCGCTTCGGTTCAGAATGGGATGAATGCACTGATATTCGCATCAAGGAGAAGTGGGACAAAAAGACGAATCTCGGAAAAGAAAAGATATTTGAGGTCCGTAAATTCTACGACGATTTCACCTTATTGGATGAGTTCTTCACTGAAGACTTCTGCCGGGAACAGGAATACTTCCACTGGAAGCATTACCCTAACGGCGAGTTCAAGATCGAGAACCGGGACTTCAAAAACATCAAGAAACTCTTGATGCGGCGTCACCTGAATGGCGGGTTGCCAGACATCAGGTTGACTGAACCAAATTATCGTGGCAAGGGGGCGATGTTCCTCCAGCATTACCACGATGGTCGCAATATTTATGAGCCTTATGTCTTCGACGTTCTGACCGCTTTGAGGGCGGTGTGGGGCGAGGATGTGTATCTGGCAACACAGGACGAAGATGGCGAGGAAAAGGTCTATTGTTGCTACGGCACTGACAGCGAGAAAGACGTTGAATTGGTAAGCCGGGCCGAACACATGAAACGTGGGTAATATGGAGAATAAGTGTCTAGCAGTATATCACGATGAAGGGCATGAGGATTTGATGGTGCGGCTCAAGTTCGTCTTGATCGAGCTTGGAATAAAGGTCACAGTAGTCGAGACTCATGCCGAGTGTACGATATATTCGCTCTCCCATGCCGAGCGGTTACATGGCAAAGAAGAAGGCTCCTGACGTTGATTTCCTTGAGTTGGTAAGCCAAGTCCACAACTACGACTTGAACCCATACACCAGAGAAATCTATCTACACAGTCACTATTCTTCCGGCCATTCGGACGAAGAGGGCGGGATTGAATACCGAATGGCGACTCAGTTCGTTAAGAACCTACACCTTCTCGATCAGTATGGCGATCAAAATATCCTGGTGCATTTGCAAAGCCCAGGCGGTGATTGGATACACGGTATGGCGATGTATGACAGCATACTTGCCGCCCGTTCTTGTGTAAACATCCTCGCCTACGGCGAAGTCTCTTCCATGAGCAGCATACTACTTCAGGCAGCCCACAAACGAGTCATGATGCCTTCCTGCGAGTTCATGATTCACCGTGGCTTCCTAAGCCTGGAAGGTGTAGCGACAACAGTTCAGACCAATGCAGCTTGGAACAAGAAGACCGACATGACCATGCTCAAGATATATGCGAGCCGGGCCGTGGGCGGTCCTTTTTTTCGCCTCAAAGATATGAGCGAGGAAGCAACCATAAAGTTCATCGACCAAAAAATCAGAAAACTAGGCGACTGGAATCTGAGCGCTGAGGAAGCCGTCTACTACGGTCTAGCAGATGGAGTCTTCGGAATGAATGGGTTCGAGAGCTTAGAAAAAGTAAGGAAGTGTTGAATGATTGACTCTCAACCCACAAGCGTCCGTGTAAACTACGGCAAAGAAAAAGAAGGTCAGGTGATGAAGTGCCTGAACGAGCATTATGCCTCACACGGGTACAACCTCGTCCCCGGCAGCTTCTTTGAAGACTGCAAAGAGAAAACTGACTGTTGGCAAATGACCAAGAGCGGCAAGAAATACCGGAGTGCGATCAAGGCCAGGGTGTCGAAGAACGATATTCTGGTTGCCATGCGTGACCCCTTCTATGGGGTCAACCATGACGAAACCGTGATCGGGCGGGATGTTTTGGTGGAATACTTCCAGTATATCACACTCTCTCAAGATGGCGGGACAATACGGGTCGCCAACGGCAGGGTCATCCACCAGATGTGCAACGTCTTGTGGGAGGAGTTTTTGGAGAAGGTGGGCGATATAGACCTCAAGAAGTCACCCTATAATAATGGAAAGGCCGTCAAGGTCATGACTTCTGGTGTGTATCCGGGTTGTGAATTGTGGCTACATCACGACCGATGGAAGGGCCAGCCGAAGATACTCGGCTTTATCCCACCGTCGATCCTCAAAGAAGGTAAAGAGATCAAGTTTCACAAACTCATCCTGGATTAGTGAATGAATATAGCGGTTGGAGTTCCAGCGATTGATCGCCCAGGTCTGACTGTTGCCGATACAGTCACCAATGTTCGTCGTGGTGGGTTTAATGGGTTTTTGCTTTTGGCTTGTGAGCCAGGGACCAATATCCCAGCAGGACTGAAAAACGTCGAGGTTGTGCAGCACGCCAAGAAGCTCGGACACATAGATAATGCCGACTTCGTGTACTCTTGGTTGCTGAAGAATACCGCCGCCGACTATATTATGGCCGTTGAGAATGATACTCGGTTTTGCCAGACTGCCCGACCTTGCTTGGAAAAACTGTGTGAGAACGAAGAACCGTTTAGTTACGCTTCTTTATTCACGCCAGCGTGCTGCGAGCTTTCTCTCGACAAAATTGGCTGGAGGGATTATCGTCCCGGCGAGGCAAATTGCACCGCCCAGGCATTGTTTTTTCGGAGGAGTAGCTTGCAGATGATGAGGTCTTTCCCTGAATGGACGGCGTGGGACGGCACTATCGGCAAGATCGGCAAAAATATGGGACTACCTTGTTGGTATCATGTCCCATCGCTTTCAGAACACATCTCGGATTTCAGCATAAGGACGGGAGAGATGCGAACTGATTTCAAAGCTAAAGGATATAAGGATAACATTTACAAATTCAAATTGGGGTGACATATGGCTGATGAACTAAACTGGCTATTGACGGACGAGTTCGTAGCGTTTTCTGTCAAGATCGCCGCTATTCATGAAAAGAAAAAAACAAAGAAACAGGAACTCAAGGAGTTCTACGAGAAGGTTCAAGCTGAACTCAAGGTGTTCGATTCCCAGGCCAAAGACGCCGAGGACGAGTTCCAATCCTGGAAGAAGGCCCAGGAGGAAAAGAACGATGAATGAAGCCAAAACTGGCAAACAAGGGGAATGGATGCCTTATGACCAATACAAACCCAACGAGATCGAGTCAATAGTCGAACATCAATTGACAAAGATTGAGCAACAGCTTAATCTCATGCGTAAGTCCCTGATGATTTCCCGCAAGCAACCCAACGGGCGTGCTTGGTTGACAATGGTATCGGAAATGCGTGAGCTTTTAAGCGTTGGCGTTCACCTGGAGACGATCAATATCGCTATTCGCTGCGCAGTTGAAGGCTCCAATCCACATGAGGGAGTAGACGGATGAACTTTGATTCCACAGAGCGGCAGCCCAATATGGCCCTCCCATTGTTGGCATCCCTTGGGGCAGTTGTAGCCTGCCTCTTGGTATTACTCCAGCCCTTATTGCACGAAGCCTCATCGTGTGCGCTCGTAAAGTAAAGGCCCGCAGCAACTAAGCACGCCGATAATTTTGCATAATTCGCCCACTCCACGTCCCTCGGCAGGAGGGTGAGCTTCTTCTTGGGTATACTATGGTTTATGAACGCATCGACAAACCTACTGGTAACTTTAGCGAGTTACCTACCCAAGACGGAGTGACAAAATTGAAATACTGCGATAAGCGATGTGATTAGGGATCGGCGTAGTTTTTATTTAGATAATATGATCTACGTTCGCTGGGCTGTGAGTTGTTTCCTAAGCCCAAGGGGACTTACCTTAGCTCGATGAGGAGCAAGGGCCGAGCGGACGTGGCCGTATTCAACAAGAAGACGCTTGAACTCGTCAGCATCTTTGAACCGGGCGGCGGTCAGCACTATGATGAAGCACAGGAGAACGCCGACGTTCGCAAGGAAAAGCTATGTCATCTCAACGGCGTCGGTTGCCTCAAAGTCATGAATGGCACTATGGAAGCAGTAGCGAAGCGAACTTGGCGAAAACTCGTAGGCAGCTTCTTATTCAAGAAACCAAAATAATTCGGTTCGTCACGTTATGATCCGGTTAGTTCCGATTCGACACAGCAGGCTTGTCCTGCTGTTTTTTATAAGGAGAGTAATATGGAAATCACTGGTTTTGAGCATCTCCACTTGCATACGGATTTTTCCACATTGGATGGATATGGAATGACCGAGGAATATGCAACGAGAGCGCCGCTCATCAATCAAAAGTTTCTGACCATATCCGACCACGGTATGTTGGGAGCCATCCCACGCCAGATCAAAGCCTGCGACAAAGTAAACGACAAAAAGGGGAGGGATACCCTTTCTCCCATCTTTGCCTGCGAACTGTATGTCAACCGGCTCCAGCCCGAAGCCGGTTCTCTCGAAGACATGCAGAAGTTCATGACTACTCTCAACGAAGAAGAACAAGCCGAGTGCCGAGCCGGTGCGCACTTGCTCGCCATCGCCTATAACGAAACGGGCTACAAAAATCTCGTCCGGCTGTCGTCCTGGGCTTGGACGAAGGGCTTCTACCGCCGTCCCCGTGTCAACTACGATCAACTCAAGAAGTACAAGGAAGGTTTGTACTTCACTTCCTGTTGCTACAACAGCGAAGTGGGTCGGGCCTTCGACCAGCACGGGGAAGACGCTGCTTATGAGATGATCGAGCGGTACGTCGAGATGTTCGGGAAGGACAATTACTTCCTGGAATTGATGCTACTCGATTTCGATAAGCAAAAGCCATACGACGAATTCATCATCAAGGCCCATCAGAAATACGGCCTCAAGCTGATTCTCACCAACGACTGCCACTATTGTCAGGCAGAGGATAGCCATTTTCAGAGGCTTATGCTCATGGTTCAGACGGGCCGCACTCTCGAAGAGATCAAGACGGCTATTGCCCAGGACCAGATGAAGGACTTCTTCGAGCTTCAAGATGCAAACTTGTGGATGAAATCCGAGGAAGAACTCAACGCCAAGTGGCTCTCGGATTACAAGGACATCATTCCCTATGAGTTGTTCTGTCAGGCCAAGCGAAATACAGTTGAAATCTGCAATAAGGCTAAGGGCGTCCAACTCGACCGTTCCCTCAAGCTGCCGGTCCTGCCGGATGCCGACGAAATCCTCAAGGAAGAAGTCCTCAAGGGATTCAAGAAGCGTGGCTTGCCGCAAACCCGTGAATATCTGGACCGAATCAAGGAAGAATACAGTCTGATTACCCGTAAGGGTTTTTCCAGTTACTTCCTGATTCAGAAGAAGATGACTGATGAGGCTCGCCGATATTGCAAGGATATTTTGGGCGGCGACGGGTCACAGGCCGTGGGTCCGGGCCGTGGCTCTGCTGTGGGTTCCCTTTGTTGTTTTTGTTTGGGAATCACGTCAGTTGATCCTGTGCAGGAGGGCTTACTTTTCAGTCGATTTATGTCGGAAAGTCGTGGTGGAAGGAGTATTATGTTGGAGTTTAGAAACATGGACCCGTTGCCTGCCGAAGATGTTTTTCAAAATGAAATTTGTACCTCCGAGCATATATAATTTCAATATGAGCAACAAACGACACCTAAATGAATCCTGCATTATTGAAGGTTATCTGAGTGGCAAGAGTTGCGAATCGTTGGGTGTTGAGTATGACTGTTGTTTCAATACTGTAAGGAACGTCTTACTGCGGAATAGCGTTAGGATAAGAACATTGTCGGAGGCTCGACGTAGCAAGAGAAGCACGGCTATATCGGAAGAACAACGGCAAATAATTGAAGGTTTGTTGTTGGGCGATGCAAGCATTTTCAGGAGGCGATGCACCGCATGTTTTAGGATGAAATCTGTTCAAAAAGAATTCACTGATTCAGTGATGAAGATATTGCCTTTTTCTTTCAATTACTATAACGAACCGGCCTGCACAAGAAGCATTAAGGGGAAAAATTGCTCTTGTAAGGAGGTTCATATTATTGAATCTCCGGTAGATATTTCTCTGAACGACTACCGAGATGTTTGGTATCCCAATGACAAAAAAGTAGTGCCAATTGACATTTCACTTACATCGTTGGTGTGTAAGTATTGGTTTTACTCGGACGGGTATACGTCTTATCTCAATGAGAACTGCGTAATTTTGGGGTTATGCACCAACTCATTTACAAAAAAAGAGTGTTTGTGGTTGCGCAGGAAGTTGGAGTCGTTGGGCTTTGAGTTCAATATAGCGAAAAAAGTCAAAGGACACATACTCCAGGCTAGAAAGAAAGAATCGGTCAATGGTTTTTTGCAATATGTTGGTCTACCGGATTTGGATTGTTTTGAGTATAAATGGAAAGAACACACTGGATTAAGGCCGTGCCGAGGTTATTGAGGGTTTATTATGTCTGCGTACATGGATCACCTTGCATTCAAGAAGACTGGCTGCAAGACGTATGAAGAATATCTGAAAAGTGAACCTTGGATTTTTTTCAGCAATGCCATTAGGAAGGACCGCTGTTGGTGTTGTGGGACACGAGAGAGTCTTCAGGTTCACCATAAAACCTATGAACGGCTGGGAGAGGAACTTCCATGCGATGTGGTAACTGTTTGCGGGCGATGTCACAAACTCATTCATGAAACAGCCAAGAATGGCACTCCCCTTTGTGAATCTCATAAAATTGTCGCAAGGAAGTTTAACGGGCAAAACCCCAAGCAATGTGGTCGTGGGAATAGGCGATGCAAAAATTGGATGGACCTCTGCAACCCTGCATTCAAAGAGCAACCCAAGGATGTTGCGGAGTTTTTATTGTCGGAAGGATTGATGAGGAAAGTTGCATTCGTTCGGGAGGATGGGAGCGAAGGTTATAAGATGCTCCCGACCAACAAGGCTTGCAAGTTGCAGTTATTCAAGAAAGGCAAGTGGAACAAGACGAGGTATCTTTCCATGATGAGGAACAAGCGTAGAGAGGCAAAAAGAAAGGGGCGGCAAACGATTGCCGCCCCCATCTTTATAGGAGGTAGTTACGATCCAATCTAGCTTACATGCCGCCCATTAGTGCTGGGTGGTCTTTCATGGCTGCCATCAGGTGATGGTGAGCGCCTAGCTTTGGCTTCTTCTTTTTCATCGGTAATTTGCCAATCTTGTCGTTGTGAGGCGGTGCGTCATCGCCGCCCATACCGAGGTCGTCGCCTACGCCCATACCCAAATCGTCATCACCCAGGCCCATGTCATCGTCGCCGTGCATGTCGTCTGGATGTGGCATCTCTTCGCCCATGTCATCGTCGCCGCCTAAGCCGAGATCGTCATCGCCCAGGCCCATGTCGTTATCGTCGCCGTGCATGTCGTCAGGGTGCGGCATATCGCCGTCCATATCCATGCCAAGATCATCTGGATGAGGCAACGGCTTCTTTTTCTTCTTCATCTTGTGCATCGGAGGACCGCCCAAATCCATGCCGCCATGTTCGTCGCCCATTGGAGGGGCAATCATTTCGTTCATGGCCTTGGCGAGTCTGCGGGCATACATTTCGTCCCGTTCCATGAGAATGGTAAGGGCTTTGAAGGTTTCCGGGTGGTTGACCATTTCCTTCATCAATTTGCCAAATAGACCATTACGCTTCATCTCACGAACCAGAGCGGAGATATACTGCTGGTTGCATTTGCATACGGCGATGGTTTCTTTGATGGAATTGTGCGGAGACTCCTGGCAGGCACATTCGTCCAGACCCTTGAGAGCGTTGGCACGGACGGTCTTGGTGAATTCAGCCAGGGACATGCCCTTGGTCTTGTCGATCCACTCCTGGGTCTTGGTCTTTGGCCAAGTAGCCTTCTTAGAGCCGCCTTCGCCCACCTTAGCGGGAACGTCGGTGTCCGGCTCGTACTTGAGCTTTTTGTCACCCTTGTCGGCAAAACCGTCTTTTAGCTTGCCCTTATTGGGGTCTTTGCCATCGGTTCCGCCCTTGTAGGGCTTCATTTCGCCATCTTGTCCCTTGCCGCCAGCATCTTTGTGCTTGTTTTCTTTTGCGGGCTTGGTGTCAACCTTGCCGTCGAAGTCGGCGATCTGCTTAACCGTGCCGGAAGTCTTGAGCTTCTTGTTGCGGTCGAGGTATTCTTGAAATTTCATGTATGCCATAAGATTGTCTCCGTTTCCTTATCTAGTGGGTTGGTTGTTATTTCACGCCATTTTGAAGTACATTATTCTTTCCCCGAAAAACGAAACTCGAAGGTATATATTAGGAGAAAGGGTAAAACAGGAAGGTGATTATGCGTTTCCAAAAGTTCCAGGAATTCTTGAAAGAACGTGAAGTGGCCGAAACCGTTGCGCCTGCCATTGGCACGCCCAACGAAAAGCTCAACCGCACGGCCTTCGCCCAGGACCAGGAGCGGGTTATCTTCAACAATCGCTTCTCTGATCCCAGAGAAGGCGAGCGTATTATCAAGCTGGCCGGATATAGGAGCGTGGCGGAATTCCTACAAGACCCTGACCCACGCAAATGGTCGCATCTGAAGATTCCGGGCCAGGAGAACTACCGGGATGGCCCGGTTGATGACAAGATGATGTAATCGAAGAAAAAGCGGGAAGCCGCTTTACAAAGCAAGAATGACGTGGTAGAATGAGCGTACCTGACCAGAGGAGCTTGTCCATAAGGGCCAACCTTTGCGTACAGGCCCGCTTAATCGAGCAGTGGTGAAAAGGTATGCCGGTTTGGGGTGATTCCCGGCTACGCAGCCACAGCAAATAGCTCGAATATGCGAAAACCCTGATCGGGGATGACCCGGTTTCGATTCGGAACTAAGTTGACGAGTGGCACGCAGAGGTTGGTCGGATGGCCTCTTAAAACTTCGACCTAAGCCTTAACCGGCGACACGATTGCATTCCCCAGCGCTGCTCCGGTAGCGCTGGCTGCCTAAGCGATTAGGCACGGGTTGAGAGAGCGATGCAAGTAGCGCTCAAAAACCCGACGTAAAATCTTGCTGGCCCCAGGCTGGACGACTTAGCCACGGGCGAGAAAATAGGTCGATACGGTTGATGGACCTTTGCTCGGAGTGGTCCTAAAACCCGACAACTGAACAACGAGACAAGCGTGTAGAGGCTTATCAGGCTGGTTGCGAACACGAGGGTTCGACTCCCTCCATCTCCACTCAGGGCCGCATCCTTAACCGGGATGCGGCCCTTTCTTTTTGCGCATATCTCACCCGTTCTTGTTTTTGGTATTTATCGAGGTTTCGCACCTGTCTATAATCCTTTCACCAACCCACGGAGAGGATATATGTCGAAAGCTGACAGCCAAGAACTCAACGAAATATTGAAGAATGCCCCTGAGCATGGCAACGACTATGGTAAGGGTTGTTCGCCTGTAGATGATTGTTGCGAATCACCCGAAATCGCCAACCCTTACACACGAGATGGTATGGGTGGATATTGCCAGTGGTCT
>Ga0187893_10015209_pt1 | contig 10343 bp, 12 predicted proteins | sample MA1701074metaG_FD_139574 | JGI IMG/M metagenome (GOLD analysis project Ga0187893, IMG submission 139574) | White microbial mat communities from a basaltic lava cave in the Kipuka Kanohina Cave System on the Island of Hawaii, USA - MA170107-4 metaG ... | reverse complement strand
GCGAGTCAGGGTGCGTTGCGTGGATGTTCGAGAAGAAAGGGCTGATCCAGGTGGAGGCCGCGACGACCGACGAGGATCGCTTGTTCGGAGTGGCGCTGGAGGCGGGGGCCGAGGACGTCCGCCGCTCCGACAACGTCTTCGAGATCATCACCGCGCCGAAGGACCTCGACCGGGTGAAGGCGCTCTTGGCCAAGGAGAGGATCGAGATCACCACGGGTGAGATCATCATGGTCCCCCAGTCCACCGTCCGGTTGGAAGGGAAACAGGCGCAGCAGGTGCTGAACCTCGTGGAAGAGCTTGAGGAACACGACGACGTCCAGAACGTCCACGCCAACTTCGACATCCCCGAAGAGATCATGGCGGCGATGACCGGGTAGCGACGTCCCAACGTGCTCGGACTTACTCCGAATCCTGGTGCCCCGCTGATCCTCAGCCCCCTGTCATGCACGACGCGACACCGAGAGAGCCGGGGCGGGACCGGGTCGAGAACCCCTGAGCGGCCGAAGGGAACCGCGTGCGCGTCTTAGGGATCGATCCGGGGGCCAGCGCCACCGGCTACGGGATCGTGGCCCGCAGTGACGGCGTGTTGCAGGCCATCGATTACGGCAGCATCGTCACCTCACCGACCGATCCGTTTCCTACCCGCTTGCAGCAGATCTTCGGCCGCCTCGCCGAGCTGATCCGCCGCCACCACCCGGAATGGGTGGCCGTCGAAACCCTTGTGTTCGCGAAGAACGCCCAGAGCGCGTTCAGGCTCGGCCAGGCCAGAGGGGTGGCACTCCTGGCAGCGGCGGAGAGCAGGCTGGCCGTCGCCGAGTACACGCCCCTGCAAGTGAAGGGCGCGGTGGCGGGATACGGCGCCGCAACCAAAGTCCAGGTTCAGCGGATGGTGCAGTCGCTCCTTCGCCTCCGTACGCCGCCGGCTCCGCTCGACGCCGCCGACGCCCTCGCGGTCGCCATCTGCCACCATCATTCGGCCTCGCTGCGGCATCTCCTAGAAGGGAGGCGGCGATGATCGCCCGACTCCAGGGGCGCCTCGTCTCGAAGGAACCCGGACAGATCGTGGTCGATGTCGGCGGGATCGGGTATCGTGTCTTTGTCCCGCTCTCCACCTACTATCAGCTTCCGCGGACCGAGCAGGAGATTTCCCTCCGGATCTTCACCCATGTCCGTGACGACGCGATCCACCTGTACGGGTTTCATACGCTCGATGAGCGGCTGACCTTCGAGCTGCTGACTGGGGTGTCCGGGATCGGACCCCGCCTCGCGTCGAATATCCTGTCCGGGATCTCGGTGGAGGAGCTTTCGACAGCGATCCTGGAGGGGGACCTGCCCAGATTGAAAGCGATCCCCGGGGTCGGGCGGAAGACCGGCGAGCGGGTGATCCTGGAATTGAAAGACAAGATTCTCGAGGTCGGGCGGTCCGATGGCGGCGCGCTGCGGCCGCGGCCGAGGACCAAGCCGGACCAGATGCTGGACGATGTCATCTCCGCGCTGATGAACCTGGGCTGCCATCGCAAAGAGGCCTCGAGAGCGGCGGAGGCAGCGAGCGAGGCGATCGGCGCGGACACCGGTTTCGAGATGCTGGTCAAGGAGGCCCTGAAGCTCCTCGCTGAGGCGACAGGGAAGCGGCGGTGAAAGCGGCGGGGAAACAGAAAGAGGGCGGGCCGGAGCGGCTGACCAGCCGCCAGGTTCAGGACGACGATCGACAGCTCGATCAGAGCCTTCGGCCGACGGCCTGGGCCGACTACGTCGGCCAGGAGAAGGTGAAGGCGAATCTCCAGGTCTTCATCCAAGGGGCCAAGACCCGAAAAGAGGCCCTGGATCATCTGCTGTTCTATGGCCCGCCAGGGCTCGGCAAGACGACACTCGCCTTCATCATCGCCTCAGAGATGGGGGTGAGTATCCGGACCACCTCCGGGCCGGTGGTCGAGCGGCAGAAGGATCTCGCTGCGATCCTCACCAACCTTCGCGAACGGGACGTTCTGTTCATCGACGAGATTCATCGCCTGAACCCTGCCGTGGAAGAGACGCTGTACCCGGCGATGGAGGACTACCGATTGGACCTGATCATCGGTCAGGGGCCGAGCGCCCAGGCCTATCCCCTGAGCCTGCCCCGATTCACGCTGATCGGGGCGACGACCCGCGCCGGCCTCCTGAGCTCGCCGCTCCTCAATCGATTCGGCGTCGTCCAGCGGCTCGATTTCTATGAGGAGCCGGACCTGTTCAAGATCATCCTCCGCTCAGCACGGATCCTCGACGTCTCGATCGTCGAGGAGGGCGCATGGGAGATCGCGCGACGCTCGCGCGGGACGCCGCGGGTCGCGAACCGCCTCCTTCGCCGGGTTCGGGATTTCGCCCAGGTGCTGGGGGATGGCGTCATCACCCGCTCGGTTGCGCAGGGTGCGCTCGAGCGCCTGGAGGTGGACGGCAAGGGGTTCGACGAGATGGACCGGCGCATCCTGCAGACGATCATCGAGAAGTTCTCGGGCGGCCCGGTCGGGATCGAGACACTGGCTGTCGCCGTGGGCGAGGAGAAGGACACGATCGAGGACATCTATGAGCCGTTCTTGATCCAGGTCGGCTACCTGGCCAGGACGCCGAGGGGCCGAACCGTGACGCGCCTCGCCTTCGAGCACTTCAACGTGATCCCCCCGGTCAGCCTGCAGGGCGAATTCTGGCAGGGGTCAGTGCAGAGCAGCTAACCTTCACGGAGATCGGGCATCGATGCAGTGGTTCGATTCGTTTGGCAAGCTGCTGATCATCTTCGGCCTGATCCTTGCGGCCGTGGGCGTGCTCATGCTGTTCGTCGGGAAGATCCCGTATATCGGGAGACTTCCTGGCGACATCTATGTCCAGCGGAGGAACTATTCATTCTACTTTCCTCTCACCACCTCGATCGTGCTCAGCATCGTCTTGACGCTCCTCTACTCTCTCTTCAGCCGTCGGTGAGCACGCACCCCCACTGCCGGAGCCGCGTCGTCCCGTGTCGAACCCGCTGCGCGTAATCGACTATAACTATGACCTCCCGGCCGAGCTGATCGCGCAGGTCCCCGTCCCTCGGCGCGATCGTTCGAGGCTGCTCGTCCTCGACCGCAGAACAGGCAGCCTGCAATACCGGCTCTTCTGCGATCTTGCGGAGCTGCTCACACCAGGGGACCTCCTGGTCATCAATGACGCAAAGGTCTTTCCCGCTCGACTCTTCGGCCGCGCAGAACGGCTGCGGAGCGTCGAAGTCCTGCTGACACGGGAGATCGAAACCGACTGCTGGGAGGCCTTGATTCGACCGTCGAGAAAAGTTAGGCTCGGCGACCGCCTCGAGCTGGCCGATGGAGCGATCGGGGCACACACGTTACGACAATGGGGTGAGGGGACACACCTGCTGCGGCTCGCCTGTGACGGAAACCTGCGTGACCTCCTCTGGCGCGTCGGTCAGATGCCGCTCCCACCCTATATAAGCCGACACCCTCCCCTGTACCCCCAGCCCTCTACCCTAGACCCTTGCCTTCTGGATCGCGAGCGGTACCAGACGGTCTATGCGAAGCACGAGGGGGCTATCGCGGCGCCGACGGCCGGGCTCCATTTCACGACAGAGTTGATACACACCCTGAAGGTGCTCGGGCTCGAGTTTGCCCCGATCACGCTGTACGTCGGGCCAGGGACATTCCGTCCCGTTCGGACGGCGAGCGTCGAGGATCATCGCGTGGAGCCGGAGCGCTATATCATTCCCGAAGAAACGGCCACGGCCATCAAAACTGCGCGCCACGACGGACGACGAGTGATCGCGGTTGGGACGACGACCGTCCGAGCGTTGGAGCATGCCGCCACCGATGGCGAGGTGAGAGCCGGAGCCGGCACGGCCGACCTCTTCATCTATCCGGGCTATCGCTTCAGGATCATCGATGCGATGATCACCAACTTTCACCTGCCCCGATCGACCCTGCTCATGCTGGTGTCGGCCTTTGCAGGCCGAGAAAGGATCCTGGCGGTCTACAACGAGGCGATCACGCGACGCTATCGGTTCTACTCGTACGGCGATGCGACGATGATCGTGTGAAGAGGCGAAAGAGCGAACCGTGATCTTCGAGCTGCTGAAGACCAATTCTACGACCGGCGCCCGACGAGGTCGGCTTACGACGCCGCACGGGAGCGTCGAGACTCCGGCCTTCATGCCGTGCGGAACGCAGGCGACGGTCAAGGCGCTGACCCCCCACGAGCTCGACGCGGAGGGGGTGGAGCTGGTGCTGTGCAACACCTACCACCTCTACCTGCGTCCCGGCCACAGGCTGATCGAGGAGTTGGGTGGGCTTCATCGCTTCATGGGGTGGCCCCGCGCGATCCTCACCGATAGCGGGGGGTATCAGGTCTACAGCATGGCGTCGCTCCGGCGCGTCTCGGAAGAGGGCGTCACCTTCCAATCTCACCTCGATGGATCACGTCACTTCCTCTCTCCGGAGCTGGCCATCGAGATCCAGAAGGCCCTCGGCGCCGATATCATCATGCCGCTCGACGAGTGCGCGCCCTATCCGTCATCCGACGGCTATCTTGAGCGCTCGCTCGACCTGACCCTTCGATGGGCGGAACGGTCGAGGGCGGCGCACACTGACGGCGAGCCGGCGCTCTTCGGTATCGTTCAGGGCGGGACAGACAAGAGACTGCGCGAGCAGGGCGCGGAGCGGTTACAAGAGATCGGCTTTGAGGGATATGCGCTCGGCGGCCTCAGCGTCGGCGAATCGAAGGAGTCAATGTATGAGACGATCGGGCACACCGCGCCGCTCCTGCCGCCCGACCGGCCCCGCTACGTCATGGGAGTCGGAACCCCCGAGGACCTCGTGGAGGCGGTGGCGCGAGGAGCCGACATGTTCGACTGTGTCATGCCGACCCGGCACGGGCGCACCGGGAGCCTCTTTACCAGCGAAGGAAGGATCAACATCAAGGGCGCCCAGTACGCGCGAGATGAACGGCCGCCCGATCCCGCCTGCGACTGCTACACCTGCCGGCACTTCTCGCGCGCCTACCTGCGCCACCTCTTCGTGGCGGACGAGATCCTCGGCCTCCGTCTCAACACGCTCCACAACCTTCACCTCTATCTGGCGCTGATGCGGCAGATCCGCCGTGCGATCGAGGAGGGGACGTTCGCAGAGTTCCGGGCAGGCTTCCTGGCGACAGCGCCGGCTTCGGGTCGGGACCACGCTGCCGCATGACTCATCAATGATAACAGGAGGAGCGACAATGGGAATTGCCTATGCCATGGGGGGAGTGCCCGGCGGAGGCGGGCCCGGGGGCGGATTCACGGCCCTGGTCCCCCTGATCCTGATGTTCGGCGTCTTCTATGTCCTGCTGATCCGCCCGCAGCAGAAGAAGCAGCGGGAGCTCCGGGACTTGCTGAGCAGCCTCAAGACCGGGGATCAGATCGTGACGTCGGGGGGCCTCTACGGGACGATCATCGGCTTTAGTGAAGACAACCGGGTCAGGGTCAAGATCGCCGACAACGTCAAGGTTGACATCGCCAGAAGCGCCATCACCGGCAAGGTCGCCGCCGCCATCGAAGCCGCCAAAGCAAAGGACAGTTAACCTGAATCCTGCGTGAAGAATGCAACAACCCGGGTCGTCTGTCTTCGCCAGGTTAGGCAACGAGGGCACCCCTTCCGAGAGAAGAGAGCCCTTCTCATCGGGGCAGCGTGAACCGTCGGATCTGGAGCAGCGTTTTGCTGAAGAGCTGTCGATGGCGGAAGCTGGCGGGCAGTTTGAGTATGGGCACGCCCTGGGGGCGGACCAACTCGCCTGGGATGGCCAGCAGCCTGCTCCGAATGGTAGTCAGGGAAGCCCGCCGGAATGGTTCTGGCAGACAAAAGCGCTTGAACCAGTTCAGGAGGTTGTACGAAAACCCCACCAGGTGGAAGTAGGCGACGTTGGCCTGCCAGTGCCGGGTGGGAATCTTCCCGAGCGCGTACGCTTCCTTGAGTTCGCGGATGACCAGCTCGGCTTCGGCCCGGTCGTTGTAGAATCGCCAAGCTCGGTACGGGGTGAGCGGCAGATTGGTGACCAGGACTTGGTAGGTGAAGCCTCGCATCTGGAACAGCGACAGCTGCCAGGTCGGTTCCTCGGGAATGGGCCGCCGGATGACGATGAAGCGGGCGGCCGCTTTCCACTTCACAGGGTGCTAGGAGAATTCGGCTGCCGCGATCGCCCCCGAGGCCTGCTGGAAGTGAAGCCCACCCAGCTTGGCCTTCAGCGGCGGGGTGAGCCGAGCCACAATGGCACAGGAAGCCCGGTTGGCCTCCAAGAACTCGAGGATCTTGTGATCGAAAAAGGCCGAGTCGGCTCGGACCCGCACCTCGCGCACCGACGGGGGCAGCCGATCCAACGCGCGCGTGAGCAGCTCGATGGCGACGGTGGCAGGATGGGTATTGCCGGGGTGGAAACTCCCGTCCCACAGATCGCGGGTGACCCCCTCGAAACACAGGAGCGGGTGGTCCGAGGGCCTCCCGCGTTTTCGCGGATTGTACCCGATCCGCGCCCCCTCCTGCTTGCCGTACACGGTCAGCACAGTGGTGTCCAGATCGAGGATGACCCTGCTCGGAGAGGCAAGCATTCGCTGGCGCAACTGATCGTGCAACCGCAGGAAGGCGGCGAGTCCCTGGTGGGCAAAGCGCAGGAGGAACCGCCTCAGCGTCGTGGGGTGGGGATACGTGGCAAGCCCTGTCAGGAACCGGAAGACCCCGTTCTGCTGGGGCACCCCGGTGGCATCGATTCGCCCCAACCCCACCAGCGTCGGGTAGACCAGGGCGAGGATCAGTTCGCTGGTGGAGTAGCGGTTGTTCCGCTGATCGAGTTTGATGGCCCGGGCGAGGGACCGCCGCAGACCCAGCCGCTGGAAGAAATGCTGGACGAGGAAGAGTCCACCAAAGTGGGTAAGGTTCTTCCCCGTGAACGCGATGCGCAGATTTCGGGGACCATAGGCCATGAGACAGATTCCTAACCAAAGGTATGGAATCTTTCTTACGGCGTCCTGGAGGCATCATAGGCGAAAACCGGCTCACCATCAACTCCCTGAAGAGAGGGACCTTTTTGTCGTGCCCATCTTGACGCAGGATGCAGGTTAAGAGACTGCTTCGAGGACGGCGACCTTCAGGTAGTTGGTCTCGCGCACATGCAGGAGGACCGGGTGATCCCGGGCCTGCCCGCGAAACTCGACCAACCGGAAGCGCCGGCGGGCGTCCGATGCGGCCTCGACCAGGATCTCTCGGAACAGCTCTGCCGAGAGGTGATACGAGCAGGAGCAGGTGACCAGTGTCCCCCCCTCCCTCAGCAGCTTCATCGCCCGAAGGTTGATCTCCTTGTAGCCTCGCAGGGCGCTCTCGAGCGCCTCTTTCCCCTTCGTGAACGCGGGGGGGTCCAGGAAGATGAGGTCGAACCGCCTCCCCTCTCGATCCATCGATCGGAGCTGGTCAAACGCATTCGCCTCCACGACCTGCACTATATCCCCAAAGCCGTTCAGCTCGACATTCTTCATCGCCAGGACCGCGGCATCCTTCGAGAACTCGATCCCCAGCACCGATCGCGCGCCGGACGCCGCCGCGTGGAGCCCGAAGCCGCCGGTATAGCAAAACGCGTCCAGCACCTCTCGCCCGTCGGCAAGCGATCGGAGCCGTAACCGGTTCTCTCGCTGGTCGAGGAACAGGCCGGTCTTCTGGCCGGCGGCGACGTCCACCCAGAACCGGACCCCGCCCTCTGCGATCTGCAGCAGGGTGTCGAACTCCCCGTAGAGGACGCCGCTGGTCCGCTCCAGCCCCTCGAGCTGGCGAGCGGGCGCATCGTTGCGCGCGTAGATCCCGCGAGGCCGCAGGAGATCCACCAGCACGTCTACCAGGGGGCCTCGCAGCGCCTCGATCCCGGCCGTCAGGAACTGAACCACCAGGACCCCGCCGTAGCGATCGACGACGAGGCCCGGAAGGAGATCGGCCTCGCCGAAGATGACCCGATAGGCCTCCACGTCGGCCACCCAGCGCTTTCGGAGGTCGATGGCCGGCTGGACGCGCCGGCGGACAAAAGCCTCGTCGATCGCCTCCTCCTCCCACGTAAGGAGGCGCACCATGATCTGGGAATAGGGATTGATATAGCCCCGCCCCACGAAGCGGTCGCGGGCGTCCCGGACCTCCACCAGCTCGCCGGGTTTCGGCGTCCCCTCGACCCGCAGGAGGTCTCGCTGATAGATCCAGGGATGGCCCGCAAGCAGCCGCAGCTCTCGTCCCTTGTGCAGCGTCACCCGCACCATCGCCGGTCTCCGCCCTTCATGGCTTCTCCAGTATCACGATCCTCGTAGAGCCGGAGCGCACGAACCTCCCGAGCGCCAGGTCCGCCCTCATCACGTAACGGAATAGGGCGTCGAACAGCGGGGCCTCGTCCCTCCGGCGAAAGAGGAGCGCCGGCGGAATCAGCATCGACAGGATGTTCATGCTTCGCGCCTCGACCAGCCTCAACCCATGCGCCGCGATCAGTCGCAAAAGCTCCCGCCAAGTGAAGGTCTTGAACTTCATCCCCTGCCATTCTCTGAGGTGCCCTCCCCGGCTCGTCATCGCTCGCCATAGCTCCTTCGGCAGGTAGAGGAGATCCGGGCACCATTTCGAGTCCACCTCGAACGAGATGAGCCCTCGTGGGGCGCAGACCCGGACCATCTCTCTCAGCACTGCGTCCACCGCCGTGAAGTTGTGCCCGATGACGTCGCCATAGGCGAGCACGGCCTGCGCGCAGCCATCCTCGAATGGGAGCCTGGTGATGTCGGCGGCCACGAAGCGCACGTTGGGTTGCCCGTCGCACCGCGCCCGGGCCGCCTCGAGCATCCGATCCGAGATATCGATCCCGACCACCCTGCCAGTCCGTTCAGTTAGCAAGATCGTCTGCTTGCCCGTCCCGCACCCGAGGTCCAGCGCCAGGCCCGCCGGCCGCTCCCGGGCGATGCGCCCCACGCATTCCCGGTAGACCTGATAGCATCCGGAGAAGTAGAACTGATCCTCGAGCTGGTCATACTCCGCCTGCATGGCATTGTAGACCGCCGCGACGTGGGACCTGACATCCTCCGGGCTCGTCAACCCTTTGCCGCCTCCTCCGGCGGCACGTACGGCAGGCCATGCGCTTTGGCGACGGCGGGATGGGTGATGTGGCCGAGGGCGACATTCAGCCCGCGCGATAGCTCCGGGCGCTCCACAATCGCCCGCCGCCATCCGCTGTCGGCTATCCGCAACGCGTACGGAAGGGTCACGTTCGTCAGGGCAAGGGTCGAGGTCCTGGCAAAGGCGGCAGGCATGTTGGCGACGCAATAGTGGAGGACCCCCTCCTCGACATAGACCGGATCGGTATGCGTAGCCGGCCGGCTCGTCTCGACGCAGCCGCCCTGGTCAATCGCGACATCGACGATCACCGATCCTGGTTTCATGAGCCGGACCATCCCTTTGGTAACGAGCTTGGGCGCCCTGGCCCCCGGGATGTAGACCGCGCCGATCAGGAGGTCAGCCCGCCTGACACACTCCTCGATGCTCATCTGATTGGAGATCAGCGTGGTGACGTTGTCGGGAAGGAGACGATCAAGCTCGCGCATCCGCGCCGAGTCCACGTCCAGGACATACACCCAGGCGCCCATCCCGGCCGCCACCTTCGCGGCATTATAGCCGACAGTGCCGCCGCCGATGATCACCACCGTCGCGGGCGGGACCCCCGGCACCCCGCCGATCAGCACGCCGCGCCCGCCACGCGGGGTCGCCAGATAGTGCGCGCCGACATGGACCGCCATCCGCCCGGCGACCTCACTCATCGGCTCCAGCAGCGGCTTGCGGCCGTCCGCTGTCTCTACAGTCTCATAGGCCAGCGCCACGACACGGCGTCCAAGCAGGAGTTTGGTCAGTTCAAGTGACGGGGCAAGGTGGAGGTAGGTGAAGAGGATCTGTCGTTCCCGAAGCAGCTCGCACTCGAACGGGAGGGGCTCCTTGACCTTATAGACGAGATCGGCTGTTGCGTAGATCGCTCGTGGATCAGCGATCAGCTCTGCCCCGGCCTTGGCGTACGCCTCATCCGGCAGGCCAGAGCCAAGGCCGGCACCCTGTTGAATCATGACCCGGTGACCCTTCGCGCGGAGAGCCTGAACGCCCGCGGGAATGATCGCCACCCGATGCTCGGCTTCCTTGATCTCCTTCGGGACCCCGATGACCATGACGAACGCCCCTTCGCGCTCCCCTCACGATGAGTTCAAGCATAGCTTTTCCAGAAGGTCAAGATCGAAAAACTCGAGGCTCCTGACGACCAGCTCGGCGCCCGTAAAGTCCTGATCCTTTGTGTAATCGTTGTAG
>Ga0187893_10015208_pt1 | contig 10343 bp, 10 predicted proteins | sample MA1701074metaG_FD_139574 | JGI IMG/M metagenome (GOLD analysis project Ga0187893, IMG submission 139574) | White microbial mat communities from a basaltic lava cave in the Kipuka Kanohina Cave System on the Island of Hawaii, USA - MA170107-4 metaG ... | reverse complement strand
TTCAAAATCAAGAATTTTTTGATTTGTTAATTTTTCGATTTTTATTTTCAAACTTTGTCTTTCTGATTCTTCTAATTCATTCCATTTTAAAATAGGAATAGGTAAGCAAACATTATTTATTCTTGACAAAAAAAAAGCGCTATTTATCGCGTTTAAAAATTTCATTCGGAAAATTTTATTTCCAAAATAACTAATGAAGAAATCATAAAAATGTTTCTTTTCATGTAATTCTGCATAATAATATAAAATTAAATCAACCGCTTTTTGTTTATTCTCTTTAAATGTTTTGGCAAATAAATCGTATTCGGATAAATTATTTTTCCTAGCCTCGATAAAAATTTGTTCGAATTCTAAATATTTATTTATTTGAATCCCTATAAAAGAAGGATCGAAAAAACCGTATTGAAAAGTCATTTGAGAATTTTTAATAGAATATCAGTAATATATTTTTCATCGACGTTTGCTGAACGAAGAATTTCCACTTGTTCGCGCCAGGTTTTCAGCTCAATTTTGTTTGTTTTTTTCTTTTCCAATCTTTCATAAATGAATCTGACTATTTCCAAAATTAAGGCTCCTGATGCTGCTATAGCACTAACAATGGAGGCGGGATCTACACCAGAATGCACTTTAGTATAGTTTTCCTCATTTTCAAAAACAATCTCGCAGTGAGTTAATTTTTTTTCAAAGAGGCTGATAAACTCTTTAATGGTTGATTTATCACTAATAATTGTAAATTCAACTTCCTTATTTAATGAGTCCATAATAGTTGGTTTATAATGATAATTTTTTAATTACAAATGTTAATTAGCTGCTCATGCTTTCAACACAAAAAAGCCAAACTCTTATTCAAAGTTTGGCTCATAAAATAATACAAAAAATTAGAAAGTCAAAATTTTAAACTGCTACCAATGCCTCCGCATCTTCCTTTTCCTTCAAACCTTTTATTAAATCAAGTGCCTCTGCAACTACATCGCACATAATGGTTACAAGAGAACCGGGTTTCGCATTTTCATACGCATGCATGATAGCTTCCTTCTCATTGTAGATAATAGTTATAGGAATTTCTTTTGTTCTTGTTTCATTGATGCCTTCCACTAATAAGTTTACAATTTCTTCTGCGGTGCGGCCACGCAGGTTTTTATCCTGCCTTATAATGATCTCATCAAAACATTTGGCAGAGATGCGGCCCAGGTCTTTAATGTCTTCATCTCTTCTGTCGCCGGTACCGCTGATGATGCCAACTTTTGGTGTGCCATCCATCTTGCTTACAAAATCGCAGAGCAGTTCAAGACCTGCAGGGTTGTGTGCAAAGTCAACAAGGAACTTGAATGTTCTGAACTCGAATAAATTCAAGCGGCCCGGTGTTTGTGATGCTGACGGAACAAATGTGGTAAGCGCTGTGCGTATATCTTCTATGGAAATATCTTTAAACAAATAAGTAGCCAGCACAGCAGGCAATGTATTCATAATGTTGTGCAATGCTTTACCGCTGTATGTAATAGGAATATCTGTAACTTTTGCCACACGTATCTTCCACGTGCCTTTCATGATAGTTACATACCCATTTTCATACACAGCAGCATAACCGCCTTCCGCAGTGTGTGCTTTTATGCGTGGGTTATTTTCATCCATACTGAAGTAGGCAACATTGCATTCGAGGTCTTTGTGCATATTGTACACAAGATCATCTTCTGCATTAAGGATTGCGAAGCCATGTTTAAAAGTTGTCTCTGGTATTACTGCTTTTACACGGGCCATTTGCTCCAGTGTATCAATGCCGCCAAGGCCAAGATGATCTGCCGTAACATTCGTAACAATACTTACATTACAATTCTGAAATGCCAGGCCGCTTTTTAATAAACCACCCCTTGCACATTCAAGCACTGCAAAATCAACTGTAGGATCTTTCAATACAAACTGTGCGCTTAATGGCCCGGTGCAATCACCTTTCATCAGCAGTTGATTTTGTATATACACACCATCACTTGTTGTATAACCAACTTTCTTTCCTGCACTCTTGCAGATATGCGCTGTTAAACGTGTAGTGGTTGTTTTACCATTTGTTCCTGTAATGGCAATGATAGGAATGCGGCCTTCACTTCTGTTGGGGAACAGCATATCAATTACCGGCTCTGCCACATTTCTTGGCAGTCCTTCACTTGGTTCTATATGCATGCGAAAACCCGGTGCGGCATTTACTTCCAGGATGGCGCCACCATTTTCACTCACAGGTGTACGCAGGTCTTTTGCCATAATATCTATACCGCAAATATCAAGACCAATGATACGTGCTATGCGTTCACACATCACCACATTGGCGGGATGCACTTCATCTGTTACATCTGTTGAAGTGCCGCCGGTTGAAAGATTTGCTGTGGGTTTCAGCAATACCAATTCTCCTTCTGGCGGAACAGTTTCCAGTGTGTAGCCTTTTTCATCAAGCATCTTTTGCGTGAACTGGTCAATGGTAATTTGTGTTAACACTTTTTCATGACCATAACCCCTGCGTGGGTCTTTATTTGTTTCATCAATCAGCCATTGAATAGTATGTTCACCATCACCCGTAACAGCAGCAGGTGTGCGTAAAGCGGCACAAATAAATTTATAATTGATAACGAGAATGCGAAAATCAAAACCCGTAATGAATTTCTCACAAATAACACTGCGGCCATATTTCTGTGCAGCTTCCAATGCTTTTGTGGCCTGTTCCCAGGTGGTAATATTTGTTGTATTGCCTTTACCATGATTACCATCAATTGGTTTTATCACCAGTGGATAACCATATTTATCTATAGCATCTTTCAAGCCAGCTTCACTGCGAATAACCGTACCACGCGGTACAGGAATTTCAGCTGCTTCGAGTAGTGCTTTTGTTTCTTCTTTATCGCAGGCAATATCAACAGCAATATTTCCTGTAGTACTTGCAATGGTTGCACGAATTCTTTTTTGGTGTACACCATAACCCAATTGTACAAGACTCTGTTTATTTAAGCGTATATAAGGAATACCACGTTTCGCGGCTTCTTCCACAATACAACCCGTAGAGGGGCCAAGCCTTGTGTCTTCCCGTATTTCACGCAAACGCTGTATATCTTCTGCCAAATCATAAGCCACACCATCAACGAGTGCCTGTGCAATTTTTACCGATGCTTTCGCGGCATACACACCGGCATCTTCTTCCATATAACTAAACACAACATAATAAATTCCCTCTTCGCCTGTTGTGCGTGTACGGCCAAAACCGCAATCCATACCGGCAAGTGTTTGTAATTCGAGGGCAATATGTTCAATCACATGCCCCATCCATGTGCCTTCCCGAACACGTTTGAAAAATCCACCGGGCGCACCTTCACTGCAGCGGTGCTCGTACATGGTAGGAAACATAATTTCCAAACGTTCCAAAAAACCATCAATCTTGTTGGTGGGAGATTGTTCCAGTTCTTCCAGATTCAAACGCATTTGAATCAGTTTCAAACGGCGCACACTCCAGTAATTCGGACCTTTTAATACTTTGATGTCTTCAATTTTCATAGCAGAGGAAGTTTAAAAGTTTCCAGTTTCCGGTTTCCGGTTGCTGGTGTTTTGATTTTATTTTTTTTGCCGGCTTAAAAGCTCTGTTCATCGTTCCTTGTGTCACTCACTTGTACAACAAAATATAAGTGAACATGAGCGAAATAAGAAAGGAGAGTAAGATAGGAAAAAAAGATTTGCAATTAGTGGAGCCGCAGGAAAATTCTTACATTGTTTTGTGCGGAGGTATTAAGAAAATTCTGGGCGTGTAAAGTTGTTTTACTTTCATCAACCTTGAAAAAGAAAGGGCCATCATAATTTGTTGAAAGATCAGCTAAAGGCTTTACAAGAATACTGTCACCGAAGCTAATGGCAATTTGCCTGTAGCCATGCGTAATAACTGTATCTGCTGACGTTTGCCAATTTTTTTTGGCATAATATAAGTAATCCGGATGAACATATCTTTCGCCTGTAATAATGGTATCACTGAGAGTAGCCTGGTCTATCCAAACACGTTGCGGCTCTAAAGGAACTGTTACAGGTGGTTTATATCTGCACCCCAGGCAGGCTATGGCAGCAAATAGAGAAAAGTATTTCATACCTGTTTACAGACAATGCATAACAGGGTATCGTTGCATTCGCCAAATATTATCTTCGGTCTGCTGCAAAATGATATGCGGTATCCCGCATTGCTTTGCAGCGGGATGCTGTATTTGTTGCTGAAATATATTGTAGAGCACAAGAGTGCGACGCAACGGCAGTTTAACAGCAGTAATACAGCCGGGTTCAAAAAAAATAAATCATACAAAGTATGCAGCAGGCATAATTCAGCGCCAATATAAAATAGTATAACTTCGCCCTTCATTTTCAGGATAAAAAATTATGAAAGTTGATTTTGAAAAATACGCTGATGGCCTTGTGCCTGCGATAGTGCAGGATTATACAACACATAAAGTGCTGATGCTTGGTTTTATGAATGAAGAAGCTTTTCATAAAACAGAAACTTCGGGGAAGGTTACTTTTTACAGCCGCAGTAAAAAACGCCTGTGGACAAAAGGAGAGGAGAGTGGTAATTTTCTTGAACTGAAAAGTATTGCAGTAGATTGCGATAATGATACACTGCTGGTAAAGGCAAATCCGCTTGGGCCTGTTTGCCACACCGGTGCTGATACCTGCTGGAGTGAGAAAAACCATAGCGAAGATTTTTTATTTTATCTCGAAGATATTATTAACCTGCGCCGTAAGGCAGCTCCTGAAAATTCTTATGTGGCAAGTCTTTTTGCAAAGGGTATTAATAAAATTGCACAGAAAGTTGGTGAAGAAGCTGTGGAAGTTGTAATAGAGGCAAAGGATAAAAATGATGAATTATTCCTGAATGAATCTGCAGACCTGCTCTTCCATTATTTGATTTTACTTAACGCCAAAGGCTATAAATTGCAGGATGTATTATATATTTTACAAAACCGTCATTCAAATAAATAATATGAAATGGGTATTGATGTTATTTGTGTTGTTTCCTTTTGGTTTAGTTGCACAGAATAATAATGAAGGATTTATTATAAATGGTAATGTAAAAGGATTGCCTGAAAACAGTATTGTTTACCTGGCAGGCAATGGTGAGAATGATACAATTGCAAAGACAACTGTTCGGCAAAACAATTTTGTATTAAAAGGAAAATTAGCAAGTACAGATGGTGTAATGTTGCTGTTCCCTGCCATACAGAAACGTTTGTTTTTATTTATCGGGAATGAGCAATTGCTTATTACAGCATCTTCTGCTGCACTGGATGACCTTAGTATTACGGGTTCCCCCACACAAAATGATTATGATGCTTTCATGAATGAAGTAAAACCGCTTAGTGATTTTGTAAATTACTACCGCATGCAGGTGCAGGGTGCGCCAACCCAGGGTGCAAGGGATTCTGCTGCTATCATGCTTAATACGGCTTACAATATTTATCAATCAGGTATAGACAGGTTTGTTAACCGCAAAAAAAACAGCCCTGTTGGTGCTTTGGCGCTTGCCTTTAGTTATGATATGGATCCCAACAAAGATGTGGATCTGCTGGAAAGGCGTTTAGTTATACTTGGCGAAAATGCATTGATGAGCCGGTATGCACAAGGGGTAAAACAGGTAATTGCGAATGCAAAGATTGGCGCGGTTGGTACATCAGCCATTGATTTTACGCAAAAAGATACAACGGGCAAAAATGTTTCTCTTTCGCAGTTTAAAGGTAAATATGTGCTGATAGATTTTTGGGCAAGCTGGTGCAGGCCATGCAGGATAGAAAACCCGAATGTGGTGGCCGCATATCATCAGTTCAAGAGTAAAAATTTTACTATTCTTAGTGTATCGCTCGACCAGGAAAAAGAAAACTGGTTAAAGGCCATTAAAATGGACAGGCTCGAATGGACGCATGTAAGTGATCTGCAGTTTTGGGGCAATGCGGCGGCAAAACTTTATCATGTAGAATCTATACCGCAAAATTTTTTGGTTGATCCTAATGGTATCATCATTGCAAAAAATTTACGCGGAGAAGAACTGGCAGCAAAACTGAAGGAGATCTTAAAATAAATACATTTGCATACATAAAAAAGCTGCCGGCATTATGCGGCAGCTTTTTGGTGCAAAGACCAGGGGTTATTGCTCTGCTTCACAGACACACCTGAAGCCAATATTGCTGGCAGGTGCATAACTTTTGGTTACTATATTTTTACTGTCCTGTGTATTATTGTTCCATAACACACCAATCATTGATTTCTTTTCTAATAACAATTCTGCAAAATTATTGGCATAGATGTTAAAGGCAGATTCTTTACGCCTGCTGTCAACAGGTACATAATTGGCAAATGATTTCTGGTTTGGGTCTGTTCTTATACCAAAATCTGATAATAAAAGTTCTGCATTTTGATTATATGCATACTTCCATTCATCTTCTGTCATAAGGCGGTAAGTAACTTTGGAATAATAACGTTTACGCTGGTTTTGGCTGTTTGCAGAGATGGCGTACTGCAGCATCACCATATCACTGCGCCATTTGCAAAACATAGCAGCCTGTTCGTGGGTTATATATACTACGGGATTATTTCCATATTGAATTGCTTTACCATAATAGTCCATGGTAAGATTGGTCGCAAGATCAATAATTAAGTTCCCCGCAATTTTCATTTGCTGGTATAATGCATCATCGGGTTGCAGGTTAGCTGAATCAATTACATCTGCACCGGTTCTGTCTGTAACATGAACGTTGATATCTCCCTCAATAAAGCGGAGGCCATAATTAGGTAAAACGTTCAAACTTTCGTGCGTTTTTTGCGACCAAAACCTTTGAATGGAGTAGAGAAATTCTTTATAAGCATTGTTGCTCACAGGAACTTTGTCAATGTAAATATTATCCTTCAGGTGAATGGTGCCGGGAGGGGCAATTTTTTCTTTTTGGGCTGCCGCATTGCCTGTAATTAGTAACAGTACAACGCATGCAAGGGGTAGAAGTCTTGACATAACGATACGGATTAATGGTACGAGATACAAAACTACATCAATTAAGGCTACTGCGGTGACGGCCTGGTAATCTTTCAGGGGCTTTTAATATTACTCTGGTATATGTATTGCAAAAGCCATTGTTTTTTATAGTTTTTTAAACTCTCCTTCCTGTAAAAAATAAAACACATAACCTGTTTATTGGTTATGTGTTTTACAAGTTCTGTTGATAAGCTATTAATTAACGTGAGCTTAGGATGTTCGAAATTGATAATCGGTTTGGTATTGTGTATGCTTTTGAAAATTTACAACATAGACACATAGTGTACAAAGGAAAACACATAGAGCATTTGCCTAAAAACTATGTGAAATCTATGTTACTATGTGGTTCAATTACATTCAAAACTCACGTTAATTAATATCCTGTTCTGCCTTTAATTTATCTATTATCGTTTGCACGTTTGTTTTATTGCCCGCATCAGGCGCCTGCAGCAATGCTGCCTGTGCATATTTCAATGCTTCTTTATAATTGCCTGTAGCGGAGTAACCTCTTGTTAATCCCATATTGGTAGTAAATGTATTGGGGTTCTTATCGTAGTTCATTTTAAAAATATCGAAGGCCTCTTTTGTTTTCTTAGCAGTAAGCAATTGTCTTGCATAACCATGTATCTCATTCATATTGCCAAGTGGTAACGCTTCTTTCATAAGCGCATTGCCCTCGGCATCGCGGTTAAGTTTATTAAGTACTGCTGCTTTTGCTGATAAGGTCTGGAAATTTTTTTGTCCCACAAACTGCCCGGTGATTGCGTAATCAGACCATTGCAATGCTTCTTCAAGATTTGTGTTATTTGCAACGCAAAATTGTGCGGCCTGTACCCATGCGTTCCAGTTAAACCCTTTTTCTGATCTTAATTCTCTTTCAAAAGATGCCAATTGTGTTTTGATAAGGTCAACCTGTACGGTAAAGGGTATCTTCCACTTTTCCCATGTTAATGCAACTGTTGCGCTATTGGCCGTCTCGTTTTCGAAACTGTAGGTAAGCCATTCGGTACTTTTATCTGTTACAGCAGGTTTTACTTTTACCCGCAATGCATCTTCTTTTTCATCATAAAAAAAACTGCCCCAGCTTGATGCATTTTTTGAAAAGATAAGTGTGCATTCATCGGGTTGCACTGCAATAAAAAAACCATATTTACCCGCGGGCAATGCCTGTCCTTCAATTGTTACATCATCTGTAAATTCGATGGTTGTGTTTTCATTAGCACCTGCGCGCCAGGGTGCCGCTTTGCTGGTGCCAAAACCCTGGTCTGTAAAACCATAGCCAACAATGCCACCCCATATTTTTCCTTCACGCCCTTTTACACCGGGCCTGTCATAATGGATGGTTACATCAGTTATGCCAATGCGTTCGCCCACCATCGCTTTTTTATTGCCGCCGTTCGGTGATTCTGTAAGCTGCGCATACAACGCAGTATGTGCAAGTACAAACAAAAGGAGTGCATATATTTTTTTCATAACTAAAAATTTTATGGAGAAAGCTACACAAACAGCCGTTAAAAAACGATACATTATGACAAGCGTTGTATGCAAATGACGAATGGATGAAAGTGCAATTATGAAGAAGATTTTATGGACCGGACTTTTTGTTAAGCATTAAGCTTTGGTTGCGTCGCACACTTGTACGTTCGGAAAAACTGTCGACAGTCGACTGTCAACCGTTGACAGAAAAACAAAGCGTACAAGTGTGCGACGCAACGGAAGCCAAATAGTATTACTGCTGTTGGGTACAAAAAAATAAAATACTAAACAAGCTGCCGCTTATACATTTGAATAGTATTCTGAAATCCTAAATACAATGCATCGCAAACAATAGCATGGCCAATGGAAACTTCATCGAGCCAGGGTATCTGCTGTTTGAAAAATTTCAGGTTGTGCAGGTCAAGTTCGTGGCCCGCATTTAAACCAAGACTGAGTTCTTTAGCTTTTTGCGCTGCTGCTACATAAGGTGCAATGGCCTTTTCTTTATTGATCAAATAATTAGTGGCATAAGATTCGGTGTATAATTCTATCCTGTCTGTTCCTGTCTCCGCGGCGCCCTGCACCATTTCAATAACTGGATCAACAAATATGGAAACGCGTATGCCCGCAGCTTTGAAAATGCTGATCATTTCCTGCAGGTATGTTTTATGCTCAATCGTATTCCAGCCATGGTTGCTGGTTATCTGATCAAGCGCATCGGGCACCAGTGTAACCTGGTGAGGTTTTGTTTCGAGTACAAGGTCAACAAACTTTTGTTCTGTGCAGTTGCCTTCAATATTAAATTCTGTGGTGATCATCTTTTTTATTGCGCGCACATCATTGTAACGTATATGCCTTTCATCCGGTCGCGGATGTACTGTTACACCATCTGCACCAAAACGCTGTGCATCAATAGCAGCTTTTACCACATCAGGGTTATTGCCGCCACGGCTGTTGCGTAGTGTTGCAAATTTATTTATGTTGACAGATAACTTTGTATTTGATTCCATGCTGTAAAGTTATAAGCATTTTTTTTGTTCACTTTGTCCTGGATGAACAAAAACATTTGACAAATAAAAAAGGGAACCGAACCGGCTCCCTTTCTTTGATTATTTAATTGAAATTACATTACGTTGAAATCAACTTTCAATGTACCCCACACAAGGCTTACTTTACCTGATTTGTCAATAAGATAAGTAAGTCTTTCCATTGCATTATCTGCTTTACCTGCTTTTACTTTTACCTGCAAAGCATCATTTTGTTTGTTTTTCTCATAATCATAAGCGCCCCAGGTATCCCATGTCTTGTTAAAGATCAGTGTCCATTCACTGCCATTATTAATAGTAAAAAAAGCATACTTGCCTGCCGGCAAAGTCTGACCTTCTATTTTTACATCTTTATCTATCTGGAAAGTGGTGGCTTCGTTAGCGCCTGCACGCCAGATCCTACCTTCTTTAGGCTCAACATCTTTACCTATTGTCCTGCCTTTTAATGCGGGCTGGCTGTAATTGATAACAATTGTTGCACCACTGCTGATGGTGGCTGTAGTTGTTGCGGCAGGGCTGGGTCTCCCGCCTTTGTCGCCCTGCGCACATGCGCTAAGGTTCAGCATCAATACACCTGCAAGCAATGTAACCGAAAGTATTTTTTTCATAGTTCTCAATTTTTTAGACAGCGAAGTTCTGAATAAAATAGTTTAGAACAAATTTTTTGGTACAGGCGGAAGCAGCAAAGAATTATTAAAATTTACGACTGGCGAAAAATCATAAAATTTTATTCAGGTGGTAACTATGTGGCAATGATACCTCTCTATCTTTGCGCTGCAACAGATTTT
>Ga0187893_10015206_pt1 | contig 10343 bp, 3 predicted proteins | sample MA1701074metaG_FD_139574 | JGI IMG/M metagenome (GOLD analysis project Ga0187893, IMG submission 139574) | White microbial mat communities from a basaltic lava cave in the Kipuka Kanohina Cave System on the Island of Hawaii, USA - MA170107-4 metaG ... | reverse complement strand
GAAAACGACCACACACCCAAAACTTTTTTCGCGTGTCTTTTCCTGCGGTTCCACTATCGCGCCGCCATCGGCACAGCTCGCGTCCGCGCCGTTGTCGCGCCAAGCACTACCCATGGCGCTGGGTGCGCGCCAGCGCCCCTCCCCAATCTCCCAAACATTCTCAACGCGAATTTGCGCCCGGACCCGTCACCTGCGGTAATGATGCGCTGCATCGATCACCCCTGGGGGGCCAGCCAGGGAAGCGAAAGGCTTTGTTGCGGCGGTCTGGCGGCAACGCCCTGCCAGAAGAAGCCTGACGGTGGCGTGCGCGACGGCGGCGGTGGCAGCGATGGTAGCGATGGCTGCGCGTTGGGCGGCTCACCAAACCAAAGCGCTCCCACTGGGCCGCTGGTCGCGGTCGTCGCGGTGTGGGTGATTCGCGCCGCGCGGGCCCGCTGTCGGCCGGACCGCAGGTGATCCCGAACCGCTCGCTCGGCGCCACGTTCCTCAGCGCCGCCGTCGCTCTCGGCGGCTGCGTCGATGCTCGCCCTAACGTTCACGGTTTTCCCTGCCCCAAGGTCGACCCGGACGCTGCCGTCGATGTGAGCGGGCGATACCGTTACGCCTCCGAGATGTTTCTACTGTCCGGCACCATCGCCTTCGAACAGAGCGCCTCTGGCGTTGCAGTGATCGATACCACGTACGATGTCGGGAAGGATCGCGCGCTCATCGGCCCGGGCCAACTTCAAGGCAATCGCCTCGACCTGGTGCTCGTTCCGAAAACGGCGACACCAACTACAGCGCCAACGTATCGCTGGTCTTCACACCTGGTGTCCCCCGCTTCTGTGTACTCGAGTTCTCCGACACGAACGGGGACGAGGGCGGCCCCGGCAGTTATTTCGGCGAGCGCCGACACGACTGACCCACCGGGGTTCGGCTTCGACATGTGGTCACCTTTTTACGCTCGTTCTGCTGAGCGTGGTCCACCAAACCCGGTCAAACCCCAGGTGAGTCCCCACCCTCGGACCCGACGGCTACTTGAGTCGGTTCAGGAGCCAACTGAACGGGACCTTGTGTACGCCGTTCATCCGGCCCCCGCCCGCATCCCTGTGGGCCAGGTAGTACAGCGCTTCCCCATCGGTCGCCAGATTTCGGCCGTAGAACACCAGACGGCGGCGGGTGGAGTCCGGCGGCACCGCCACCACGTAACGATGCTCTCGAGTGGAGAACGCCCACATCATGCTGTCCGCCGTGAAGAACAGCCAGCCGTTGTCCGGGGCGGTGATGAAGTTGGAAGCGCCCCGGCCGATCCGCTCCTCGGCGAAGTCCGTGACGGCGCCCGTCGCGACTGCTAGCCGGCTGACGTACGTGTAGATGTTGTGATAGTTGTAGCCGGGGCTATTCAGCCAGTACAGGCTGTCATCGATGGCCGCCAAGGCCCACAGGCGGAACGCTGAATCCGCGAGCTTCCGTGCCGGAGCCGTCCAGTCATCGACCCGGAAGACCTGGCTCCAGGAGCCGCAGAAGAGAGCCCCAGAGTGGTGCAACAACGTTGTCCCGCCCCCTCTGGGGTCGACCGCTACGTCCGGTATGAGCTTTTCTTCCGCGACCAGCGTCTGTTTATCGATGCGGGTGATAGCCGGACAGCCCACCATGCCCGCATAGACGAAGTTCGCGTCCACCGCCAGCGCGCTGTGCTCCCACGAGAGCGTCACTTTCCCCTCGGCCCCGGTGATTCTGTCCTTGAAGCGCAGTGCGTTCCCCACGTCGAGCCAGTAGAGCCGCTGGTCATCGCTGGCCATGGTATCGGCGTAGACACCGGTCAATACCGCCCAGCGTTCCGGCGGCCGTCGGCCGTCGCGCGAGCCGCGATAGATGCCTCGGTCCCTCTGGATCCAGAACACTGCCTGCTGGTCGACGTGCAGACCGTAGGTTTCGCTGCCGGGGTCGATGCCGAGATCATAGAGCTGAAACAGCGGAATCCCATCCGGGGTGGTCCACCCGGTCGCGGCATCAGTCGAAGGCGCGCTGGCGCCCGAACTGCGCGACGAGCACCCTATCGCCGGAATGACGAGCAGCCAACCGGCCAGTATTCTTTCAAACATCGTCCTTACCCCGCGTGGTCTTCCGCGATTCTAGTACAACATCATAGGAACTCTTCTCTACAGACTACTCTGGAAACAATCAGTCTGCGCGTTGGGATCGTCCTCTCTTGTTTACATGGTGGATGGTGCCTGTATAACGTCCGCCACCATGGGCGGGAAAGTTCGAGCGCGTCTGGGGTTGCTGCTGGCCGGGTCGGCACTGGTGGGCGGGTTGGCAGCCGTTGGCCATCGCGTCCGAGCCGGGGACGGCGTCATCGTCGTGGATCGAATGCCAGATGGACGGTTCGACCAAGCGCGCCTCACGGCGAAGGTCTTCGTCGACGCGCCCCGATCCCAAGACGTACGCGACCGCTTCCAGCGGCAGATGAACGCCGCGAACGAGCTGGTCTGCGACTACACTGAGGGCCGGTTTCGCATCGAGCGGCTGAACATGGTCCGCCATCCTGCGGAGAAGCGGAACGCGGACATCTGGTGGTTCAACTTCCCGGACCGCGCCTACGCCCAGTTAGGGACGTTCGGCCACGGCGCCCCTGCCGGGACCATCTGTGCCAACCGCGAGACCATGCGCACCGATCTCGGCCGACTGACGATCTACAGCTTCGATCAAAGCAACCCGCCCGACGGCGATCCCGAAACGCCCGAGGAGGGACAGACCATCGCCCATGAGCTCGGACACCTGGTGTTCGGCCTGGGCGACCAGTACGAGGATCAGGCGGCCCGCGACTCGGGGACCCCCCGGGGGGCAGGCATCAGCGGCTTGAGCCGGGTGGCCGAGCCCCAGACCACTCTGTCGTTCTTTCGAACGTTCGTCCCGTTCCTGGCCGACGTCCCGGCAGGAACCGGCCGGCTATTTTTCCGCGCCGGCGGCGAGCTGAAGGACACCCAGTCGTTCACGGCTGTCCCGCTGACGAAGGCTGGTGATCCTCTGTATGTTGCGTCTCCCGGTTTGCCCTGGTGGCTGCAGAACAACACCATCATGCAACAGGCCGACGGGCAGGTTTGTGCACGGGTCAACGTCAATCCGAACCTCGACGGCCAAAGCAAGCGCAACGAGAATCCGGTGCTGTTTGGCAACTTCGGCTGCCGGGAAGACGCCGACTGTCCGGTCGGATATCGTTGCTTTCGAAACGCCGCGGGCGGGGACTTCAGCATCCCGGCCACCGTCACCAACAGCGAGCTCACGATCGCCCTCAACTACGACCGCGATCGGTTCAACCTGACGGCCAGCTCGGCGCTTCCCGCAGGCCCCGGCACGGGCCACATCCAGGAGGCACGACATCTGGTCGTGCAAGGATTTCTGTGGCCCTCCGCCGCGGACACCATCACCGCCAACTCGTTCCCGCAAGTGGATGAAGCCTGCCCCCAGCGCAATGCAGCCGGAAACTGTCAATGTCCGGTCGACTTTGCGGGTGAGCGCACTTTCGGTATGGGAGTTTTCCCGGGAGGAGAGATCTTCACGACCAACGGGGGTGCTGTCAGTACCTTCGCCGCCTGCCCCTATGCCGCCTTGCCGATGACACCGGCGGGCACCGCCACCAGCGTGGCTTGCCTGCGCGTTGACCACAGCATGTGCCCGGCCCGGCTTGGCACCGTCCGGCCGGCGTCCGGACCTTTCTGCGGCGACGGCGTGGTCACCATCGACGCCGGGGCAAACATTTTCGAGCAGTGTGACAACGGGAACAATACCTCCAACTCGGTCAACCCGAATGTGCCCTTGACCGACCCGCGAACCATGCAGCCGCTGCGTTGCGAGGATCTTTGGAGTGAGCGGATCACTCGCAATTTCGACGGCCGGCCACGTCTGCCCATCGTGCCGCGCCGGCTCAAAGGCGGACTTGTCCACTGTGGGCGAAACTGCAACCTCGATCTCTCCCGCTGCGCGGTCGACCTCATCGGCGATCTCGACGTCGGCGCGGACAACCAACTTTCGCTACGCGAGTTACGGACGCAAAGCCAGGGGTGGGCCTCGGCGGAGGTGTTCGACCGGATCGGACAGGTGAGGGGGGACATCACCCCCAACGTCATACTCCCCGCTTCCGCCACATTCCCTGAGGGCGGGGGGGTCAATCTCTCGGAGATTGGTCCGTCCAATCACATCGTGTTCTCCAGCCTGCGGCGGGTATTCCGCTACCTGCCCAACGGCTGGGATCCGGTGAATCCCGACTGGCGGGATGTCTGGGAACTGCAGGTGGTCGTGGACGCGGCGGAGTTCGGTGGCACAAGCGGCGCGGCTCGCACGATTCGCACGTTCGAGCTCGAGTTCGACGTCAACTTCGATCCGGCCTGCGCCGCCGCCAACTGTGGCCCGTTGGTGCGGGTCAATGGCGTAAACTTTCCGCGTTCCGACGACGAGAACACCTGGCCGCTCATCTACCTAGGTTTTCCCGATAGCAGGACGGACCAGTGGGGCACCCAGCCGGCCACCGGCCCCTTCATGCGGGGCATCACGGCCCCCGGTTTAGAGCTTCGGCTCGACTTGCGGAACCTGATCGTCCAGCGCGTGAGGAACGAGAACAACGACCTTCATGGCGCGACGGGCGCGTTCGAGCGCCGGCGCGGTCCGGTGGCCAGTTACGCCCGTCACGGGCTGAAGCGTATCCCCGAGAACACCGGACCGTTCTTCGAGATCCCCCAATACGGCGATATCAAGTTCCGCTTTTCCGATCCGCGCAGCGCGGAGTTCTTCGACCTGTTCGGCTTCAATACCGAGACCCAGCGCTACGAGACCAGCAGAGCCACCCTGGATACCCTGGCCATCGCCCACTTCGGTCAAGACAAAGCCTCACCGGGGTACCCGCGAAGCGCGCCGGTCGTCGATCTCAGGAATCGCGCCGACGCCTTCATCGATTCGGACTGGACCAGGCTCAACAAGGTCATGTGCAACAAGTGGGGCTTCGAGGTCCCGCTGCCGGCGGCGCCTATGGATATCCAGCATCTGCCTCCGGACAACGTCCGCTGCCCCGACCCCAACATCGACTGGGCTGCGGTCGGCCCCACCATCAACTTCAACCAGGATACGCAGCTCGTGTTCGTCCTCGACCGGTCGGGATCCATGGGGGCCAAGAGCGCCAGTCTGGGCCAGGAGCCGGGCAGTCGGCTCGACTACGTTAAGAACGCCGCTGCCGTGTTCATGCACACCATGATCGCGAACATGCGGTCGACCATGGCCCCCTTCGGCCCGAAGATCGGCCTAGTCTACTATTCCACCGGGGCGGAGGTCCGGATTGGCGCGTCCGATCCTGCGGTGTCTTGCACCGACGCGAATGCCGCCCAGGTATGCACCAAGACCAATCATTCGAAGACCTGCCTGAACGGTAAGTGCAAATTCGTCCTGCTGTCGTTGTCGGAAGCGCCCGGCCCCGACCGGATCACCGTGGACGAGTTGCGGACCGCACACATGCGCATCGGCCGTCCAGGAATCGTGGAAGAGCCCCCGCCGTTCGGCGCCACCGCCAGTGGCTTGGGGCTGCAGGAGGGCATCAAGCTGTTCGATCCCGCGCGCCCTGGGGGACCGGAGCCCACCAAGATCCTCATCTTCCTGACGGACGGCCAGCACAATCGGCCCACCGGAGGCCGGTGCCGGGACGGCAGCACTCCCTACCGGGACAACGCCGCTTGCTGGCCCGGCGCCAACGCCGAAAAGGCCTTCCAAGACGCGCTGGCAGAGATCGATAGGCGAGGGATTCTCATCTTCGACGTCCCCCTGGCGAACGAGGTCGATCCGGCGACGGCTGCGATTCGCGCGGGCCGCGCCAGCGGCGAGGTGTTCCAGGCGAGCCGGCCGCTGTCCGAGGACGCCATCCCCGCATTTTTCGCCACCACGGCCAGCACCTTCGGACAGCAGGTGACCCGTAGCCACAACGCTTTGCCGAGTGAGTTCACGATCGGCGACGTAGAAGAACCCAACCCCTTCGTCACCTACTTCGTCGATGTCGAGCCCGGAGCCAAGGCGCTGAAGCTGGTGGTCTCAGACTACGACTCCACCCGCGATCCCTTCGATCTTCGGCTGTTGATTATCACGCCTCCCTCCGGACCGTCCCTGTTCTTCGATCCTGACCATCCCACCCCGGAGCAGCCCATCGATCCCCTGTCAGGTGCGATGTTCATCGACAATCCGGAGGCGGGTCGCTGGACCATCGGTCACGAAACGCCCGACGAGCGCGCCGTATTCTACGTCTCGGCGCAAATAGACAACCCCCTGCCGAACTGCTTCGCCCAGGTCAACAACACCACCGTCAAGCCGGGCGAGGACGCCATGATCACCGCCCAGGCGGTCTTCAACCGTCCTGTGGTCAACGGCGCGAGCATCACCGGGAAGCTGCTTCGGGCGGACAAGATCCTGGTGAACCTCGATTTCACCGCCGACCCGCGTACGCCGGGGCTCTGGAAGGCGCTGGTCGACCCGGCCGATCTGGTCGGGCGGGGGCAGTACATCGCCACCGTCACTTGTGACGTCCAACAGGACGCCGAGGTGGCGACCGGCGAAGTGCTGCCGGGCAAGGAGGACATGGTGACCGCACCGCTCAAGGCAACCAAGTTCTTCCGACAGACGGACGTGACCTTCTTTCTCGACACCCCGCAGACAGTAGTGCCCGGGCTTGCCGGGAACACCCAGCCCCCCGAAGGCATCAACGGCCTGCCGCCCGGTTTTGCGCCGGTCGGTCCGTTCATCGGAGATGCGGACGGTGACGGTATCCCCAACAGCGAGGAGCCGCCCCCATCGGTGGACAGCGACGGCGACAAGAACCCCGACGTCAACGACGGGGACGCGAACGACAACGAGATTCCCGACGGTATCGACCCGGCCATCTGCCGGAACGCGCCCTGCCGGCTGGCCGACGCCGGCCCGGATCAGGTGCTCGAGTGCTTGAACAACGCCGCGGTCGGCACCCTGGACGGTCGCGCCTCGACCTCGTCCGGCGGATCGCTGTCTTTCGCCTGGAGCGCGCCCGTTCCGCTCGTGAACGCGAACACCGCCGTCGCCACCGGGAGTTTCCCGAACGCCGCCACCACCACCGCCACCCTGGCAGTCACCGATGCTGCGGGCAGCTCGATCGACACCACGCAGATCACCGTCCTGGACCTGACGCCGCCCACGCTGGCAACCCCCGGCGACGTGACGACCAGCTCCTGCACGGTGCCTAGCTTGCCGACCCCCGCCGCCTCCGACGGCTGCGGCGGGACGGTGACCATGATTCGCGAGCCTCCGGTCGGCCTCAAATTCCCCGTCGGCACAACCACCGTCACCTGGTTCGCCATCGACAGGTTCGGCAATGTCGCGACCACCACCCAGAAGGTCACCGTGAACGTGACAGCGAACCCGACCCTGACGCAACCTGGAAGCAAGAGCTTTACCACCTGCGCCGCCGGCAGCATCGGCACCGCCACCGCGACGGACGCTTGCGGCGTCGCCCTGACCCCGACAAACAATGCGCCTGCAAACTTCCCGGTCGGATCCACCACCGTCACCTGGCAGGCCATGGACAACCGCGGTCGCACCGTCACCAAGACCCAGACCGTCACCATCAATCTTTCGAGCACCCCCCGGCCGACCTTGACCGCGCCACCAGACATTGCCGTCAACAGTTGCCTGGTGCCCCACCTGGGGACAGCCACCGGCGCGGATGCCTGTGGTGCGCCGGTCACCATCACCAACAACGCTCCCGCGCAGTTCGGCGTGGGCACGACGACTGTCGTCTGGACAGCGCGCGACGGGAAGAACCAGATCACCACCCGGAACCAGCGGGTGACCATCACCCTGCCGGCTGCGATTCCACCGGTGATCACCGTTCCGCCACCCGTCACCGTCACCACATGCACCAATCCCATCATAGGGACGGCCACAGCGGTCGACGCTTGCGGGGCGCCGCTGGCGGTGGCCAAGATTCAACCGGCAAACTTTCCCCTCGGCCCGAGTTTCGTCACCTGGACCGCCACCGACGGTACGGGCGCCACGACCACCAAGGCGCAGAAGGTGACGGCCGAGCTGGGAGACGACTCTAGCTGCTGCCCATCGGGAACGACGATCCGGAACGGCACGTCCTTCAGCGATGTTCTGATCGGAACCTCCGGCCGGGATTGCGTTCTGGGCAAGGGCGGCAACGACGTCATCATTGGAGCCGGCGGTGACGACTTCCTCTCCGGGGGCGCGGGCAACGACGTCATGGACGGCGGTGGCGGCGCGGACCGCATCTGGGGTGGGGCCGGTCAGAACGTCCTGCACGGTGGAGCGGGCGATGACAACATCTTCGGGGGCACCGCCGCGGACGTCGTGTCCGGCGGCGCCGGCAACGACCACATTGAGTGCCGGGCCGGCGACGACATCTGCAGCGGGGACGATGGCGACGACACCGTGTTCGGGGGCAACGGCCGGGATGTCATCTCTGGCGGCCGTGGCAACGACCGGCTGTTCGGCGAGGCTGGCGATGATCACCTCCAGGGCGGCGAAGGAATCGACATCCTGGATGGGGGCGCTGGAACCGACATCTGCCAGGTGGACCCGTCCGACACCGCGCTGTCGTGTTTCCCATGAAGCTCCCGAAGAAGATCGGAGTGACGGGTATGGTGCTGGTTACCGCCGGCGCCGTCTGGGTGCTGGCGCTGCGGCAGGTTCCCGACCTTCCCGACCGAGCGCCGCCCGGCAGCGCGACACACGGGGCGAAGCCGGCAGCGGCACGCGCCGATGTCGAAGCCGCCACCAAGTACTTGCCCCCCGCCCCGCCCGAGCCGACGTTTTCAACCGCGGAGCAAACGCTGACGTACTACGGGGCACTGCTGGAGGGCGAGCGAAAGGCGTTGGTGGTGATCGAGGAGGCGCTTCGAACGGCGCGGTCCGTGCCGCAGACCAGCCGGGACTACCTCGCGCATCTCGAGGCCATGCGGACGGAGTATCGACAGCGCATCGAGCGCCACCAGACGAAGCTCGCCGTACGCTGATTGGAGTTCACCGTCCGAGTCGAGCCGGGCCCCATCACCACCAGATGAAACCCCGTCTGCTCCGCAGCGCGCGGCGTCTTCCGGTCGAGGAGCGTGCTCGCGCCGCCACCTCGTCGAGTATACCGCTCGTCGTAGCCGCTGCCCTGGCGCGCTGGCGGGCAGGCCTTAAGTAGTCGTCGAGGCGCGAGGCCAATGCCGAACTATACGAATTCGGTGTGGACGGAGGACAGCGACATTGCGCCCCGTCACCCACGTCTCGAAAACGAGCTGCGCGTCGACGTTGCGGTGGTAGGCGGCGGGATTACAGGGGTAACGACCGCCTGCCTACTCAAGCGCGCGGGAAAACGCGTCGCGATCGTCGAGGCACGGCGAGTGGGAAAGGGCGAGTCCGGCAAGACCACGGCCCACCTCACAACCGTGCCGGACGAGCGTTATCAACGCCTGCTGGCCAAGTTCGGCGCCGAGGGCGCCGGGCTCGCGCACCGTTCGCAGCGCGAGGCGCTCGAGCGCATCGTGCGCTTCGTCGACGAGCTGAAGATCGACTGCCAGCTCGAACGTCTGCCCGGATTCTTGTTTACGGAGCGGCGTGAAGGCGTCGGTGGCATCGAGGCCGAAGCCGAGGCGTGCGGCAAGCTGGGCATTGCGGCGCAGCTCACTGACGCGGTGCCGCTGCCGTTTCCGTTCGTGCGCGCGTTGCGCTTCGAGGACCAGGGGCAGTTCCACCCGCGCACATATCTGCTGGCGCTGGCAGCGACCATCCCGGGCGGTGGCAGCCACATCTTCGAGGACAGCCCGGTTGTCGATGTGCACGAGGGCGAGCCGTGCCGGGTGGCGACCCCCGACGGCGTGGTGCTCGCGGACGACGTCATCGTGGCCGCGCACGTCCCGATCTCGAACAGGCTGTTGGTGCACACCAAGCTGGCGGCGTACCGTACCTATGCGGTCGGCGCCATGCTGGCGGGGCGCGGGCCTGGGGCGCTGCTGTGGGACGACGCCGATCCCTATCACTACATTCGCGGCCACCGAACGCATGAGGGAGCCGAGATCCTGATCGTCGGCGGCGAGGACCACAAGGTCGGTCAGGAGCACGATACGCACGCGCCCTTCGAACGGCTGGAGGAGTACGTAAGGGTGCGCTTCGGCGCGCTGCCGGTCGCGTTTCGCTGGTCGGGTCAGGTGATCGAGCCGGTCGACGGCCTGCCGTACATCGGACACAACGCTTTTTCCAGCCGCGTGTTCGTGGCGACCGGGTACGCCGGCCAGGGGATCACGAGCGGCACGTTGGCCGGGATGATCCTGTCCGATCTGGTCTGCGGCGTGCCG